>Ga0134128_10005005_pt1 | contig 16106 bp, 19 predicted proteins | sample KB31754_FD_96462 | JGI IMG/M metagenome (GOLD analysis project Ga0134128, IMG submission 96462) | Terrestrial soil microbial communities with excess Nitrogen fertilizer from Kellogg Biological Station, Michigan, USA - KB3-175-4 | ecosystem: Environmental > Terrestrial > Soil > Unclassified ...
CATAATAAATCCTCTAGAGGTTCAAAGTAGAAGTACAATATAGCCTCAAGTAAAAGAATAAGTCAAGCGGAAAATTACATAAATAAAAAAGAAAAAGAATTTCCACTGGGGACAGTGAACCACAAGGAAACAAATGGCAGACAAAATTTTCATCGTCAAGAACGGATTACAAGTAAATACTACGCTTATCTTTGCAAATAATGGTTTCGTTTCTCTTGGCACTCAAACAACAAACGCATTCTTCACTGTCAATGGTACATCATATTTCGCTGCGAACGTTTTCATCAACGGTGCGATCACCGTCTCGGGAAATACGGTTGTTCAAGGAACGCAGGTTTTCCAAGGCAACAACAATCCAAACGCAAACGGTATCAACCTAGGAAATACGACCGCACGCTGGCTGGGATTTTTTACTGGCATTGATGTTTCCGGAACATCAAATCTCACAGGCAACGTTGCTTTTGCGGGAAATTTTTCTATAGGAAATACTACTGTCAACACCTTTGCAAATTCCACATTTATTAATATTGCAAATTCTACAACTTCGGCGAACCTTACATCCGTATCTTTAACGATAGGACCTTCGGTTGTGAATACAACTGCAGTCGCCGCAAATTCCTTTATTGTGAAGAGTGGAGCAAATACCATCACCATTTCTACAGGAACACTTCCTGCTTCTTATAACTGGAATCTTCCGACGACTCCAGGCACTCCTGGTCAGCTTTTGACTTCGCAGGGTGGTGGAGCGAACTCGATGACGTGGACAACGCCATCTACAAACGCTGCGGGATCAAACACCCAAGTTCAATTCAATGACTCTAATGCCTTCGCTGGCTCTGCAAGTTTTACCTTTAATAAGACGACGAACAACGTCACCGTCGCAAACGCTTTGAGTGCCGCCATAGGAAGTTTTTCGGCAAACGTTCAAGTCGGTGCCAATGTTCTCTTGACGACTGGTGTTCTTTCTATCGGCAACACGACAGCCAATATGATTTCAAATTCTACGTTCATGTCGTTTGCAAATTCTACAGCTGCGGCAAACATCACTCCTTCTGGAATGGTCACTGGCGTTTTGTCTGCAAACGCTTCTGGTATTTTTATCGGTGCTAATATTAGCATAAACACGCAGCAAGCCTTTTTTGGAAATTCGACATGGAATGCCGTGTTGCAGCAAAGTTCGTTGAATATCGCGAATTCTACGGCTAGTGCAGTTCATTCTGCCCTAGGGTTTTCGGCAGGAGGCTTCACTTTAAGTACAACTGGTATTTTTCACGGAGCAACATCGGTTGCCTATCAAGGAGATAATATTTCTGAATTTGTTAATAATTCCGGATATATTACAGTAGGAAATTTGGCTGGAGGATATGGAAGTTTGTATTCTTATACAATTATGGATACTGGTGGTGGTAGTGATCCCTTTACTCCTGGCGCAAATTATGGTGGTTTGGCTCTTGGAGGAACTTGGCAAGCAATGTCAGGTGGAATTCAGTCTCTACAAACATATGGTGGTTATGGTGGTAAACAAGCAGCTGTTATGTTTCAACGAGTTGCATAAGGAGTAAAATATGAATAGAAAAGTTTTAAATGTCAAGGATCCGGTTTGGGGAAATCCCGATCATACCTGTGTTCATTGTACGGTGCAATTTGAAATTACAGAGGATATGCACCCTAGAATCCAAGAAATTTTATCAAGCCCTGTCCCCTTCACCGCAGATCCAAGAGATCCAGAAGTACACGGCAGGAAACTCTTTGGAGAGTTGAAAGCTGGAAAATGGGGAACCGTCGCTGAATATGTTGCTCCTCCCCCTCCTCAGAGAAAGTTGACTGTAGAAATCCCAGGACAATAAAATGGCATCCCCAAGAATTGATATTTGTTGTGCATCGAACATCTATATCCGTCAGATGGATTTCCAAAAGGCGGGAGACGTAGAAGAAGGTCACAAACATCCATATAATCATTTCACCTACCTAGCGGCTGGTGCTTTGATCCTTGAAATACCAGAAAATAACATCCGTGTTGCCTACGAGGCTCCAGCGATGATCTTCATCGAAAAAGACAAGATCCATCGCTTGACAGCAACCCAAGACAACACAAGAGCAGCTTGCATACATGCTTTGTGAGATGCTGATGCCGGAGATGATATTATTCCTTTTGAAAGTCTGCCGATCAATCATAGAGGACGAGAAATCCCAGAATATATGTTGAGAGCACTCGTAAGGAAATAATGTTTGATGTACGAGGGAAACGCTGCCCACAGACCGCTCTTGCAGTCTCAAAGGAATTGAAGAAACTTTCCCCTGGTGAAATTCTAGAAGTCCTGACGGATGATCCTCTAGCTTCGATAGATTTGGGCGTCTTAGCTTTTCATCTTGGTTGTGAAGTCATAAGCGAACGACAGGATGAGTATAAAATCATAAATATAATCAAAAGGTAAGACATGGCCAACCCGAACTCTAGAGATTCTTTCAAAGATTATTGTTTAAGGAAGCTTGGCGCTCCAGTCATTGACATCAATGTTAGTGAAGAGCAGGTTCAAGATCGCATAGATGAAGCCTTGTCTTATTATACTGACTATCATTTCGATGGAACAGAAAAAGCCTATTTCCGTTATCAAATCCAGCCGCAAGATCTCATCAACCGTTTCATTAAGTTGCCGGACAATATCGTTGGAGCCGTTAGGTTTTTCCCAATCGGAGATCCTGCCGTCACGTCAGACAATCTCTTCAACATCCGCTACCAGATCGCCTTGAATGATCTCTATACTCTCACTTCTTATACTATGGTTCCATATTTCTCTGTAAGGCAACATCTTGCTCTCTTTGAGGAAATCCTGGTCGGTGAACAACCAATCCGCTATAATCGAAAGAACAATGTTCTCTACCTAGACATGGACTGGAACAACGTTCAGCCAGGAACTTATATTATGGTAGAATGTTACAAGATCGTCGATCCTCAGACCTATCCCAAGATCTGGTCAGATCGTTGGCTTCAGAATTATTGTACGGCTCTCATCAAGAAGCAATGGGGAGAGAATCTTTCCAAATTCCAAAGCATGCCTCTTCCTGGAGGAATGTTGTTGAACGGTCAAGCAATCAAAGAAGAAGGCGTTGCAGAAGTCCTGCGTCTTGAGCAAGAGATGGAAACAAAATATGAAATGCCCTTGGAGAACTTCGTAGGGTAAGATGCCAGTTTCCCCGTTCTTCAGCAACATCAATTCATTGAAAGAACAAAAGCTTGTTGACGATCTGGTGAACGAAGCAACGAGACAGCGCGGAATTGATGTTTACTATCTTCCTCGAACGATCAAGAACGAAGACACCATCTACCTAGCTGATACGGTTTCAGAATATAACGACAATTTCTTGACAGAAATGTACATCAAGGATTTTAATAATTACAATCCTCCAAACGAATTTATGAGCAAATTTGGCATTGAATTTCGTGACGATCTCACGCTTTCATGCCCTTTGACTGCTTTCGCAAAGAACGTCATTCGTTACAACCCAACCTATCAACGTCCACAAGAATCGGATCTGATTTATATTCCGTTCTTGTCTCGTATCTTCGTTATTAAATATGTGGATTATAAGCCGATCTTCTTCGCTCTTGGCACGCAATATTATTATGATCTGAAATTAGAAGTTTGGGAATACTCTTCGGAAGCCTTGAACACAGGCATCCCCGACATCGACAACATTCAAGTCAAATTCACGATGGATTCTCAAGATTGGCAGCTTCTCACCAATGACGAATTCTTCATCGCAGACAACAATGGTTATGCTTTGGTCCAGGGTCAGTTTGACTTCTCGGCTCAGAATGCCATCCAGGACAACGATGAAATAGAGAAAGAAGCAAATGTTATTGTTGACTTTAGTGAATCTAACCCCTTTAGCGAATAATAAATAAATAAATAGAACAAAGAAAGAATTTAGGAGATAAAAATGGCAGCAGGTGCATGGACAGTATATTCGAACGCAGCATTGGAAATGACCCAGGCGGTCTTCAATCTTGCGACCGATACATACTTTATGATTCTAGCAACAAACTCGTACGTCCCCGCACCCGATGCGGACTTCCAGTATTCTAACGTTTCGACAAACGAAGTTGCAACTGGTGGTGGTTATACGGTCGGTGGTGTGAAGCTTACTTCGCAGACCGATACTCGTGCAACATCAACTGTAACATTCACGGCAGCAAACGTGACATGGGCATCGTTCACAGCAACCTTCCGCTATGGCGTCATCGTCCGTTCTGCAAACGGCACTGGTCTAGCTGCCGCCGATAAGTTGCTCTGTTATTCAGACTTGGGCGGTGGTTCCTCGATCACTGGCGGTGGTGGTACTCTTATCATCCAGCCAAATACATCGGGTATCTTTACGGTTACTCACAACCCCTAATAGTGTCAGCGCGACATCCGAGAGGACTAGCCCCTCCCAGATTCCGGTCTGGGAGTTTTTTGTGGATACAAAGTATTAATCATTTCCAAAAGTTCTTTCTTGGTCTTTTGATATTCTCTAAAAGCTGTATTTATTTCTGATTGAATATATCCGCGATCATCTTGAAATGACCAAATTTTAACAGCTTCTTCAAAAGCATTAACAGCTTTGAATATTTTATCCTTTGATACTTTATTCATACCACAAAGCCTCCCTCAAAACTATCAATCATTTTTTCCCATATCCCAAATTCTTTTGGCTTCTTTCAAACCGGCATTGATCCCCTTTTGATAACTCACTCGCGCGGTAAAAAAGATCGTGACGATGAACACGACAGCCACATAAAACCATTCCATAATCCACCACCATGCTGAAAACGAGAAGCTGCCATTATAGCCTGAAATAAATAGAAAGAAAAGCGAAAAGGTATTTTAAATGGCAATTCCACAAACCGCAGTCTATGTCAGCAGTGAAAGATATCTTAATAATATTACAGCCTGGGGAACCGGAGCAAAGACTGTAGGAACTATCGTTAAACAAACCAATCCTCCTGGACAGGGAAACGAAAGAGCATTCATCTGCATCACGGCAGGAACTACAGGATCAGTCCAACCAACTTTCAATCTAGGAAAGGGTGTAAAAACAACCGATAATACCGTTGTTTGGATGGAAATCACTGGTGTGGCTGCATTCAATGGTGATTCTGGAAACGTTCCTACTTGGAGCCAAATCCTTGGCTTGGGTCTTAACTTAGGTCAAGTCATCAAGAATAATGCGGCAAACAATTATTTCATCTGTGTAACCGCTGGATCAGCTGGCATCAGCAGTGAGCCTGCTTGGAATTTCACTCTTGGATCAACGACAACGGATTCTACCATAACCTGGGAATGCCTTGGTCCAATCTCAAACTATTCTGGGATTTGGAAGGCTCCGCATGCTCGTGTGGAAAATGCTCTTTCAAACACAGGAAACTGGATGTTCCCTGGAGATATTTGTTACGTTGATGCAAACCATAGCCAAACTTCTGCAAACTCATTGCAGATTTGGAGTGCAGGAAGCCAAGCCTGCACGTGTCAAATCTTGAGTGTTAGCAATTCGGCTGCTCCTCCTACTTCTCTTCTTCCAGGCGCAAACATCAACATTTCTCAGGCAAACACGATCTTGTTCTACGGTGGATCGGTTTCTAATACTGCTGGTCATACAATATTTGATGGAATTAATTTCACAACAAATGCTACCGGCACAGCGGTCAATTTCCAAAATCCTAGCTCTATGATCTTTAGAAATTGTAATTTTACTTTGTATACGCCAAACACAAGTTCTACAACGATCTTCTTCCAAAACGAAGGGCCAGTCTTTTGGCAAAACACTCGTGTGTCCTTTAACGGAAATAGTGGATCTCAAATTTTGTTTGGAGAACCTTGTGGAGTTCTTGATTGGTCTTATACACCTAACAATGCAATCACTCTAGCAAACGGAACAAATTGGCCAGCAACTGCGATTATTAATAGCTGGTTCGGTTCTGCTCCTATTTCTGTGTTTTTGGATTGCCGTGGTGTGGATTTCAGTGCCGTTGGCACCAATTTCCTCGTAGGAACAGCACTAGGATATTATAAGGTCAATGTTTCTGATTGTGAATTCCAAAGTGGAAAATCACTTCTCTCAGCTGGTTTCCCTTATACCACACAACCAGGAACCGAAATCCACATGGTAAGATGTGATTTTGGTGGATCTGACACGACCAGCGAACAACATTTTTATTATAATGGAAGAATTGTCGGAAATACTTCTATGGGAATTTATAGAAGTTCGGGTGCTGCTTATCCTTCAAGCGGAAACGTTTGCTGGTTTATTGATATGACCGGAGGACAAGCACTCTATAGCGTCCAGGCTCCGGTGAGTTCTCCTTGGATTTATCAATGGAATGAAACTACAGGTGGACCAGTCACAGCCAATGTTTACTTTGCTCAGAACAATTCAGCTGCTGCTTTGACACAAGAAAAAATTTGGTTAGAACTTGAATATCTCGGTACGAGTGGATCTTTGGCCGGAAGTCTGGTAACAACCCAGGCGGATACTCTCAAGTCTCTCCAGGGAACGGTGGCAAATTCTTATCCTACGGATTCTACGAGCACGTGGAACGGTTTGACTACTCCAACAAAACAAGTTATGTCAGTGACATTTACTCCTCAGAACAAAGGACCAATCCGCGCAAGAGTTTGCGTCGCCGCTAACACAGTAAAATGTTACGTGGATCCTCTCATCGTCATTCACTAAGAGAATTTAAATTATGAGAACAAGCAAGCAAATCATGATCATATGCGATCCTGTCACAGCGAAGGTTTCAAGAATTATAGATTGTGACACTGACGAAGAATACATGAATGTTCACAAAGCAGAAGTTAAAGATTATGAAATTGTTTTCTTTCATTCTAGGGGAAATTATTTTCCTTCTCCTATCCAATTGAAACACGTGGCAGAATTGCAAGAGCAATATGAAAAACATCTGAAGGAACTAAATAAAAATAAACAGAAGAAATGATTTTAGGAAACGTACCAACCGTCATCTTTGATATCGTCTTGCGCCCTGTAACTGGCAGGATAAGAATCTTTGTGACTTGGTTCGTAAATAAAGTCGTAGAGAAATTCCTCGTTCCATTCGTCAAAGAGAAAACAGATTCTGCAGGTAAATTCCTCCAAGGCAAGGTCGGTCATCCATTGCTTCCTGCTTTCGATTATGACATGGTTTTATCTTCTTTAAACCCATCAGGACGCCATCGTTTTGGCATTTTGGTGGGTTAATTATTAGGGGATAGAGCATGTCAACTATAATTTTTATACTTAGTGGCACAACCTTTACAGTCCCAAGCGATTGGACTGCTACAAACAGTTTTGAGGTTGTTGGTTGTGGTGGTCCCGGAACCAACGGAACTTCTTCTGCCGGCGGCAACGGTGGTTATGGTGGTGGCTATGGTATGGTTTCAAATATTGGTTCGGGAAATATTGCCGCAGGAAATATCGTAACTTGTGGTATCGGAAATGCCGGTACAGGTGCAACATTTATTTCTGATCATAATGGAAATAGTATTGTCCAAATTTCATCTCCCGCTTCTGGTACAGCACCTGGAACTATAACGACCACTGGAGGTTATACGATTTCTCCATCAACCACAGGCGGTACAGGTGGCGGTGGGCGAGCAGCCTCGGGCGGTGGTGGTGGTGGTGGTGGTGGCGCTTCTGGACCAGGTGGAGCAGGAGGTAGTCCCGCAACGGCAGGCTCCACTTCTGGTATAGCTGGCGGTGCTGGTGATGGCGGAACTGTAAGTGGTGGTGCCGCAAACGGCGGAAACGGTAATAATGGTAGTGATTGGATACAAACATCTGATAGTACAGTTATTGGTGCCGGATCTGGCGGTGGCGGTGGTAACGGCTCTAGTAATAAAAACACCCCTGCAACGACAGGTGGAAATGGTGGCTTATATGGCGGTGGCGGTGGCGGTGGCGGTTCCAACAGCAAAAGCGGTACCAGCGGTGGTGCAGGAGGCGGGCAACAAGGCATCGTTGTCGTATCCTATACTCCTCTAGCTCCAACCATTGCAAATCCTCTAACTGGAAACATTCAGTTTAATGGATTCTCACCAACAATTATACAGCTTGCTCCGCCTTTAGGATTTACATATCAATATGCTCTTCCTGGAGGATTTATAAATCAAACAACCGTTGTTGGTCCTCCATCATACGCTCTTCCTGGCGTCGGTTTTATAAATGAAGATCAAAATCAAATTTCCTTTCCAGGAAATGGACAGCTGATATTTAATGGATTTGCTCCGACAAAAACGGAAGTCACAACCCAAATCGTCATTCCTGGTCCTGGAAATATAATCTTTAATGGCCAGGCGCCATCGGTAAATACCTTGCTCATTCCAGGAGCAGGGAATATTATCTTTACAGGAAAATCTCCTCTAGTAGATGAAATTCTTTTTCCAGGCGCTGGTTCTATAATCTTCACTGGTAAAGCACCACTTGTTGATACAATTCTCTTCCCTGGTGCCGGGAATATCCAGTTCAACGGACAAGCACCACTCGTTGATACAATTCTCTTCCCAGGCTCTGGATCAGTTGTTTTCAACGGACAGACGATCTTCTTGGACGTTCAACCGACGACCGGACAAATCATCTTCACTGGTAAAGCACCGCTCGTTGATACATTATTAATTCCTGGTGCGGGAAATATTCAATTTAATGGCTTTACTCCTATCCTACCGCAAGTTGTCGTTCCTGGTGTCGGACAAATCATCTTTAACGGCCAAGCACCACTCGTTGATCAGAATTTATTCCCTGGTACTGGATCAATCGTCTTTACTGGTAAATCTCCTCTTGTAGATGAGATCTTATTCCCAGGTACCGGAAGCATTGTCTTTACCGGCCAAACAATATTCTTAAATACTCAGCCAACGACTGGATCTATAACATTCAACGGATTTGCGCCGATTATCCTTTGCCAGCCGTCAGCGGGATCTATTATCTTTACTGGTCAGGCTCCTTTAGTCGATGAAATATTATTCCCTGGTACGGGCAACGTTATCTTTACAGGTAAGGCTCCGCAGGTAGACACCATTCTCTTCCCTGGTGCGGGTTCTATCGTCTTTGCCGGACAAACAATCTTCTTGGACGTTATCGCTGGTGTGGGATCGATCACATTCAACGGATTTGCGCCGATTATCCTTTGCCAGCCTCCTGCTGGGCAAATTATCATTACAGGTTTCTCTCCTCCTCTTATCCAAACGGGTGGCGTAGGAATTCCTGGTGTCGGTCAAATCGTCTTCACGGGTTTTGCGCCAATCATCCTCGCGCAACCTGGAGCCGGAAATATCATCTTCACTGGTAAAGCACCACAAGTTGATACGATCCTTTTTCCAGGTACCGGAAGCATAGTCTTTACCGGACAAACAATATTCTTGGATGTTATTGCGGGTGCCGGATCGGTTGTTTTTACGGGCAAGGCTCCTCTTGTAGATACAATTCTCTTCCCTGGAACGGGATCGGTTGTCTTCAATGGTCAGGCACCACTCGTTGATACATTATTAATTCCTGGTGCGGGTTCTATCGTATTCTCTGGTCAAACGATCTTCTTGAATCCTCAACCGGGAGCAGGAAGTATTGCCTTAACAGGTAAGATTCCAAACGTAAATACATTATTAATCCCCGGTTCTGGAAGCGTAACCTTTAACGGATTTGCTCCAAGCCTTACGCAAATTCTAATTCCTGGCGCTGGATCGGTCGTCTTCAACGGTAAAACAATATTCTTAAATATTGTACCGGATACAGGAAGCATCGTCTTCAGCGGATTTGCTCCGATCATTAATATTGTCCCTGGTGCGGGTTCGATTGTCTTCACAGGTAAGGCTCCTACCCAAACTCAAATCCTACAGCCAGGAACCGGACAAGTTATTTTCAATGGTAAGAACCCGCTGACATCGGTTCCTATCACGCTTGTGCCTGGAAAGGGAAACGTTGTCTTCACTGGCAAGGCTCCGATTCCGATCTATCCAGCAATCCCACCAATCGCAAAAGGTTCTATATCATTTAACGGATTTGCTCCAAACATCAACTTCGGTAGACAACCAGGAAGAGGACAGATCATCTTCACTGGCTTCTCACCAAATGATATTGAGATCCAAAGCGAAGGACCAGCTGGGAATATTACAATCACAGGTAAGGCACCAAGCCTAACCGAGATCATTCTTCCTTCTGGAAATTCTAAAATAACCTTCACAGGCTTTACGCCTTGGCTCGGTCTCTTCCCAGGAAAAGGCACGATCTCATTCAACGGCTTTGCACCGACCGTTTCTTCTGTGATTCCTTCCGGTTCGATTGTCTTCTCTGGCTTTGCTCCAAAGTTACAGCAGCTATATATCCCTGGTAAGAATGCGATCACGATCAACGGATTTGCTCCGAACTTTATTTGGAACGTGGCGATCGATCCGATCGGTCATATCTTCTTCAACGGTAAGACGCCTCTTATCCATATCGCAGTCATTGCTCCTCCAGGAAATATTAATTTCTCTGGTAAGTCTGCGAATGTTGGCATCGTCATTCCTTCGGGAAGTATCACGATCACAGGAAAGGCACCGATATATCATTATGGTGCTCTTACGAAGGTCGGTCAAATCTTCCTAAACGGACAGGCTCCTGTTATCTATAACAATGTCCACGTTCAGCCTTCCGGTCTCTTCTCTGACACGTTTGAGTTTGATCTTATCCGTAAATATATTATCGCTTTTGGAAGCATCTTCCGCGATCTTTATATCACGAGAGAAGATAATGAAAGCATGATGCCGGGAACTCCAGGTAAAGAAACGATCAAGACCATAGAGATCCCGATTGCTTACTCACAGAAAGACAAAATGCTTTCTCGTCTCGTCGCAGACCCGGATGTGGGCAAACTACCGATCGCAATCGATGTTCCAAGGCTCGGCTTTGAGTGGCTCGGCATGGTCTATGACCAAGATCGCAAATTGAACACGCTTGAGAAGAAGGTCATCCAGGCAAATAACAATGTGATTAAGTTCCAATATTCTCCTGTGCCTTATAACTTTGCGTTCAATCTTTATATCGTCGCTAAGAATTATACTGACGGATTTAGAATTCTTGAACAGATCGTTCCATTCTTCACACCAGATTGGGAAGTCAAGATGAATTTGATTCCTGAGATGAATCAAGAGTTCAACACGCCAATCATCCTCAACGGGATGTCGGTGCAGGACAAGTATGACGGACCAATCGAGAAATTGCAGGTGCTAACTTGGACGCTCAACTTCACGGTCAAAGGATATCTCTTCGATAGAGTTCAGAAAGGCTCGTTGATAAAACATGTCCTGATCAATTTCAGAGATTATACTAGCAACGGAGTTATGGAAGATATCATCGTCACTCCAGGCTTAACAGCGAATGGTCAGCCAACATCAAACTCGGCTCAGACTATCCCATACACTTTGATCCAGCCTAACGATAACTACGGCTTTATCACAGAAATTGACAACTTCTCATAAATACATGAAAAGGAAGTAAATGTTCGGCTCAACCTACGAATGGGACACGATTAGAAAATATGTCATCGCTTTTGGCGTGTTATTTAATAATCTCTCTGTTACAAGAGAAGATGCAGCAAATAACACGGTACAGACGTTAAGAATTCCTTTGACTTATTCTGACAAGGATAAGATGCTCCTTCGCTTTACAACCAATAAGGACGAAAAGAAGCCGGTGTCGATCGTAAACCCGATGATGGCATTCCAGTTAACCGGCTTCCAGTATGATAACAAGAGGAAATTGAACACGCTTAATAAGAAGCTTGTAAGGCAAACGTTGAATCCTTCCAAGATCTTCTACCAATATTCTCCCGTCCCATATAATTTGGGGTTCTCTCTCTATATTGCTGTGAAGAACCAAACCGACGGTACAAGGATCCTAGAACAAATTCTTCCCAAGTTTACGCCGGACTGGGAGATCAAGGTTGTTCTTCACGAAGAAATGCAACAAGAATTTAATACGCCGATCATCATCAAAGATATTCAGAAGGAAGATACTTACGAAGGTGATCTTGAGACGGTTCGTGCGATTACGTATACGATCAATTTTATCGTGAAGGCTTATCTTCTTGGTCCCGAAAAGACTTCTGGGCTCATAAAGGTCGTAACCATAAATATGAGAGTTCCAGAAGCCAATGATACGAGTTATTCTATATCTTCCAATAATATAGCAGAACAAATTGAAGTGTATCCAGGGCTTTTGCCGGGAGGATTGGTTGGAACTTCGAATGCTACCTTGACAATTCCTTTGAACGAAATTCAACCAGATAGTCCCTATGGAATTATAACGAAAGTAACGGATTTTGAATGAGTGACAATTTAAAAGAAGTTCTGGATCTTGTTCCAGAATCAACGACCACAGAAATGGTAACCTTTATTCCAGCTGAGAAACCGGCGAAGGACGATTACGAAAAGGTGAGAGAGAATCTCCTAGATATCGTAGACAAAGGTACAAAGGCTCTAGACGATATTATCGGGATGGCAGGTCAAAGTCAACATCCTCGCTTTTATGAAATGATTTCAACTCATATTTCGACCTTGGTCGCAGCGAACAAGGCTTTGCTCGAAGCTACGAAAATGCAGCAATCGATTGATGCTGCTGATGCAGAGGCTGAATTGCCTGCCATTGAAAAAGGCGGGAAGCATGTAACGAACAATTTGTTCGTCGGATCAACGACTGAACTTGCGGAGATGCTGAAACAAATCAGAAGTCAATAATGGCGAACTTTGATTCTACTCTTACCCAAATCAACCCGAAGAAATATAAATCCTTCGGCGGAAATCCGTTCCTCAAGGCTTGTGAAGTCAAGATTGAATGGGACAAAGAGACGTTGACCGAATGGGTAAAGTGTAAGGATTCCTGTCAATATTTTATCGAGAATTATATGAAAGTTATTGATCCAGATGGAAATCTGGTAACTTTCAAGCTTTGGCCGGTTCAGTTAGAGATGCTCAATTCTATTATTGAGAATCGATTCTCAGCCTTTGAGACCGCACGCCGCGTCGGTAAATCTACAGTGACTTGCGGATTCATCCTTTGGTATATTCTATTCAATTCAGAAAAAACTGTCGGTCTCCTAGCAAACAAAGAAGATACGGCAATCGAAATTCTTGGCAAAATCGAACTCGCCTATCAATATCTTCCTTTCTGGCTTCAGCAAGGCATTGTTGAATTTAATAAAAAATCGATCGTTCTTGAGAACAACTCTCGCGTCCTTGCAGCAGCAACATCATCATCCGCAATCCGTGGTTTCGGTCTGCAGCTTCTCTTCTTGGACGAGGTCGCACACATTGAGAACTGGGACGAATTCTTCAAATCGGTTTTCTCTACGATTTCATCTGGTAAAGAAACGAAGGCTGTCTTGGTCTCAACGCCGAACGGCTTGAATCATTTCTGGAAGATCACCACGGAAGGAAAACAGAAGAAAAACGATTTCAATGTCGTCACGATCACTTGGGACAAAATCCCTGGGAGAGATAAAGCCTGGAAAGACAAGATGGTCTCGGTTATGGGAGAAGAAGCTTTCGCTCAGGAGCACGAAGTCCAATATCTTGGTTCTTCGGGTACTTTGATCGCAGGTTGGAAATTGAAGCAGCTAACTTTTGAAAGACCGATGATCAATTTCAATCCTGGCATGAAGATCTCTATGTACCGTCAGCCGGAGAAAGATCATGTCTATGCTATCATTGCGGACGTCTCTGCCGGCAAGAAGCTAGACTACTCGGCTTTTCATGTTGTTGACATCACCAAGATGCCTTTTGAACAAGTCTGCACTTTTCACGACAACGAGATCCCGCCGATTGAATATGCTCAGGTCATCCACCAAACTGCCAAGCTTTATAATAATGCGTGGATCCTCGTAGAGAACAAGGTCATGGGTGGAGAAGTCTGTAATTCCCTCTGGTATGATTTTGAATACGAGTATTTAATTTATACAGAGAACGGTGGAAGAAACGGCAAGAGAGCGACGCTTACGCCAAAGAGAGGGACTGAGATTGGATTGAATACAAGCGTGGCTAGCAAAGCAGTTGGCTGCTCGATGCTCAAACTCTTGGTGGAGCAAGACAAACTAATAGTGAGAGATGCTGACACAATTTCCGAACTCTCGACCTTCTCAAAGAAGGGTAAATCCTATGAAGCAGAAGAAGGAAAGTTCGACGATCTTGTCATGGGACTCGTTTTGTTCGGATGGTTCTCTGCTCAGGATATTTTCAAAGAATTATCCGACACAAATACAATCGCCAAGCTAAGAGAGAAGTCGGAAGCAGAATTGATGGATGATCTCGTGCCCTTCGGAATCAACATCAGTGGGCACGAAGATCATCTCCCGATCGTGGATATCGGTTCTGTAGATATGGATGCTTGGCTTAGAGACGATAATTTTTAGAGATACTTCTCTATCCAATCGGCGATCTGACGGAAATTCTTTTTCGGATGAGCTAATGAACCGTCATTCATTGTAGTAAGACGACGCTGGGCAAGAAAGTCTATTCCGAATTTCTCTCTCAAACCTTCTGATAGATAAGCATCTTCTCCATCAAAAAACGTGACATTACCAGCCCGCGAAGGTTTGATCCTTCCCACACGGCAAAGAACACCGAGACAACAATTTCCGTAAGAATTCTCTAGATTCCCCTCCGTTTGCTTCCGCCGACCAGAACGCAAAGCCTTCAACCAAGGATCTTTGTACTTTGGATTCATCTTCTTGTAATTCATGATATATTTCCTCTCTGTTTCAAATAATTTGAAAGTTTTCCAATAATGTTTTGAGAACCAACAGGGTTAGCAGAATGTACGAAGAAACCAAAATTTTGTGGAATAAATTTACCATGATCGTTGAGATCCTTCTCAATCATCCAGTTGATCAAATCCATCGCGGTTTCGTTCTCACCAAGATCATGATCGAAAGAGATGAATTCAGGACAACCCTTCTTTTCAATCAATTCCTTGGCTTCTTTGACATTCCGCGCGACAACGTGATCTGGATCCCAGGCATCCCGGACATCATCCAGAAACAATTCCCAGGTCTTGATCTTCATCTTCGGTGCAAGAGTTCGCATAGAATCAAAATAACTGAAATTGATTAAGAAGTCAATTACTTTTCTAGGCTTCTTATTCTATAAGCGATGTTTCGAAGTTCGTTTGCAATCGGCTTTGGGTTGAGAAGTTTCTCAAATCGAAGATTCTCGATAATATCAGCAACCCGATCGAGGAATTCTGGTTGTGTTTCTTTTTTCATATTTACCTCAACATATAAAGTAATATATCACCAAAAGTGATGACAAGTAAATTTGCAATGAAAAACAAAAACCCAGGCCAAACATCTGTCATTTTAAGTTTTTCCTGTTGCCCTCCAAGAAGAAAACTAGCAAGTGCGGTGGAGATTTGGAAAGATACGATGAAGAAAATCATCCAGCCATGAATTTGATCAATAGACATAACAAAACTCCTTATTTCACTTTACGCATATATCCTGTTAAATATTGATTGGGAATCGGTTGAGAAAGGCGGATTTCAGAAGTGCCGTAATATTCGGCGTCTTTTCCTGGACCGTTTTGTGACACATGCTTCTCATATAAACTCTTGTCTTTCATCTTTGGAGACATCTCATTTAGATTCCCGCCAAGACGAGGATCAACGTGTTTCTCTATCCAATGTTTTGGAACTTGATATTTAAAGACAACCCGTTGATTGTGAGGAACGTGTTCTGCTCTTGCTTCTGATGATCTGAAATTCGATTCTCCTCCAGACATCGAAGCATATCCGTGAGAAGTATGGGGATCAAGAGAGAAAGAGATCATCCCTGTCTTTTTGTCTTTTACATTTACTCCGGTTTTCTTTACACCCTCTAGATTCTTGATGTGGGTGCCGTGATATAGAGTAACGGTAGGTTGATCTTTCCACCAACCTACCTTGGGCGAATGTTCAAAAGGAATTTCTGAAATGTCTTCTAGTAAAAACTGCTTGAATGTTCTCATCCAGTATTTATAAAATGCGCGCCAAGATCGTTGTGCGATCTCACAACCGATTAACGTTTGTCCGGGATCCGTCCTTTCGGCCACGGATCGATCTTGAAA
>Ga0134128_10005006_pt1 | contig 16105 bp, 10 predicted proteins | sample KB31754_FD_96462 | JGI IMG/M metagenome (GOLD analysis project Ga0134128, IMG submission 96462) | Terrestrial soil microbial communities with excess Nitrogen fertilizer from Kellogg Biological Station, Michigan, USA - KB3-175-4 | ecosystem: Environmental > Terrestrial > Soil > Unclassified ...
AAAATTGAGAAGATCCAAAGCTTGTGGGGTGAACTTCCCATTTCGTGAGACACTCACAACAGATCTGTCTGCTTCACCCAAAATACCGGTATTCACATAAGACACAAACTCTCCATATCGTTTAGGATAAAGAGCATCATATCCTTCAAGAGATGGTAGTTGATAATAATTGGATACTTCTGCTCCATAATTCCCAATTGCCCTATCATAACTACTTATCTTGGTAAACTCTTTACCAACTGATGTTTTTTCAAACATATACATACTGGGATCAAATGATTGCCACTTTGTCACAAAACGATACATGTCAAAACTGATAATGCCTATAAAAAGAACTGAAAGAAAGATAATCTTTATTTTTTTTGGAAGAAAGAAGGTAACTGTAATACTAAACACTGCAAGAATAAATAAACCAGTTGGCAAAAGTAAGTTCTGCTTAGCAATAACGATCTTATCCAACGGCATGAATAATTTCCCTACGACAACTGTCCATAAGACAGCAAATAAAAGTGCTCCTCCTACCAACCACGTTCCCAACCCCTTCCAATCTTTCTCTTTAACTGAGGTAACTAGTTGATCCCATCCAAACCCAGCCAAAACAGCAAAGAAGAAACAGTAAAGAGCAATAATCCTGCTTGCTGCACTGGTCGCCAAGACAGGTATGTGCAATACCACAATCAAATCACCAAGTGGTGTTGGAAGTGCTAGTAAGAGAGCCAGCAAACCGCCTACAAAGAGGAAAGGGACTATGCCTTTCTTCCAAGCCCTTATGCCATATAAAGATAAAAGAAAAACAATAGTGCCAATGAATCCATTCCACTCTGCATAATGACCAAACCAATCATTTCTTGTAGTTGGATTTCCAAAAAAATCAGGAGCAAGAAGCGTTGATAGATATCCCCAAGGGATTACTTCTGATCTTTGGTAAATACCGCTTCTGAGTGACTGTGTATAAAACTCTAGAGATGGCAAAATTTGTGGAAGACAGATAAGCATACCAAACAAGATGTAAAGATATGCCAAAATCCCTTTCCTAAAAGATCTAGCAACAACTGCTTTGTACAAAATATATGCCATAATGGCCGAGAGAACATATAAGCTTATCTGAAAATGTCCATTGAAAAATGACAATGGCAAAACAATTGCTAAAAGTATTCCGTAACCAACGCTTGAAGTCTCAAAAAACTTTTCAATAGCATACATCCCTAAAGGGAGAAATAGGAGCGCATACCCAAGTGTTGCATATCCCATCCAGACAACTAAAAAACCACAAAACATGAAAGAAAGAGAAGATATAAGACTTCCTATTTTACTTACCCTCACACTTCGAGTGAATAAATACGTAAATAATCCTGCAAGAAGCGGCTGAAGCAAAACAAGAAGTCCCCAAGCAGTCACAAACGGAAAGATAAGGAACAATATGTTGGACGGAGATAGGACAGCAGACTGATAATTTGCTAGAAGAGGTGTGCCGGCAAAACTATTCATATTCCACAAAGGGATCTGTCCCGTTCTCCAAAGAGAAATTACCAGATGTTTCCAGGGCGTAATTTGGCTTATCACATCGGGCATTGCAGCATTTTTTACTGGAATTCCATTGTGAGTATATGCACTCCACGGAGGAAAAAATGTGATTTGGTACGTTGATGAAAAAGGAATTTTGTGACCAAAGAAAAAAGGAGCTGAAAATAACAGCCAAAAGAGAAAAATGTAAACAACCGGGTGAAAAAGCTTTTTGAGTAGTTTCATATTATTTTTTTTGCTGCATTTCCCAAACACGGGCATAGGTGATAAACATACTGTAAGCCTGGTACATACTCTCTATTAGTCCGACAATCCCAACTTTCCATCCACTCTGACGAATGTATGAATCATAAAAAGCAGTTAGCATAACCCGGGGGAAACGCCACCATGTCATTTTGGGATGATGTGCATCAAGCCTCAGTTGAGCCTCATATCCTGACCACTCAATTGTTTTTGCGAGCATGGAAGATAAATCTCTATGTGTATAGTGGGAGAGGATTCCATGAAGTTCTCCAATTTCTCCCTCAACACGCGCTGTTTCATGGAGTGTCCCATACCAGCCTTTGAGATATTTTTTTTGGAAAAGTCTTTCCAATTTTTCGACAGTTGGCCAAGGGTGATTTCCTAGATAATAATTTTGCCTTTTTAGACGGAAAGCATGTGTTCCATTTTCAGTGGAAATAGTTTGGAGAATTTCCTCTGTTAATGCTTGAGAGACTCGCTCATCAGTATCAATATATAAAATCCACTTCCCTCTTGCTTCCTCTTTTCCAATTTCCCGCTGCCTGGAAAAGTTATCGTGAGCCCCCTGTACCACTCGAGCACCTAATTTTTTGGCAAGTTGAACTGTTCCATCAGTTGATCCTCCATCAACAACAATAATTTCATCACAAAAAGAGATTGAGGCAATACAGTCACCCAAAAGTTTTTCATTGTTTTTTGCAATAACTACCCCGGATAGCATAATCTCTTTATTTGTCATAGCTCCCCTTTCCAAAATGATTTGTATAGAAATCTTGTATCCCTTTTTTCTGCCACTGACGCCCACGAAAAAGCAATGTCACGCTCTCTTTCATAAGTGCAATTTTTGACCGAAGAGGTGCATACGAAATACCAAAAATCATCCTATTTCGCGTAAGATAATAGTCATGAAGAGCAGAGCCAGAACCTTCTCCTGATGCTGCGGTAATATGCCAAAGAAACGCTCTCGGGTTATAAACAATAGTGTATCCATCGTTAAGTATTCTCTGACTTAAGTCCCCATCCTCAAAATATAAAAAATATTTGTCATCAAATTTTCCAATTTTTTCCAAGACCTCCCGCTTTATGAGCATACAACAGCCCGTTGCAAAGGTAATTTTTTCTTCTTTGTCATATTGTCCATGATCGACTTCATCAACCCCTCGGTGTCTTGTAAACACATTTGCCCAATCAACATATCCCCCTGCATACCAAATAACCTTTCCTAGTTCTTCTTTTTTATACTGATCTAAGTGATATTCATGTCCTTTTAGGAAATATATTTTGGGTGCAACAAGTCCTGTCTCTTTAGTATCATGAAACGGCTTAAGAAGCTCTTTTAAAAGATTTTTATCAACAATCGTATCATTATTTATGAGCATTACATAGTCACACCCATGAGAAAGACTATACTCTATACCCATATTACTCCCTCCGGTGAATCCTACATTTTTTTCAGACCTGATCAGAATAATACCTGATTTTTTTTCTGAATCATTGAGAACAAAGGGGGACTTTGAACCATTATCAATCACAACAATACTGACATCTAAACCATCTGTGTCTAACCTTTGAAGAGAAACCAAACAATCATGTGTCTCTTTTTCACTATTAAAATTAATTGTTGCAATACAAATTTTTTCCATAATAGTAATCAAGAAACTTTTCTTAAGATTTTCAGAATATTTTTTTTAATGGGATTTTTCTCATGAGCAATCTTTGTTGTATATGTCCAGAATGAAAGCTCTTTTTTAATTTTTTTTGCTTCATCTTCCAAACCAGGAATAAATTTTTCAGAGGAGATGTCTTTAAAATGGTTCTGTTCCCACAAATATCCAAAAACTAATAAATGATAAAAAGCCATAAGGCATGACAGCATGAATCCATGAAGTCCATCTTTATACCCTTCTCTGGCAAAATAGCGGCTTAAAAATTCTTTCGCTGGCATCCGGATTGCGTCATAGGGAGAGAATACATATCCATTTTTTAACAAAACTTCCGCTTCATTTGGGGCATAAATAAGTGCTGTTTTTTTGACGAATTCTTCAATGGTTGCATAATTTTGATGCACCATCGGCGAGGTAAGTTTGCCCACCTGTCCATCGACCTTCACCATTTCATGAACATGCACTTCAGGAAATTTTGCTTTACCGTTTTTAAATAATCTCAGTTGGTAATCTGGATACCAGCCTGTATGTTCTATCCATTTCCCAAAGATACTGTTTTTTCGAGGGATATCATAGCCATCCATTTCTGCCCCACTTTTAATTGTTTGTAAAATCTCTTTTCTCAATGCATCAGTTACCCGCTCATCATCATCCAAATAGAGAATCCACTCCTTAGTAGCTTTAGTAAAACCAAAGTTTTTATTTACATTAAGCATTGGATTATTTTTCCTGGTGTAGACATGGGGAGTATATTTTTTTGCAACGACAACAGTATTATCAGAGGATGTATTATCAACAACAATTATTTCATCTGCTACATCCTTAACACTCTCCAGACATCCCTCAAGGATTTTTGCGCGATTAAAAGTAGATATAACAACGGAAATACTCATATTACTTGATAAATTGTTGCTTTATTAAAAGCATATCCTTTACAACTTCTTCTTTGGCAAGCAGATAAGAAAAAAGGAGATACACCAGTGAACCCAGAATAATTGAACCAAAGATGGTAACAAAAGAGGCAGGCAATACATGATTTATGCCATAAAGAATAATTCCCATAAGGATGGTCGCAATAAAGGGAGGGAAAACAATTTTTATAGAGAATGGTATATATTTTTGTGTAAGGTAGACAACAAAGACAACAGATGCTGCAACAATTGCAGAGACAGCAGCAAAAGCATTAAAGCCGTAAAAATAAAGAGCTAAAGGAGTTAATACCCATGTCGCAACAGTCCAAAAGACCATTAAGTACAATGATACTTTAATTTTACCAATGGCATTTAGTGCATTCGTAAGTGGAGTCGAGACAGAAGACAATGCAGCATTCATCGCAAAAAATGCAAGAGATAAGACTGCTGGTTCCCACTTCTGGTATTTAGGGATAATTTCTATAAACGATGGAGCTAGAACGGCAAGTCCCATCAGAGATGGGAAAACGAGAAAGCATGACGCAAAGAGAGATTTTTCAATTGCTTTGGCTAAATGGCTTTTCTCATGCTGAAGTCGTGCAAAAGAGGGAAAAGTAATTCGAATAATATTATCCATAATAAGCCGAAGAGGCGTGTAAGCCCATTTTTGCGCAAAGCCTATATAGCCTACTTGCGCAAGAGGTAATACTTTTCCAATATAGGCAATCATCAAATCATCTTTAAGAAGAGCTAGAAAACTATTTGCCTGAAAAGGAATGCCAAAAGAAAGAAGCTTTTTGGCAACCTCCTTGGAGAAACCAATTCTTGGTCTCCAGGGAGAGACGATATACATGGCAATAAGACCTGCCAAACCCCTGGCTAGCACTGCATACGTAAAGCTTGTAACTCCAAATCCCTTTACAGCAAAGACAAGCGCTGTGATATTGAAGAAAAGTGTCTCAACAATTTGAGGAACAACTAATCTCTCAAAATGAAGGTCACGTTCTAAAATAATAGAAGGAATTGTTTTGAGTGAGGAAAGGAAAAAAGAGATAATAAGTGCTTGAAAAAGGAAAATCCCTTCCTGCTCCAAATGATAAAAATTTCCAACAACTTGTGAAAGAGACAAAGCAATAATAACAGCCAGCAGTACCAGTCCTTGTTGAATAGTAAATGTTGTTACAAGGTCTTCCTGTGTCATTGCTTCCTTTTTTTGAATAAGCGCTGCCGCTAAACCAATATCAGAGAAATATTGTAAGAAGGCAATTACAGCAGAAACAACAAAGTAGACTCCAAAAATTGATGGTGCAAGGAAAACAGTCAGCAAAAAATTAACAGTGAAGCTGACTACCTGTATAAAGAACGTCCTGGTAACTAATGCAAAAACGCCGTGTATGGACCGTTTGGTCACTGCGGCTATATCAAGCTCTTCCATAATGTAAATTTTTCCAAAGAACCAAACTTTCCCTTACTGCCCGAGTGATAACTCGTAGATTCCCTCCACTCTGATCTCCAAATTTCCTAGGATAGTGAGTTACATCAACTTCAACGACTTTCAAGTGAGCCCTCTTAGCCCGTGCAAGTATCTCTGTTGTGATCATGGCTCCTTCAGACTGAAGTGGCATAATTTGCGTAAGTGCGCGTCTTGTGAATAACTTAAACCCACAGTCAATGTCTTTATAATAGAATCCAAAAAAGGCAAAATCCCATATTTTCAGAAGGTACATAAGGACATGTCTGAAGGGATGATCAACTCTTCTTTTTCTTCTTCCAATCACTATATCAGCTTTCTCTGCTTTTCCTAAAAACTTTATTACCTCTGAGAAATCAAACTGGTCATCGCCATCAGTAAACACAACTAAGTCATATTGTGCCGAAGATAAGCCGGCCTTCAGGGCTGCTCCATATCCTCTATTTTGCTTGAGTGAAATGATTCTGAGGTGAGTAGGGTCTGATTTTTGGAGCATGTTACCTATTTCCGCTGTTTTGTCAGAAGAGCCGTCATCAATCATCAGGATTTCCCAATTTTGAGCTACCTTTTGAGCAACAGGAATTGCTTTTTTGACAACAGATTCTATATTCTCTTCCTCATTCCAAAAAGGGAAAAAAACAGATAACGCATTAACTTTTTGAACCATATAGTCCCTTGATTATAACAAGAATTATAAAGGCTATGCTAGTCAGAGAAACAATATCCCCCAACCATTCAACCGGCGTTTCAAGGTATACTATCCTTATCACATGACTTCCCTGAGGAACGCTTATCATCATGCCGTCTTGAGCTGGAAATAGAGCCGTTGCCTTTCCATCAACATATGCTTTCCATGCAGGAAAGTAGGCAATATTTACTTTGGCAGTTTCTTTCTGAGGTACGCGAACAACGATCTTCTTCTCCTGAGTTTTATCTGATATAACATGAAACGTGCCTTCTTTGAGGCCAATAAGTGTGGTTGGGACTTCTTCTGGCTGAATTGGTTTCTTGAAATTCTTCGGCATATATTCATCTGAAATTTTTGAGGTGGTAAACGTGAGTGCTTGGGGATTGGTGTAGATGCTGCTGGCAAAGTTTTGATACATCTCAGGCACAAAATATTTTGCTGAGATAAAAATGGTTCCAGCTAGAACAACGACTAGAACCAACATTTGTACCTGCTTCTTAACAAAAAGGGTGCATATATAGAAAAATCCTCCACCCAAAAGAGCCGTAAAAAAGGATGCCAGAAGTAAAAATCTCCAGGGATACTGAATGAATGCCATAGGAGAAAAAATATTCCAGATAAATACTGATTGAGGCAGCATCAAAAAGATGACCAAAAGGAGAGACAGTAGACTAAACATTATGACCCAAGCTACCATTTTACTTTTCTTCCAAACAAATGGCACGGAAAAAGCAGCAAGAATAGCAAAAATAATTTGAATTTTTCCTATCATAAATGAGAATCCATCTACACACCCTTTTGCAGATCCTCCATACCCCCATTGGCTTTGCCAAAGCTGAGACAAACAAACAAAATGATCATGGAAATCTGCTCCTCCTCCAATTTGAGATAAGACATTGGTATATCTCATCTCACCAAAAACAGGAATAATGTAAAAAGCACTTAGCCCAAGACCCAGGAAAAATAAGAGAGCAGCATACTTCCATACATTTTTCTTTACTAACAAGACAATAAGAAGGCTCACAAGAAGAAATGGAGTGATCATCATTGCTGTTAGATTATGGGAAACAATAATACCACTCAACCCCAAAGAGCCAATTATTACCCCCTTCCAATACTGTTTTTCTAAAAGAAACACTACTCCCAAAAAAGCCAAGGGGATAAATGCGTAAGCAAAAAGTTCACCAATATCTCCCCGGACATAGATATCAACCGCATGATAGGGTGCGTAGAGATAAAAAGCTGAACTAAGGAGCCCTCCCCACAATCCAAAGAGCTTTCTCCCTAAGAAAAACATAGTTACGGCGGAAAAAACAATTCCTATCCCTATCATTACTTTTGTAGCAATAAGAGAACTGAGAAAAAATGTAAAAAGTCCTCCTAAATAGTAAGCCAGCGGAGCATAAAAAGTAAAAATTGGGTACCCATATCCATACCCGAGGTCACTCACCCACCGCACAGGAAACATTCCGTCAGAAAGTGACTTTCCCATCTCATATACTCGAGCAACTTGCGTATTATCATGGATGGGGAAAAATCCTGTATGCAAAAGAGGAACCCATGTCCAGAAAGACAATGCAATAATAAGAAGAAGCAATATACATTCTTTAAGCAGTTTCATATTTCTTTAATTTTCTATAAAAGATTGGTAGAAGAAGAATACTCACAACTGTTACTACATCTGCAAAAATTCTCACCGGCGTTTCTGAGAAAACAGCTTGTACTGTATGCTGTCCAGACAAAATCCCAACCTGCATAACTCCATAGGTATTGTCATAAGAAAAATCTGTTTTTTTGCCATCAACAAAGACATTCCACCCCGGAAAATAAACAACATTTATCTGTACCAAGGAAGGAGTTGTTAAGATAGTATTAAAAATTACTTTATTCCCTTTTGCTACAGTATCAAGAATAGTTCCATTTCCCTTAATAAGTTCTACTTGATTTTCAGGACTCGAAGTTGGTTGGCTCTTGACCCATATAGGCGTATATTCGTTATGGACTGTGGTCGAATCTTGATTGGTACTATAAAACGTATCAGGATAATTCTGGTATACAAGAGGGGTGAGTAAGCTCCAGGAAGACAAATATCCGACAGCAACAAAAAGGATAATACCTAATATGTGGATTTTTTTAGGCAGAATATCAACACAAAATGCAGCAAGTCCAGCAAAAACAAGAATAGTCAAAGAAAGAAATCTATAGGGGAATTGGAAATAAGGCGCAATATGACTAATGCTCCAGACCCATGACGAAATCGGAAGAGTTAAGAATAATGTCATCATGGCAACAAGCCAAAAGTATTTAAGCGGTGTTGGTAATTTTTTTAGAAGAAGAGGAAATGTCAAAACAATAGTAAGTACACCAATCCAACCAACCAATAATGATGTATTGTATGTTAAGAAATAATCACTGATAAGAGAAACCGGGGTTTTATCGAAAATAGTAAACTGTTTATCATACAGTGCAGGTATCCAGAAAAATGCAGAAAGAGAGAGCGCATAGGCAACAATCCCAACTAGATATTTCCACGAAAAACTTTTCCGAATAACAATATAGCCTATGATAAATGGCAAGAATAAAACAGCCAAACTATTATGAGCCAAAATAAGAAGCGCAATTCCCACTGCTACCCAAAGGATATTTTTACGTTCAATTTGCCAGAGAATAAACGGTACAACTCCAATTGCCAAAACCTCCCCCACTGACCCTCTGTGATAGACATCCCACAAATGGTAGGGAGCAAAAACATACAGAAATGCCCCGACCAATGCAGACTCGATTTTCACTAATTTCTTAAGCCAGAAAAGAGTAAAAATACCAGATAGAATAATACTTCCACCCAAGATTGTTTTAATGCTATCAGCAAAAGTAAGGCCCAAAATATGGATAGGGATGCCAATATACATAAAAAGAGGATAGAGAAAATCTGCTACTGGATAGCCATATCCGTGGTTGAGTTGAAGAAGGAATCGTGGGGGAACCTGTCCATTTCGTAAGGCCTCATAAAATGCAGAAAGTCTGATAATCATCCAATTTCCATCATCTGTGAGGAAGAATCCAGCATGAAATAATGCCGTCACTGCAGGGATACAGAGTGCGACAAGAATAATAAGAAAAATAAGTACACTATTTTTTCGCAACCACAACATAAGCAAAATCCTGTACAGGATAAGAAACAATATCTTGTTTTACTGCAAAGGCTACTTGGCGAACAGGATATGGGAATGATGCAATAGGGGGTATGCCAGCGGGTTTTCTGTCTGTTGTTGTCACAATAAGTGTTCCTGGTTGGTAATCTTTGGTAAAATCAACATCTTTGAATTCATATTTTCCAAATGATATGACTTGACTGAATCCTTCATCATCATCTGGTGCACGCTGTACTGTTTTTTGAAATTCAAGAGGTGAATATTTTGTATAAAAAAGAAGTGATGTATAGATAAATCCTGCTTTATTATCAAAAATAATTTTGGAGTATTCACCTTGATGTTGCTCTAGATACAGAGAAAGAGGCTTATCTTCAAGTCGCCAGTCACTCGCGTAAAGAATTGGAAACCTCACATAATATGACGTGAAATAATAAACAATATTAAAAAGCATAAAAGCTACAACAGCAAGTGCTGCTACATATTTTATAACGTCATTCTTTTGTCTTCGTATCCACTTCCCTACTTCCAAAACCCCAACAGCAGAGAATACCTCAACTGGAATTACCAAGAAGAAGCTTCTGGTTGCCTGAGGAATATCCCGGGTAAGACTGGCAACCAAAATAGTAAGGACTGCCCATAAAATAAAAAGATATACCCATTGTTTTTTTGCTTTAATCAAAACTGTCAATCCTAAAATAAATAACGGTAATTCAAATAAATAAAATTCCCCAACATTTCCAATGCCATGATTGCCGTGAGTAGACCCTGAAACAAAGAAAAATGAAACTGAAAAATATGAAGCAATATTATTGATGTATTCCCAGAGATTCAGAAGAGGCATATTAAAGAAAAGCTTGGTAAAAATACTAGGAAGAGTAGCATAATATTCTCTCAGTTCAATAAGTGGTGCCTGCACGACGGCACTGGAATAAAAAAGAGTACCACTAGCCGAGGAAACTCCTCCATGTCCAAAGAGAGTCATTACAAAGGGAACTAAAGAAAGAAGAGCAGCAATTGCTGTCAAAATACCTTCTTTTTTGGGTAATTTTTCATTTTGCCATAAAAGATAGGCAAGAATTAACAAGTACAAAAGTGGAGATAATAACCTGGTTAAATTATATGCGTACAATGAAAGAATAAAACAGAGAGTTCCAGCAAAGAAGGCCCCTTTCCACTTACTAGATACTGCCTTCAAAATAAGCCAACTGCCTGTTACAAAGAAGAAAAGGCAAATACTTACTTCAAATGTTGCCCGATTATAATGAAGACTCCACGGATTGATAGCTAAAAGGAATGTGGTAAGAAGCGCAACATGCTTGTTTTTTGTTAGCTCCTTCACAAAAAAATAGGTCATAACGACTGAGAGGAAGCCAAAGAATGCAGAAGGAAACCTCACCGCAAACTCTGTCATACCAAAAAGCACAATTGCAGGAACAGTCGAGTAAATGTAAACCGGTAATTTATAATCTCCAAATGATTTAAAATAAAGAGGCAGAAGTTTTCCATATTCATCTCTGCCTGTTTGAAGAATAGAATATGCGTTGTATCCTATTGCTGACTCATCTTGATAAAAGCCGTATGGAACGTGTCCCAACTGATAGAATCTCAGAAAAAATGCGAGGGCAAAAATAACAACAAGCAGTAGTGTATAGATATATTTTTTCATAGTTTTCTTCTAGTGACAATAACAGCACCACCCAATGTCAGTACTAGAGATATTATAGCCAAAGTAAGCCCCAGTGAAAAGGAAGAAGGTTGATAGACAAATCTTACTCGATGAACACCTGATGGAACTTCAACTGCCCGAAAAGTAAAATCAGCTTTGAGAACCTGAGTAGGTTTGCCATCTACATACGCTTTCCAGCCTGGGAAATAAGAATCGGATAAAAATAATAAAGCCTTTGCATTACTTTTTGTTGTAATTGTAATGTTGTTTGGAGCATAGGTCTGTATTTCGGCACTCCCACGACCTGTAGAAAAACCCGTTTGTGCATTATTCAAGAGAATTGTTTTTTGGGGATTAAAAGTACTCGAGTAAAACTTATCTGCAAATTCCTCATTTGAACCATATGATCTTGCGTTGAACACAAGAAATGCGCGCTCCATTGCATTCTCATTTTCATAAATTTGCCAACCATCTTGACTCCAAACAAGCTTAAAACCGTTTTGGCTCAAAAGATATGCTTTGGGATCATCTTTTGTCACAAGATATTTAACTCCCAATAGGTTGAGAACCCGACTCTCATTCTTGTTTCTCAATAAATCTTCTGCTGTGTATGCACCAGGAAGAAGAGCATCTGACCTATTTTCATCTGAAAATGCAGCATACATTTTTCCATCTTTAACTGAACCGATAAATTCTCCATATGATTTTGCATAGAGCGGATCATACCCATTCGCGTCGTATAGACCGTACTGCACTGCAAAATTAGAAGAGATAGCAGCATTCCCATAACTCCAAAAACGATAGTTGCCCTCGTGGTTTTGAAGAAATGTTGTAACTTCAGTTGATGGGAAGACTAACGCTGTTTTGACAAATGGATTAAATTTTTGGGAAAAGTAAAATAAATCAAGAATTGTTAAAAGAATAAAAAAGACTGCAGCTATCCTTTTATGGCGGGGAAACAAAAGTACCTCTATACTCAGAATACCTAACGCAACAAAAAGGCCAAAAGAATATAAAGCATTCTTCAAAATAAATGGTGTATGAGTCAATTTTAAGAACCCAAGTCCTAAAATAAAAAACACTAATAGACACAACTCAGTGAATATAACTTTCTTTTCTTGTTTGAGGAGAAACTGCTCAAATCCAAATCCAGCAATAATACTTAATGAAAAACCTAATAGGAAAATTGCATTTGTTGGAGATCCGGTTGAAAAAAAGGGAATTTGCAGTCGGTAAAACGCCTGAGTAAAAGGAGTATTAAAAAAGAGAATAAGAAGAACAAAAACCGCTCCACCATAAAAAGCAATTAGTTTATTCTTTTTCCACTGGAAAAATCCCAATAGTGCAAACAAAAAAGGGATAAGTCCAATATAAATTGCATTCCCTGGATAGGAATCAGTAAGCAAATAATTCTTTGTTGCTGGATTTCCAAAAATATCAGGAGACAAAAACAGTAATGATTGGTATGGCTGCAGTAATAAATTGTGTATCAATACTCCATACTCTTGAGAGCTCCTAGCAGCATTCTGGATAAGCTCTATTGTCGGCAAGAGTTGTACCAATGAAACTCCAATTCCTAAAAGGAATAACACGATAAAGAATATTCCCTGCTTTAATTTTGAGACTGATGTTAAGGATAATTTGAACAAAATGTATGCTGTAACAAAAAGCATAACAAACCCAAATATCTGGATATGTCCTGCAAATAAAGCTGCTGGAATACTCAAAACAAAAGCAACTATTCTCCAAAATGTTTTTCTTTCAAAAAGCAGTTCTGTTATCCACAAAAGAAGAGGCAGAAAAATAATAACCTGATCTATCGTATTATACTCAAGAAAAACACTAACAAATAAACCATATCCAAATGCAATTGATGCAAGTACGCTTCCCCATTTCCCCATACCAATCTTTCGCACATATAGATAGGTAAAGATACTAATAAGAAGCGGTTGGAGCATAACAAGAAGTGTCCAGGCAATGGTTTGAGGCAATACAAAATAAAGAATATGAAGTGGATATAAAACAGTCGATTGAGAATTAGCAAACAAAGGAGTTCCAGAAAAATTGTAGGGATTCCACAAAGGGAACTGAAAACTTTTTAGACTGTGAATGACAAATGTTGTCCAGGGGTACATCTGCCTGATGACATCAAAGTACTGAAATTTCTCAGGGAACCCGCCTGCACCATACCCTAGAAATGAATAATATTTCCAAGGGCTGTATTCACTAATCAATAAATCGCCAGGAAAAGGAATTTTGCCTAAAACAATAGGATAAAAAAAGAGAAGAGAGACTCCAATAAAAAACAAAAAAAACCACTTATTTTTTCCCATACCGTACCTTTCTTATGACAAAAAGTCCGGCCAAGCCAATAAGGGTTATGAGGGAAAAAATGTCAGAAATCAAACGAAGGGGTGTTTCCTCAAAAATAACCTTTATGGTACTTTTCCCCGTTGGGACTTGAAAGGTTATTTGTCCTCGATAATTTTGGTCTTGAAATTGGATAGGAGTCTGTACACCATTAACATACACTTTCCACCCTGGGAAATACTCAGTATGATCAACTAACGTGCTTTTTGTTTTTGCTGCAACCTGGAAGTTCTGCTGGTAGGAATTCTTCCAATATCTACTGACTGTCCCATTTCCTGCTGCAAATTCAACGGGAGATTTTGGAAAAGCTGTTGCTTGTCCCTGTGTCCAGATAACATCGGTTTCGCCATAATAAGTAGAAGTTAGTGGATAATGCCAATAATAGTCTTCATTCACCCTGTCCCATCCATATGTTGGTCTCCAATACCAGTAGGTCGATCCAACTACGAGGGCCAAAAGGAAGACATATACCCAAACTTTTCTAACGAAAAACACTTCGAGGAAACTAACTGATAATAGGGACGTTGCAAAGACAACGACGGACAAGAGTCTCCAGGGAAACTGGAATTGTCGAAGAAGTGAGACATGCGCCCAAACAATATTTGAGACAGGTTGCATCAGAAAAAATGACGCAATAAGAAGAATAAAAGAAAAAATAAATATCTTTTTTGTCTGTGTATCAATCTTTTTCCAAATGAGAACAATGAGTGCCACAATTATAGCCACTACGTGAAACAAGCCTATTTGAATCGGAACTCCTCCCATCCGAAGGCTTGGGCTATTGAAGAAATTGGGAATAAAAAAATTTTGGAATGGCACAAAATGCTGCAGGTATAAATTCTTCATAAATAAATCCCCAAATGTATATTTATGATCAAAAAGTGCCGGTGCCCAATAAAACATTGAGAGAAGCAGTCCAATTCCAAGGGACAAAAAAGAACTCATAAGTGACTTTTTTGTAAATGGCAAAAAGAAAACAAACAGTGCTGCTACTGCAAAAAATGAAAGGCTGACCGAATTGTGAGATAGAATAAGGAGGGCTGTTGCGAGAGAGGTGAGTGCAATAGTGCCAAAAGATATTTTTTTACTCAACTTCACCAAGCCAAAACAAACTAATGGCAAAAACGTATAGGTATAGACTTCCCCAATATCTCCCCTAACGAAAAGCTCAACAAGCCGGAAGGGCGCAAACTGGTAAAAAAGAGTAAAAAGTAACGCTTTTTTTGTGCCCCCGAACAATTCTTTGGAAAAGAGAAAAGCAAAAACCCCAGACAGCAAGAAGCTAACTACTAAAACTAATTTATAGGTTGTAACTAAATTGACATGTAGCAGTAAAAAGAACGATGAAATAAAATAAGGGACCTGATAAATAAAATCAAAAAGAGGCATTCCGTAGCCATAATTGAGATACCCAGCCCATCGTACAGGAAATTCTCCGTCAGTTATGGTCCGAAAATATGCTGCCATGCGGGCTAGATGGACTAAGCCATCCTGCGTGTGAGGATAAAGAGAGGTTGTCAAAATACTCAGAAAGGGAAGGAAAGAAAGAAGCAAGACTCCGATAAAGAAGAAAAGAGTACTTTTCCATTTCAGTTTCATAATGATTTTGGAGGAATAACTTGATAGAGACTTATATAACTATTACCGACCCCTTTTTGATATTTTGCAATTAGTTTGAGGGGCCACCCACTTGGTACCAGTTGGGTCTGATTGAATATCATATATGTTGGCATGACATCTGCATCTTTTAACAAAAATGTCGGGATATCTGCTGGAACAGGCCAAATACCACCTTTTTCAACATTGGTATTCTCTCCTAGATAAATCTCAACAGCATAGGTAGGGAGAGATCCAAAGGTTCCCTCGGAAGCAACATAGATTTTGTGAGTTTGGGCTTGTTGTCCAAGGTAGGAAATAATTTGGTGAATTCCCCCACCTGCTGGCCAATCATTACTGTATTGCATAAGGTCGGGTTGTGGGATAGGAGCAATTGGGAAATTCGTGACAATAAAATAGTCTGCCCTAACCCAAAGAACCAGGAGAAGAACGGTAATAACAACTGCCCATATCTTATGCTTCATCCTCTCAAAAAGTGCATAGATAAGAAGCGCGAGCATTGGGAGAAGGATTACTGTCATAAAGAGAATAAACCGAGGATATAAAACCTTTCCAAAAAGAGCAAGGGCAAAAAATGGCGCAGCAAAATAGATAATAAGAAGCAGTTTTTCCCAAGAATACTTCTTCCAGACAAAAAGTGATGCAACCAGAGCAATAAGAATTGGCCAGCTCATATATCCAATAAACCAATTCCAAAGTCCACTTAAATTGCCTAAAAAGAATCGGAGTGGATGCTGAATCCATTCAGAAACCGGATAAACAAAAACAGCATTCTTATCATTAATAATGTGGAAGAACG
>Ga0134128_10005007_pt1 | contig 16105 bp, 17 predicted proteins | sample KB31754_FD_96462 | JGI IMG/M metagenome (GOLD analysis project Ga0134128, IMG submission 96462) | Terrestrial soil microbial communities with excess Nitrogen fertilizer from Kellogg Biological Station, Michigan, USA - KB3-175-4 | ecosystem: Environmental > Terrestrial > Soil > Unclassified ...
CCTGAAAACGATCAGCTCATTGATGCTCGTAGCGTTTCCGCAGGCCCATGAAGTGAAAGTGAAAATAATGATAGAGGCGGCAAAATAATTTCGTCTCCCGATTTGCTGACTGAGCCAGCTTGTCATTGGCATTACGATCACATTGGCAATAGCGTAAGCGGTGATAACCCAGGTGATTTCAGTGAGAGAAGCTCCAAGGCTTCCCTGCATCGTTGGCAACGCAATGTTAACAATGGTTGTATCAATAATCTGAAGCAGCGCACAAATGACAGCGGTGATGGTGATAATCACGCGCTTAAAGCCATAAACAACTAATGAATTCTCTTCCATACACATGAATTTTCCGGTCTCTTCTATCTGTTCAGCCAGCTATATTCTTTTCCCATAAATATGCCATATTCAGTAAGCGTTATGACACGCTTGTTTTTTTAATTTTTACCGGCCACCCGTTTTTTTGAAGAAAGCCTGTTTTCTTTCCTGGACGGTTTGACCGCCTGAAACTGCAAAATTACAGGAATAATTATTAGTTTAAATTCAAACTAATTGATTAAATTTGTTAAAGAGTTGCCTGATGTAAAAAGTAAAAAAAATAAAATCAACACACCCGGATTATGGCCAACAAAACCAATGCCGCTCTTGCGCTTCAGCTAGGCAGATTATTTAATGAAATGAGATATAAGATCCGGCGTGATATGCTCGGCAAATTGCGCAACAGCAATGAAGACATCAGCTTTGAATTGCTGGAAGTGATGTCATTTCTTTGGCATGAAGATGGAATGAATCAACAGGAGCTGGCCGGCATGGTGGTTAAGGATAAATCAAGTATCACATACCTCGTTGGCAACCTCATTAAAATGAAATGGGTAAAAAGAGTGGAGGACAAAACCGATCGTCGCAACAAACTTATTTTCTTAACGGCAAAAGGAAAAGCACTGCAAAAAAAAATCCATCCGTTGCTGATGGAAGGTTATAAAAAAGCAGCAACGGGTTTAAATGCAACTGAGATAAAAAATGCGATTTTATTATTAAAAAATATGAATGAAAATTTAAAAGAATAAATTTATCAGGAACTAAAAGGAAATGATTATTTGATTTTTTCACTTTTGATAAATGATTTATGAAAACATTACTCGTACCGGTTGATTTTACGACCGCTTCTGAAAATGCGATAAATTTTACGGCAGAGTGGAGCAGAAAATATCTTTATGAGCGAATTATTTTATTAAGGTCTTTTTATACATCCATGTATGAAGGCGCCATCATGTCCGGAGAATTTGCCAATGTTGACCAGGATTATCTGAACAGAAACAGGATGCAGGAAAAGGAACAGCTTGACGAATTGTGCAAAAGGCTTGCAAAAAAAACAGGACCGGATATTAAAGTTCAAACTGCAGTTACAGAATTGCCTTTGATCCGGGGAATTATAGAAGTGATCAAAAAAGAAGACATAACAATGGTTTTATTGGGAAGCGATCAGGCAAATAGTAACAATGAATCGCTCATCTCAGGAAATGTAATTAATATCGCAAAAATAAGCCCTGTAAGGGTTTTGATCGTTCCGGAAAATTATCAGTACAAAGAAATAAAAAAATGTTTGGTACCGTGCAACTTTAATGCGGTTGAATCATTGAATAAAGTAAACACGCTTCGTACTTCTCCACAATGGCGCGATGTTCAACTAATGGTTTTGAATGTGGATGCAAAACAAAAACACCTGGCTCCTGATGAAAAATTTAAAGCAGCAGAAAAAAGTCTTCATGAATATTTAAAAAACTTTCATCATTCAATTTACTATGTGCAGGATAAAAATGTGATCAGCGGAATTTTGAATTTTACCAAAACAAATGAAGTGGAATTGTTGATCGCGTTGCCCGGAAAGTATAGCTTTCTTTATAATTTAACCCATACAAACATTTCAGAAGGGCTATACAGAAATACCAAAATTCCTGTAATGATCCTTAAATAAATTCTGCAAACGAAATAATAAAGTGATTTTCCATTTTATAAAAAACTCTTCATTTTTTGATCAGTTCTCTCACTTCATTCAATTCATACACAGGACAACCGCCTGAGCGGGAAGCAATGAAAGCTCCTAATGCATTTGCGAATTCCAATGAATCATTTTCAGAAGCATTGTCTATAAAAGAAGAGATCATGGCAGCAAGAAAGGCATCGCCACTTCCTATGGTATCCGCTACGGAAACATTGTAACCTTTATGATCATAAAAAATATCGTTCCTGTAAAGAATCGCGCCATCGCCGCCTTTGGTTACAATGATCGTGTTAATATTAAAATCTTCTTTAAGGGATTTGATCCTGCCTTCATCATTTTTAAAATGGTTGAACCATTCAGAGATCAGGCTCAATTCACCCGAATTCAATTTCAGAACATCCGCTTTTTGCATCAGTTCCTGCAACACTTTTTTGTCAAAATGAGGAGGACGCAAATTGATATCCAGTACTTTTTTATTGGCAACTTCCAGGCACTGAAACAATGTTTTTCGCGAAGCCTCATTTCTGCTCACCAGGCTCCCAAAAACAAAGTATTTCGATTCTTTGATTAGTGAAAAATATTCTTCTTTCCATTCAATAAAATCCCAGGCGACAGGCTTTACAATATCATAAACTACTTCGTGATCTTTAATGTCTGCAATTACTTTCCCTGTAGAATAGATTGAATCGGTTTGAAAAAAATCAGTTTCAATCTTTTTTTGTTCAAGTGATTCTTTTAATTCTTTTCCTTCTTCATCTTCTCCGATCCTTGTAATGACTGCAGGATTTTTACCAAGCTGTTTTAAATGATAAGCAACATTTACAGGTGCCCCGCCTGCAAGTTTTCCCTGTGGTAAATAATCCCACAGGATCTCTCCATAACAAACAACAGGAAAGGTAGACATAGTTAAAATTGTTCTTCAAGATTTTTGATCATATCGCTTGTCATAGCGGCAAGATCATATTTTGGTTTCCATCCCCAATCATTGGTAGCAACAGAATCATCAATACTTTGAGGCCAGCTTTCTGCAATTTGCTGACGATAATCAGGCTCATAACTGATAGTAAAATCGGGAAGATGTTTTTTAATTTCTGCTCCAATTTCTTTTGGTGAAAAACTCATCCCGGAAATATTATAAGAAGTACGTACAGAAATTTTATCAGCCCCGGATTCCATCAGTTCAATCGTGGCCCTGATCGCATCGGGCATATACATCATCGGCAGATAAGTGTCCTCTTTTAAAAAACAGGTATAGTGATGTTCTTCAATCGCGTCATGAAAAATTTCAACGGCATAATCAGTAGTGCCGCCTCCGGGCTCACTTTTATAACTGATCAAACCAGGATAGCGAAGGCTTCGCACATCAATGTCGTAGCGGTTATTAAAATAATTACACCAAAATTCACCTGCATATTTACTAATGCCATAAACCGTTGTTGGTTCGATTATCGTTTGCTGGGGACATTTAATTTTTGGTGATGTGGGCCCAAAAACCGCAATGCTGCTGGGCCAGTAAACTTTACGAACGTTTTCATCTTTGGCAATTTCCAAAACGTTGATAAGGCTTTGCATGTTAAGACTCCATGCCAGGTGCGGATTTTTTTCTCCGGTAGCAGAAAGGATCGCAGCCAGCAAATAGATCTGCGTAATATTTTGACGGATCACCTGCACATGCAGCATTTCCTTGTTCATCACATCCAGGCTAACATAAGGCCCTGTACCTTTCAATAAATCATTTTCGGCGCGCAAATCTGAGGCTACAACATTTGCTCCGCCATAAATTTTTCGAAGTTCCAGCGTAAGCTCCACTCCTATCTGACCGCATGCGCCAATCACTAAAATTTTATCTCTGATCATATCTTAATTTATCCGGCAAAGTAAAATTTAAAAAACGAAAAAGGCAAAAGATTCAGGAATTTTAAATTATGGATATAACATGGATGCATAACCGTAATCAGTAAATGAAGCGATAACGGGGGATTTTATTTTTTAAAAAGAAAATAAACAGCCACAATCAGCAATCCAAAACCAACCAGGTGGTTCCAGCGCAATGGTTGATCTTTAAAAAATAAAAGCATGAAGCCGGTGAAGACGGAAAGTGTGATCACTTCCTGGATAATTTTTAATTGCCATAAAGAAAAGGGGCCGCCGTTCTCATCAAAGCCAATCCTGTTGGCCGGCACCTGGAACATGTATTCAAAAAAAGCAACGCCCCAGCTTCCCAGAATGACTAAAAAAAGACTCACGCCAACCAGCTTGTTCATTTCTTTTAATTTCAAATGGCCGTACCAGGCAAGTGTCATAAATGTGTTGGAGCAAATCAACAGAAATACAGTAAGGAGTGCTTTTTTCATTGTTATTTTTTGTAAACGGATTAATTCAGCTGATTATTTTCCCATCTTTCATGTGAAGCAGGCGGTCACTTAATTGTGCCAGTTCTTCATTGTGAGTAACGATCAGAAATGTTTGCTGAAAACGACTGCGAAGATCCATAAAAAGATTATGCAGTTCTTTTGCATTGGCAGAATCCAGGTTGCCGGTAGGCTCATCTGCCATCACAATTGAAGGATTGTTAATTAATGCCCTTGCTACTGCCACACGTTGTTGCTCGCCGCCCGAAAGCTCCCCGGGCTTATGTTCACCCCGATCTTTCAGGTTTAATAACTCCAGTAATTGGCGCGCATGTTTCTCAACGTCCCTGTTTTTTTTCCCGGCAATCCAGGCAGGAATACAAATATTTTCCAGAGCAGAAAACTCAGGCAACAAATGATGAAATTGAAAAACAAAACCAACATGTTGGTTTCTGAAGGCTGCTAATTTCTTTCCTTTTAACTGGTTCACATTTACATTGTCGATTAATATTTTTCCCTTATCCGCTTTATCCAGTGTCCCTAAAATATGTAATAAAGTGCTTTTTCCGGCACCGGAAGAACCGGCAATACAAACAATCTCCCCTTTTGAAATTTCGATGTCCACCCCTTTTAAAACCGGCAACGGCCCGTAGTTTTTATAAATATTGGTTGCTTTTAACATGCTTAAATGTAACAGTAAAATTGAAATTGAAAAATTAAAAAAAGTTAACTAAGTGCCTGCAATATAATTGATAAAAAAACGTCATTCCTGCGAAAAAAAAGTTTGCAAAAACAATATTTGGTTTTCTAAATATAACTTATACATTTGCGGAAAATTAGAAAATCCATTTTTTAATTTCATCAAAAATAAACTATACAATAATATGTTTTGGACATTAGAACTTGCCTCTCACCTTGAAGAAGCACCATGGCCGGCAACAAAAGATGAATTAATAGATTACGCTATTCGCAGCGGCGCGCCGATTGAAGTTGTTGAAAATTTGCAGGAGCTGGAAGACGAAGGAGGCGATATTTATGAAAGCCTTGAAGATATCTGGCCTGATTATCCGAGCCAGGAAGACTTTTTCTTTAATGAAGATGAGTATTAGTTTTTAGCCCGGTTCATGTTCAAAGCTGAAGATTCAAGGTCAGGTACATACTGCAGATAGCGGTATGATTCAACAGAAAGCTATAATAAAATTAAAAAAACCGCTCAGAAAAAGAAAGCGGTTTTTTTAATAATGTAATAATTTAATAATGCAATAATGCAATAATGCAATAATTTAATAATTTATCTCTCCATCTGCTCAATCACCTGGTGTGTAACGCCTGTTGAAGAAAACCCTCCGTCATGAAAGAGATTTTGCATCGTGACATATTTGGTAAGATCACTGAAAAGAGTAACAATATAATTAGCACAATCTTCTCCTGTTGCATTTCCCAAAGGGCTCATCTTTTCAGCGTAAGTGATAAATCCTTCAAATCCTTTTACCCCGCTACCTGCTGTTGTTCTGGTTGGCGATTGGGAAACTGTATTTACCCGTACTTTATTTTTTAAGGCATAATGATAGCCAAAACTTCTGGCGATGCTTTCGAGTAAAGCTTTGGCATCAGCCATTTCACTATAATCAGGAAACACACGCTGTGCGGCGATATAAGTCAGCGCCACTACACTGCCCCATTCGTTGAGCGCATCAAGTTTATAACAAACTGCAAGCAAGCGATGTAAGCTTGTTGCAGAAATATCCAATGTTTTTTGATTAAAGCCATAATCAATTTCAACGTAACGTTTTTCCTTTCTCATGTTCATACTCATGCCAACAGAATGCAAAACAAAATCAAAGCTTCCGCCAAAATGTTCTTTTGCTTTGGTGACCAGGTTCAGCATATCCTCGTTGCTCGTAACATCACACGCAATGACAGGTGCATTAATTTTTTCAGCAAGTTTATTGATCTCTCCCATACGCATAGCAATGGGAGCGTTGGTCAAAATAATTTCAGCACCTTCTTCATGACATTGCAATGCTGTTTTCCATGCGATAGATTTTTCATCCAGAGCACCAAAAATAATTCCCTTTTTTCCTTTCAGTAAGTTGTATGACATAGACTTTTATTTTTTACAAAGTAACAATTTCCAATTTTCACATCTTCACATTAGCACATCAGCTAATTAGCTAATTAGCTAATTAGCTAATTAGCACATGATCATCTCCCTCGCATTCTCAAAAGCAGCAGCAGTAGGCTTTTTGCCGCTTAGCATCGTTGCAATTGCAGTGATCCTTTCATCCTCATTTAAAATTTTGATCGCCGTGATAATTTTATCTTCTTTAATTTCTTTATACACAAAAAAGTGTGTGTTTGCTTTTGCCGCGATTTGTGGCTGATGCGTAATAGAAATGATCTGATGTTCTCTGGAAAGTTTTTTGATAATGATTCCTACCTGCCTTGCAGCTTCGCCACTGATGCCTGTATCTATTTCATCAAAGATCAGCGTAGGAAGTTGAATGCTTTGTGCGACAAGTGATTTTATACTCAGCATCAAACGGCTCAATTCCCCGCCACTGGCTACTTTGCGTAAAGGCTCAAACTGTTTGTTCGCTGATGATAAATTGGCATTGAACAAAAATTCAATGGTGTTCATTCCAAAAGAATTGAGTGTTGATCCATCAGCGATCTCTACTTTTATTTTTGCATTAGGCATTCCAACCTGTGATAAAAGCTGGTTAACCTTTTCTTCAAAAGGCTTTATTTCTTTTTTTCTTTTTTCAGAAATGGTGGTTGCAAGCTGGAGCGCTTCATTAAAAAATTCAACAGATATTTTTTCTTTCTCACTGATCGCATCTGAAAGATTCGTTACTTTTTTCAATTCATCTTCCAGATGATTTTTTATCGCAATTAATTCTTCTGTTGTATTCACATTGTGTTTCTTCAGAAGGCTGTAAGCCACTGCCATTCTATCGTTCAGCGTATTGATCTTTTCTTCATCATAATTTACTTTGTTGTTGATCAGATCAATTTCTGAAGCAATGTCTTTCAGCTCTATCTGCAGAGAAACGAGCCTGTCATTTAATGATTGAATTTCAGGATAAAGATGTTGGAGCGAATGTAATTTCTGATGAATTGATTTGATTTCCTGCACAACCGGCTGCTCGCTTTCCTCAAGCTGATAGTAAACATCATTAAGAATTGATTTGATATTTTCAGCATTGCTCATCAGTTTAAGTTCCGCCTCAATATTTTCAATTTCATTTTCTTTAAGATCCGCCTGTTCCAGCTCATCAAACAAAAACTGGTGATAATCCAATTCTTTATTCGCTGCTGCCTGTTCTGATTTCAGTTTTTCCAGTTCCTCCAAAACGATCCTGTATTTTTTAAAAATAGCCTGATATTGTTCAAGAAGTTTTGTGTTGGAGGCAAGTGCATCGATCACTTCGCGCTGAAAATCATTACTGTTCAATTCCAGCGTATCAAACTGCTGATGGAGATCAACGATCAGCGAAGAAAGTTGCCTTAACTGTGAAAGGGTTACGGGCGTGTCATTGATAAAAGCGCGTGATTTTCCATTGGCACCAATTTCCCTCCGGATCAGCATTTCAGAATCATAATCAAGGTCATTCTGTAGTAAAAATTCTTTTACTGAAGAATAGTTGGTTTTAAAAACTCCTTCAATAAAACATTTTTTTTCTTTATCAAGCAATACAGAAGTGTCAGCTCTTTCACCGAGAATTAAATTCAATGCGCCCATTAAAATGCTTTTTCCGGCGCCGGTTTCTCCGGTAATAATATTGAGATGATTGGAAAAACGGATGTCAAGCGAATCAATAATGGCGTAGTTCTGTATGTGTAATTGCTGCAGCATAAAAGAGGCAAATTACATTATTTATTGTTTTTTAATTTTGGTTTTTTATCAAAATTTTCTTTTGATGGGAATGAATGAACGATGGTCTCAATACTTTCATTAAAAAAGGCGCATTGAAGCGCCTCTTTTAATTATTTCAGAAATGATTTTTATTTTACTTCCACAGAATTTTCCAAATCGTCATCTACCAGGATACGTCCGCAGTTTTCACAAACAATGATCTTTTTTCTTTGTTTGATCTCACTTTGTTTTTGAGGCGGGATCGCATTATAACAACCTCCGCATGAATCTCTTTCAACCGGAACCACTGCAAGTCCGTTGCGGTAATTATTACGGATCCTGTCGTAGCTGGTCAATAATCTTGCATCAACATGAGAACGCGCTTCTGCTTCTAATTTTCTATAATGTTTTTCTTCTTTATCAGTTTCTTCAATGATCTTTTCCAACTCGCTTTTCTTAGCTTTCAGGTTATTTTCTTTTACACTAATCGCTTTCTTAGCCAGCTCAAGTTGTTTTCCTTTTTCAGCAATATCTTCCGTAGCATCTTTAATGTGTTTTTCTGCCAGCTTTACCTCCAGCGTTTGCATTTCCATTTCTTTGCTGATGGCTTCAAACTCACGGTTATTCTTTACATTATCGCTTTGCTTTTCATATTTTTTGATCAGGTCCTGGGCATCCTTGATCGCTGCCTTTTTCTCTTCAATGAATTGCTGAATTCCGTTCATCTCTTCCTCAATGCGGTTCTGACGTGCATTTAAACCGGTAATTTCATCTTCCAGATCGCGGACTTCAATAGGCAATTCGCCTTTTCAAATTTGAATGCCATCCAGCTTGCTGTCAACTTTCTGAAGTTTTACAAGCGATGATAATTTTTCTTCAACAGAGTATTCTTTAACCTGTGCCATGTATGTGTTTTTAAATTTTTAACGGATGTTCAGCTTCCTGCTTACAAAAAATAATTAACAGGATTGGTGTTCATTTCCGTTTTTAGGACGGCAAAGTTAGGGAATTTTTCCCGCAAAAATTCAGTTAATAGTTCTACCGTAAACTGCTCACTTTCATAATGCCCGATATCGCACAAAAGGATCTGATCGTCCGCGTCAAAAAATTCATGATATTTAATATCAGAAGTGATGTAAACCTGCGCTCCTGCTGCAATAGCATTGGGCAACAGAAAGATTCCTGCACCTCCGCAAACAGCAATCTTTGTTACCGGCTTCTCTAAAAAAGCAGTATGCTTTATTACGGAAAGGTTAAAGGAGCTTTTCAGTTTTTTTAGCAATTCTTTTTCAGGAAGCGATTCGGCCGGTTCTCCGATCAAACCACTTCCTGTATCATCCTGCAGATTTTGAAGCTCATGAAGGTAATAAGCCACTTCTTCATAAGGATGTGCTTCTTTCAATGCCGCAATAATCTTTTTCTGAAGAAATGAAGGAAAGATCACTTCGATTCTTGTTTCGTTTTCCAAATGCCGCTCCCCCTTATTTCCAACAAAAGGATGTGATCCTTTACCCGCGCGAAAAGTGCCGGTTCCCTCAACATTGAAACTGCATTCATCATACTTACCTATGGCTCCTGCTCCGGCACCGAACAATGCATTTCGAACCTCTTCAGCATTATTTACGGGGCAGAAAGTAACTAATTTTTGTAAGGTTTTTTCTTTCGGCAAAAGCACTTTGCAGTTTTGAAGGTTCAATTGATCGGCAATCATTTTGTTCACGCCTTCAACAACATTATCCAGGTTGGTATGGATGGCATAAATCGCGATATCATTTTTTATCGCTGAAATGATGGTGCGTTCCACATAATTTTTTCCGTTCAGCTTTTTGATTCCTTTAAAAATTACCGGATGATGAACCACAATAAGATTGCAGTTTTTTTTCACGGCTTCTTCCACCACTGATTCGGTTACATCCAGCGAAATAATAATTCCTTTACAGTCAGTTTCGCTGTTACCAACTATTAATCCTGCATTATCATAGCTTTCCTGTAAGCTGACAGGAGCAAATGTTTCAAGAGATTGAGCAATTTCTTTTATTTTCATTACCGCGCGATTGATTTCAGTAAAAAATGAACCTCAAAGGTAACAGGAAAAAGATCCTCAAAGCAGGCATCAGGAAACTGGCATTCGTTTAACACGGAAATTAAACAGAAATGCAATCATTCAGATTGGAATCCTGTAATTGATGCAAAATAATCATCCTGCTTTCTTGTTCACCCTCAGTTTGATAATTAAAAACATATTATTTTTACCCTTTACTTTCTTTCCATAAAACCTTTTTGTAAATAAAAATTCATTTAAAATGAAAACGATGTTCGATCCGGAAACAAGAGAAGAGATCATAGGCAGGATCCGGTCTCTGGGTGAAAAAAACAACGCTCAATGGGGAAGAATGAATGTGCTGCAGATGGTAAAACATTGCAGCCGGTTTGATGAGATGATTCAGAAAAATGAGAAAACGAAACGTGCTTTTGCTGGCCGGTTCTTTGGCAAAATCGCCTTGAAAAATGTTTTAAAAGACGATGCACCTCTGGGCAAAAATTCCCCTACTCTGGCAATGCTCAAAATGTCAGCGGAAGGCGACCTGGAAAAGGAAAAAGAAAAATGGATTTCGCAGATCAGCGATTATCAAAATTTTTCAAATGCTGAATTTTTGCATCCTTTTTTTGGAAAAATTACCAAAGAACAAATTGGCTGTTTTGTCTATAAACATTCCGACCATCACCTTCGTCAGTTTGGAGCTTAACACTCACTACTCCCAACCCACCACTCACTAACCACTCACTACTCACCACTCACCACTCACTACAATGACTTATAAAATTTACCAGGTTGATGCCTTTACCAACAAATTATTTGGTGGCAATCCGGCCGCTGTAGTTCCTTTGGAAAAATGGATCAGTGAAGAGCTGATGCAACAAATCGCTGCTGAAAATAATCTTTCCGAAACTGCTTTTTATGTAATTCAAAATGAACGTTTTGATATCCGCTGGTTTACTCCGCTGGCTGAAGTAAACTTGTGTGGCCACGCTACCTTAGGTGCCGCTTTCGTTATTTTTAACTATGAAGGTTTTGAAGGAAATGAAATACCCTTTTATTCTCATAGAAGCGGAGATCTGACTGTAAAGAAAAACGGGGATTGGCTGGACCTGACTTTTCCATCAGATATTGTGAACGAAGTGCCGATGACGCCTGAACTTGAAAGTTGTTTTGATATAAAACCCATGGCAGCTTTCAAAGGGAAAACCGATTATATGCTTGTGTTTGAAGATGAATCACAGATTCGAAATATCAGGCCTTACCTGGACAAAATTTCAAATGATGCAAGGGGAATTATCGTTACAGCCAAAGGTGATTCTGTTGATTTTGTATCGCGTTTCTTTGCACCACAGGTTGGCGTAAATGAAGATCCTGTTACCGGCTCTGCTCATACGACCCTGATTCCTTACTGGAGTCATATCCTGGGAAAAGATGAACTGGTAGCCGTGCAGCTTTCCAAAAGAAAAGGTTTTTTAAAATGCCGGAATCTGCATGGGAAAGTAATCATCAGTGGCCAGGGAAAATTGTATTTAAAAGGCGGGATCTATATTAATTCTTAATTCCTAATTCCCAATTCCCAATTCCAATTCAAATCCCCCTCTTACCATCAAAGTTCTCCAGTTCTTTTCCTACAGCATTTAAGAAAGTAGAACCATAAGCGCCATCAATGATCCGGTGATCATAACTCAGAGAAAGATACATCATATGACGGATGGCAATGCTGTCGCCCTGCTCCGTTTCGATCACAACCGGCCGTTTTTTAATGGCCCCAACAGCGAGGATGGCCACCTGTGGCTGATTGATGATAGGGGTGCCCATGATGCTGCCGAATGTTCCGACATTGGTAAGTGTGAAGGTTCCGTTGGCTGTATCGTCAGGCTTTAATTTATTATTTCGTGCAGCATTGGCAAGGCTGTTTACCTGTTTGGTCAATCCGGTCAGGTTTAGCTGATCGGCATTCCTGATGACCGGCACGATCAGATTGCCATTTGGCATGGCAGTCGCCATTCCGATATTAATATCTTTTTTGATCACGATCTTATCGCCGTCAACGCTGCTGTTAATGAGCGGATATTTTTTGATACATTTTACGATCACTTCTAAAAAAAGCGGTGTGAAAGTAATTTTTTCACCTTCTCTTTTTTCAAATTCTTTCTTTATTTTTTCCCGCCATAAAACGAGATTAGTTACATCACATTCGGTAAAACTGGTAACATGCGCACTTGTGTTCTGGCTGTCGATCATGTGTTTGGCGATCATCTTCCTCATGCGGTCCATTTCAACGATCTCTACATTTCCGGAATACACTGCTGGCGCATATTCTGATTTGGAAGTGGTCGCCGGAACTTCATGAACAGTTGCCCGTTGTTGAGAGGTCTGCTGCTGGGATTGTTTTGGCGCATTCTTCCTGTTTTCCAGGTAATTCATGATATCTTTTTTGCTTACTCTCCCATCCTGCCCTGTACCCTCAATATTCTCCAGCTCGCTCATAGAAATTCCTTCGCTTGCGGCAATATTCAAAACTAACGGCGAATAAAATCTAATACCGGAACCGGCGTTATTGATTGAATGTTTTTCTTCCGGTTGATAAGGCACTTCTTCCATCACCTCAGCTTCTTCATGTTCTGTATCAGGTGGCGAAACAGCAGCACTTCCATTGGTATTGATCCGCGCAATTACAGTTCCGATCGGCACTACATCATTCTCCTTAAATAAGATTTCAGTCACCGTTCCTTCAGCAGTTGAAGGCACTTCACTGTCCACCTTATCAGTAGCAATATCCAGCACGGTTTCATCCATTTCCACTTTGTCACCTGGCTTTTTATGCCATTTCAAAATAGTGGCTTCCATAATGCTTTCACCCAGTTTGGGCATTATCAGATCTACCATGCTCATATGCTTATTTTAAAATTTTGTCAGATAAAATTGATTCAAAAGTAAGGGATAATTTCTTTTCTAACTTAGAGAGAAACAAAGCTGAAATTTCCATCATCACATTAGCACATTAGCACATCAGCTAATTAGCACATTAACTAATTAGCTAATTACTTCGCCAATATCTTATGCCCCATTTTATCCCTCTTGGTTTTCAAATATTTCTCATTGTGTTTGTTGGGAAGAATTTCAATAGGAACAGTTTCAACAATTTCAAGACCATAACCAAGCAGCCCGGCTCTTTTCTTCGGATTGTTACTGATCAGTTTTAGCTTTGAAATACCCAATTGCCTCAGGATTTGTGCACCTACACCATAATCCCTTTCATCCATAGAAAATCCCAGTTTCAGGTTGGCTTCGACCGTATCCATTCCTTCTTCCTGCAGTTTATAAGCTTTTAATTTATTCAGCAATCCAATGCCACGTCCTTCCTGGTTCATATACAGTACAAGGCCTTTACCTTCGGCTTCCACCATTTTTAAAGCATTATGCAACTGATCGCCGCAATCGCAACGAAGGGAACCTAAAATATCTCCGGTCATGCAACTTGAATGAACCCTTACCAAAACCGGCTCGTCTTTTTCCCAATCGCCTTTTTTTAGCGCCATATGAACTTCTCCGGTATTCAATTGAGTAAAAGCGATCAACTCAAAATCGCCATACTTCGTTGGCATTTTCACACGCGTTTCTTCTTTGATCAAAGTTTCTTTTTCCAGCCTGTAAGCGATCAGATCTTTGATCGATATTAATTTGAGGTCGTACTTATTCGCAATTTCCCGAAGCTCCGGCAATCGTGCCATCGTGCCGTCTTCATTCATAATTTCTACCAAAACGCCTGCTTCACCATGACCGGCAAGCTTTGCCAGGTCTATCGTAGCTTCCGTATGGCCGGTTCTTCTTAAAACACCGCCACTCATTGCGCGAAGCGGAAAAATATGTCCCGGTCTTCCCAGGTCTTCAGGCTTGGTTTGCGGATCAATAATGGCCTGAACCGTTTTGGCCCGGTCATGGGCAGAAATTCCTGTGGTACATCCATGTCCCAGCAAATCCACACTTACCGTAAAAGGAGTAGCATGAAGCGCAGTATTTTTATTCACCATCAGGTTCAGGTTCAATTCATCACATCGTTGCTCAGAAATGGGCATACAGATCAAACCCCTGCCATTCTTGCTCATAAAATTGATGATCTCAGGAGTAACATTTTTTGCAGAAGTAATAAAATCGCCTTCATTCTCGCGGTCTTCATCATCCACCACAATCACTAATTTGCCATTTTTAATATCCTCAATGGCCTCACTTATTGTATCCAACATATCTTTTAATTAAAATGCAAAGATAGTTCATTTGAAAATTTCATATTATCGATATATCGATTAGTTAACGAATAGATAGGATTAAAAAAACCTTTGTGGTAGCGACGAATAATAGTGTTAGTTGGAATATCATGGCCACCTTCTAAAACCCTTGCTTTTACCCGTTCAATAGAAAGTTCAGTGCTATCTAACCAATAAAAAATGAGATGAACGGTGTGTAGATAATGTCGTTTCAAAAGCAAAATCTATATTTTGAAAAAGCAATTCCTGTAATGACTTTCCTGAATTGTCGAATTCCACCCAATTAGCACATTAGCTAATTAGCACATTAGCTAATTAGCATGATACTTCACCAACCCCTCCATAGGGCTTCTCAAAATATCCCCCAACTCCAAATCATAATTTTGACAAAGCTGGGTCACTACATCCTTAAATCCATAAGCAATTCCACCGGTAAAACTGATGGGCAAACGCGGACTTTCACGGTAGGAAATGATATGCGTGTAAAAAAAATCATTAAGGCCATCTTCAATAATATTTTCGATCATATAATGCCCGCGGTTTTCAGCAAGAAAAATGGCAAAAGAAGCAAGATAACGATTGGGCAAAGGCTTTTTATAAACTGATTCCAGTATCTCTGAATCGGTCGTTACAAATTTTGCATCAAACCGCGCCCGGAGCTCTTCATCAAAAATGTTGTACAAATAATGTTGCACTACTTTTTTGCCCAGGTAAGCGCCACTACCTTCATCACCCAAAATAAATCCCAGCCCCGGACTATTTTTGATAATTCTTTTCCCATTATAATAACATGAATTGGAGCCCGTTCCCAGTATGCAGGCAATCCCTTTCTCATTCCGGCAAAGAGCTTTGGCAGCCCCGGAAAGATCATTGTCTACCACAGAAGTAGCTCCGGGAAATAATTGCCTGAAAACGCTGCGAAACATTTTAATGTTAGCCGGATTTTTACATCCGGTTCCGTAAAAATAAATTTCGTCAATCTTATTTTTTTTGATAAAAGGGAAAACCTCGTTCCGGATAATTTCCTGGATCTGTCCTGCATTCACAAAATAAGGACTCATGCCCTGGGTAGTGAAAAGTACCGGCTTATTATTTTTTAAAAGGCACCACTCGGTTTTGGTAGAGCCACTGTCAGCAATCAATTTTATGGAAGGTATCATTTTGTCGTCTTTATTGAGGAAATTTGCAACTTCTAAAAAAATAAAAATAGAACAAAGAAGTATATGCGCAATAAAAAGTTACAGGTCTGGCTTCCGTTGTTGTTGAGTATTTGTATGATCGCCGGTATGTTTATCGGCTACAGGATCAAAGGAAATATGCCCGACAATGGTATTTTTTCCGTAGAAAAAGAGCCGCCTGTTCAGCAGGTTCTGGACCTGATCAAAAGAAAATATGTGGACAATGAAAATGTGGATTCGCTGGGAAATGCAGCAATTCAAACAATTCTTTCACGGCTCGATCCTCACTCGGTTTTTTTACCGGTGCAGGAATTAAAACAGGTAAATGAAGACCTCGAAGGCCAGTTTTATGGCATCGGCATCGAATTTAACATTATCAATGATACCGTCAATGTGGTGAATGTATTGCAAAAAG
>Ga0134128_10005009_pt1 | contig 16103 bp, 22 predicted proteins | sample KB31754_FD_96462 | JGI IMG/M metagenome (GOLD analysis project Ga0134128, IMG submission 96462) | Terrestrial soil microbial communities with excess Nitrogen fertilizer from Kellogg Biological Station, Michigan, USA - KB3-175-4 | ecosystem: Environmental > Terrestrial > Soil > Unclassified ...
CCACCTACTATAATTGGAAGACCAAGTATGGCGGGCTGATGCCGTCCGAGATGAAGCGGCTGAAGCAGCTCGAGGAAGAGAACGGCAAGCTGAAGAAGCTGGTTGCCGATCTCGCGCTCGACAAGGAGATGCTGCAGGACGTGATCCGCCGCAAAATATGAAGCCTGCCCGGAAGCGTGCGATGGTGGATCAAGTCCGGGCGGCCTGGCAGGTAAGCATTCGTCGCGCCTGCCGCGCTCTTCCGGTCGATCGATCTTCCTACCACTACCGTTCGAAGCGGGCCGGGCAGGCTCCCCTCACCAAACGGATCAAAGAGATTGCCGAGACCCGCGTGCGGTACGGCTATCGGCGGATTCACGTGCTTCTTCGACGCGAAGGCTGGCGAGTGAATGTTAAACGTGTGTGCCGTCTCTATCGCGAGCAAGGCCTGCAATTGCGCAACAAATCGCCCAAGCGCCGGGTCAAGGCGAAGCTGCGCGATGGCCGATCACCGGCGACGGCACCGAACCAGGTCTGGGCGATGGACTTCGTGCATGACCAACTGTTCGATGGCCGCAAGATCCGCGTACTCACCGTCATCGACACCTTCACGCGCCTATCGCCGGCGATCGAGGTTCGGCAAAGCTTCCGCGGCATTGATGTGGTGGCGACGCTTGAGCGCGTCACGCACGAACTCGGCTATCCCGAGACGATCCGCCTCGACAACGGCCCGGAATTCATCAGCAAGGAGCTCGATCTATGGGCCTTCATTCACGGCGTCACACTCGACTTCAGCCGGCCCGGCAAGCCGACCGACAACGCGTTCATCGAGAGCCTCAATGCAAGTTCCGGGCCGAGTGTCTGAATGCAAACTGGTTCATGAGCCTCGACGAGGCGATCGAAAAATGCGAGGCTTGGCGTAGAGACTACAACGAGGTCCGACCGCATAACGCGATCGACAACGAAGTGCCTGCAGCGCTTCATCGGACGGCCGGCAACCCCGGCCAGCCGGCCGTCCGATGAAGCCGGAATTTTCTGGTGCCGAGTGGTCCAAGGTTGGGGGCAAGCTCAAATCAGCAACAGACTCTACTCATCTCCGGATGAGAACAGGGGCTCAGGTCACCTTTAATCCTTTTGCGTAATCCGAGCCACAGAAGTTTTCTTTTCTCGAGATTCCAGTCGTTCTCAAGCGAGCTCGCTCTCGCTCACGACCCGCTCGTGACCGTCGGTCAGAGACTTGATGCGGTATTGGAGCACACCGTGTTCTGTTGGCAACGGTCGAACGATTGCGAATCTACTCGATGTTTTCACTTTAAGATCGCGCGCGACCAGCTCGACCGCTTGATTGACTTTGAATTTGTGAACTTGCATGGCATGTCTCTCCTCTTTCCCAAAAAAATGGGTGGGTTAAATTCGAAACTTCGGCCTAACGGACGCTTGTAATTTTGCGTCAGCGACGAGAAAAGCGGCGGCAGGCAAAGCAAGCAGGACCGCAGGCCGGATACCGCGCGTGACCCGTTAGTGCAGCGCACTAGCACTCGCGAGCAAAAGATGTTGTCGTCAGAAGTTAGAGAATGGCCCGTCGACGGTCCGCAATCGCGTGCGAGCAAGGCGTTTCCGCAAGAGGCCATGATCCGCGATAGTGGCAGAACCGATCTCGCCGGCATCAGGCATTCTTGATCCAGTTTTAAATCATCACGAGATTCGAAATCGTTGAGGGAAGCGAAACGGGGCGGCCGAAGCCGCCCCATCCTTGTTACGCAAGTTGAAGATTGACCGCCGAGGTCTTGCCTTGCTGGCCGCGCTCGATCTCGTAGCGCAACTTTTGGCCTTCTTGCAACATACCGAGGCCAGCGCGCTCGACAGCCGAGATGTGAACGAACACATCTTTCGCGCCATCATCGGGCTGGATAAAGCCGTAACCTTTTTGCGAATTGAACCACTTAACAGTACCAGCGGACATAAAGTCCCTCCATAAACGAATTGTCGCGGCACGCATGTGCCGCGGGTCAAAAGGCAGATTTGGATGGGACCGGGTCCGGCTCGGAGAGCGTAACAAGGCCGACCCAAGGGTCGTTTGACAGTGTTGTATATAGGCGCGAGTCGCCGGTTTTACAATGGCAAACGGAGTATTGCGCGGTGGCGTGTTTCTTCGCCTTCCGGGCTTCGAGATGGCGACGTGAGGCTTGGCGGTACTCAGCATTCGAGGACGACTTGGGCAGACCAGCGGCCGCCTTACTCTAGCCACGCTTTCCCGCTATTGTGCGTTCATCGTCAGCTTCGACCCTTTGGGCGCTGACGGCTGAGAGACAGCGGCAATCACAGAGTTTGTCACGCACTCCCGCCTTAACAGAAGGGAGCGGTTGCTATGGACTGGGAAGAATCGCTGTATTCGATGCGCCAAGCTGCCGCGCGGCTCCGTCCAGAAGCACGCCCCGAGCCGCACAACCGGCGATCGCGCCGCGAGCCCTGCGCACCGGTCGTGGCAGAGCTGGAAGAACGAGACGCGATAGTCGAGCGCTTGCAAGCCGTAGAGGATGCTCTCCTGGTTGCGGGCAAGTGCCACGCGATCCTTGATGGGGTTAAGGGGGTGTTTGAATGGTACGCTGTGGGAGCTGAGCGCGAGCCAAAGGAAAAAGGCGAAGGCGACGACGTCCGAGAAATCGAGGATATGATCGTTACCCACGCTCCGAATCAGATCCAGGCGTTTGAAACCCAGGCCGGGACTTTTATTTGGCGTTCGAGTTCTTAGCGAAGGCCGCTCCTCGTTGGTCCGATGTGGTGGTCGCTGCGCCGACGAAGAGGCCTGCGCCAATTCGAATGCGGTGCAAGTTATTACAGGACATCAGCCCTATCGCGCCGTTCGTGACCGTTGGAGCGATATTCTGAGGCTTACGTACTAACGATTAATTCGATTCGCGGCGCCCTCTCCGGTTGCCACGGTTGTTCCTGAAGCGTACCGCTATTTCGGCGTAGTTCGGATGTGGTAGGCGGCGACAGCAGGACGATCCACCACTGGGACAACGCCTGCATCACGCGCCCTCACTGTATCGGCACCTGGCTAAAGCCAATAAGATTTGGTGCAGCAGTGCAAGGTTTCACGCGAGATTTCCAGTTCTTCATGCGCTCGGTAAGAAGACTTGTCTCGGGAGGGATCAGGATTATATGGTCTCCGCCATCGTCGTTGCCCCGATAAACGGAGTAATGGGCAACTTTTCCTTGCACAATTTCATCCATGTATTCGCGTGTTAGATCGGTCACGAAGCCAGCGACTTCGATATCTGAACGATCGCTAGTCATGACCACGTATTGCCACTCCCTTCCCTCGGTTATCGTGTCAAGCATAGGTAGGACGCTTGCTTGTCAAGTTGATTTGCCCGCCTCTCGTAGTCGACTGCTGACCCCAACATTGTATGTCTATTGTTCTGGTCCACGATTGCGCTAGCTCGAATCCGCAAATCTCTCGCTTTTTCTCTCATCTCATAAGATGAATAATTTAGACAATCATCCGCTGTGCGTTGGCCAGTTACCGTCTTTCTCTGAGTTGTCGCCTTGCAGGTTTCGCTGTCCATTTATTCCTCTCCATCTCACGCGCTGAATTGTGTGCATGGCAGAGATGGGAAGCGATAATGTTTTAAATGCGGCTAGACGCTTAATCTGCCGGGCGCCCTTCGGCGAGTAGAAAAAGCCACGCCGATGCGGGTCTAGGTTTTAACGGGAAGCTACCGGCCTCAATTTCAGGTTAGCTTCGAGCAGGGCAGACGAAGACGTCCCGGCGGGGCAGGGATGCACCGGAGCTACTTGCGATCCGACCTCTCATGTCTGGCGGACCGCGACGATATCAATCCTGATTCCCTCTGCGCGAATCTGGCAGGGATGATGCGAATGCGGGCGCCTAATTCTCCGCGGCGTCGGCGGTTCAGTTGCCGATTGAAATTTGACGATGGGATCGGCTTCCGGCTTGCTGGTAGCGTTCCCCATCGGCTTGTCCCATACCGGTCTATTCAGCGAGGCTATCCAGCTTCGGGAAAGTCGTGCTGCAGGAAAAAGCGGACCATCTCTCGAGATGCATCTGGCCCCTGCGGATCTGTGTAGGATCCTGCCAGACTTCCGCCCGACCAAGCATGGCCCGCACCGCGAATGACCCACTGTTCTAGGATTGAACGGCCGTCGGGATCCGTATAAAGCATGCGGCTATAGGCGTGTCCGCGGGGGACCTGTGCATTCTCCACGCTTGTCCATTTTGTACTGGACGTGGCGCCTCTCGATTGAGCAATAACCTGATCGCCATTGCACGGGCTCACTGTCGCGTCCTGATCTCCATGGAACACGATTGTCGGCACGATCCGCGTGTTCGTAGCACGCGTTGCCCAGGCCGAAAAGTTGTTTCCTCCTTGCATGGCGGCGAACGCCGAAGGCAAATCGTTGGCCGCTCCGCAGGCGAGACCTGAGTGCACGCCGACAGCTGCATAGAGATCAGGATAAGCTTTGCTCATGATAGCGGCCGCTGCTCCACCGGCGGAGAGCCCGGCGACATAGACGCGCGTCTCGTCGACGGCGTAGTCGCGCATGACCCGGCGCGTGATACCGGCGATGAGGGCGGGCTCCCCTTGTTCTCGGCGTTGGTCGCGGGGGTTGAACCAGTTCCAACATTTCGAGGAATTGGCAGAAATGGATTGCGCCGGATACACCACGAGGAAATTGTGCTCCTCTGCGAGTTCGTTCATGCGGGTGCCAGCTGCAAAATCGTCCGGCGTCTGTGTACACCCGTGCAGCATGACGATCAGAGGTCGTGCTTGGCCTTGATAGCTACTCGGAATGTATAGTTTGTAAGCCCTCTGCCCTATATCGTCGCTGTATACGCTTTCTATGAACCGTGCACCGTCAGGCACGCTTATGCGTTTAAGTGGAGACGGCCGCACCAACCCGCTTTGCAGCATATCGGGCCTAAGCGGAACGACGCGCTTGAGGAAGCTGTTCAGCGCTCCGGGTGTCGGCCCCCGTGCTGCCGGTTCGTCGGTGTGTCTTCCAAAACTCGGAGCGATCCGTGGCGCTGATTGCAACCCTTGCGCTTCGACACGCGGGACAGCGAAATCGGTGGAGCGCGATGCGTTCTCGGTACTCGGGTTCGCCGCCGGCCCGTTGTGAATGTCGACCGTTGTTGTTCTGCCGCGCAGTGTGCGGAGTAGGAGCGCTGTCGCATTGGCCACTTGACCGGCGCGCGTGAGGCGGGTCGCCTCAACTATATTTCGGTACATCAAATTGTTCACCGCGAATTGTTTGTGTCGCGAAGTAGTCGGTTGTCCTCACGCCGAACGACAAGGCCATCGCCGGTAAATGGGCGCATGAATCGGGCATCGATTTAGGCCTCTATCGCTTCGGCGCGACTTGACCTCGGATTGAAGAGGGTTCAAGGAGATAAAGCCCGTTGTAGTTTGGAATTATCGGAACGACTGGGTCATCGCCGAGGATGAATGCGTTTGGCTATCGCATCCTGTCGGCGAGTGCGAGTTTGACAGCTGCGCTCGCGTGCAATGCTCCCAAAACCACAACCGAAGCAATTGTTGCCCTGGCGAGTTCGGGCGAGACATCAGGCGCGATGCTGGCGAGGCCCAAGACATTGATGTGAAGCCGCTTGCCCGCTGCACGCGCCGCCTCGAGATCATCACGGCTATAGTGCCGGAGACCTAAATCCAAACTCTTTTGCGACACCGAACGCTTCGCGTTATCGGCATGTCGCTCGAGCTGGTTACGAATGGCGGTCCGAATGAAGTCGGTCCGGTTCTGGTAAAAGCCGTCCCGGACCAAGAGGTCGATGTGGCCGAGATCGATATAGCCGAGATTGACCGTGATTTTTTCGCTATCGGGAACCTTCGGACGTATGTCATACACGTTGGAAGTCATTTTACCATCCCTTAACCATCCCGTAACCATCCAGTGAGATGGTAAATGGGATAGGTTTAGTCGCGCGTCAAGCCCAGAGCCCGTTTTTCGGAATAGTCGCGCTCGAGATCTCAAAGCTTCATAGCAGGAGAGGTCCCGCTCATCAGAGCCAGCCGCGGAGCTTAAACCAAAGAAGAGGCGCGATGGCGCTCAAGGCGATGAGTAGCAGACCGTAGGGGTAGCCCCATGCCCAATCCAGTTCGGGCATGTGCTTGAAGTTCATTCCATACATGCTGGCGACGAGCGTTGGCGGAACGCCGACCACAGACACGATGGTCAATACCTTGATGATGTTGTTCTGTTCGATGTTGATCAAGCCCAACGTGGCGTCGAGCAAAAGCTGCACGTTGTTTGTCAAGTGGGAATCGTAATCATTAAGTGAGGCGATGTCCAAGCGCAGCGTCTCGAGACGCGGTTGTACATCAGCAGGAAGCCAATCGGCCCCGAGGGTAGCGACGTAAGGCACCATGCGGCCGCATCCGAGGAGGGTGTCTCGTACCTTGGCCGTAAGATCACCAGCGCCACCGACCCGATGCAATATTTCCTTCAGATCGGCATCCTCGCGTGCAGGTCGCAAGTGAACCGCCGTCTTCGGCGCATTGGTGCGAAAGAGGCGCTTAGAAACTTCATCGAGCTCGCTTCCAATCGTCTCAAGCCCGTCCGCCATTCGATCGACGAAAGCTTCCAGCAACCCGACGAATGCACCGGCGCTGCTGTGATGCACGGTAGCTGACTTGGTGGCTTGCTCGGCGAAAGCACTAAATGCGCCGATCTCCGCATAGCGAACCGTGACAAGCAAGTCGCTCCTGAGAACAAAACCGACCGAAGTCGTATGAAATTCGCCTAATGGAGTGCGGAATACGATCGGAGTACTCAAGTAGAGCGCACCCTTTTCGGCCCGGAGCCGGCTTGAGCTTTCGATCTCACTGAGCTCCGTCAGCGTCGGCACATGTAATCCGCTCGATCGCTCGACAAAGGCTATCTCCGCCGCATCGGCATTACATAAATCGATCCAGACAGTCTCTGCCGGCAAGGCAGAGACAGAAAGATTGGCGGGGCTTGAGTTGTCGCCGGGACGACAGGTGTAGACAGTAAGCATCGCTCTTCATTGGCCAATCGGTGGTGCCTAGGTTATGCCGGAAAAGCAACCGATTCTCTACGAGCCCCTCGCTTTGGGCTTTATAGCAGCCCAACACAGGGCCCATCTTCGCCATGGAGACCATTGTGAACCCGTTGCCCCCGAAGTCCTTTTTGGATGGCGATCACCCCAGAAACCGGGTCCCTATTCCACGCCGAAACACAGGCCGTCTTGATGTCAGCGGTGTGCGGGATATGGGATTTGGCAGGCATCAGCCGAAGCCTTTCGCCGCCCGCGACCACCAAGCGCGGCTCACAATCGCAGAGCGAGGCCGCCCGCCGGAGTGCACCACTCTTCTCGTAATTCGGAGAGCGGCGTTTTTTGACGTATTCCCAGAAATCCCAGCTCTCCGAAAAGGTATCGACCGTCGTCGCCGCGCCGGCAGCCCAGGCACGCCAAAACTCCTGAGGGTCGAGAGCCCCAGCGGCGTCCCCGGCCAGTTCGTTGATGCGCACATCAAGATGCCAGCTGAAGAAGTGGGCCCAAAAGGCATGCCCTAGAACGTGCTCCGGCATTCGGCCGAGCGTTTCGAAGCGCTGCACGAGGCCCGGATCAAGAAACACAAGGAGCGCACCGACGCGATTCGAAAGCATACGATTATTACTTTTGGCCGAGCGCCGTCGTGTGCGCCAACGCACCGCATGCCAACGACTCCAGACTCCAGAAGACTAGCGCGCTCGCGCCGAAGAGATCGAAGGCCGAACGCCCTAAGGCGTCGAAACCAGCACGAATCTCGTAGGATCAGATACAACGGAAAGAGCGAGCGTTTTGTATTGGGTCTGGTCGGAAGCAGATCTCAAATACGCGTATTCGTGGGCATCTGTGCCCGTATAGATCGCTTCGACAATCCATTCATCGTTCCACGCCGCGACATGCAAGTTGCGATATCGATCGCCGATGACGGAACGTTTCGTTGCCATATGCGCACTTGTTCACCGCAGGGGTTGCACGTCAAGGGGCGGCCTAGAAGATATCCGCCGATCGGGCTTGGCAAAGTGGCATGATGTCGGTCGCATTCCACGGTGAGCAGCTCCAACGGGGCTGCTTTTTTGCCGCTCTGATTGCGAGCAAGTGAATCCCAGAATCTCAGGCAGCGCCCGGGCTTCTGTGGCGCGCTCCCGCCATTGTTGGGGATCGTTCGCGGACTACGGCATCGTCCATCCGTACGCCTGTCGCTCTACCTGCGGTACCGAACGGCGGCAGAAACCATGGCGCCAATGCGGCAGATAAAGTCGCCAATAGCTTCCATAAATTGGGTAAAACGCTTCTCGGCCCTGTTGATAGGATTCGAACCAAAAAGGCGCGACAAACGTGACGCGGCACTTTCAACGAGCCGGTTGCGATGTTCGCCTTATGCCGCTCTATCCAAGCTTCGGCCTTCTCTTGTGTGTCGAAGCCGCTCCTTCGTGGGCCGCGTGTCGGGGATGCTCACTTCAACAGCGAAGCCGCCATTTTCCTGCGTGAGTAGGCTGTAAGTTGCTTCGACATGCGGATGTGCGGACCTTGGTCGGTGCTGAACGCCTAGTGTCTAGGCGTTTACTGTATGCTCGACCATCCCTGTCCAGGCCTTACCTCCCCTCCCAGAGCGCGGCAACTCTATGAGCGTCCGCACGAATGGCGCTTAACTCGTCTGAGCCGAGATCGAGTTTGTTGATAAGCGAAGAGATGCGAGGGAAGTAGCTCTTATCTCTGGGTGATTCGTTGACACGCAATCGAAGCGCCATCCTCGCGACAAGCTCGACGCGGGGTGCGAGCGAACGTAGCCACGTTTCCCTCTCGTCGATGCCAGACTGGTCCTCCATCCGTTCGCCCACAGCGTTTTCTCCTATCTGGAAATCGATGCTTCTGTCGAAACCTCCGCCACCTGCCCCTGCCCTGATGGAAGGGACGGCGGCTGATTATGTAGAAAGGTGAAGACTAGGGCAGTGGCAAGAAGAGCGACGAAGAAGAACGTCATCATAGCTTTGGGAGCCTTTACATTTTGCAGCGACAGGGTCTGACCTGCGGGAGCTTTCTCAACCGGCAAAAGATCAGCCAAGCGCACAGCGATATCTCCCACTTCCGATTGGGCCCATTGTCCGCGGGGCATCCCTGAAATAATCGATACCAACCGCTTCGTCGCCGCTTCCCTTGGTAGCTCGCTTAATCGGGCCGCTTCAAGCCACGGGTCCACTCCGAAACGCGCAAGAGCCGAAAGCATGGTTAGAACCATACCATTGGCTTCCTCCCCGACCGGCGCGTAGAGAAAATCATTGAACGCAGAAGTTCGAAGAGAAAAGACCGAGGGCAGCGAAGTCGTCGATTCGCCCATCTCACATATGTGCGCGATAAAGCGCATACCCGAGCCAGCGAATAGCCAGGAAGATCGGGACTAATATTGGGGGAACGAACCAAACGGTCACAGCGCGCTTTCCCAGGTCTTAGGCGGGAGTGCGGGACCCTCTCTGCCGCAGGTGCCCAGTTTAGATGCTGTCCTACGGTTTCCACTACATTGGCACGAATAGTTGTCGGTACAAGTGAGGTCCCCATAATAGATCGGACGGGCTCAAATGAACGACGCGTGCTAACATCGTTGTCGAACGGGACGAGGACGCGATGGCCGGATGGAAGATGCTCTACACGAGCAGGGTTCTTGAGCGCGAATTAGAGTCTAGCTACGAGAGCCTAGATCAAGCTCTCAGTGCAGCCTGGGCGATGAGTTGGCACGAAGGCAACGTGCTGAGAATTGAAGGACCGCATGGTGAGAAGCTGGACGCCGTCACCATCGCGAACCACGCTTTGAGGCCGAACTAGCAGATCGCTGTTCTTGTTGGCGCATCCGATAATCCGGTTGGGCTAGAGCTCTCCGTTGTTGCTCGCATCGCCGCAGAATGACAAAACATATTCTCATCGTAGACGATGACGCCGGAGTACGCACGGAGGTCGGCGATATGCGGGAAAACCTCCGGTATCGCGTCAGTATGGTCGCGGACGGAGCCGACATGCGGCGGTTCCTGGCCATGGATGAGGCTCTTCTTCTTCCACAGCCAGCTTCGTCCGGAACGTCACAAGTCTGGTGGGTTGAGAAGTTTATCGAAGGGCGACTATGGCTGCGGGACAGTTTTCGAGCTGACCGTACAAGCGCCCTTCAATGGGATCTCGGGAAAAGCTACATGCCAGGGCCAGTCACTGGCCTTTCTCTCCGATAAATACGGCGGACTAGCGCACGCCGCCGCGAGCCTCAATTATTCGAGCGTGGCTGCACTGCGAAATGGGATTACCGCGTTCTGCGGAAGTTAATGCCCCGCGCGGATCGTCGCAAAGGGCTTACAAGCTAGCTTCGCTTCGTAGGAGCGTGTGGAAAGGTCTGCTCCCAGGACCTCGTGATGCGTCGACCAACGCGTTGGCTGTGACCGATTACACCTGCAACAGGAAGGCAAAGATGCTGTTCATGGTTCACGTTGCGCCAAACCCAGAAACCGCAAATTAGAACGATAACGAGGGAGGTCCAGGGCCTTTATTTGCCAAGATCGTGGAGCGGTTCCGCCCGCAGGCCTACTATGGCGTTCCAACCCGTCGCGAGGGGGTAATGATCGTCGAACTCGAGACGCCCGCGAAGGTGGCGGAGCTAATGTACATCCTGACCTGGGCCACCGGCACTGATCCCACTTTCACCCCGCTCATTAAGCCGGAAGTTTACGAAGAAGCGTTGAACAACGCTAAACGCATCGTCTCGCCACCCAAATAGCACGCGCGCCGAGTTATTTCTGCAACGTTCCGCTCGGGCTTATTTCTGCGGCAGCAGAACGGCAAATCTCGTGTCGATGATTTTTGACCCATCGACATCCGGCTTCACCATGCTATGCGCCTTGTACCAAGCGATTTGGCGCATCACGTCTGGCACGTCGACAGCCAAATCGGGCGCAAGGTAACCAACACCGATCTTGACCGTCTCGATGGGCAGATTCAGGTGCTTGGCGATAAAATCGTACATCGTCGGCGCAGACTGGCCGTCTTCGCGCGCGTCACCCGGACTGTTGAAGGCCGCGCGGTATTGTGCCACGCCGCGGTTATAAACGCGGAGAAAGCGCTGAAGCAGATCAGGTTTGTTGTCGGCGGTCGCAGCCGTCGTGAACGTAGCGCCAGCCTGCAGGCGAAACTCCTCGCCAACCCAGGCTAGAAGAAAGATGTTTCCGCGCTGTATCGCGGGTTTCAACGATGTGGCGCTACTTCCGCCCGCATCGACCCTGCCTCCGGATACGGCGGCCGCGACGTTGCCGAACGTCCCAGACTGAACGAGGCGCACGCTGTCCATATCGAAGCGGTATTTCTGCGCAAAGAGCCAAAAGGCATAGTGCTGCGGCGTGCCGACAGCGGGGATAGCCAGTGAATGGCCGGGCAGATCCTTCATCGAGCGAAGGCCGGCGCTATGCGCGGCACCGGACGCGACAAAGCCCGCACCCTGGAATCCCGGATGCTCGGAAACGCCGCCGGCGATGATGTGTAGCGCGCCTTGTTCCGCCGCGTTGTAGAAGCCGGCGCTCAACCCGCCGACGCCTATATCGATATCACCAGATAGAAGTGCGGCGACGATAGGCTGCTGCGCGTCGAATTCCACGAACTGCGGCTGCAAGTTCTCCAAAGCGAACCAGCCTTTTTCATCGGCAAGCCACAAAGGCGCGGTCACAGTAATCTTGAGGACGCCGATCTTAATCCTCTCCGCAGCGCCGTTTTGGCCAGCGACTCCCAAGAGGATCGAGACGCCGAGTACGAGGCTCAGTGCCGTTCGCTTCAGCGCGCGCATCACTTCGGTGCCACAAAGGGCACAACGGCCCCTCCGGAATACTTGCGCAATCGACCAGCCGCAAGGCATGCGTTTCAGATTTTGGCCCGTCTATCACGGGTACCTTGCGCGCGAACGGTCGGACCCGTGATCGGGAAAATCTCGCGAGCGTAGTCACGAAGCATCTCGCAATAGGCAACCCCATAAGGCGGCAGCGGACGGCGACGATCCCATAACATGGCAAGCGGTTCGCGCAACGGTTTGCCACGGTAAGTTATGCGCGCAATTCTCAAATCGTAACGGTCGGCCCTGAGCTGGGACGGTATGATGGCCATACCGTGGCCTGCTTCGGCCAACGCCAACACCGTGTGCGGTGCGCGGCTGGCCAAACGAATCTTAGGCGTCACACCCGCGAGCCGACAGGCGGCATCGAAAGCGCGGCGGACCATAAAGTCCGAAGCCAGAAGCAGGAGCGGCACGGTCGCGAGCTTCCCGATATCGATGGTCGAGCGCCGGTCAAAAGCGAGCGACGGATGGCTTGCCGCGAGCAATTCCACGGGACCAAAGGGCAAGCTCGCAAAGCGGTTATCGTTCGGCTCGATGGCACGGAGCAAATTCTGCGCGAGATGAATTTCGCCGCGCTCAAGCATGGCAAGGCTCTCGCCGCCCGCGGCTTCGATGACCTTTACCTCGACGTTCGGAAAACGTTGCGCATAGCGATGCAGAAACTGCGCGAGCACGCTTTCGATATGTTGGGCCGAGGCGGCGACGATCAGCGTTCCCGTGTCGCCTTTGCGCAAAAGCTGCGCCCGTTCGCCGATCGCGGTCGCGTAGTTCAAGAGGCCGCGACAGTCGCCCAGGAACTGCTCTCCCTCGCTGGTCAGCACCAGGCGGCGTCCAACGCGATCAAACAGCTTGAACCCGACTTCGCGTTCAAGATCGTTGATCTGACGGGACAATGCCGGCTGCGCAACGTGCAGTTGCTGCGCCGCCTTCGAGACGGTGCCAAGTTGAGCCACGGTGACAAACGTTCGCGCGCGCCGCAGGTCCATGAGTGTTCTTATGCCGGGACGGCATAAATATCCAGAGTAACTTTATATTGGACGCATAGACCTTGATCGCGAGACATTCGGTCCCGCGCTGGCCAGCGACGAAATCGTTCCAATCCTAGCCCAAGGGTAAACCCATGGAACTTCGGTACGTCGCGTTGTCACTTCGGTCCGTTGTACGAAAGCGCACGTTCTCCGAAACCTTCCTGGCGGGTTCTCTTTCGCTGCTCATCGCCGGCACAAGTCATGCCGCGTCCATCAACGTTTTGTGTGATAGCCCCTTAGAACCGGCCTTAACCAAGGTCGCCGACCTGTTTAGCCAAGAGACCAACAATCGCGTGACTTTGGTGTGCGACGCGGGCCCCGCCATCAAAAAGAAGATCGAAGGCGGTGCGGTCTCCGATGTCGTCGTCGTCGAGCCGGATTTTGTCGAGCAACTCACGAAGTCGGGCAAGGTGCGCGCCGGGGATCGACCGAACATCGGCCATGTCGGCGTCGGCCTTGGCAACCGCCTTGATAGCCCGGCCTATGACATATCGACGATCGATAAATTCAAGAGCACGCTGCTAGGCGCCGACCTGATCGCTTTCAACAGCGTTAAATCGGGCGAGGCCTTTGCCAGAGTTCTTGAGCGGGTTGGAATTGCCCAAATACTCAAACCCAAGATCGTCCGCACGGCGCCGCTCGACATTTTCAAGCCGGTGCTGGCAGGCAAAGGAAATGACATCGCGGCCGGCACGATACCGCTCATCGCCACAACGCGCGGCATCAAGCTTCTTGGACCGCTGCCTGGTGATTTGCAGAGTTCCATCCCCTACACGGCGGCGCTCATGACGAATGCCCCGGAGCGCGTTACCGCTGAGGCCTTCATAAAGTTCTTGGGATCGCCGAAGGCAAAGGAAAGCTTCGCGGCGAATGGGGTCTATTAGTAGCCAAGCGTCGTCCGTGGTTTCTGTCGCCTGCAAAAAGCCGTCAATCCCCGCGATGCGCGGTCCGCCGCTGTGAACGAGCGAGCGAAAATAAGGAAGAGATGCCTCTTTGGCCCGCAACCAGCCTTGTGGAGAGAATAACATGAAGTCTTTGTCGTCCATGTTCTTTTCGATCCTTGCAATAACGGCACTCCTTACGCCGGCATTGGCCGACGAAGCTCCGCCGCCGAGCCAACAGGCAAAGGCCGTTGAGGCGCTGGTTATTAAGGCGGCAGCTGTGGTTGAACAGGACGGCAAAACGGCAGCATTCGCGAAGTTCAGAGAGAAGGACGGCGAATGGTTTCACGGTGATACCTATTTGTATGCTTATGATGCCAGAGGGAATGTTCTGTTAAATGCCGCCTTCCCACAGCGCGAAGGAACGAACATCGCCGGTCAGAAGGACGCCAAAGGCAAAGCGTTTCAGGATGACATCCTGAAGGTCGCCGCGACCAAGGGGTCGGGCTGGGTCAGCTATATGTTCCCGAAGCCAGGAGAGACCGAGCCTTCCGAGAAGTGGGCCTTTGTGAAAAAGGTCACGTTCGACGGGGCGTCAGGGCTGATCGCCTCAGGCTTCTACCCCGACTGACTTCAGGGCACGTCTTCCAACGATAATATCGCGTCCGGCCGTACGTCTCCTTTTGGGCATAAAGCGACGAAAACCGACCACAGCGGTACCGTCAGCTTTTGACGACCCAACGCGGAAGTAAGCCGCACCTCCGCTCTTGTTTGCTTGAGGCGTCAGTGGCCGATGGTCAGAGTGGCTGCCGGCTTAGGCAGGGCGACGACATAGCGCTTGTCGATGAGTTCTTCGCTATTCACGGAGCCTTTGACCATGCCATTGGCCTTATACCAGGCGATCTGGTGCAGCACGTCCTCGACATCGAGCCGCGCCTCGGGATCGACGTACGGGATGCCGATTTCGACTTCCTCGACCGGCTGCTCCGCATATTTCGCGATAATGGCCAGGATTTGCGGCGCGCTCGGCCCATTTCGCCGCGTCCCGTCTCCAGCAATAAACGCGTCGCAATATTCGCGAATCGCTTTCCGGTAGGCCCGAAGGACGCGCTGGACCGTGTCCCGCCGATCGTTGGCCGTAGCAGTCGCGGTGAAAGCCGCAGCGACTTGCCAAGGCGTCTCGTCGCCTACCCAGCCGAGCAGCTTGGCCTCTCCGTGCTCGACTACGCGCAGGGCCGAAGACCCGTTGGTAACCGCGGCATCGACCTGGCCACCGTTTATTGCGGATCGAATGTTCGTCAGCGTTTGTAGCGGCAAGAGACGAAGGTTTTTCGGGTCAAGCCCGTATTTCTCGATAAGCAGCGCCAACGCATAATGTCCCGACGAGCCGATTTGCGTGGTGGCGATGGAATGTCGGGGGATATCCTTCAATGAGGTAAGGCCCGCGGCATAAGCCTGGTTAGAGGCGATATACGCGAAGTAGTGGAAACCGGGGGCTTCGCGCGCAAGGCCGGCAATCACCCTGAGAGCGCCGTGGCCGGCCAAGCTGTAGAAGCCGCCAGTGAAAGGGCCAACGCCGAAATCCACGGCGCCCGAGACCACCGCTACTGCAATGGGTTCTGCGGAGTCGAAATAGACGAGGTCCGCCGGAACGCCCTCGGCAGCGAAATACCCCCGTTCCTGCGCAATGAATACTGGCGCGGCGGTGAATGTCTTGCTGACGCCCACCTTGATCTGCTCTGCACCGGCACTAGCGGGCGCAACAGCCAAAGCCGCGACCCAGAGCAGACAGCGTGCGACATTCGTCAAGATTTTGGCCATAGCTCGCCTCTCCTCGTTGGAATCTCGCGAAGCTGCTACAGGGAATCACAACAGGTTCCGCGGAGCTTCACACGATGGATTAGCTCTGCGTGCAATACCTGTATAATGCTATTAGAAGATACTGCCATATCTATAACGATATATACGGTGTTATGGTGTTATGGAGTTGAGCGATCGCATTGGACGACGCCTGAAGCTGCAGAGCCTGCACGTTTTGATGACCGTGGTTCAGGCCGGCAGCATGATGAAGGCGGCCGAGCGTTTGAACACGGGTCAGCCGAATATTTCGAGGTCGATTGCCGAGCTGGAGCATGTGCTTGGCGTCCGTCTGCTGGAACGCAACCGCCGGGGTGTGCAGCCGACCGCGTCCGGTCGTGCTCTGCTCGACGGCGGCACGATCGTTTTCGACACTCTACGTCACGCTGTGAAGAAGATTGAGTTCCTCGCCGACCCGACGGCGGGGGAAGTGCGTATCGGGTCTACGC
>Ga0134128_10005010_pt1 | contig 16102 bp, 15 predicted proteins | sample KB31754_FD_96462 | JGI IMG/M metagenome (GOLD analysis project Ga0134128, IMG submission 96462) | Terrestrial soil microbial communities with excess Nitrogen fertilizer from Kellogg Biological Station, Michigan, USA - KB3-175-4 | ecosystem: Environmental > Terrestrial > Soil > Unclassified ...
AAACGAACAGCATTGGCGTATGGCGTAGTGACCGTCGTATAGGTGAGGGTGACCTGCCCAGCCCAGCCATTGGCGCCGTTGTCGTAGGAACCGGCACCTCCGGCACCCGCGGCACCAACGACGACGTTGTAGCTGTTCCCTGGAGTTACAGCAACCAAGGTCTCCTTGGCGTACTCGCCTGCTCCACCTCCTGGTCCTCCGTTTATCCCAGGGCCTGCGGCCCCGTAGCCGCCGCCGCCGCCACCGCCAGGGCCGGAAGCCGGCGATGATCCTGAAACTCCTGGTGAGTTGCCGCCGTTACCTCCGGGGCCGCCTCCTGTGACGGCCGCAGCACCCGTAGAACTAGTGGCAGCATTGCCGGCCGATGAAGATCCACCGGAACCGCCGCCACCTCCGCCTGCAATAACGTTCGCACCGTATCCGGCTCCTCCGTCGTGGTGGGTGGTGTTGGTGCTACCCGTTCCTCCGGGCGAGTCTGTTGTACCGTTTGCAATTCCGCCCTTTCCGCCGTGAGCCGTAATAGTAACGGAGTCTCCGGCGAAGCTGCTTATACCTCCATCGCCACCGCTAACAGCAGCGCCTGGCGGGGAAGTACCATCGACTGCTGCACCCCCACCAGAGCCGCCCCAGCACTCAACGGACGATATCGAAGTCATGCCGCCCGGAATAGCCAATGGATAGGTACCCGGCGTCGTATAGGTAACGGATCCCGAGCTGAAGCTTCCGGGCGTTCCTGTCCATGCAGATCCATTGAACTGTGCGATAGCACCGATACCATCGAACGAGGTATCCACCGCGAGGGTCGGGGTACCGGTCCATGTCATCGCGCTGCCGCCCGCGAGGTACGAGGCGAACTGCGAAGCTCCGCTCGCGTCGTCACACAGCCAGAAACCAAGCGGAGCAGCCGGCCCGGTAAGGCCTGCGATATACTGCGCGAGCGGTGTTCCGATCGCCGCTCCCTGATGAAGACGCTGCAGCCATCCGCCGGCTGCGATCGGCACGTAGACGTCGTTTCCGGTGTTATCCCAGCTTGGCGGCCACTCGCTGACCTCTCCCCAGTACCGATACGAGAGAGTCGAGTAGATCGGAGAGTTCTGTGCGGATACACGAATCTGGGTATTGCGCCCGATGAACGGATAGAAAGCGCCGCTCGTGTTGCCCGGCGTGAAACGGCCGTCCCGGTTGTTGAGCGTGAGCGTCATCGAGGATGGCGTCATGCCGGTAGTCTCGTTCGGCTTGCCGCGCTGAATGAGTATGTCGGCCCGCTGGTAGGCGTAGCTAGAGATGTCCGTCCATGTGCCGTTGAGCAGCAGCTCGATCTTCAGCGTCTGGATTTTCTGCGGGAATGGAAAACCCTGCACTACCGCCCCGGCCATAGCCGGGCGTAGCGTCATCGCGCCCGTGGCGGTAAACGTCTCGATGTCCGTGCCCTGCAATGACGGCTTGAGTGTCACGCCGCCGGACGTGGTGGTGTTGCCGCCGAGGCCGCTCGCCGCGAGGGAGGGACGAAGCGTCATGGCGCCGGTCGTCGTGGTGTTAGGCTGTGCCCGGAGCGTAACAACAGCGGCTGACCACGGGTTAGAGGTGAGCGTTCCGCTGTACGTGGCGGTGCCTGTAGAAGAGACAATCTGGTACCCGGAGGCAGCTTCGGAGACCCCGCCGCCGGAGTCCGTCCACGGAGAACCCGGCTTGGTTATAAAGTTTCCGGCTCCAACCGCGCCGACCCAGAACTCGCTGGCCGTAGCAGTCGTACCAGTTGTCCCCGACGAGTAAGACGCGCTGTTTCCGTTGCCAGTGCTGGACACGTCCAGCACTGCCGTTCCCAGGCCGGACACCTCGTAGACGACTACAAGTCCGCCTGACGTGATAGTGAGGTTGGTACCGGACACTACGATCGCCGTCTGGCTGCCCGCGCAGTTTGGGTCTGCCCAAATGAACGTATCGGACCAGAAGGTGCCGTTGGTCTCGTGAGCTGCGCACAGCTGGGAGAAGTTGCCAGCCGATCCGCCGAGCGTGATTCCTGAAACTGACCCCTGCGCAGTGAAGCTGTATGACATGACGCAGACGACAAGGGTGTTCCCGGCGGTCGTAGAAGGAATTGTGACCGACAGAGACGTGGTCGAATTTGTAATGTGCGCTATAGTGATGGCCACGGGTCACTCCTCCCTCCGTACCTGGTTTTCTGTTACCCGCCGGTGATCGTGAAGGCGGAGCAGCTGACGGTCGCGCCGGAGCTGATGGACAGCGAGTTGAAGTTCAGGTCCGCGCCCGACGTTCCGACGTTGCCGGTGCCGACCACCGTCGTGCCGCCGGATTCGACCAGGGCGAAGTAGCCCGCGGTTCCGGTGTTGCCCGCGGTGCCGCTCGTGATGGCGTTGGCCGTTGCCGTCCCCGAGGAAGACGCCCCGAACGCGGTCGCGCCGAATGTCATCGTCGCGAGTAGGGTGCCCGTGATAGCACCGTCGGCAGCGGGCTGGGTGCCGGTGTAGACCTCGATCTTCCCGCTGTTCAGCAGCGTGCAGACCGCGTTGACTGCCGCGTCGTACCAGTGCGGGTTACCTGCGTTAAAGTACAGGCCGCCGTTGAGCATCCGGTTGACCTGCTCGGGCGAAAGCGCCGCGAGGCGGTGGCGTGCCCGCGCCCGGTTAACGGCGATGACAGCCGGAGCGTGCCACCGTATGGTCTTAGTCGTCGCTAGCATTGGATTCCTCTTCCTGTACTTCCGGGCGGTTGCCCGAGATGAATTCGAGCCGCAATCCTCCGGAGCAGGTGATATCCTGCGGCGCTTCCTCTTGCTCCATCAATGCCTCCTATGACTGGCTGAATGCCCTCTGTACTGCATCGGGGCCGCGCCCGCCCTTGGCGCGCACGGTGTAGCGGATATCTTCAAGCTGCTGATCGGTCAGCCCGGCATTCTTGAACGACGAACCGAGTTCAAGAGTGATGTGGATGTCGCCACCACCACCGCGGGATACATACTCGTTCTGGCCGGTGCCGTTGTACGCCATCGTTAGGCCGGGCGGGAGAATTCCGCCCGTGTCATACCAGCCGTAGTTGACCTCATGCGACCAGGCACCGGCCGGGCTTCCGTACCGCTCCTTTATGTAATTGAGCATTCCGGTAACCTGGCCAATGGCTGTGGTCGGGTTGCCGCCATAGGCGTAGTACTCGCTCGGCCCGTTGATAAACTGCGCGAGCCCGTACGCATCGCTACTCGGGTTCGTCGCCGTCATATTGAATCCGGCCTCGCGCATTTCTACCGCGTAGAGGTCATCCCAGAGTGTTCCGGTCCAGCCGATAGCGGCAGCCATGTTCTTCATCATGGTTGCGATCACGCCCCCGCTACTCCCCGCCGTGATAACGGAGGGAACGGAGGCGGCCATCGCTGCGATCTTGGAATTCATGTCGGCGACCATCGACTGCGCGGCCATCTGCTCCATGACCTTCGCTGCCGCCGTCTGGGCGCCCGACGCCCAGGATGCAGCGTTCTGGAACTGGTCGATATCGATCAGGCCACCGCTCGCATAGCGCCCGGCGTTCACCGCACCCATGAATCCAGCGCCGTACTTATCGACAGCGCTCGCCTGCATCACGTACTCGCCCGACGAGGCCATGATCGGGATATTGTCCTGTCTCGGCCCGCCCGCGCCGAGGACCGGGCCGCCTGCGGCGTGAAACTCTAGATAGCCCGTCTGGGCATTCTTTATGTCCTGCTCGGCAAACGTGATCGTTCCGGAGCCAGAGCCAACGACGTTCACGCCCACGCTCTTGCCGTGCAGGCTATCGATCGTCTTCTGTAGGCTGGGTAGCGTCTGCTTCCATAGAGTGTCCGCCTGGGCCGCCGTCAGGCCGAGCCCCTTTTCCGCGAAGGTCTCGAACTCGCTGCGCGCATCGTTCACGTTGCCGGTTAGGCTGTATAGACCGTCCGCCAGCTTGAGCGCCGAGGCGCGGGTACTATCACTGTTCACGCCAGTCTTGAGGATCGACGTCGCGAAGTTATCAAAGGTCTTCTGCCCGCCGTTCGCATCTAGAATGGCCGTGGCCATGGCGGCATTAAGCGTCGTCCCGAGCGCGGTTGACAGGTTCTGCACATCGGTCGTCAGGTTCCCGGCCGCCCGCGTGAGCGTGCCCACAATGCCCTGAAGATTGAGCATCGGGTTCTGTACGTTGCCGACCCACTGCGTAAGCTGCTTAAAGCTGTCAGCCCCGGTATAGCCGCCGCGCTGCGCGAGGGCGTAGAGGACGGTCGTCATCGTGCTGCTATTAGCGGCGGCCGGGAGCATCGCCGCCACCAGATCCTTATTGGCCTGGGTTAGCAGCGTGGTGCCCTTGGCTCCGAGTCCGGCCGCGCTCGTTAGCGTCGTCAGGCTATCCATCTGGCTATTCGCCGCGCTGGCCGCCTGAAGGAAACCACCCTGAAGCGTGAGGCTATTCGCATTCAGCCCAAGCATGCTCGCACCGGTGGCCTTCGCGTCGGTGTCTACGGTGGCTAGGGCCTGGCCGAAAGTCACGAACCCGGACGCGCCCCCGGTGATCGTCGCTAGGAACGCATCCCAGCCCTGGTTTAGCGTCTGTACCTTCGATTGCTGCTGTAGCGCGGCGAACGTGACCGCATCGACCGCGTTCATCAGCGAGGCACCCGCGACCGAGAGGTTCTGGTAGCCCGTCACCAGGTTCGCGACCTTCTGCTGCATCAGCGCGAGGGTGTCCGTACTCTTCACGCCGGCCAGGTCCATCAGCGCGAGCGCCTGGCTATAGCTATAGCCCTGCTTCATCAGGGCGCCAGTCTCCGAGAATAGGTTCCCCTGCTGCCCGATTAGGCTCTGTATCTCGCTGTTGAGCGCGCCGATGTCATGCTGTATCTGTACCGTCGCGGCCTGGCTCTCGGCCGCCCCCTGGTCGAAGACGTCCTTGAATGCATTGCCTAGAGCGTCAAGACCATGCAGATTCATCGATCCCGGGGAGAATGCGGTAGCAAGGTCATGGCCGATCGCCTGGATCTTGTCGTCCGTCTCCTGGAATATGCCGGTGAATCCGGTCCATCCGGCCGTGATACCCTGAGTGCTTACGCCCGCCATCGCCGCATTGAGCTTGCCAATGTCGGCGGAAATACTTACGATCGCATCGCTCGCGGGCATTGCCTGAAGGCTTGCGCTGATTGCCTTGATGTCATTCTGTACGGCGGGAGATGCGCTATCCCACGCCCGCTCCATCTCGTAGGCGGTCGCCGCAATGACTAGGAGCCCTGGGTTATGGCCGATCGCATTGATGGCCGTGCCGACCGACCCCAGACGCCCGGGTAGCTTCTCCAGGAGGCCACCGAGTACGTTTCCCCATAGGTACATCGAGTGAAGCGCGAGCGCGGTCTCTAGCAGGGGCGACGGAAGGCGCGTTATAACGTCCAGTACCTGCCCGGCGCCACCGACAATATCAAGCAGGAAGTGCGCAGTGCCGGGGTCGGCCCTGACAAGATTGGATATTGCTACGCCAACGTCGTTAACGATCCCCTCGAACTGGTGCAGGAAGTTAACGCCGGTCTGTAGCAGACCGCCCATATTCGACTGCGAGTGCGACCACAGGTCGATCTTTGCGATCCAGTCGTCAAGCCCCGTCACAACCTCGGACGAGATACGGGCCAGGTTGCCGCTATTCGAGCTGACCAGGTTCAGGGCACCCCCGTACGCCTCGATGGTCTGGGGTGCCATGGCCTGGGCGAGCGCGTCAAACTTGCCGGTGAGCGGGGGAATCTGGCTGCCGAGGGCGGCGTTGACCGTGCTCACGGCCTGGAGGTGTGTATAGATGTCCTGGGCTGTCGGCACCATCGTCGCAATGCCCACGGTGAGTGCCGCGGTGGCTGTCCCGAGCGCGATCGTGGATTCCAGCGCACCGTCCAGGGCCACATGCCACAGTCCGATCCCGCCGACGGACGCCCCGAGGATGCCGAGCCATCCGCCAAAGGTGCGGGTCACGGTACTGGTGCTCGTATCCGTGTGATTCAGCGCTGGTATCAGACCGAGGTTAATATCCTCAATCAGGGAGTCTTTCTCGCTCTGCAGATGTGTAAGTGCCTGGGAGAACAGATCCGTCTGCGCTTTTGACTCCGCGAGCTGCTGTGCAGCGATGTCGAGGCCCTGAATACTGAACTTGTCGATGATGTCCTGGGCGGGCATCGAGGTCGGTATCTGGTCCTTAACTGCAAAGTTGACCGGAATAGTCTCTGTTAGCCCGTGAATCTTCGCGAGCTGGGAGGCAAGGCTGCCATCCTTCACATTGAAGTCAAGGACGTCGGAGATGCCCGCCTGACTGATCAGGCGCTTGAGTAGCTGCATCTGCGTCATGATGCGGCCCGGCTGAACGTTAACATCAGCGATGTCAGCGATGCCAAGCGACTGAATCTTGGATCTCAGGTTCATCAGGCTGGATTCAAGTAGGTTAGTATCCAGCCTAGGCAACGCTATGCCGCCCAGGTCATCACTAAGGCTCTTGGCCTCTTTGCGTAGCGCGGCCATCTTCGCCATAGCCCCCGCAAAGGCGGGGCCGGTCAGATCGTGCGCGGTGATCCGAATCTCAACTTCGTTCACGGTAATCTCCCTCGCCTTTATAGTAATACCGGCGCAGGGAATTCGCTAATAGCTCTGCTAGTCCATTTAATTGAGTTTTCCGGGGTCGTTTGTAGTTTTTGCAGTTTTCATAGTGTGTGGCGGGAAAATCGTATCTACTATATACATTAGCCATTCTGCGGGACTGATATATCGTAGCGAAAACGTACGTTTCCACTACGGCCGCCGCCCTCCCGCAATGGTGACATCCGCCCTGGTTAACTCGTAGCGAAAGAGCGTAGGGAAATCTACGTAGGGCTATATCCATAGCGTGACGTTTACGCTACGATTAGTCATGAGGATAGGCTACGCGCGAGTGAGTACCATCACTCAGACCAATGACCCCCAGAAGGATCGGCTCGCTCAGGCCGAGTGTGAGCGGATATACACCGACGTCATTACCGGAACAGCGGCAAGCCGACCCGAATGGGATAAGTGCCTGGATGCGCTACGCGCAGGCGACGTCCTAGTCGTGGTGCGACTGGACCGTATCGGCCGCTCGGTAAGGAACCTGATTGCCGTGGTAGCGGATATCAGTGCGCGCGGGGCGGATCTACTCGTGCTCGACCAGGCGATCGATACAACGACCCCTAGCGGTACATTCCTATTCCATGTTCTGGCGGCAATCGCGGAATTCGAGCGCGATCTCACTGCGGAGCGGACGCGAGACGGGCTAGCAGCAGCACGGGCGCGGGGGCGCAGCGGCGGCCGGCCATCCAAGCTGGATGCGAGCAAGCGGCGCACAGTGATGCGCATGTATAAGGCCACAGGCAGTGACGGCCGCCGACTTCACACGGTTCAGGACATCGCGGATGCGGTGGGCGTTCACCGGACGACCGTGTACGCCTACCTACGGCAATCGTAACTTTATGTAGCCATACGTATACACTCAGGGTATACTTGACTTAGGTTCGAAAACCAGTCCGAAGGAGACGACCATGACCACCACCGCAGCCACCCCCGCCCCCGCCGCCAAGCCGGCGACCACCCGCAAGCCGCGTGCCAAGAAGCCCGCCCCGGCTGCGACCCCCGCGCCCCCGGTCGCCCCCGTCACCCCGCCCGCCCCGGAGCCAAAGCCCAAGACCCCCGCCGACTACCGGCGTGAGATCGACCTGGCGATCATTGCCGCCGCCGGTGAGCTGGTTAAGAACAGCGTCCCGGACGCCCTGCGCCCGGTCGTCGCCCGCCTCATCGCCAACCAGCTGCACCACCTCAGCAGCCCGAGCGGCGGCTGGCCCACGGAGCACCTGCCGAAGCCAGAGCGGAGCGATTGGCGCTAGCGCCCCCGACGCCGACGGCCCGCTCCCGGTACGGGGCGGGCCGTCGGCGGCTAGGGACGGTCGCGGGCCACGCGGAGAGGCCGAAATTAGCCGACTTTCGGCCCGGCCCGGCGTAGGGGGCGCTACGCCCCCGCCGCGACGGCGCTACGGCCGTCTCCGCCGTTTATGCGATTCGCGGTCTCGGCGCGGTGCGCGGCTCTGCGCTTCTCAAGGTCAGCGAGGGATCCTGCGTCATACAGAACCTCGTCCCCCTGCGTGTCACTCGCCGTTACCAGGGTGGAACTTGGGGTGTACCCGTCCCATACCGACTTGAGTTCTGCACGTAGCACGGCGGCCCAGTTGTCGTTGCGCTCGATCATTCTGTGCTCCTGTAACTTTCTGATTTTCGGTATCGCCACATGTCAGAGTGCTTCGTTAGCCGGCTATCGTTTTAGGTTTCCGGCTTCTAAACCTCTAAACCACTCCACACCAGTCTGCATAGCCGTATCCGCCGGCCCCTACCCGTGCCGATACAGCGCCCGGGAACGAGACGCGAGCGGAGGACCCGGGGACAACCGCCCGGTCAACGGCCACCCCCTGCCGCCCGAGTTCCGCCCCGGTTGTCCCGTCGTAGTACACCACCGTCACCCGCCCGACGCGCCCGCCCGTCCCGCCGACGTTATACGTGGTCAGCGTGACGGTTCCGTCGCCGCCGCGCATCCCGTTCGCGGGCGCCGGGGCCACCGGTGACCACGCGCACCCCCACCGCATTACCGCCGCGCTCGGCCGCTCACTCCCGGTCGCGAGCGCATAGGCAGCGGAGGCAGTCCCCACCGCCAGCGGGACGCCGAAGCCGATTGCCACGATCCACTTTCTCATTCCTGATTCTCCTTCTTGCCGTTGCCGTACGGTCCTAGGGATCGGTCGGGTCGCTCCGAACCGGTCGGGGGTAGCCCCTAGGGGAGCTACCCGACCGACCGGTCCGTCGCCTGCGACCGGTCGGCCGACCGCTTACCCCGACCGGTCGGCCGACCGGTTCTCGTACTTCCCGCCGCTTACCTTGGCGAATGTGGCATCATCACCGGTCGCCCCACGTCGTAGGGCCGACCGAACCTGCTCGTATGTCATGCCTAGATCGTCGGCGAGCTCCCGAGGGCCGACCGGTCGGCCTAGGTCGGCCATGCGGCCCCGGATTCTGGCCTGCGTCATCGCATCGCCAAGGCCCTCCAGCTCGTCCTCCCACCCGGCCGGGTGGTAGGTGAATGTGCCGTCCGGGTGCGCCTCGTGAATCAGGCTCATCGTGTCCCCGATGAAGCGCGAGTCCCTGTCCTTTGTGCAGTGAAGCTCGTACTCTCCCGAGACGCCCCGCTTGCCGACGCGGCCGTTAACCACCCTCATCACGGCCACAAAGTCGACCGCGCGGTCCTTGTCGCTGGTACCGCGCGCCCGGCCCGTATCGCTCAGGCCCGAGTGGTCGGCGACGATCGCCGCGCCACCAAGCAGAGCCATCGGCCGGGCTGCCGCGTCAAACCAGCTACGTACCTGAACGGGGTTGTTCTCGTCGAGCCCGGAGACAGCGAGCATTGAGATCAGCGAGTCATACGCCAGAGTTCGGCAGCCGTCCGACCAGGCCCGCTCGCACAGGGCGCGTCCGTTCCGTACCAGGTCAACCGGCCGCATCATGTCGCTGTAGTAGCGGAACCGCGCGATCTCCTCTGCCGTGGCTCCCAGATCGTTCAGCAGTCGCCGGAACCTCACCGGCCCCATCTCCTGCTCGTACACGCCGAATAGCTCCCCGGCCGCCCATCCCTCGCGAATCCGCCGCAGGCCCGTATACACGATCAGCGGTGACTTGCCGGTGTTGTGGGTACCGACGAGCGAGCTCACCGCGCCGCACGGGAATATGCCCTCCGCTCCGAGCCGTAGCGGCGGCGGATCGGCCACCGCGAGCAGGTCAACCGGAGGGAACAGCGCCGCGTCGCCCCGTGCGGCGCGCTCTTCGGCGTCGAGCCGTGCCTTAGCCGCGCGGGCCGCCCGCATCCGCCGGTAGGCGGTGTCTTCGTCCTGGGCGTCCCGGCTGCGCGGGCGCCGCCCGCGCTCCGGCCGCCCGTGCGCGCTGATGTCCGCGAGGATGGCGGCCTCTTCCGCCGTGGCGTCGGGTATGACGCGGCCGGGCTTGTGAAGCAGCCCGCGCACGTCCTTCTCCTTCCAGGGACGGCGCTTGTCGTAGGTGGGCATGTCCCGCGTGAGGCCGACGGTCAGCCGGACGATCTCCGCTTCCCCCATTCCTCTCCTCTCTAGCTCGTGGACGTAAGCGAGCAGCGCCCCGCGCTGCGCCCCCGCTTCTGCGGTTATCGCCGTGGCCCGGAGCGTGTCGAGCGCTGGCCGGGCGGGTCCGGTCGGCCCGGTATCCCGGGCGGCCCCCGCGCGGGCTACGGCGCGGCGTAGCGCGGCGCCGGTCGCGTCGCCGGGGCGGGGCCGGGCGGGCGGCCCGGCCGCCCGGTAGGCGCGCGGTAGCCCGGTGGCCTTAGACGGGCGGACGGTCGGCGGTAGAAAGACGAATCCGCGGCCGTTGCCCTCCGCATCGCCCGCCTGGAGGTCTAGCCCCGGCCGGAAGCCGGTTGCCTTCCGGATACCGAGCGTGGCGATGTATAGATGCTGGCCACCCGAGGGCGTCTCGACGCGCCAGTACACCTCCGGGCCATCGTCGCCCAGCTCCCTCGACAACTGCTCGAAGCTGGCGTCGCCGCCGTTGCGCGGGTCGATATCGATCACGTCATAGACGACGCCCGTCACCGCACACAGGGCGGTTCCGCGCGCCACCCGGACCCGGGCAAGATCGGGGACGGTCAGCGGCCAGCCGCGCGGCGGAATCGGGTTGCCCTCCTGGTCGAGCCGCGCCGTGAACACCGGCACGCCGAACCGAACGAGCTGCCGCGCGAAGTCCAGGTCGCTCATGCGCGTGGTCGTGGCCGCGCTCATCGTCCCACCACCGTCAATCGTGGCCGGGCGGGGCACTCGTCGCGGGCCGGAAGTACCCGGCCGCTCTCCTGGATGGCGAGCGCGAGGGCGCTGCGCCATATCTGGGTGGTATGAGAGAGACGACCGAGACCACGGACGGCGGAGTGGCCACAGTACGTATGGAATACGCTATTAACTGCGGCGATGAGCCCGGTGTGGCCGGCGGCCGCAAGTCCGACGAGATCGCTCGCGACGGTGTACGCCGCCTCGACCCCGGTGCCGCGCTGGAATGCGTGGCTTATCTGCCGGTGAGCCGCGAGCCGCGCATTCATCATCCGTACGCACCCGCCGCCCGCTCCGACGCACGCCGCCCACTCCGCGTTTACTCCCTCCCCAAATACGCTGGGGACTTTTACTTTCGCCGGAAAAGGGCTAGTATTGAGCCTGGGCACTGAAGGTCTCCTTCCCTCTCACTGTCCTGTTCGGTTGGCCGGGTGCCGGGGTCGGCTATTGTCGCGATAGTCGGCCCCCCGCGCCTGCGATTATCGGCGCGCTTCGTGCTCTGCATTGCGGATCTTCTCTAGCCGGGAGCGATCGACGATGCTCGGGCTCTGTAGCAGCTGGCTGTAAGCCCCGGGCTCGGGCTCTCTGAGCGCGCGGAGGAGGATGTCCTTGTCGCGCAGGTTGTCGATAAGCGCCCGGATAAGCGCGACAATGTCCTCGTCGCTGATCGTCTGGCCCTGCTGGCCTACGTAGCTGTCCATAATCCGGTAGGCCATCGCCGTATCGCCCGCGCTCGCGGCGGCCACCATGTCCCGCGTGAATAGCGCCCCGGTACGCATTCCCGCGTAGCGCGCCTTCTGGGACTCGCTAATCTTGTTCTTGGATTCCTGAGACATACGGTAACCCGCTGGCCTAGGCATAGGTCCCCTTTCGCAATTGCGCCCTGCGACGCTAAAGTAACTTTACGTCGGAACGGCGCATTTCGCTACGGCGATTTACCTGTGGCGATGTGAAAGGGAAAAGCGCAGAATCGTCTACGAGATTATCGCGGGGACGGGTAGCAGAGGGTCCGTTACCGTTTCGCTGGCGGGAATCCGAATTATGAATCCGGGCTGTACTCGGAACGGATCGAGCAGATTACCGCCGCGCCCGGTGGGGCGGAGCGTCGGCGCGGCTACCTTGCGGACGACGGACCGCTGCGCCGTGAGCGGCATATCGAGCCACCGCGCAGCGATATCGCGCGCCCGCGCCCCCACCATTCCGCGCAGCTCCGCCGGTACGGTCACCGCGCTCGCGCGGGCGTCGAGCGTGGCGATGCGCGCCTCGATGCCGCTGGCTATCCGCGCATAGGCGGTCGCACTCAGCGCGCCCGCGATCGCCTGCGCCTCGAACTCAGCGAGCCGCCGGCGCTCCTCGGCGCCGTGCGCACGGGCCGCGCTCACCGCCGCCTCGTCGCTCGCGGTCAGCACCTCGTACACGAGCGGGTGAGCGCACCAGCGGACGATCGCCTCGCCGACAAGCCAGTCCATCCACTCAACGGGCGCATAGCAGTGCGTACTCTGCGAGTGCGTACAGCGGTACTGCGGCTCGGGGATTCCGTTGCGTCGCCTGTTCGTGACGACGCCCAGGCCCGCGCCGCACTCGTCGCATGTGGCGATGTACGAGAGCAGCCACCGGGCCGCGCCCGGCCGAATACCGCCGCGCGTGCCTGCGTTCGTTCGACGGGCCGGATCGCGCAGCACGGCGACGGCAGACCAGTAGGTGCCCTCGTCAACGAGCGGGGGCCAGTTACCGTCGAGTAGCTCGCCGCCGTTGTGACGGCGCTTCCCGATGTAGACGACGCCCTCAAGAACCATCCGGGCGATTGACGAGTGTGCCCAGGGCTTACCGTCGCGCCTGGTTATGCCGCGCGCCGAAAGATCACGAATGATGCCGGTGAGCGAGTCGTTCTCCGCCAGGCGCGTGATGATCTCTGCGGCGACGGGCGATTCGGCAGGGTCCGGGTACTGAATCGGACGCCTGCCCTTGGGGTGGGCGGGGTCGTGCTCGTAGCGGCGCGCGTAGCCGTAGGGAATGCGCCCGTAGGGCTCGCCCCGCTCGGCCGCGTCCGCGATGCCGCGCCGCGCCCTCACGCTGGTCCGCTCTGACTCGCCCGCGTTCTCGATGCCCTCGCCCGCGAGTTCCCTGTAGTCCTTCCACTTACGGAGGTCGTACAGGGATTCGTCCTTGGTCACGTAGATCTGGACGCCGTGATCGCGGCAATCGTCGAGGAATCCAACCCAGTCGCCGAGCGTGCGGCTGCCCCGGGAGCTTTCCCACATCACAACGATATCCAGGCGATCCGCGCGTACGTCGGCCCGGAGCCGTTCCCATTCCGGCCGCGCCCGGCGTGCGTACCGGCTCGCGCTCAGGCCGGGGTCCGGGTAGCGATCCGCAATGCGCCACTCCCGCTCGCGTGCGGCTACCTCGCCCTCGCGGTTCTGCTGGTCAACGGAGCGCGAGAGCTCCGTGTCCCTGATGCCGGTGCTCACGCGCTCGTACATCCCGGCTCTCATACGCCTCACCGTACCCTCTAGGGCTAGATCTCCGCGCCTATCCGTCGCTACCGGGGCTGGACTCATCCCCGCCTTGCTCGCGCTCTCGTATCTTAGCAAGAACGTGCAGATAGAGGCGGCGCTCCATCTCCGCGCTAGCGAGGTTGTAGGCCGCCTTAGCGATACCGCGCTCAATGCTCCCTGGTATCGCTAGGGCCTCCCTCGCGAGGGCGATCCGCATCCGATTCAGTACCTGGTCGTCGCTCATCCCATCGAACGTGCTGGAACGGCGAAAGCTACCGCTAGCGTCCATACGAACTAGGGTAGCGCGCTATAGCCCGCTATAGCTAACGGTGGCGGAACGTAGTTATTCCTGCTCAGCTACAGTGCGAACATGATCGACGAGGACGACCCGAGGCCGCCATGGGTGCAGCTTGCGGACAGTCTTCGCGAGCGGATCCGCACAGGAGAGATCACCGGACGCCTGCCGTCCGAGCGAACCATCCACGAGGAGAGCGGGCTCGCGCCCGTCACCATCCGCAAGGCCATCCGTAAGCTGCGGGATGAGGGCCTGGTCGTGACTGTCAACGGGCGCGGCAGCTTCGTGAAACGGGACGCGGGCTAGCGAACTACGGCCACATGGAGTTACGGACCGAGGACGATCGCCTGGCTCGCCTCGTACGGGTAGGCGCTCGTGGGCTGCGGGTAGGTGGCCGGTGGCAGGCCAGTGCTGTACAGCTGGCTAATCGCATTCGCATCAGCCACGCCAGAAAGGATCGCGTTCGCCCCGGCTGCCGAGAAGCCGATGCCCTGCAGATCGGCGACAGACACGCCGGACGTCCACTTATACTCGTTGGCAATGTCGTTGAGCGCATCGCGCAGCGCTCCCAGCTTTGCCTGTACCCGCTGGGTAACGATCGCCTGGTTGATCCCATCGAAAATTGCCATTACGATTCTCCTACCGTGTCGGAACAAGGAGCGAGGCGCCGAACTGCGTCCCGGTAACGCTGAGGGTGACAAGTCCATTCATGGCTACAGACACCGGCCCATCCGACCATTCCGCCGCTGGCCACAGATCTTTGGGCACGCCGCTTATGCTCGCGGTGCCCGGCGCATTTCTCCATGCGAGTGCGAATCGCAGCGCGAGCGAACCGTCGGAAGCCGGCCGGTAGTCCGCCAGTCCGGTTGCCCCGGACGGCATAGCCAGCGCCTGCCAGGAACGACCGGATTGCGAGATGACTGCGTTCTCGTAGAGTATAGATATGTTCATCATCGCCTGGCCTGCAATGACAGTCGCATCATCTGTCTGGCGCCGGATACGCCCTGCCATGCTATCCCAGGTTTCATCCGGGCCGAGCGCCATCGCCGACCTGAATACAGCGAGTATCCCGCGCAGTTCGGCTATCTCGCGCCTGAGAACGCGGATATCGTCAGCCTTCTGATCTACCATGTCGGCAGTCCTCCGCCTTCGTACGGGATTTCTGGGACCGCGTTGATCGTCATGGTCCGCTTGAATGCATTGAGCGCCTCAGTGAAGCCGAAGGCTAGCTGCTTAACCGTGGCAGACTCCGCGAACGAAGGCGGGCTCGCAATCTGGAAGTAGTCGCCTATATCCATCGCGGCGGTAACGGCGAAGTTACCCTGCGCGGCATTCCTTGCCATATCGATGTTGACCGCCGGGTAGCGGTTACCGGCCACAGTGCCGACAGTCATGATCCATAGGGCACAGTTCGATAGCTGAGTATCCGCATACGCGATCGCGGTAAGCGAGTACGTATACTCACCGACGCCGTTCGGAGGCGTGAGGATCGACAGCGTTCCGGTGGCTAGGTACTGGCGTGCGGAAGATCCGCCCGACCGGGAAACGGTAACGTCGTTGCGGGTCATCTGAAGATCGGCAACCGGCTGAAGCGGCTGAGCGAGTTCGCCCGATGTGTAATTATACGTGACGACCGGGCTCTGGTTCTGCATGTTCTTGCGCGTTCGATACGTCATGCCGAAGAACCCGCGTGCCTCGAACATCTGCCCACGGTCGAAGTCCTCGATACTCTGCAGAATATTGGGCAGCGTATCGTTCTGCTGAGGCCCCATCTGCGGGGTATCGGTGTTCGTGCCTATCAGTGAGTATCCGATGCCGAACTCAGTGCATAGCCGGGTGAACCGGTCGGCCGCATACTCGCCGTTGTAACCGGAAGCAGCCGTCGCTAGATCAGACAGCGACGTAACGACACCCTGAACGATGTACCCGCCAGCGCTTACCGCCCCGGTCTCGGTGCCGCCAGGGTTGCCGAGCACTGTGCTCACGTTTCCGATAGACGAGCTGGCCACGGTGCCCGACGCGAGGGTGGTGGGTGACATCCCCGTTCCCGGCAGGATTGTCTTTAGCGCCCAGGCGATACTACTCCCGCTCGGGGTTAGCTCAACCGAGACGATGACCGGAACTCCGTTGTAGCTCCCGGCCGCTGTGGATGTGAACTGCGCGACGTGGCTAGCGTTATAGCCAATTACCTGAAGAGTGCCGCCGGTGCCGTAGATGACATCGACCGTAGCGATCGTCCCTGCTGTCGTGAAACGACAGTAGACAGCGCCGTTCACCCCGCCAGTCGACGGTACATGGAGAAGGAAACGAACAGCATTGGCGTATGGCGTAGTGACCGTCGTATAGGTGAGGGTGACCTGCCCAGCCCAGCCATTGGCGCCGTTGTCGTAGGAACCGGCACCTCCGGCACCCGCGGCACCAACGACG
>Ga0134128_10005011_pt1 | contig 16101 bp, 15 predicted proteins | sample KB31754_FD_96462 | JGI IMG/M metagenome (GOLD analysis project Ga0134128, IMG submission 96462) | Terrestrial soil microbial communities with excess Nitrogen fertilizer from Kellogg Biological Station, Michigan, USA - KB3-175-4 | ecosystem: Environmental > Terrestrial > Soil > Unclassified ...
CACGGCGCCCGGGACGGGGCGGGACCCGGCCCTGGGCACGGGGGAGACGCGCCCGAACCGTCCGGGAACATTTTGCCCCTCCCCCGGGTTGGACCGTATATTAGATGCAAACGTATATATCTCGACCACCGGCCGGGAGACGAAGGAGCAGTCATGCAGTTCGGAATTTTCAGTGTTGGCGACATCACCATGGACCCCACCACGGGCCGCACCCCCACCGAACACGCGCGCCTGAAGGCCATCACCACCATCGCCAGGCACGCCGAGGACGTCGGCATGGACGTCTTCGCCACGGGCGAGCACCACAACCCGCCCTTCTACCCCAGCTCCCCCACCACCATCCTGGGCTACATCGCGGCGCAGACCGAGAAGATCATCCTCTCCACGGCCACGACGCTGATCACCACCAACGATCCCGTGAAGATCGCCGAGGACTTCGCCACCCTGCAGCACCTGGCCGAGGGCCGCGTGGACCTGGTCCTGGGCCGCGGCAACATGGGCGCCGTCTACCCGTGGTTTGGCAAGAACAACCAGGATTCCGTGGAGCTGACGGTGGAAAACTATGCGCTGCTGCGCCGCCTGTGGGATGAGGAAGTGGTGAACTGGGAAGGCAAGTTCCGCACGCCGCTGCGCGGCTTCACCGCGACGCCCCGCCCGCTCGACGGCGTTGCCCCCTTTGTGTGGCACGGCGCCATCCGCACTCCCCAGGTCGCTGAGATCGCCGCCTACTACGGCGACGGCTTCTTTGCCAACAACATCTTCTGGCCCAAGGAGCACTACATCCAGCTGATCAACCTCTACCGGGAGCGCTACGCCCACTACGGCCACGGGACCCCGGAACAGGCCATTGTGGGCCTGGGCGGGCAGTTCTTCATCCGCAAGAACTCGCAGGATGCCGTCAACGAGTTCCGCCCGTACTTCAACAACGCCCCCGTGTATGGCCACGGCCCGTCCATGGAGGACTTCACGGCGCAGACGCCGCTGACTGTCGGCAGCCCGCAGGAAATGATTGAAAAGACACTGGCCTTTCGCGACTATTTCGGCGACTACCAGCGCCAGCTGTTCCTGGTGGACCACGCGGGCCTGCCGCTGAAGACCGTGCTGGAGCAGCTCGACTTGTTTGGCTCGGACGTACTTCCCACACTCCGTAAGGAGTTTGCCAAGAACCGCCCGGTCGGCGTCCCCGACGCCCCCACCTTCGCCGCACGCAAGGCGGCCAAGGAAACCGGGGAGGCGGCCGGTGCCGGACAAGACGGTGCCGGACAAGACGGTGCCGCGGCAGGCGCGGTGACGGCATGACATCCGCCGCGGCCCACCGCCGGCTGGCCACGGAAGCCTGGGAATCGCTGCTGCGTTCGCAGGTGGCCGTCATGCGCGAGCTTCACAAGGAACCCATTTTCAAGAAGGTGGGCAGCCGGGAGTATGACGTCCTGTTCAACCTCTCGCGCTGCCCGACCGGCTGGCTGCGCCTGAACGAACTCAACGACAACGTGCTGCTCACCCAGCCGAGCATTTCCCGCCTCGTGGAAAGGCTCGAGGCGCGCGGCCTGGTCCAGCGCAGGACGCCCGACGACGACCGGCGGGGCGTGCTGATCGGTCTCACCGAGGCGGGCGCGGCGCTCCAAAAGGAGGTGGGCCGGGCGCATGTGCGCAACATCATGAACCTCATGGAGGAAGGCCTCAGCGACGCGGAAATGCAGACGCTGCTGGAACTGACCGGCAAGCTGCGGGCGGCGGTGGCCGTGCGGGCGGCTGTCCCTGCCGCCGGCCTGGCTACCCCAGGGACTTCAGCGACGTGACCATCCTCTGCACGTTCAGGTAGCCGCTGGTGCGCATATAGGCCTGCGCGTCCCCTAAGGTGGCGAAGGCACGCAGACCCGCCGATCCGTCCAGCGCGCTGGTGAACTGGAGGACGTCGCCGAACATGTAGATGCCGAGCGTGTCCGATCGCACCGTGTTGTAGACCAGACAGGCCTTCCCGTCCGCACCGGCGGCCTGGTCGGTGATGCCGTACGAGGCGTAGAAGTGCGTCGCGCCCCGGATGACGCGGTACACGTAGCGCGGGGCCACCGCGGCCGCGGCAGTGTTGTTTGACGGGATTTGCAGGGGAATGCTGGCAAGGACGGTGTAGGGCCGCGCCGACTTTGGCCGGCAGGCCCCGCCCAGCCCGGACATGTGGGTTTGCAGGGTGGCCACAGCGTCGCCTTGGCTGTCGCGCACTTCCACGCGCAGCCCCCTGCCCGGCTGGCCGGGGACCTGCTGCGTGATCCAGTCCGCGGGCAGGTCGAAGCTGACGGTCCTGCCGGGGTCTGTATAGGTTTTCCACTGCTCGGCGGTTGGCTCGGCTGCGGGGCCGGCGCCCGCCGTGCCCGTGGCGCCTGGGGTGCCCGTGGCGCCTGGGTTGCCCGTGGCAACCGGTGTGCCGGTGGCAACCGGTGTGCCCGAACCGCCCGGGGACGACGGCGCCGGGCCGGCCTGGGTGGTGCCGCCCGCCTGTGGTGAGGGGGTCGCCGGGCTGATCGTCACGCCGCAGGCTGCCAGTGACAGGGCCGCGGCGGCCGCGGCCGCGGCGGACAGCACCCTTCGGGCCGTTGTCCGGGCCGCTTTGGTCCGACGTTGCATGGAAGCTCCCTGGGCCGAAGCCGAGACTGTCTGTCCGGTTGCAGCCATGGTAGCCATCCGCGGCGGGACCGCCCCGGCGACGCGCCGCACCGATCCCGGCGCCCATTCACGGCGCCCGCAAAAGCTCCCGGTAAAACACCACGCCCGCGCCGAGCGCCGACACGCGCACCTTTTCATTGACGCCGTGGATGCTGGCGCGGTCGCCGGCATCCATCAGCAGGGGCGAGAACCGGTATACGGCGGGACACAGCGCCGTGAAATGGCGGGCGTCGGTGGCCCCCGTTTGCACGTAGGGCGTCACCACGGCGTCCGGGTGGGAGACTCCCACGCAGCGCGAGAGCAGGGCAAACTGCTCGTTGTTGAACGGGGAAACCGGCGAGGGCTCGTGCGCGCCGTGGACCCACAGCTCGATGGACGGGTCGCCAATGGTGCGCCGCACGCGCTCCACCGCACCCGCCACGTCCTCCCCCACGGCAATGCGGATGTTCGCTTTCGCCCGCGCCGTGGCCGCCAGGACGTTGGCGCCCCTGCTGCCTTCAAGCTCGGTGATGGCCACCGTGGTGCGCGTCATGGCCCTTGTTTCGTCACCCAGCAGGTCAAAAACGCGCGTCAGCAGTCCCTTGAACGCCCACATGTTCGACGTCACCAGGCGCAGGCCAAGGCCGCTGTGCACCCCGATCCGGCGCAGCATCTCCACGACCGGCCCCGGCATCGACTGCGGGAACGGATGCGATTCCAGCGCCATGATGGCCCGCGCGAGGCGTGCCGTGGCGCCCATCCTGGGTGGCGTGGAGGCGTGCCCGCCGGGGCTGCGCGCCACCAGCTCCAGGTCCAGGATCCCCTTTTCGGCCACCCCAATGACGGCGGCCGGGCGGCGCAGCCCGGGAAACGCGTTTTCGGCCACGGCGCCTCCCTCATCCAGGACCATCCAGGGCCGCACCCCCCGCCCGGCGAGCAGCGCTGCGGCCGCAACCGCGCTGTCGCCGGCCGTTTCCTCGTTGTTGCCGAAGGACAGGTAGATGTCGTGGCGCGGCTCCCAGCCCTCCCCCACCAGGGATTCCACCGCCTCCAGCATGACGACGACGGCCCCCTTGTCATCCAGCGCGCCCCTCCCCCACACATACCCGCCGTCCTGGTGGCCGGAGAAGCCGGGGTGCGTCCACTTGTCGCGCGCGTCCACGGGCACAACGTCGTAGTGCGCCATGAGCACCACGGCCCTGGCGCCGGCGCCGGGCCCCGCGCCGGGCCACTTGTAGAGCAGGGCGTGCCCGTTGACAAACTCGCGCTCGAGGGCGGCGTGGGCCGCGGGATACAGCCGTTCCAGCGCGGCAATGAAGCCGGTGAATTCCTCGAGCTCAATTTCATCGCGCCTGGGTGAAAAGACGGTGCGGAAACGGATCAGTTCGGCCAGCCGGGCTGCGGCGGGCGTCGCGTACTCCGCCCCGATATCACCCGGGCTGGCAGCCGGGCCGCGGCCCCCGGGTGCCACCACGGGCTGTCCTCCGGCCGGCACGCCCGGCTCCATACGGTCGGCCCCCGCCCGCAGGGCCCGCGCGCCCATGACGGCGGCGGTGCCGGCGGCGCCCGCGGCGAGCACCGCCGCCACGGCTCGGTTCAACGACTTTGCGCTGGCGCGTTCCATGCCAGCAGTCTAGGCCACCGCGTCCGCGGACTGCAGGGCCAACCCCGCCCGCCTCCGCCCGGAACGCCGCACAGGAGGTAGGATCTCCTCATGACCGCTGCCACGTACCGCCTTGCCCGTGTCCACCCGCTCGATGCAGCGGACGGCCCGCTGCCGGAGCAGTTCTTTGTCCGCAATGACGCGCCCGGCTTCGACGGTCCCGACGGCACTGTGTGGACGGTGGTCGGCACGCCTTTCCCCGCCTCGGCCGGAAACCAGAACAGCCCCGCCCGCGCCGGCTGGACCGCCGGTGCCAAGGTCAGCGAGGACCAGTTCAGCTTCCTTGCACCCTGCGCCCCGACCAATGTCTTCGGGATGGCGCACAACACCGGCGCGCCGGGGCGGGCCCTGCCGCCGCAGGCGTTCCACAAGGCCGCCAGCTCGGTCATCGGCCCCGGCGAGGCCATCAGGCTCAGCCCTGCCGCGGGCCGCGTGGAGCCGGAAGCCGAGCTGACCGTCGTCGTCGGACAGGCCGCACGGCACCTGACCCTGGAGAATGCGCGGGAAGCGATCCTGGGCTTCACCATCGGCAACGACGTCTCCGACCGCGACGCCCAAAAAAGCGACGAACTGTGGATCAGCGCCAAAAGCCCCGACACGTTCACCCCGCTGGGACCGTGGATCGTGGTGGGCCTGCAAGATCGCAGCCAACCCATCGGCATTGTGCACAACGGCACCGTGCTGTCCGCCGCCTCGAGTGACGACCTCGGCTGGGGCGTGGCGGAGATCCTGGTGTACCTCAGCAGTTTCATGACGCTGCAGCCCGGGGACGCCATCCTCACCGGCTTCCCGGCCGAATGCCGCCCGCTGGCCCCCGGGGACGAGGTGGTGTGCCGCGTGGGCGGGATCGGCGGGCTGCGGAATCCTGTGGTGGCCGGCGAATAGCCGTCCGGGTCACGGCGGGCCATTCACAGAAAACACACAAGCAACGTTTTGGGCGGGCACAACTGTGGGTGGCAGTATTGGTTACTGATGGCAACTACAACTCCGACCGAACCAGCAGCCCTGGAACCCGTGCCCGCCACTGGTGCCGGCGGGGCTGTCCGCGCGATGCTCGCGCGGCTCTTGCGGCGCCATCCCGTTTTGTTTGCCCAGCTGCGCGGCTTCGGCGTGGTGGCCGTGATCTGCACGGCGGTTTCCATGCTGATTTTCGCCGGGCTGCGCCAGCCCCTGGGAATGCAGTGGGCCAATGCCGTGTCGCTGGTCCTGTGCTCGGTGCTTAACACCGAGCTGAACAGGCGCATCAGTTTTGGGGTGCGCGGCGCGCACCTGTGGTGGCATGACCAGCGGCGCGGGCTGTGGGTCATGCTGCTGGCGCTGGGCATGACGAGCGGCAGCCTCTGGCTGCTGCACGAGGTGTCCCCCGGCGCCGGCATCGTGACCGAGCTCGTCGTGATCGCCCTGGGCAACGTGGCGTCAGCCGTGACGCGCTTCCTGTTGCTGCGCTACTGGATCTTCCGCCGGTTGCGGCTGGACGTGCCGGCGGCCGCGTAGTTCCCCAGCCGCCGCACCGCCGCCTCCAGCTCCCCCGCCGCCGTGTCGAGGGCGTCGTTCGTGGCGTCGGCGCCGAAGCTGAAGCGCAGCGCCGTTTGCGCCACCGCGCGGTCCACGCCCATGGCGGTGAGGACCTGCGACGGCTCGTCCGCTCCGGCCGCGCAGGCCGATCCCGACGAACAGATGATCGAACGCCGCTCCAGTTCCAGCAGCACGGATTCGCCGCTGGTGCCCGGGAAGCAGAACGACGCCACCGACGGCAGCCGCCGCGTGCGGTGGCCCGTCAGCCGGGCGGCGGGCACCCTGTCCAGGACCTGGTCGATGAAGCGGTCCCGCACCGCCGTGACATGGTCGACGGCGGCCCCCCGGCCCGCGTCGGAGAGCCGCAGCGCCGTGGCCAGGGCCACGGCGAATGCCACATTCTCCGTGCCCGAGCGGGTGCCGCGCTCCTGCCCACCGCCGTGGACCAGCGGCTCGCACGGCACTCCGCCGCGCAGGTACAGCAGCCCCACGCCCTTGGGCGCGCCGACCTTGTGCCCGGAAAGGCTCAACGCCGACACGCCGAGCGCCCCGACGTCCAGGTCCAGCCACCCGGCGGCCTGCACGGCGTCCGTATGGAACGGCACGCCCAGGCCGCGCGCCGCGGCGGCCAGTGCGGGAATGTCCTGGACGGTGCCCACCTCGTTGTTGGCGTACACGACGGAGGCGACGGCGACGTCCCGGCCGGCGGTGCCGCCGTCGGGCCGCCCGTGCAGCAGCCGGGCAAACCCGGCCGGGTCGACGAGGGCGTCCGGCCCCACGGGGACCACGTCCACCGTGAAGCCGTGGACGCGACGGAGGTAGGCGGCGGACTCGGCTATGGCCGGGTGCTCGATGGCGCTGACCACCACGCGGCTGCGGCGGGGGTCGGCGGCGCGGCGGGCCAGCGCGATGCCCTTCAGGGCCAGGTTGTCCGCCTCCGTCCCGCCGGAGGTGAAGGTGAGCTCCTCCGGGTGGCAGCCCAGCACGGCCGCGGCCCCTGCGCGGGCGCCGGCCAGGGCGGCGGCGGCCTGCTCCCCCAGTTCGTGGTGGCTGGACGGGTTGCCGAACTGGTTGGTCAGGAACGGGAACATGGCCTCGATCACCTCGCGGCGGACCGGGGTGGTGGCGGCGGCGTCCAGGAAGATCATTGCCGGGACCCGGCGGCCTCGATGGCGATGTCCAGGCCGAGGTCCAGGGCGCGCACGCTGTGGGTCAGGGCGCCGACGGAGATGATGTTCACGCCCGTGCGGGCAATCCCGGCGATGGTGGCCAGGCTGACGTTGCCGCTGGCCTCCACCAGCGCCCGGCCGTTGACCAGGGCCACGCCCTCCACGAGCTGTTCAAGGCTGAAGTTGTCCAGCATGATGGTGTCCACGCCGGCGGCCAGCACGGGCTCGATCTGCTCGATGCTGTCCACCTCGACCTCAAAGTGGACGGTGTGTGGCAGCTGGGAGCGGACGCCGGCGAGCGCGGCGGTCAGCCTGGCGGGATCGCCTCCCGTGAGCACGGCCAGGTGGTTGTCCTTGGCCAGCACGGCGTCCGACAGCGAGAAGCGGTGGTTGTGCCCGCCGCCGCAGCGCACGGCGTAGCGTTCCAGCGCGCGCAGGCCCGGGGTGGTCTTGCGCGTGTCGGTGACGCGGGCCCCGGTGCCCTCAATCAGGCGGGCATATTCGGCGGTCTGGGTGGCGATGGCGCTCATGCGCTGCGTGAGGTTCAGCGCGACGCGCTCGGCCGTCAGCACCGCGCGGGCCAGGCCAGTGACGCCCATGATCCGCTGGCCCGTGGCGAAGGGCTGGCCGTCGGCGACCAGCTGCTCCACCTCCGCGTCCGGGTCCTGCATCACCATGGCCGCTCTGAAGACGTCGCCGCCGGAGAAGATCCCGGGCTCGCGGGCCACGAGCCACGCCGTGGCCCGGGCATGCGCCGGCAGGAGCGTGGCGGAGGTGATGTCCCCGTACGGTGCGTCCTCCACAAACGCCGCGTGCAGGATGTTCTCCACAATCGCCCCGGGCAGGGTTGGCAGCGGGGCGGGGCCGGGGTGGACTGGTGGGAGGTGGGCGGCCGCGCCCGGTGGTTTCGGCGCTGTGGAGGCAAGTTCGACGGGGTTCATACTGTTTCGCTTTCAAGAACGGGAAGGCTGGTGGGAAGGTGGGCGTCCTGGCCGGTGCTGGACCGCACCCAGGAGTGCGCGCCCCGCCCGAGCGCGGGCGCTTCGGGAAAGTCGCTGCGGAAGTGGGCGCCGGCGGAGTCCTCGCGGGCAAGGGCGGCATTGACCAGCAGTTCGGCGACGAGGCGGAGGTTTTCCAGTTCCGCCAGGGCCTGCGTGGCGGGCCTTGCCGCCGGGGCACCGGACCGGGAGGCCTGCGGCCGCCAGGCGGCCAGCTGCCGCGCGGCTGCGTCGAGCCCGGCGGCATTGCGGACCACCCCCGCATGGGCCCCCATGAGGCGCTGCAGCCCGTGCCGTGACAAGGGGGCCGGCCCGGCTGCGCCCGGGTCGAAGTCGCCGATCCCGAAGTCGCCCGGTTCGAGGGCGGTTGGCTGCCGCATGGCGGCGCAGGAGGCCGGGGCGCCGGCATGCGCAGCGGATGATGCGAAGTGCCGCACGGCGCGGCGGCCGAACACGAGGCCCTCGAGCAGGGAGTTGGAGGCCAGCCGGTTGGCGCCGTGGACGCCCGTGCAGGCCGCCTCACCGGCGGCATACAGCCCCGGGATCGAGGTCTGGCCGTTGAGGTCCGTTGCCACCCCGCCCATCCAGTAGTGGGCGGCCGGGGTGACAGGCAGCCAGTCGCGGGTCCAGTCGAAGCCGAGTTCGCGGGTCCTGGCGTCAATCGTGGGGAAGCGGCGCGCCAGGTAGCCGGCCCCGTGCGAGGCCTCGACGCCTGTGGCGTCCAGAAACACCGTGTCGCCGGGGCTGCCCGGGAGGGAGGAAAGGTGGGCGGCGATGCCGCGGGAGACCACGTCACGCGGCGCCAGGTCGGCCTCGGGGTGGTAGCTGGCCATGAAGGCGGCTCCGGTGCTGTCGCGGAGCACGGCCCCGGCGCCGCGGACGGCCTCGGACACCAGGAAGTTGTCACCCACGGCAAGGGCGGTGGGGTGGAACTGAAAGTACTCGAGATCAGTCACTGCGGCCCCGGCCCGCCAGGCGGCGGCGAGTCCGTCGGCCGTGGCCACGGCCGGGTTGGTGGTGAAGTCGAACAGCTGCCCGGCTCCGCCGCTGGCCAGCAGCACGGCGTCGGCGATCACCGTGCGGGGCGCGCCGCCGGGAGCGAGCAGGGAGACCCCGGTGACGCGCCCGCCGTCGAGCACCAGGTCCCGGACAAAGGCGTGTTCCATGATCCGGACCGTCCCCAGCTCCGCCGCGGCACGGACGGCGCGGATCAGGGCGTCGGCAATGGCCGCCCCCGTGGCGTCGCCGCCGGCGTGGAGGATCCGGGCGGCGGAGTGGGCACCCTCGAGCCCCAGAGCCGGCCTGCCGGTGTCAGCGTCGCGGTCGAAGACGACCCCGAAGCGTTCCAGGGCGGCGATGTCACCGCAGGCCTCTTCGCAGAGGATGCGCACGGCGTCGGGGTTGCACTGGCCGGCGCCGGCCTTCAGGGTGTCGGCGATGTGCGCCTGGACGGTGTCGCCGGGGGCGGCGGCGTCCGGGCCCAGCACCGCGCAGATGCCGCCCTGCGCAAAGTGGGTGTTGCCCTGCGCCAGCACGCCCTTGGTCACCAGCGTGACGCGCAGTCCCGCCTCGGCGGCCAGCAGGCTGCCAAAGAGCCCCGCAATGCCGCTTCCGACCACGACCAGGTGCGAGTTGCGCGCGCTCATGCGCCCGGAGCTCCCGCGGCCGCCGGTTCCCGCACGCCCGCAGTGCCGCGCTGGTCCCTGGCGGCCGCCTGCCGTTCCGCGCTTTCCTGCACGGATCGAGGCCTGGCGGCCAGCATGCGCTCGAGCGCCACCCGGGCGTGGACGGCCGTCGCCTCGGGGACGGTGATCTGGTTCAGGACCTCCCCGCGCACCAGCCCCTCCAGCACCCAGGCCAGGTAGCCCGGGTGGATCCTGTACATGGTGGAGCACGGGCAGATGACCGGGTCCAGGCAGAAGATGGTGTGCTGCGGGTACTGCGCGGCGAGCCGGTTCACCATGTTGATCTCGGTGCCGATGGCAAAGGTGGTGCCGTCCGGGGCCGCCTGGACGGCCTTGAGGATGTAGTCGGTGGAGCCGGATTCGTCCGCCGCGTCCACCACTTCCATGGGGCATTCCGGGTGGACGATGACGCGCACGCCGGGGAAGTCGGCGCGGGCCTGGTCAATCTGGGCCGTGGTGAAGCGCTTGTGCACGGAGCAGAAGCCCTGCCACAGCACCACCTTCGCGTTGTCCATGACGGCCGGGGTGTTGCCGCCCAGGGGAAGGCGCGGGTTCCACAGCGGCATGTGCTCCAGCGGGATGCCCATGGCCTTGGCCGTGTTGCGGCCCAGGTGCTGGTCGGGGAAGAACAGCACGCGCTGTCCGCGCTCGTAGGCCCATTCGAGCACGGTGGCGGCATTGGAGGACGTGCACACGATCCCCCCGTGCTCGCCGCAAAACGCCTTCAGGGCGGCAGAGGAATTCATGTACGTCACGGGGATGACGGGCACCCGGCCGGCGGCGTCGGGCTCGGTGCCGTACAGCTCCTCCAACTGCGCCCAGCAGGCCTCCACGGAGGGCAGGTCCGCCATGTCGGCCATGGAGCAGCCCGCGGCGAGGTTGGGCAGGATCACCGACTGGTGCGCGCCGGAGAGCATGTCGGCGGTCTCGGCCATGAAGTGCACGCCGCAAAACACGATGGCCTCGGCGGCGTCCCTTGCCTTGGCGGCGTTGGCCAGCTGGAAGGAGTCCCCCAGGAAGTCGGCAAACTTCACCACCTCGTCGCGCTGGTAGAAGTGGCCCAGGATCACGACGCGGTCCCCAAGTTCCGCCTTGGCGGCCATGATCCGGACGGTGAGTTCGTCGTCCGAGGCGTCCTTGTACTCCTGGGGCAGCTGGCCCTGGCGGGGGGTCTCCACGGGGGCCGTGTCCGCGTTGGAGGCGCCGGGGCCGTAGCCGGGCGTGCCGGCAAGGGCCTCGGCGAGGTCAAATTCCCACGGACCCTTCGCCAGGTCGTCGTCGCAGCTTTCCTGCGCCCGGCCCGGCCTGCCCCGGGTGCCCTGCCGCTCGGCCTCGGCGCGGGTGATGAGCTGGATGGTGTTGTTGACGGAGGGCATGGTGTGCTCCAAGGGGTGTTGGACGAAAGGTTGAAGGCGGGTGGCGTGGGCTGGCTTACGGCACGGGAGAGTCCTCGGCGGTGGTCCCGGTGTAGCGGTACAGGCGGGGCGGGCGGTGCTTGCCGCCCTGGAGGTATTCATCGGTGGCCTCGATGTGGGCCGTCTGCTTGAGCTGGCGCCGGAAGTTGGCGGGGTCCACGGTGCGGTCCAGCACGGCCTCATACACTTCGCGCACCTGGGCCAGCGTGAACTTTTCCCCGAGCAGGTGGTAGGCGATGGAGCCGTAGGCCATCTTGTTCCGCAGCCGCCAGAGGGCGTAGTCCACAATCTGGTTGTGGTCGAAGGCGAGCGTCTCCAGGCCGTCGGCCCGGAACCACTTCACATTCTCCGATTCCAGCGCCATGTCCGCCTCCGTGGGCTGGACCATGGCCCAGTAGACGATCGAGACCACGCGCTGGGCCGGCGAGCGGTGCAGGCCGCCGAAGGCATAGAGCTGTTCGAGGTAGCTCGGCGCGAGCCCGGTGGTGTCCGCCAGGTTGCGCGCCGCGGCGTCCTGCAGCGAGTCCGCCTGGGCCAGCGGACCGCCGGGCAGCGCCCACAGGCCCTTGAACGGCTCGCGGATGCGGCGCACCAGCGGCAGCCACAAGGTGGGGCGGCCGCTGGACGCACTGGGGCGCAGGGCGAAAATGACCGTGGAGATGGCAAGCGCCGGAGGCTGCGCAAGGCGCTCGCTGACGTTGGCCGCACTGACAAAGGGCTGCCGTTCCATGCCTGTCCACCCCGCTTCCACAGTTAAGGTAAATTTGACTAGAACTGATTCTACGGCCCCGCGCGGGCTGACACAAATATTTCGGGAAAAAGTCGGATGAAACCCGGGTCCGGCCCGGCACGTTGGGGTCGGAGCCGACGCGCACGCCCGGGACGGGAACGCCGTCGACCATGAACGGGACACCGTTCGCCGCCCGCCGCCCGCGCCGGGGTTCGGTGCCGTCGCGCCGGGTGGTCCGCCCGGCCTCCCCCAGCAGCGGGTGGCGCATCCGGGGCCGCTGCCTCGTCCGGGGGGCGGGAGGTGCGGGTGCGCCGCCGGGCTCCATGGTGCGCTCAAAGTCCATGGCCCACCCTGCCCCGTTCCGGCAACGGGTCCCGTGCGGCGGGAGCCTGCGTACTTGGGCGTACACGCGCAGTGGGGAATAATCTCCCGTGGGGCAGGCCGCCGCGCCGCTGCCTCCCCCCGGCGGCAACCCCGCCAACCCCGCCACAAGACCGCCACCACAGAATGAAGGACACCCACCCCATGAGCACCCAGGCTGCCACCGCCACCGCGCCGCCCGCCACCGGCCTGGGGCATTCCCTCAAGCAGCGGCAGCTGGCCATGATGGGGCTGGGCAGCGCCATCGGTGCGGGGCTGTTCCTGGGCTCCGGCAAGGGCATCGAAGCGGCCGGCCCGGCCGTCCTGGTTTCCTACCTGGCCGCCGGCACCCTCATCATCCTGGTCATGTGGGCGTTGGGCGAAATGGCCGCTGCCAACCCCAGCTCCGGCGCGTTTTCCGTCTACGCCCAAAAGGCGCTGGGGAACGTGGCCGGTTCCACGGTGGGCTGGCTGTGGTGGCTGCAGCTGGTGGTGGTGATCGCCGCAGAGGCCCTGGGCGCGGCCTCCCTGCTGGTCACGATCTGGCCCGTGCTCCCGGTGTGGGCCCTGACCCTGGTCTTCATGGTGGTGTTCACTGCGGTCAACCTGACCAGCGTGAAGAACTACGGCGAGTTTGAGTTCTGGTTCGCGCTGCTGAAGGTGGTGGCCATTGTGCTGTTCCTGGCCTTCGGCGCCGCCCTCCTGCTCGGCTGGATCCCCGGCGCCACGTCCCCGCGCCTGGGCAACTTCACCGGCCACGGCGGCTTTGCGCCGCACGGCCTGACCGGCATCGCCACGGGACTGTTTGTGGTGGTCTTCGCCTTTGGCGGGACGGAAATTGTTGCCGTGGCCGCCGCCGAGACCAGCAACCCCGAACGCAGCGTGGCCATCGCCGTGCGCACCGTGGTGTGGCGGATCCTGGTGTTCTACATCGGCTCCATCTTTGTCATTGCCGCGGTGCTCCCCTGGAACTCGCCGGACCTCGATTCCCCGTTTGCGGGCGTGCTGAACTCGGCCGGCATCGGCTGGGCGGGCACGGCCATCACGCTGGTGGCCGTCGCCGCCCTGCTCTCCGCCCTGAACGCGAACCTGTACGGCGCCTCCCGCATGGTGTACTCGCTGGCGGAGCGTGGCGAGGCCCCGGCCTTCTTTGCCCGGACCAGCCCTCGCCAGGTGCCGCGCGCCGCTGTGGCCGTCTCGGTGATGTTTGGTTTCGTGGCGGTGGTCCTGGAGCTGCTGTTCCCCGGCAGGATCCTGGACGCGCTGCTGAACCTGGTCGGCTCCACATGCCTCATCGTGTGGGGCACGGCCCTGGTTTCCCAGCTGGTCCTGCGCCGCCGGGCCGACCGCGACGGCACCCCGCTCCCCCTCCGCATGGCTGGCTTTCCGGTGCTGACGGGGATCGGCCTGGCCCTGCTCGCCGCGATCTTTGCGGTCGGGTTCTTCGGCGAACAAAGCCGCGCCCAGCTCATCGGGACGTTCGCACTCGTGGCGGGAATCGCCACCGCCTGCGGGCTCGCCCAGCGGCACCGGGCCGGCAGGGCGCGCCGCGAGGACGGGGCGAATTGCGTCCGTCCGGGAATGTGACTAGCGTCTCTGGTGGACGGTGTGCTCAACGGCGCGCATGCCGTTCCGACGTTGGCCCTGGATTTCGCTAGTGTGGATGTACGACGGCGGCACGCGCCTCCGCGGGAAAGGTCACCATGTCTGCCCTTGGCAAGCACCAGGCCGCTGCGGCCCTGCACACCATTGAAGGTGCCAACGCCGGGTTGAACGTCGCAGCCTTCGACCCGGATTTCCCCGTGCCGCTGCCCCCGGTCTTCCTCATTCACGGCTTTGCCTCCTCGATCGACCTCAACTGGGTCAAGAGCGGCTGGGTGGCCGCCCTGAACCGGGCCGGGCGCCGCGTGCTCTCGGTGGACCTGCCCGGCCACGGCAGGAGCGCCGCCCCGGTGGACCTGGACTCCTACACGCCCGGGAAGATCCGCGCCGACCTTCTCCAGGTGCTCATCGATGAAGGCGTACACCCGCTGCGCGACGGCGACCCCACCTCCGGCGTGGACCTCATCGGTTACTCGCTGGGGTCCCGGCTGGCCTGGGAGTTTGGCGCGACGCAGCCGGAGCTGGTGCGCCGGATGGTGCTGGGCGGCCCCAACCCGCACGACCCCCTCGCCGACTTTGACCTGGCCGCCGCGCAGAACTTCCTCAACGACGGCACCCCCATTGCGGACACGTCCACGGCCTGGCTGCTGAACATGGCGCAGCTGGTGCCCTCGAATGACATCTTTGCGCTGCTGGCCATGGTCCAGGCCGTCAAGCTTGAGCCGTTCGACCCGACCGATGCCGTGCCCAAAATGCCCATCCTCCTCGTGGCCGGCGACCAGGACGAACGCGCCAGGTCCATGACCCGGCTGGCCGAGCTCAGCGGCCGGGCCGAACAGCGCATCGTCGCCGGGCGGACCCATGAAAACACGGTGACCTCCCGGGAATTCAAGGACGCCGCCATCGCGTTCCTGGACTAGCCCGGACCCGGCCGGCATGGGGTACAGCGCAGAACCGCGGCCGTGGCAGCCGTTCCTGGACAGGAACGACGCCGGGTCCCGGCTGGGGAGGGCCCTGCGGCTCCCGGCGGGCTCGGTCCGCGGCGGCGCCCTGGTGCTGGGTCTCGCCCGCGGCGGCGTTCCCGTTGCCGGGGGGGTGGCGCGGGCGCTCGGGCTGCCGCTGGGCGTGCTGGTGGTCCGCAAGCTGGGGGTCCCCGGCTCGCCGGAGGTGGCTTTTGGCGCCGTGGCCACGTATGCGGGCACGACAGCGGGCACCCACCTGGATCGCACCGTCCGGGAGTTGCGGCGCCACGGCTACGGGGCGGAGGAACTTGACCAGGTCGAGCGGGATGAACGCGCCGAACTGGCGCGTCGCCAGGCCCTGTACGCCCGCGGCACGCAGGAGCCCGTGGCCGGGCGGACCGTGCTGCTGTGCGACGACGGCCTCGCCACGGGCGCCACCATGCGCGCCGCCGTCACGCTCATGCGGGATGCGGGTGCGGCCGAGGTGCTGGCGTGCGTGCCCGCCGCGCCGCGGCAGGTGTGCGCGGAGCTGCTCGACGTTGCGGACCGCGTGGTCTGCCTTCAGCCGTGGCCCACCCTGCGTGCCGTCAGCGAGGCGTACCTGCGGTTTGGGCAGGTGGGCGACGCCGAGGTCCTCGCGCTGCTGGGTGGTTCCGGGCCGCGGTCGTACGGGCCCGGGGGCGCCGGCCCGCAACCAGGGCAGTGACTTCCCGGGCCGTGCAGGGCTCACCCCCGTCCCGCTGCGCGGCGACGGGACGCCGGCGGACGCCGGGCGCCGGGGTGGCCGGCCTGCCGGAACCATCAGCCGGGCCCCCTGTCCGCTTGTTGCCTCAAAGCAGTCCCTCCGCCCGTGGACGCACCCGGCCTGGACGTCTAAAATGGTCACCACAAAATTCCTGCGCATGCCAGGAAAGGGTGATGAACCATGCGAGGCAAACAGCGAACCATCGACAGTGCACTGCTGGGGCCCATGATCCAGGAAGAAACGGCGTACCCCCTCTGGTGCGACCATTGCGGAACGGACGCGTACATCCTCATCGAATCGGTGCGGCGGCGGCATTTCGCCCCGGCGGACCACCTCGACGTGACCTACTTCTGCTCGCAATGCGACGCGATCTACGGCCATCTTGTCAAGGAGTCCGAGATCAAGGCGGAATTCATGGCCGCCATCGCCGTGGCAGGGCGTCCGCGGGCCATTGCGGAGGATGCCGGCTTCACCGAAGCGTCCTGAACCGCGCCGGAATCAACGCACACAGGTGGTCACGGCGCGGGAAGTGCCCTAGTCCCTGGCCCGGCGCAGCACCGCGGCGGCCACCAGGCCCAGCAGCAGCAGGGTCCCGGCGGCGGCCACGGGGACAATGA
>Ga0134128_10005012_pt1 | contig 16098 bp, 15 predicted proteins | sample KB31754_FD_96462 | JGI IMG/M metagenome (GOLD analysis project Ga0134128, IMG submission 96462) | Terrestrial soil microbial communities with excess Nitrogen fertilizer from Kellogg Biological Station, Michigan, USA - KB3-175-4 | ecosystem: Environmental > Terrestrial > Soil > Unclassified ...
CACCTTAGGACCCGCCTAACCCTGAGCGGATTAACCTTCCTCAGGAAACCTTAGACTTTCGGCGACACGAGTTCTCATCGTGTTTATCGCTACTTATGCCGGCAGAGTCTCTTCCGTGGCGTTAAGTAGTCCTCTCGGTCTACCGTCAGACACCACAGAATGCTCCCCTACCAAATGACGTCTCCCGTAGGAGACGTTAATTCCACAGCTTCGGTGACAAGCTTGAGCCCCGTTGGATTGTCGGTGCGTGAGCACTTGACCAGTGAGCTGTTACGCTTTCTTTAAAGGATGGCTGCTTCTAAGCCAACCTCCTGGCTGTCTGTGCGCCCACACGTCCTTTCCCACTTAGCTTGTACTTAGGGACCTTAGCTGGCGGTCTGGGTTCTTTCCCTCTCGACCACGGAGCTTATCCCCCGTAGTCTCACTCCTGTATTACTGTTCACGGCATTCGGAGTTTGATTGGATTCGGTATCCTGGATGGGACCCTAGTCCATTCAGTGCTCTACCACCGTGGCAGATCATACAAGGCTGCCCCTAAAGGCATTTCGGGGAGAACGAGCTATCACGGAATTTGATTAGCCTTTCACCCCTACCCTCAGCTCATCCGAGCGATTTTCAACTCACAACGGTTCGGTCCTCCAGCCGCGGTTAAGCGGCCTTCAACCTGGCCAAGGGTAGATCATCCCGCTTCGCGTCTATTCCCACAGACTTGTCGCCCTATTCGGACTCGCTTTCGCTGCGGCTCGCTTTACGCTTAACCTTGCCTGTAAGAATAACTAGCCGGCTCATTAAGCAAGAGGCACGCCGTCAGGCTTTTGCTCAACCGAAGTCGAGCCATAGCCCTCCGACTGCTTGTAAGCATACGGTTTCAGGTTCTATTTCACTCCCCTCGCAGGGGTGCTTTTCACCTTTCCCTCACGGTACTTGTTCACTATCGGTCGCCAACGAGTATTTAGCCTTGGAGAGTGGTCTCCCCGGTTTCCCACGAGATTGCACGTGTCTCGTAGTACTCAGGATACCGCTTCGAGTCCGGTAAGCTTTCGGTTACAGGGCTTTCACCTTCTTTGGCCCCGCTTTCCAGCAGGTTCACCTAGCCTCCGGATTGTTAACTCTACTCACGCGGTCCTACAACCCCACGGTGCAAGCACCATGGTTTGGGCTGTTCCGATTTCGCTCGCCGCTACTCTCGGAATCTCGTTTGATTTCTCTTCCTCCAGGTACTGAGATGGTTCACTTCCCTGGGTTGACTCGCACCAGCCTATGGATTCAGCCGGCCGTATACCGAGTTCATCGGTATGGGTTTCCCCATTCGGAAATCCCCGGATCAAAGCCTGCTTGCGGCTCCCCGAGGCTTATCGCAGCTAGCCACGTCCTTCTTCGTCTGTTGGCGCCAAGGCATCCACCGTACGCCCTTAGTAGCTTGACCATAAAACTCACCCAACACGTCCCAATCCGTTAGGATTGGGATACCGAGGAGCATCCCCACGACGGATCTTGCGGTCCTTCGCGAAATGCGCCCCAGACTACGCGTGTGGACAAGTTCGCCTTTCCACTTGCGCTACTCGAGCTAAACTTGCGGATCATTGCTCACGCGAACTTGAGATCGCGTGGCAATGGCCAGCTTCCTTCAGTTGTCAAAGAGCGTTAACCTCGCACCCGGCGAGGCTCGCTGAAGCTAACTTCAGCGGCAGTGCTTTGGGCACTGGATTCTGCTCACTCTGAAATGAGCAGGATGCAGCACCCGAAACGGCTACTTCGTGACGTTTCTTGAAAACCCGTCAGAAAGGCTAACCAGTTTACCTCGTTTTTCTATCCATCCGCGCCGCGCCGCCAGCCGAGTCAGCAACCAAACGACCGTTCCTATGCCGGCACCCTCCAAACCCGCAAGCGCAATTCGCATCGCGCTGTGCCAGTTCATTGCTCAGCTCCTTGCACGGTTGAAAATAAAAAACCCGGCGTCAAGCGCCGGGCGAGTCCTTCCGCAGTTTCCCGGGAAGGATTTACTCGAAGCTCGACTGTTGCCTATCCGGTGTTCGTATCCAACCTCACCTCGTTATTACGGGAGAGATTACCGGCCCGCCGGGACCTCCGGGCGTGCCCGGTCTTCCGACATCCAAGAAGTATACGTGTTTCTTGGTATTCGTCAAGTGGGATGCCGATAATTTTTCGCTGGTTTCCTGTGAATTTCACAATCGGTGTGGAAAATCGGCCGCGGCGGAAAAGTTGGGCTGGGACGGTTCGCCGCTTTTTTCAGCGGAAACGCTACTGGCCCCTATTTATTGTGTTTGAAGAATTCGACTTGGCGGAGGCGCTTCTCGGCCTCTTCTTTCGACTTGTACGGGCCGCCGAGGTTTTTCCCCTTCTCGGAAAGCACTTTGTAACCGCCCTTCACTTTCTTAATCATGGCATCCTCCTTCTACGAATTTGGTTTCCTTCATCCTGAAGATGGCACAAATCCGCCGGCATGTCAGTGAGGTGAATCACTGACTCGCGCGTTGACTTGATCGCACGGCAGGCCTAGCATTGGCTTTCAATAGGGTTTCGCGCAAGAATCAAGCAAGGCTTGCGAAAGCGAGGATTTCAAAAGCGGCGATTACGCAGACGGGCCCAATGGTGCAGTGCCGTTATAGTCGAAAACGAAGAGCGAAAGCGATGAGTCAAAATTATGGTTGAAGCCGAAAACCCGAAAGAAGACTCGAAAGACAAGCCGGGTAAGCAAGTACCTTACGAGGAAAATGTCCCTTCGTCGAAGATATTAAAGCTGGCCATCGTGGCCGCCCTGATTATCGTGATCATAGCTCTGGTGCTGTATCTCAAGGCGCGTCATCAGCCGCCGGCGCTTCGGGATCAATTGCAGAGCAAGCCCGCTCCAACGTTTGCGGCCAAAGTCTCGCCAAGATCGATGGCATAGCCGCCGGTAAATTTTCGGGAGGCGCCTCGTGGACTCCACTGCGAATGGCAAACCAGATACTGTTCTGATCACTGGCGGCACTGACGGTCTGGGCCGCGCGACGGCGATTCTTTTTGCGTCCGAAGGCTATCGCGTCTTCGCCGCGGGACGGAACGCGGAGAAGCGCGCCGCGCTCGAGCAGTTGGCCGAGGAGAAGAGTTTGCCGCTGGAGACGGTCGATCTTGACGTGACCAGCGATGACTCCGCCAGCCGTGCGATCACCGAAGTCGAAGGACGCGCCGGACCTGTCAGTGTGCTGGTCAACAATGCAGGCATTGCCGTTGCTGCTGTGATGGAAGAAGTTTCTGTGGACGACCTGCGCAAGCAATTCGAAACCAATGTGTTCGGCGCAGTGCGTATGACGCAGCGCGTCCTGCCGGCCATGCGCGAGCGGCGAAGCGGTCGGATCATCAACATGAGCTCGGTTGCCGGAAAAGTTTCCAATCCACTCTTTGGACCGTACAGCGGGAGCAAACATGCGCTCGAAGCGATCTCCGACGCGCAGCGCATGGAAGTCGCCCCGTTCGGCATTCGCGTGGTGCTGATTGAACCAGGCTTCATACCAACGAACATCAACCGGGCGGCGGCGGAGCTGTCTTCCCACTACATGAACCATGCTGCGGCGAGCCCGTACGCGCACGCTTATCTGGCTGTCTTGAAAATGGTGCAGAAAAAAGTAGCCCGCTCGAAAACGACGCCGGAGGATTGCGCCCGTATAATTCTCAGCGCGGTGCGCGCCGCGAACCCGCGTGCTCGCTACACGGTCACGCGCGAAGCGCAAGTGACGATCGCCATGCGCTGGCTGCTCTCCGATCGCCGCATGGATAAAATGACCGTGCGCATGCTGGGGATGGACGGCAACGCGAGCGCCGCAGCGTCACCGGAATCAGTCGAAACGCAACTCGAACAACTGGCCCGCCCGCGCCGCTAATTTGTCACTTGAATGGACAGGCTGTTGGCGCGCAATGGCACATACATTTTGTCGAAGGCATCATGCGCCGGGCTCTCGGCATAAGCGTCCGCGGAAGCCCGATCTTTGAACTCAATGACAAATGCGGTGCCGAAGTCACGCGGCTCCAGTCGCGCTGGCTTGAGCCAGACGTTTTCAATCCCCGGAATTTGAGCAGCCATACTTCGAATGCCGTCGAGCACCTGCTGCTTTTGCGCGTCCGTCACGCCGGGCCGCCATTGCACCTCGACCACATGAATGATTGTCTTAGGCTGCCCGAAATGATTACTTCCGAGCGCGTAACCTGTTGCGGCTAGAACAATTGCCGCAAGCAAAGCTCCTAGAAAAAGAATTCCCCGGCGCAGGTGCAACTCCATCGGCTTCGCCTCCGTATCAGATTAAGAGTAACGGAAATGAATCAACATGCAGCGCACAGTGTACGCAACTGCCGCGTATGAGCGCAATGCAAAGGGGCCAATTCTTTACGGCAAACGGTTCTTCGCGGTTGACCTTGCGCGGTGGGGAAAGTACGATGCCCGGAATCCTTTTTCTGCGGAGTTGAACAAGGAGGTCCAATGTTTTGCTCGAAGTGCGGCACCCAGGTGGCGGACACAGCGGCGTTCTGTCCGTCGTGCGGCCAGACGACCGGAAACTCGCCTGCCGCGCCGCGCGGGATTCCTCTCGCGCCGGGCGGGGGCTTCGTACCTCCCTCAGCTGAAAGTATTCCTCCATTCCGCGTCGCGCCGGCGCCAACGGCTCCGTCGTATCCCGCCGCATATCCAGTGGCCGCTGCCACTACCGCCTACGCCGGATTCTGGTTGCGCTTCGTCGCTTACATCATTGATGCACTGATTTTGGGTATTCCGCTTGGATTCGTATTTATTTCTATTTTTGCCAGTTCGGGCCTCCTGCGGTCGGTTGGCACTTTTCCGCCAGAAACGCCAGATGCGCTGGTACGGTTTCTCGGCATGGGCTGGATCTTTCGGATCGCGCTTGCGGCGATGGTGTTGGAGTGGCTGTACTATGCGTTGATGGAGAGCTCGGCCTGGCAGGCTACGCTCGGGAAAAAAGCTCTGGGTATTTATGTGACGGACCTCACCGGAACGCGTATTTCATTCGGCCGAGCATCCGGGCGATTTTTCAGCATGGTCCTATTTCGTATTGTCCCATTGATTGGAGTTCTGCTGTTCTTCCCGATAGACTGCATCTGCGCTGGCCTCACTGAGAAGAAGCAGGCGCTGCACGACATGATGGCCGGCTGCCTGGTGATTCGCAAAATCTAGCAAACGAAGAATCGAGGTGGCAAAATGTTCTGCTCAAATTGCGGAACGGCAAATGTTGAAGGGGCAACGTTCTGCACCCAATGCGGCAAGCCCCTCATCCTGGCGGTGGCTCCTGCATCTGCCTCTTATTCCGGGACACAGCCGTCCACGACCGGAGCCGCCTACGCGCCACAGCTTTTCTACGCGGGCTTTTGGCTTCGATTCGTAGCTTATCTGATCGACTCAGTGATTCTCGGAATTGTTTGTGTGGCACTGATTGTCGTCGTGATATTCGCGAGCGGGGTTGCCGCCATGCTGCGAAACTTGCCAGAGAACCCGACGCCAGACATGTTTCTTCGGGGTGCATTCGTTCTTGCGATTCTCGCGCTGATTGCCATCACGACGGTCATCACGTGGCTGTACTACGCCTGGATGGAGAGCTCTGCTTCGCAAGGAACGCTAGGGAAAATGGCGTTGGGATTAATTGTCACCGACATGCAGTATCGGCCGGTATCTTTTGCGCGAGCCAGCGGCCGGTTTTTTGCGAAGTTCATCACCGGACTGATCCCGCTTTGTATCGGCTACATCATGGCGGGCTTCACGGCGAAAAAGCAGGCGCTGCACGATATGATTGCAAGCTGCCTGGTCCTCAGAAAAACCTAGACGCGCTTACACGCCCCAGCCGTACCGCTCCGTTTCCGCATGCGATTCCGCCACCGCTCCTCGAATGCGCGCGGCCATTTCCGTGCAGCCGACTGTCTCCGCGCCCCGCTTGGCAATATCTGGCGTGCGGAAGCCGCGCGAAAGCGCATACGCGACGGCCTTTTCGATCGCCGCCGCTTCCGCGGGCAGGCCAAACGACTCGCGCAGCATCATTGCTGCGCATAGGATCGTGCCGATGGGATTTGCAGAATCTTTTCCAGCAAGCTGTGGCGCGGAGCCGTGAATCGGTTCGTAAAGCGCCGTGCCTTTGCCGAGGCTCATCGACGGAATCAAGCCAATCGAACCCACCAGCGCCGCCGCTTCATCGCTCAAAATATCGCCAAACATGTTTGACGTGAGAATTACGTCAAATTGCGCCGGACGAAGAATAATTTGCAGCGCTGCATTGTCGACGTATAGCGATTCAAATTGCACTTCGGGAAAGCCCTTGGCGATACGCTGCGCCGTTCTTCGCCACAGTCCAGAGCTGAGGAGCACATTTGCTTTGTCGATGCTGGCCAGCTGACCGCGACGCGCGACTGCGCGGCGAAAGGCGTACGCCGCCACACGCTCGATTTCCTTCGAGGAATAAATTTCTGTGTCGGATGCAACCTCGTCACCATTTGAGCCGCTGCTTTGACGCGGCCCGAAATAAATTCCTCCGGCGAGCTCACGGACAATTTCCATGTCGATCGCAGCGTTTTGTTCCATTCGCAGCGGGGAAATTCCGCGCAACGGCTCCAGCAAACGTATCGGTCGCACATTAATATAGAGACCCAGCTCTTTGCGAAGTCCGAGCAAGCCGGCTTCGGGACGGCGGTCGAGCGGCTGGCTATCCCATTTGGCGCCGCCGACTGCTCCCAAGAGCACGGCGTCTGCCTTGCGGCAGGCTTCCATCGTTTCGCGAGGGAGCGGTTGACCATACTGATCAATCGCCGCGCCGCCGAACGGCAATTCGACGAACTCAAAGTGATGGCCAAACCCGCGCGCGCATTCCTCCACGACGGAGATGGCGGCTCGAATCACTTCCGGGCCGATGCCGTCACCCGGGAGCACTGCGATCGTTTTGCGAATGCCGGTCATTGAATTTTGCTTGCGGCGGCCATTGTGTCAGATTCGCCCGGTACATTCGGAGCGAGGCGCCCCCGGCGGGCCTGGTGCACAAACGTCAACAGGTCGCGATCGGTGACGTCTTTCGCAGCATCGGCAAGACCCATGGCCGCACCATAGCATTGCGCCAGTTCCGCGTCACTCAGCCTATAGCCGAGTTCTTCGATGCGCGTGCGAAGCGCGTTGCGCCCCGAATGTTTTCCCAGCACGAGCCGCCGGGCCGGAACACCCACAGCTTCGGGGCGGATGATTTCATACGTCAGCGGATTTTTCAGAATCCCATCTTGATGGATTCCCGCTTCGTGGGCAAACGCGTTTGCGCCTACGACGGCCTTGTTCGGGGGCACGGACACGCCCGTGATTTCCGATAGCATGCGGCTAGCGGAATATATCTCTTCCAGGTGAACATTGGTGCGCACGCCAAAAAAGCTTTGGCGCACGGCCAACGCGACAGCAAGCTCCTCAAGCGACGCGTTTCCCGCGCGTTCGCCAATGCCATTAATCGTGCATTCCACTTGCCTTGCGCCCGCGCGCACCGCAGCCAGCGAATTTGCGACCGCCAGGCCCAGATCGTTATGGCAATGCGCGCTCAGGATAATTTCATCGCTCCGGCCCAAGTGGCTGCGTACGCGATGGAAAATCGCGCCGTATTCTTCGGGAGTGCTGTAACCCACAGTGTCGGGAATATTAAGGATTGTCGCGCCGGCTTCGGCTGCGGTCTCCATCACGTCAAGCAAGAAACGGATGTCGCTGCGGCTCGCGTCCTCGGCGGAAAACTCAATTTCCTGGCAGTGCTCGCGTCCGTAGCGCACCCAGCGCGACACTGCATCAAGGGCCTCCTGCCGCGAAATGCGCAGCTTCGCCTGGAGGTGCAGATCCGATGTAGCCAGAAATATATGCAGGCGTGGACGTGCCGCGGGTTCAAGAGCAGTGAGCGCGGCTTCCACGTCCTCACGACGCGCCCGGGCCAACGCGGCAACCCGCGCGCGTTGGATCTGCGCTGCAACGGCGCGCACAGATTCAAGCTCGCCCGACGACGCCACCGGAAAGCCGGCCTCGATCACATCGACGCCCAGTTCGTCGAGTTTATGCGCCAAGCGGAGCTTTTCGCCCTGATCCATCGAAAAGCCGGGCGATTGCTCTCCATCACGAAGCGTCGTGTCGAAGAATTGAACTGTGTCCATGGTCCCCCCTGTGCGCAGGGGATCAGTGAACCGCAATTCAGGCATCAGCGTCCAATTTATAATTGTTGCAGGCTATATAAGTATTGGTTATATAGGTATATTGCGAGGGCAACGATGGATTTGGGTTCACTGCAAGTGTTCTTGACCGTGGCGCGCGAGCGCAGCTTCTCGCGTGCCGCCGAAAAGCTATATCGTACACAGCCTGCTATCAGCATCTCCGTGCGAAAGTTGGAACAATGGGTCGGACAGCCACTGTTCGTGCGCGGGACGGGAGCAGGCACGCTCACCGAGGCAGGCGCACTACTCGTGGAATATGCGGAACGAATGCTGAACCTGCGCGAGGAGGCCAGACGGAGCCTGGAGGACCTCGCCGGCCTCCGCCGCGGCCGGCTTTCGCTCGGTGTGAACGAAAGTTCCATCCACGCGCTTCTTCCGGCGCTTGCGCGTTTCCGCCGCAAGTATCCCAAGATCGAAATCGCCATCCATCGCGTGTACTCGCGCGACCTCCCGCGGGAGATTTTGAATTATCGTCTCGATTTGGGCATCGCTTCCTACCGGCCATCCGAGTCGTCTCTGTCGGCGGCGGCGCTGTTACGTGACGCCCTCGCTTTCGTCGTCCACCCGCGTCACAAGCTGGCAAGACATCGTAGTGTGCCGATTCGCCAGCTTGGCGAGGAAGTGTTCATCGCGCACATCGTGGCATCCCCTTACCGCGAGCGCGTCATTCAGCTTTTTGCGCGTCACCACGTCACTCTACGCATGGGCGTCGAGCTACCCACGATCGAAAGCATCAAGCGATTCGTCGAAATGGGCATGGGCGTCGCGATCGTTCCGCGCATGTGCGTGCAGGTAGAAGTGGAGCGAGGTCAGCTTGTCGAAGTTCGTATTCGGGAGATGCATCTGCGCCGCGATTTATTTTTGATTTTTCGGCGTGACCGGCCACTTTCGCAGCCGACAAAGGCGTTTTTGCGTTTGTTGCGGCCCACGCAGTCATTGGGATCTCTGGCCGCAAACGCCGGCGATTGAGCAATACAGCGCTCTGAACTCGGATCAGGCGGCCATTTCGTCCAAAGCCTGCCCAACACGTTTCAGGCCTTCGGCAAGCATTTCCGTTTGTCCGCCGATGCCGATCCGAAAATGATCCGGCATTTCGAAGAATCGTCCGGGAACGACGCTCGTGTCGTATTTATCGCGCAAGAGCTGGCAAAAGGCATCGACGCGACCCGCAATAACGCTGGGGAATGAGATTGTCCCTTTGTCGGCGCGGATCGCGAGCAAGTCCTTGCGCGCGTCGAGAAAGTGCTGGAGCACAGGACGATTCCTCTCCAAGCGCTTGCGCGCGTAATCCGCGATTTCCACCAAATGATCAAACGCGATTACGCTCAGCAACTCCGCCACATGCGCCGGAATGACGCCGTACAAATCATTCAACCGCCACATCTGCTCCGCTAACGGCGGGGCGGCAAGTATCCAGCCGCAACGGAGTCCTGAGAGACCAAACGCCTTCGTCAAGCTGCTCGTCACGATAAAGTTGGATCCCAAATGAAACGCCGAACGGGCGCTCGGATCAAAACATGCGTCCAGATAGACCTCATCGACAAGAACCTGTGCGCCACGGCTCTGCGCAATTTCGCCCGCCAGGCGTAACTTCGCATCAGGAGTGCGCGCGCCGCTCGGGTTATGGAGGTTCGTGAGGATGATGAGCCGGGTGTGCGGCGTCATATGGCGCTCGATCTCGCGTGGATCGATTTGGAACCCATCTTCGAAACGGCGCGGAAAGCGACGAACCTTAGCGCCCAAGTATTCCGCGACGGTCAGCAGCGGTTCGTAAGTCGGTTGTTCGATCAGCACTTCATCGCCAGGTTCGAGAAGCGCCGCCATTGCCAGGTGATTTGCCATCGACGTTCCATTTGCGGCCACCACGCACTCTGGCCCCACGCCATTTTTCTTTGCTACGCGCTCTTGCAGAGGAGGATAGCCGTAACTGCCCGCGGCAGAAATTTCCAAGTCGTCGATTTTTACGGGCAAATCTGCCAATGGATAGCCGTCAATCCCGCTGGTCGCCAGATTAAATTTGGCGTGCGAGCGCAGTTTTGCCCATTCCAAATACGCCGAGCGAATTTCCCTTCGCGTGCTCACGCTTCCTGGTCTCGCTTTCTCTTTTGCGCGCTCCAGAAAAAATACACTGGTATCCCCGCAAATAAAATCCCAAATCCGACTGCTGTGTTATGCGGGTATTTGAAAATCGTGTTGATCACAACCAGCCAGGACGCGGCGACGAACAGAAAAGTGGTCACGGGATGCCCGGGCATTCGGGCAAGGCCTTTTTCGGGAGTTCGGCGGCCCTCTTTGGAATCGCGGCGGCGAAATGCAAATAGGCACGTCCCCGTCAGGCCGAAAAACAGGAAATCCATCGACACAACATAGCTTAGGATTTGATCGTAGCGGCCGGAGAGCGCGATGATAATCGCAGCGACTCCCTGCAACGCAATCGCTACCACGGGTACTCGTCGCCGTGGATCGAGCCAGCCCACCGACCGAAAAAATAATCCGTCTTCGGCCATGGCGAAATATACGCGCGGCGCGGTCAAAATCGACTGGCTCAGGAATCCCAACGCCGAGAGGGTAATTCCCACGGCAATCAATGCGGCACCCTTTGGTCCCCACGCCACGCGCATCACGGCGGACGCGGGGGTAGTCGCCGCCGCGAGCCCCGCAGGTCCCAGCACGTAAACGCATACAACGTTTACGGAAAGATAAAGAAGCACGACCCCAATCACTCCGATCACCAGCGCCCGCGGTAAATTCTTGCGTGGCTCGCGCACTTCCTCGGCGACGAAATTCGCTGTCTGCCATCCGCCGTAGGCAAAGAGCACGGGCACGAGCGCCGCACCCATCGCGGTCACCAGGTCGAACGACACGGGCCGATCGAGGAGCGCAGACGTGGCTGGCGCGGGCGCTCCGCTGCGCAACAGGAACCATGCTCCGCAAGCGACCAATGCCGCAATCGCTAAAATTCTAAGCACCATGAGGGTGCTCTGCACCGTGCTGCCGACGCGGACACCGAAGCAATTGATAACCGTCAGCAATCCGAGCGCGAGCGTCGCGATCAGTCCTTCGCCCACGTGAAGCCCCGTGAGTTCGAGAAAGTATTTTGCAAATGTGACGGCAACCGCGGCCATTCCGCCCGTCTGAATCACCAGCAGCAACACCCAGCCATACAAAAACGCCAGCGCCGGATGATAAGCCTCCCGCAAATAAGCGTACTGACCTCCGACTTTAGGCATTCGCGCGGCGAGCTCCGAGTAAATAAATGCGCCGGCCAAGGCAATCGTGCCGCCGATCACCCACGCGCCGAGGATTAGTGTCGCCGTGTGTAATTCGCGCGCCACTACGTACGGGTTGATGAAAATGCCCGAGCCGATGATCCCGCCCATGACAATCATCGTGGCGTCGAACAGGCCCAGCCGTGCTGCAAGTCCGGAAGGCCCGGCTTGTATCGAGACGACACCCACTTTTTGCGAAGGTCTCATAGCGTTTTAAGGCCGCTTCCACATTTACGTGCGTCTGTCGTCGCCGGAATTCGGTGCTAACTCTATCATTGCTTGGGCCTAAGCCGCGCAAATCGTGGCGAAGGCAAAACACGAAGTCTGATGCAATTCTCTGTTGTGGCGGGAAGTGACTGAATGGATACGCAACCCATGGAAATTTTTCTTCACAGGCGGAAGCAGGGCATCATTCCCGCTGGGGGGGCATCCATGGCTTGGGAAAAAATTCTTGGTGGCCGGGGCACGTCTGCTCCACCAAGAGAAGTTACCTCAGAAGAATTCGATCCAGCTTCGTCTTCCGTGGAATCGGGTATCGTTGATCCGAAGCGCGATGCGCGCCGAAGCAAGCGCGTTTACATCGCCATGCCGGTGATCGTCAAGGGACAGCAAGGAGCGGAAACATTCGAGGAGAGGGCCTCAACCGAATCGGTAAATGCACATGGGTGCATGATCCGTTTGGCCAAGATGGTTAATCGTGGCCAGAAGCTGGCCCTGACCAATATAAAGAGCCAAGAGACTATCGAATGCCGCGTCGCTTACATCGGCCAATCCGAAGGCGGAAAAATTCAGGCTGGAATTGAATTCAATCGCCCGGCAGGATACTTCTGGCATATCGCCTTCCCGCCCGACGATTGGAACGCTGCCGAACGCAAGAAACCAGCATTAGAAAACCGCTCAACCGGCAGGCGTCAGTAGTCTGCGCGCAAATTCAGAGGGCGCTGCAACGTCGACGGAACCGACGGCTGGCTCGGCGGCACGGAAGTGATCCGGTTACGCGGCTAGGACGTGCGGGTGTACCGTGGAAGGCGTTCGAAGACGGTCGGGGCCGGTCGCATCTCTTTCCCCATCGGATTCGGCCGAATCATCATGTCCACCGCGTCTGAACCACAGCTACCACAGCGTCCATGGCGGTCCAGGTCCGTCGGAACGCGACAGTCTACGCACCACCAATGCCGCTCAATCCACGCTTGTCCGAGAAGTACGTTTGTGTTTGACATGGCCCCATTGTGGACAAAAGCTTTCAGGAGGTCGATAGGAGCCAAGTCACTTTTTTTGAGGCAAAACTGCGGTACGAAAGTACTAAAACCCGGTAGGCATTCGCCTCCATGTCTCAGGTACGCATCGAACGCCTTCAAGGCTCGATTTGGCGATGCGCGGACTAATGTGCATTCTCGGACTTCCGAAGCAATGCTTCCGCGTAGAGCGCTCCCTCCGGCGTGTCCTCATGCTTGAAATACACAAAAACGTCTCCTCGGTCGCCAAGGCGTCTTGTTCTTTTTGCGATAGCTTCACGAGCTTTGGTTGAGTAACTCTCTTTGCGCAGGCGCAGATAGGAGAAATCCGCTGTCGCGGCGTTGGGTGTTTCCAATTTGTCGCTCTCCGCTTCGCAAAGGGCGACGTTTTTCTCGCGCAACGTGGTGAACACCTCGTCGCAAAACCACGATTCGTGACGGAACTCGAACGCGGCCCGTACTGTTGGCGGAATTTCATCGAGAAACTTGGCCAGCAGATCCACATCACATTTCAAGTGCGGCGGCAATTGGAACAATATCGGCCCCAGCCGGTTGGCTTCGTGCAGCAGCTTCACGGAATCAACGAATCGAGCCAGCCACTCGCCCGCTTCGCGCAAGCGCTTGATATGGGTGATCATTTGGTGCGCTTTGACGGCAAACTTGAACTCCTCAGGCGTGGCCGAGATCCAGCGCGTCAGCAGGCTTTCGGTCGGAAAGCGGCGAAACGTATAGTTGACTTCTACGGAATTCAATCGCGTCGAATAATAGTTCAGGAATTTCGCGGAAGCGAGTTTTGCGGGATAAAATCGCGGCTTCCAGCCAGGGTAAGACCACCCCGACGTCCCTGCGTAGACCTTCGGCATCAGGCCATCAGTTTAGCCGGATTCGACAGGCTTGCAAGCAAAGTGATGTGGGTCTTACGACGCCTTCGCTCGACATGTGCGCCCATGACAAATCCCACTCACGCTTTTATTTGCACGTTCGCGCGCTCGGCATCCGGGGCGGCGAACATCGCCGCCGGTGAAAAGCCAAACACTCCAGCGAAGAGGTTGCGTGGAAATGTCGCCTGAGCTGTATTGAACTTCATTACCTCATCGTTGTAAAACTGGCGGGCAAAAGCAATGCGGTTTTCCGTCGAGGTAAGCTGCTCCTGCAGCAATTGCACGCTCTCAACGGCCCGCAATTGCGGGTATTGCTCGGCCACCGCGAACAAGTTCGACAGCGCTCCACTCAGCGCGGATTCGGCCTGCGCGCGATGTGCAACCGTTTCGCTGCTCGACGCCACAGCCTTCGTGCGCGCTTCGGTGACGGCCTCGAGAGTCGAGCGTTCGTGCGCCATGTAACCTTGCACGGCGCCGACGAGGTTGGGAACCAAATCGTGGCGGCGCTTGAGTTGAACGTCAATATCCGCCCAGGCGTTCTGAACGCGCACGCGCAGAGCCACGAGAGAATTGAATACCGCGATAAACCAGATCAGCAGCACCGCGGCGATTAGGCCCACGACAATCAGCGATGGAGCAGACACCGTCTTGCACCTGCTTTCAGAAAATACCCGGCGCTAATGATGCAGGAACGCGACGAACAATTCGTGAATGAACGCCATCCAGATGGCAAGAAATGCCAGGCTCGACATCACCATGATGGCGATGAGAAGCAGAAGCAGCGCCACTGCGAGCAATCCGAATGGCCCCAAAAGCACAGACAGGGCAAAGATAACAATCCAAGTCTTGCCCCCATCTGATTCAAGCTCGACGTGCGCGCCCATGCGATCGAGCCGCTTTAGCCGGCGCTTTAGCGAGGGAAAGAAGCCCGCGAAGTTGCTCGAACTGTCGGCAGTTTCCTGCGAATCGCTCGCGGCCGAGTGCGTTGTGTTCTTCTCGCTGAACTCTCGCAGACGGCGCAATGCTGCAGCGTCGCCGTGCTGCGCTGCGGCAATGTCCGCCAGATTGGGCATTTCATCCACGGGTTTGCCGAGCGCGTCGGCGGCCGCCTTGCGGAAGGCCATCATGCGCGCCGTTGCACTGGCGTCCCCAGCCATAGCTGCGCTTCCCGTCGCGGTGATTTCCTTCATAACAGACGGCAGGTCCGCGGGAGCCGGCGGTGACGGATTGTCTGTCTTGCTCGCTTCTGATGCGGCCCACATCTGAGCCCATATCTGCTGTTGCGCGGCATTGGCCTTTGGGTCACTCATGCGGTCGCTTCCTGCCGGGTTGACCAAGAACAAATGCGCGGCCCATTCCCCTCCCGGAATCGGGCCGCGGTCGCTGTTGAGTTTTCGCAACGCTTCCGCCAAGCCATCAGGATTTCGCGTGAGTTGCACAGCGCAGGCATCCGCCAGGTACTTGCGCTTGCGCCACAGAAGCGCCATGCTTGGTTCAAGCATGCTGAATGAGAAAAACCATAGCGATAGCTTGATGGCCATGTTTGTGAAAAAGAAGGGGAACAACAGGAAATTACGAATGGAACGGAAAATGGATTTCCTTTTCGCCGTGGTATCGAAGACATCGTCGATATCGTCGGTGTCGAGCCCTGCGCTGCGCGTGAGGAGAGCGGCCATAGCGGCCGCTTCCTGAGCGCTGGCTTCACTGCCTTTTTTCTCGAACAATCCATAACGAACGATTCGCCACAGAGTGCCGCGCGACCGGCGACCGAACGGAGCGTTAACAATCGCGACCAGAATGCCGCAAGTCTCGAAAACGCTGGTGACGCGGAAAGCGATGCGCAGGTCGCCATTGCCAATGGACGCGACCAAATGCGCGAGCGCGCCTTCCAGTTCATCGCGATTGAGTTGCTCGAGCATCCCGCGCGATACCACAATCCGCGCGTCATTGGGCGATGTCCCTATCACCGCGGCATTTGCCGCCGGCGCGTCAATCAGCATGATCTTCGGCGCGGGCAGGCCAGCGGCAATGGCCATTTCCTGAACCACGTCGGCCAACTGCAATTCTTTGAGCTCGGACTGATTCGGCTCGCGCGCCTTCAGTGCTAGCAACGCTCCGCCAACGCCGGCTCGCCGGAAAAGCGCATTCACTCCGAGCCACAATCCCACGGACAATATCGCGCCGGGCAGAAGCAGCACCGCCGCGCCGAGAGCCAGCGCCTGTGGATTCGCAGCCTTGCTCTGGCCCAACCACCCTATCGCCGCCATTCCGTACCGAGCGAGTTCATTGGCGCGCTGCCAAAAACTGGGTGGCAAAGGAATCCAAATGCTGACGATGTCGGCGATGATTAATGCTGCGGCGTAAAGCAGCGGCGTGATCGTCAGCGCGAGCGGAATACCCATCACGACGGTGGCTAAAGCCGACACGACGGAGAGCCGCCACGTTGCGCGGCGATTGCGCCGCTGCGCTTCGAAGAAGCTTTCGCGATCGCGCGGGCCG
>Ga0134128_10005013_pt1 | contig 16098 bp, 16 predicted proteins | sample KB31754_FD_96462 | JGI IMG/M metagenome (GOLD analysis project Ga0134128, IMG submission 96462) | Terrestrial soil microbial communities with excess Nitrogen fertilizer from Kellogg Biological Station, Michigan, USA - KB3-175-4 | ecosystem: Environmental > Terrestrial > Soil > Unclassified ...
GCGGCTGGTGCAGGGTGTAAGCTCGTCCTACGGCGAGAAAGGATCGCTCCATGCCGCGCAAAACACGAGATCGTCGTCCGCCGGTCGCGATCGGCCACGTCATGTTCGAGGCGCGCGACGTCGCGGCGGCCGCCGAATGGTTCGAGACAGTCGGGCTCCGTCCAATCGCGGGCGACGAGGATTTCGCGGTGTTGGAGTTGCGCGGCGGCACGCATCTCGTCGTGACGAAAGCGGCGCGTCGCGCAAAGCGCGACGGCGAGGCGCCGTTCGATCTCATGGTCGACGATGTCGATGCGGCGCGGCGCGGTTTCGCGGCCAAGGGCCTCGATCCCTCGCGCATTCATCGCGGCTCGATCCACGATTCCTTCGAGCTGCCCGGGCCCGAGGGCGCGCGCTTCACCGTGCTTTCCTCGCACGCCGGCCGCCGCCCGGTGTAAGCTCTTCCCCTGCTGCGATGCGGCTGGGGGTGCCATGGCTGAAAACGAAGACTGGGTTGATATCGGCGCGGCCGAGGAATTATCGCGGCTCTCGGTACAGCGCGTGCTCGCGCGGCGCCTGCCGCTCGCCGTGTCATTCAAGGATGGGCGCTTCGGCGCGGTCTCGAATGTCTGCAATCACGCCGGCGGGCCGCTCGGCGAGGGCGCGCTCGACGGCGACTACCTCGTCTGTCCGTGGCATCACTGGAAATTTCACCGCGTGACGGGTCTCGGCGAGCCGGGCTTCGAGGAAGATTGCGTGCCATCCTTCCCGGTGAAAATCGAGGCTGGCCGCGTGCTGGTCAACCTCGCTGCCGCGACCCAACGCAACCGCAAGCCGCACGCGCCACATCCTTTGGAGCGCGAGCCCGAGCGCGCGCCGGGCGGGCTGCGCCTCGCCGGCATCGCGACGACGGTGATGGACGGAGCCTATCCGCGCTTCTCCGGCTCGGACCATTTGCTGCGACACGCGCTCGACGCCGCGGCGGCGAAGGGCGTGGAGACGCGGCTCATCGAGCTCAACGCGCTCAAATTCCGCGCCTGCGAAGGCTACTACTCGAAATCGGCGGAGGCCTGTACCTGGCCATGCTCGATCACGCAGATGGACGAGAGCGATCAGATGGATCGCGTCTATGAGGCGCTGGTCCATTGGGCCGATGCGGTGATCGTCGCGACGCCGATCCGCTGGGGCGCGGCGTCATCGCTCTATTTCAAGATGGCCGAGCGCTTGAACTGCGTGCAGAACGCCATCACCACGCGCAACAAGGTGCTGATCCGCAACAAGGTCGCGGGGTTCATCATCGTCGGCGGCCAGGACAATATCCAATCCGTTGCCGGGCAGATGCTCGGCTTCTTCGCCGAGCTCGGCTTCCTGTTCCCGCAATTCCCCTATATCGCGCATTCCCGCGGCTGGAGCCACGAGGACATGGAGCACAATGTCGAGATCGTGCGCGAGAGCGAGGAGCTGAAGATGGGCGCGGCCGAGCTCGCCGAGCGCTGCCTCGATTTCGCAAAGCGCCTCATCGATTCCCACGAGATGACGCCCGAGCACATCATGCGCGGCGGCCGCAAGGCTCATCCGCTCGATATGGAGTGAGGCGTAGAACTCCCTCTCCGCCCTTGAGGGCGGAGAGGCACAACCCGTTCACGCGCTCTTCGCGCGTGAACCCGGAGGGGCCAATCGCGAAGGGCGATTGGCCGGGTTGTGGGTGAGGTGGGTGAGTGAACGGCAGCAAGGTCGCGAGGTTGAAACACAACTCACCCTCCCAGCCTCCGGCTGGGCCCCTCCCTCTCCCCGCTTTGCGCGGAGAGGGGCTTGCGACTACGGCTTCCGGAATTTCATCACGAAGATGTCGATCGGCTGTTTCGCGCCGAAGATGATGAAGTCGTGCGTGTCGCTCGGCTGGCGCAGGAAGTTGCCGTCGCCGACATATTTGAAGCCGGCAGCCTCGAGCTCGCGCTTCTCGATCGCTTGATCGAGACGATGATATTGCTTGCTCGTCGTGGCGGGTGCACCGGGCGCCGCGGCGTAATCGGCGATGACGAGCGTGCCGCCCTTCTTCAGCGCATTGAACATCGCCTTGTCCATCTTGCCGCGGTCGGTCGGCGTATTGGCGACATCGTGATAAGCAAAGAAGAAGGTGACGAGATCGAGGTTTTTGACGCCCGTCGGAATCGGAGTCTCGAAAGGCTGCACGTCCGCGACGACGTTCTTCATCGCCGGCCGCTCCATCCGCGCCTTGAACGCGTCCATCGGCTTCTGCGGCGTCGCCGGATCGTTCTGCGCATAGACCTTGCCTTTCGGCCCGACGCAGCGCGCCATCAGCTCGGTCGAGTAGCCGGCATCCGCTCCCATATCGAGTTCCTTCATCCCGGGCCGGCAGCCGGTGAAGGCGAGCAGCTCCGCCGCATGCCGGCGCTGATCGTTCTGCTTGTCGGCGTCGGTGCGGTCGGGCTGGGCCAAGAGCGCGTTGTAGTCGGGACCTTTTGGCGACGCGGCCTGAGCGCTGACGGCGAGCGTCAGGGCAAGCGCGACCAGTGACAGCGTAAATCCGGTTTTTCCTCTCATGGCATCCTCTTCCGGGCGTTGGTGGCGGGGGAGTGTGCGCGCCGGGCCGTCTCGCCGCAAGCGCCTTGCCTACACGTTCCTGTGTTGAAATAATCCCCTAACGAATTGTGACACAGGGGGAGGATGGGCATGAAACGGGCATTCCGGACCGCATGTTTCGCCGCGGCTGCGTTGCTGGCGGGGCTGGCCAGCGCCTCGGCCGATGATCTGGTGCTGAAATTCGTGACCCTCGACAATCCCGACGCGCATCACAATGTGCGCGTCCAGCATCCCTGGGCCGAGCGCATCAACCAGCAGGCGCATGGGCTCTTCCGCATCCAGGTCTTCGACGGCGCCTCGATCGCGAATCAGCTCAACGTCTATAGCCGCGTGCAGGACGATGTTGCCCAGATCGGATGGGGCCTGCCCGATCTCGCCACGGGCAAATTCAAGCTGACGCAGGTCGTCGAGCTGCCCTATCTCACGACCAGTTCCGAGGAAGCCTCGACCGCGTTCTGGCGCCTCTACAAGACCGGCCTGCTCGACAGCGACTTCGATCAGGTCGTGCCGCTGAAGCTGATCGTATTCCCGCAATCGGGCGAGCAGTTCCGCGAAAAGCCCGCGACGCTCGACAATCTCAATGGGCTGAAAGTCGTCGTCGGCAGCAAGATCACTTCCGAAGTCGCCGCGGCGCTCGGCGGCGCGCCCTTGGCCTTCCCGATCAATCAATATTACGAGGTGCTGCAGCGCGGCACGGCCGATGTCGTGCAAGTCGGCTGGACCGCGTTCCAGCCCTTCAAGCTCGCCGAGGTCACGAAATACCATCTCGACGTGCCGCTTGGCAGCGCCCCCGGCTATGTCTTCATGGCGAAGAAGAAATTCGAGTCGCTGCCGCCCGAAGTGCAGAAGATCCTGATGGCGAATGCCGGCGAGAAGGAGAGCCGCGACTTCGGCAAATTCTGGGATGACGTGAACCGGGAATGGCGCGAGAGCACTGCGAAGCTGCCCGGCCATACCTTGCTGAAGCTGACGCAAGAGCAGGACAAGGCCTGGCACGCGCGCGTCGAGACCGTCGTCAATGCCTGGGCGCAGAGCCAGCCCGGCGGCGAGAAACTCCTCGCCACCTACCGCCAAATCCTCGCCGATGTGAGAGCGGGGAAATGAATTCCCCTCTCCGCCCTTGAGGGCGGAGAGGGGCTATTTCGCTAATTCGCCGCCGGCGTCCAGCTCACGAAGCCCATGGCATTGCCGGTGCCGGCGACCGAGCGGTAGCACGGGACGTAATCGACGAGGTTGAAGTCGAAGCCGAGCTCGGCCATCGCGCCGGCGACCGGTACCCAATTCTTGATCTCGGACGTGCCTGATTGGAACGTGTCCTCGCCGAGCGCGGCGAGCGCGTCGATGCGCCGCGTCTTCATCGCCTCGATAAAAGTCTGGTCGATGCTCTCATCGATGACGAAATGGCTGAGGCCTCCCGAGGCGATGAGCGCGATGCGCTGATCGCCCGGCCAGCTCTCGATCGCATGCGCCAGCACCTTGCCGAAATCATAGCAGCGGCGGATCGTCGGCTGGTTCGGCGGGTAGTAGGTGTTGAGCGCCAGCGGCACGCAGGGGATGAGCTTGTCGCCCATGATCTGGCGATAGACGAAGCCATAGGCATGCGGTGTCTCATCGCCGGGCAGACGCTTCATCGCGGCGACATCGAAGCCGTTGCCGATCAGCGCCTCGATGAGATGCTTGCCGAGCGCGGGCACGCAAGGGTAGCGGGCGCCGTTCGGCGGCACGTGGCCGGGCACGGCGATCAGCGTGCCGATCGCGGCCTTTGCCTCGCGCTGTTTCGTCCACGGATTGTTGACCAGCTCGTCGCCCCAGAAGACGGTGAACGCGGGAACGCTCGCTTCGTCGAACATCTCCATATGATCGTTGCCGACGATCACCACGATGTCGGGCTTGGCGGCAGCGAAGATCTTGGCGAGTTCGCTGAGCGCCGTGCGGCAGGCGGCGTGGCGGCTGCGCCAGAGCTCGGGCGTGATCTCCTTCTCGAAGTGGTTGTCGCGGCGCGCCGCGACCAGCTCGTCGAAGTCCCACATCTTGCCCTTCCAGGGATGCTCCACCGTGCGGTCGAAATTGGCGCGCTGGATCCATTGATCGGGCGGGGTCGAAAGCATCGGGCCGTGCGATGTGCCGAGCCCGAGAACGATCTTTGCCATGCCGTATCTCCTTGCCGCCATCATAGCGCGAAACCGCCGCAGCGGCGCACCGCCTTGTCGTGGGCGCTCCGCCTACCTAGAAATAGGAAGAGAAACATTGGATTTCCGCCGCCCAAGCCCGCGGCGCGGCCCAGCTTCCGAACGAGGCACGCCATGCTGAAACACGAGGACAATGAGAAAATCTGCCGCGTCGGCCCCGGCACGCCGATGGGCAATCTCATGCGCCGCTATTGGCAGCCCGCCGCGCTGTCCTCGGAACTGCCCGAGCGCGACGGCGCGCCGATCCGCGTCCGCCTTCTCGGCGAAGACCTCATCGCTTTCAGGGACACGCAAGGGCGTATCGGGTTGATCGCCGCGTATTGCCCGCATCGCCGCGCGCCGCTGTTCTTCGGCCGCAACGAGGAATGCGGGCTGCGCTGCGTCTATCATGGCTGGAAATTCGACGCCGACGGCAATTGCGTCGATCTGCCGAGCGAGGCGGCAACCAGCCCGATGAAGAACGGCGTCAAGATAACCGCCTATCCGACGGTCGAGCGCGGCGGCATCGTCTGGGCCTATCTCGGGCCGAGGGAGCATCAGCCGGGCCCGCCCGATTTCGAATGGACGCGCGTGCCGCCGACGCATTGTCACGTGTCGAAGACTTTCGAGGATTGCAACTGGCTGCAGGCCTTGGAAGGCGGGCTCGACACCGCGCATGGCTCGTTCCTGCACAACAACCAGCTCGGCAACAAGAAGCTCCTGCGCCAGCGCGACGGCGCGCCGAAGATCGATGTCGAGAAGACGGATTACGGCTATTACTACGTCTCGACGCGCAAGCCGCAGCCGGACGAGCTTTATGTTCGCGTCTATCAATACATCATGCCGGCGCAGCAAATGCGCGCCAATGTCATGGGCCGCGAAGGCGGACGCAACGAGGTGCCGAAGCTCGACGGCCATGTCTGGGTGCCGATCGATGACGGGCATTGCTGCGTCTACAACTGGTGCTACGCCTATGATTCATCGACGCCGATCTCCGACGAGTATTACGAGGCGATCGAGAAGGCCTATGGCCGCGGCAAGGACGATTTCATTCCTGGCACCTTCCGCCTGAAGCGCAATCTCGCGAACGATTACCTGATCGATCGCCAGAAGCAGAAGACGCAGAATTTCACCGGCATCGAAGGCATCAACACGCAGGATTTCGCGCTCCAGGAAGGAATGGGTCGCGAACCCGGCGCGGGCGCGCTCGTCGATCGTGCGCATGAGCATCTCGGCACCTCCGACCGCGCGATCGTCTTCATGCGCCGGCTGCTGCTCGAGGCGATCGATAATGTTGCTGCCGGCGGCAAACCGCCCGGCGCCGATCCGCAGACCCATCGCGGGGTGCGGCCGCATGAAGGCATCGTCCCAGCCGGCCAGGATTGGCGCCAGGTTTTCGGCGGCGAAATCGCCGCAAAATGGTAGCGTGGCGCTAACCAAACGATTGTTCGGGTAAGCCGAAGACGGCGTGAGGAACATCGCGAATTATCGTTGGGCCTAGGCGAGCGTATGTCTTTCTCCGTGAGGCGGCCATTCCGGCTCCTCCAGGAAAATACGGAGAACACCATGCGTATCTCGTCACTGCTTCGTACCGCGACCCTCGCGCTCTCGATGACCGCCGCGCTGGGCACGATGACGGCCGCTTTCGCCGCCAACGCCGCGCCGCAAGCGCAGCAGGCCGCGAGCCCCTATGACAGCCCGAACTTCATCGTGCCGTCGAACGACCTCAACTAATGCAAGCCTTGGGAGGATGAGCGACATCAGCGATGTCGCTCATCGCTTTTATCATGAAACAGATCTCGAAATATGCCGTGGTCGTCGTTCTGTTGGCGGCGAGCCATGCCGCCTTCGCCGAGGCGCACGCGACGCCGCTCGAGCGCGCTCAGCAAATCGCGGAACTCACCAGCAGCGGACCGCATGATCCTGCGCCACCGATCCCGGCGAGCGATATCGTTCAGCGCGACGCGCGGCTGCGCTGATCCTTGCGCAGGAAGTCGATCAACGCTTTGAGCGCGGCGGGTGTCTGCCGCCGGCTCGAATAGTAGAGGGCGAAAGGCGCGCTCACCGGCCGCCATTCCTGCAATACTTCGACCAGCCGACCGCTCTTGAGCACTTCGGCGACCAAAGCCAACGGCAGTTGCGCCAATCCCACGCCGTCCAAGAGGGCGGATCGGATGAGGTTGCCGTCATTGACGATGAGCGAGCCGCTGACGCGGATATCGAACATCTTGTCGTTGCCGCGGAAATACCACGGCATCAGCGCGCCGCTCGGAAGCCGGATGCGGATGCAATTATGCGCCGTCAGATCGTCGGGGTGCTTCGGCGTGCCGCGCGCCGCGAGGTAGGCGGGCGCCGCGACGACTGCGGAGCGCCATTCGTCGGTGACGCGGACGGCGATCATGTCGCGATCGACGCGATCCCCCATACGAATGCCGGCATCGAATTGTTGCGCGACGATATCGACATTGGCGCTGTCGGACGAAATTTCGAGGCGAATGTCGGGATATTGCGCGAGGAACGTTCCCAAGACGGGCCCGAGCACGGCTTGCGCGACCGGCGGCGCGACCGTGATGCGCAAGAGCCCCGCCGGCTTTTCGCGGAATGCGTTCAGGGAATCGATCGCCGCCTCGTAATCGTCGATCACGGGCCGGAGCCGCCCCAGCAGCGTCTCGCCGGCTTCGGTCGGCGCAACGCTGCGCGTCGTGCGGTTGAGGAGCCGCACGCCAAGCCGCTCCTCGAGATTGCGGATGGTCTCGCTGAGGGTCGCCGGCGAAATGCCGAGCTGTTTGGCGGCGCGCGTGAAATTGCGCTGCTCCGCCACCGCGATGAAGGCGCTCAGCTCGCCGAATTCGGTGCCGCGCATCGCGATGGCGAGCAGCTAAAGCGCCCGGCGCCCCGCTTAGACCTTGATGCCCGTCCAGGCGTGGTCGGGCTCGGAGATATCGAAGACGATGCCGTGCGGGTCGCGGTATTTGATCTCGACCGCCATGCCGGCGCGGCCCTCGAAATGGAATTGGCCGCCATTGTCCTTGATCTTCTGGTCCATGCCGGCCCATTCCTTCGGGTCGTCGACCACGAAGCCGATATGATGGATGCCGACGAAATCCTTGCCGCGCTCGTCGCCCGCATCCGCGTCGGTCTTGAATTTCAGCAAGGTCACGTTGACGACGCCGTCCGAGAGGCTGACCGCGACATCGTTCTCATGATGCTTCTTGAAGCCGAAGACGCTTTCGAAGAACGCGGCTTCCTTCTTCAGGTCGCTGACCGTGATCGCGATATGCCGGAGTTTGGCTGTCATCTCGCACCTGCCGTGGGAAGTCCGTGAGCCGATCCTAGCAGAAGGCGCGCGTCCGCGAAATCAGCGCGGCTTCACCGGATGGGCGCGGACGGCCTCTTCGTTGACATCGGCGCCCCAGCCGGGCCGCGTCGGGATCACCAGCTCGCCCTTCTCGATCACCGGCGGATGGGTGACGAAATCGTGCTTCCACGGCACGTCGTCGACCTCGTACTCCATGATCCGGCAATTGGGGATGGCGGCGCAGAGCTGTGCGCTCATCAACGTGGCGAGATCGCCGCAAAAATTATGCGGCGCGACCTGCACCTCATAGGCGTCGGCGAGTGCCGCGATGCGATAGGATTCGAGAACGCCGTTCCACGCCGGATCGACGATCGCGACATCGACCGCCTGCTGCTCGAAGAAGGGTCGATAGGTCCTAAGACCATGGATGCCCTCGAGCGAGCCGATCGGCGTCGATGTCGAGCGCCGCACCAGCGCCAGACCTTCGGGATCGTGGGTGTCGATCTCGAGCCAGGTGAGATCGTAGGGTTCAACAGCCTTTGCAACACGCCGCATGCCTTCGATGCGCTGGCTGAAATTGAGATCGATCATCAGCCCGGCGGTCTTGCCGATGCCGGCGCGCACCGCGCCCAGCACATCGGTGATCGCGGCAATCGTGGGCCCGTCGATATTGCGGTCGAGCAGCTTCGGCCCGAGCGCGAAGCCGCCATCGAACATGCGCGGCTCCGGCCCATCGAAGAAGAGCGGGTTGGTTTTGACCGCGGTGAAGCCGCGCGCGATCGCTTCCTTGCCGAGCGCGGTCAGATCGTCGAGCGAGCGCAGCCGCGGCCGGCCGAGCACCTTCTCGAAGAATTCGCCATGGCGCACGCGGAAGCTGCCGAGATGCGACCAGTAAAGCCGCATGCGATCGCGCGTCGGCCCGCCGAAAAGGGAATGGACGGGCACGCCGAGCGCCTTCGCCTTCACATCGAGACAGGCGTTCTCGATCGTCGCGATCGCCTGGTGGGCGAGGCCGCCGGTCGCGAGCTGCGTCATGCCGCGCAGCGACGCGCCTATCTTGCCGACGGCGCGCGGATCCATCCCGGTGACGACGCCGGCGTAGCGCGGCAGAAGCGCCGTGACGCTGCCGCCGATGCCGAAATTGTCGATGTATTCCGCCCAGCCGGTGAGGCCTTCATCGGTCGTGAGCTTCAGGAAATAGAAGGTGCGCCAGCCGGCATCGGCCGGCAGCGTCTCGATCTTGGCGATGCGCATCGGTGCCTCCTGCGGCTCTAGGGCGTGACGCTATGGGCGAGCGTCTCGCCCTTCAAATGGCGCGTCACATTATCGAAAACGACTTGCGCCAGGCGCTTGGCCGTCACCGTGCCGGGCGCGCCCGCCATGTGCGGCGCGATGATGAGATTGGGCGCATCCCATAAGGGATGGCCCGGTGGCAGCGGCTCGGGCTCGGTCACATCGAGACCGGCGCCGGCGATGGTGCCGTCGCGCAGCGCGACCGCGAGCGCCTCGCCATCGACGATATAGCCGCGCGCAATGTTGACGAGGTACGCGCTGCGCTTCATCAGCGCGAATTCCTCGGCGCCAATCAGATGCCGCGTCTCGGGGCTCGCGGCGAGCGCGATCACCACCGCATCGGCGCGCGTCAGCACCGCGCGCAGCTCCTTGATCGAGAGGCTTTCATCGGCATGCGGATGCGGCTTGGCGCTGCGCGTCAGCGCCACGACATGGGCGCCGAAGGCCTGGAGCAGGCGGCCGATCTCGCTGCCGATATAGCCGAAGCCGAGCACGGCAATGGTGCTGTCGATCGGCGCCGTGCAGCGCTCGCGCGCGCCGCCCTTGTCCCAGGCATGTTTTTTCTGATCGGCGAGCAGGATCGGGAATTGCCGCTGCACGCCGAGCAGCAATCCCAGCGCTTGCGTCGCGACGGCCGGCGCGAAAGCTGGGCCGGCATTCGTGACGGCGATGTTCGCGGGATAGCCGTGCCGGCCCACCGCGTCATAGCCGGCCGAGAGGAGCTGGATCCAGGCGAGCTTGTTCGCGCGGGTTTTCAGGATTTGCGCCGTCTCGGCCGAATAGTGGGAATCCGGCAGCAACAGCAGCTCGGTTTCGGGAATGGCGGCGGCGAGCTCTTCCTCGGTGTCGACCACGACCAGCTCGACGCCCGGCACGTGCTTCAGTCGCGCCTGGATCGCCGCTGCTCCCAATCGCGCGCGCATCACCGCTTTCATGGGCGCGCCTATTTCACCACGAGCGGCTGAACGAAACGCTTGTCGAAGAGCTGATCTTCGCTGACATCGCCTTTCAGCATGCCTTGCGACTTGTACCAGGCGATCTGGTGCATAATGTCACCGACATTCACCCGCATCTCGCCGTCGACATAGCCCATGCCGAGCTTCACCGCCTCGGGCGGCTGGCCGACATATCGCCCGATGATGGCGAGGATTTCGGGCGCGGTTGCGCCATCCTTCGGCGCGTCGCCCGGTCCAACGAAAGCGGCGCGATAATCCGCGATGCCTTTGCGATAGGCGGCGAGGAAACGCGTCAGCATCTCGGCTCGCTCGCGGTCGGTCTTGGTCGTGACGTAGACCGCGCGGTCCTGGAACGGGAGCTCGTCACCGATCCAAGCGAGCACGCGCAGATCGCCGCGATCGATCGCCGGCATAACGGGAATGGTCACCACCGTCACCCCTGCATCGGTCTGGCCACCGGTCAGCGCGCTGAAGATGTTCGGCACCGATTGCAGCGAGACAATCTTAATGCTGCCGAGATCGACACCGTTTTTCTCGGCGAGGGCGCCGATCACGTAATGCCCGGGCGAGCCAGTCTGCGAGACGGCGACCGTGCGCCCCCTGAGATCCTTCAGGGACTTCAGCCCGTTCTGATAGGCGCGGTTGGAGACGAAGTAGCCGAGATTATGGAAGCCGGGTGCCTCGCGCCCCTGGGCGGCGATGATTTTGACCGCACCCTGCGCCGCAAAAGCGTAGAAACCGGCGGTCAGGCCGGTCGAGCCGACATCGACGTCTCCCGATACCGTGGCGACCGCGATCGATTGGGCGGCATCGAAGAAGACGAGGTCGGCCGCGATATTGGCTGCGGCGAAATAGCCTCTGTCGATCGCGACATAGATCGGTCCGGACGAGGTCGTCTTGATGACGCCGATCCGCAGTTTGTCGGCCGCGCCGGCGGAATGGGCCATCGCAAACAGCAACAGGGTTGCGATTGCGGCGTGGCGTAAAAGGCGCCGGACCATCTCCCCTCCCATCTTCCTTCCCTCGTCTTCGCAGCGCGTACGGGTGCGGCGTGCTTTAGTCAAGCCATGGCTGATTCAGGCCCGCCCTGACTCCGCAGCCCGAACTTGTTAGAGTTGGGCCATGCCGGCACTCGCCGGCCATCGCATTCGCTTGATGAAAACACGGAGAAGGGAGCCAGCATGCCTGCCGATAATCTGCCGGGTGGCAAGAACGTAAAAGTCGAGATCGAGGAAGGCATCGCCTGGGTGACGCTCAATCGTCCGGAGAAGCGCAACTGCATGAGCCCGGCGCTCAACGACGAGATGGTCGAGGTGCTGGATGCGCTCGAGATCGACGATCGGGTCCAGGTGCTGGTGCTGACCGGCGCCGGCGAGGCGTTCTCGGCCGGCATGGATCTGCGCGAATTCTTCCGCGCCACCGACGGGCTGCCTTATGTGAAGCAGATGCGCGTGCGCCGCTCCTCTGCGACCTGGCAATTCCATCAGCTCGCGCATTACCTGAAGCCGACCATCGCCATGGTGAATGGCTGGTGCTTCGGCGGCGCTTTCACGCCGCTCATCTCCTGCGATCTCGCCGTTGCCGCGGAAGAGGCGCAATTCGGCGTCTCCGAAATCAATTGGGGCATCATCCCCGGCGGCCAAGTGACGAAGTCGCTGGTCTTCGCGATGAACTTCCGCAACGCGATGTACTACACGCTGACCGGCGAGACCTTTGACGGCAAGCAGGCGGCGCAAATGGGCATCGTCAACGAGGCGGTGCCGAAGGCGAAGCTCCGCGAGCGCACCAAGGAGCTGGCGCTCACGCTCAAGGGTAAGAACCCGCACGCGCTGCGCGCCTGCAAGGAAGCGATCCGCGCCTCTTTCAATATTGGCTGGGAAAGCTCGGGCGACTATCTCGCGGCAAAGGGCATGCAGCTCCGCCTGGTCGACGACGAGAACGGCCGCACCGGCGGCCTGACGCAGTTCCTCGACGAGAAATCCTATCGCCCCGGCCTCGGCGCGATGCGACGAGAGAAGAAATAAGCGCACGAGTTAATAAAGTTCGTCTTTCCCGCGCAAGCGGGAATCCAGGGCAACAGCTGCGATGTTTCCCTGGACCCCCGCTTTCGCGGGGGTGACGGACGAAGGCTTTACGGTCAAGGCATGCCCACCATCGACATCTCTCGCCTGATGCGGCCGCGCTCAATTGCGATCGTCGGCATCTCGCCCGAGCCGAGCTCGGCCGGCTTCTTGATGCTGAAGAATCTCGAGGAGTATCGCTATTCGGGCGCGATCCACCTTGTCAGCCGCAACCGCAGCGACGTCGCCGGCCGGGCTTGCGTCAAGACGATCGAGGACCTGCCCGACGGCGTCGATGCGGCGATGCTCTTGATCCCGCGCGTCGCGATCGAGGACGCGGTCCGCTCCTGCGCCAAGAAGAAGATCGGCGGCATCGTCATCTTCGCCGCCGGCTTCGGCGAGGCGGGCGGCGAGTGGAAAGCAGCGCAGGATCGCATCGCCGCGATCGCCGAGGAGAACGGCATCGCGCTCTGCGGGCCGAATTGCCTCGGCATCGTCGACTTCATCAACCGCATCCCCCTGACCTTCTCGCAGCAATTGGGCTCCGTGCTCGACGTCGCCGCGGGCGTCGTCGTCGTGGCGCAAAGCGGCGGGCTTGCCGGCGTGGTGCGCGTCGCGCTTCGGGCGAAGGGCATTCCCGTCACCTGTTGGGTCTCGACCGGCAACGAAGCCGTGCTCGGCCTCGAGGATTACGCCGGCTATCTCCTCGAAGAGAAGACGACGCAAGTCGTCGCCTGCTTCGCCGAGCAGATCCGCAAGCCGCAGCGGTTCCTCGAAGTGGCGGCGCGGGCGCGCGAATTGGGCAAGCCGGTCGTGCTGCTGCATGCGGGGAAGAGCGCGGCGGCGCAGGAATCGGCGAAATCGCATACCGGCGCGATGGTCGGCAATTACGCCGTGATGGAGACGGTGCTCGCACACAATGCCGTGCTGAAGGTCGATACGCTCGAAGAGCTGATCGATGTCAGCGAGCTGATGTTCCGCTTCCCGGTGCCGCCGACCAAAGGCTGTGCGATGGTGACGGATTCGGGTGCGGTCAAAGGCATGACGCTCGATCTCTGCGAATCGCTCGGCCTCGATCTGCCGCCGCTGACGCCGGCGCTCGAGACCCAGTTGCAGGCCGAGCTGCCGGAATTCGTCGGCGCCTCCAACCCGCTCGACCTGACGGCGCAGGCGATCACGCATCTCGATATGTACGCGAAGACGATCGCGCCGCTCTTGGCCGATGATCGCTATGGCAGCCTCGTCTTAGGCGCGATCGTCTCCTCGGCGAGCGAATACGCGCTGATCAAGGGCCGTGCCTCGCTGAAGCCGCTGATCGGCGCGAAGAAGCCGGCGATCTACGCAATGCTCGGTGATGAAGCCGAGGTGCCGGAAAAGCTCATCCCCGAAGCCCGCGCCGGCAACGTGCCGTTCTTCCGCTCGCCCGAGCGCGCCTTCCGCGCGCTGGCGAAAGTGACGGCGTATGGCCGCGCGCTGGAGGCGGCACGGACTCGTTCTCATAACCGTCATCCCCGCGAAAGCGGGGATCCAGGGAAACAGCGTGATGCTTCTCTGAATTCCCGCTTGCGCGGGAATGACGGCAAGATATTGCGATCCGGCACCCTCACCGAAGCCGCGAGCAAGCAATACCTCGCCACGTGCGGCATGAAGATGCCGCCGGGACGGCTCGCGACGACCCTCGCCGAAGCACGCGCAGCGGCGCAGGCGGTCGGCTATCCGCTCGCGGCGAAGCTGCAATCGCCCGAAGCCGCGCATAAAAGCGATATCGGCGGCGTGATCCTCAAGATTGCCGACGAAAAGCAGCTCGACGCCGCGTTCGAGAAGCTGCAGACGATCGCGCGCGAGCGCCGCCTCAGGCTCGACGGCATCCTCATCGAGAAGATGGCGCCGCCGGGCATCGAGATGATCCTCGGGGCGCGGCGCGACCCGCAATGGGGACCGGTGCTGGCGGTCGGCTTGGGCGGCATCTTCGCCGAGGCGATCGCCGATTTCCGCATCCTGCCAGTGGGCTTGAGTGCCGCTGAGATCGAAGCCGAGCTGCGCCAGCTGCGCGGCGCCAAGCTCCTCGCCGGCATGCGCGGCGCAAAGCCCGCCGATGTGCAGGCGCTCGCCGAGACCGTCGCGCAGCTCGGCGCGATCATCGCCGCCGAGCCGCGCATCGCCGAGATCGACATCAATCCACTCGCCGTCTTCGCCGAGGGCGAGGGCGTGCTCGCCCTCGATGCGCTGATCGTGGCAACGTAACAACTGAGGAAGGTCCCAGTGAAACATCTGCATCTTGCCGCCGCACTGGGTCTCGGCTTCGCGGCGCTGTTGTCCGCCGCGCCGTCGCACGCCGCCGACAAGATCCGGGTCTCGAAATCGGAGGCGACGACCTTCGCTTTCGCGTTCCTCGAAGTCGGCGCCGCGGAAGGGATCTACGCCAAGCATGGAGTCGAGGTCGAAACCTTGAACCTCGCCGGCGCGGCGAAGGCGCATCAGGCGCTGCTCGCCGACAGCGCCGATCTCGAGCTCGGCTCCGGCATCGAGATGATGTTCATCGCCAAGGGCTCGCCGACGAAAGGCGTCGCGACCCTGGCGGGCCCGCCGCTCGGCTTCGCGATCATGATCGCCAAGGACAGCAGCATTCATTCCGTTCCCGATCTCAAAGGCAGGTTGATCGGCGTGTCGACCGTCGGCTCGCTCAGCGATTGGCTGCCGACCGAGATTGCGCGGCGCCAGGGCTGGGGCAGCGACGGCATCAAGCGCGTCGCGCTCGGCAGCCAGGACGGCCTCACCGGCGCGCTCATCTCGCATAATGTCGACGGCATCATCGGCGGCACGCAGACCGGCTACCGGCTGGAGAAAGAGGGCAGCGGCAAGATCCTCACGACCTTCGGGCCACTGATCCCCGATTTCATCGTGCACATGATCGTCGCGAGCGATACGTTCATTGCGGCGCATCCCGACGCGCTCAAGCGCTTCCTCGCCGGCTGGTTCGAGACGGTGCATTTCGCCAAGACCCACAAGGACGAGACGGTGCGCGATACCATGCCGCTGACGCGGTTGCCGCCCGATCTCGCGGCCCGGCTCTACGACGAGCAGATCCCGATGTTCTCGGATGACGGGCGCTTCCAGCCCAAGGCGGTGGCGGTGATCAAAGAAGCGATCAAGGAGCTCGGCCCGCTGGACAAACTGCCCCCGGATGACCAGCTTTACACCGAGGCGTTCCTGCCGTCTGCGCAACCGGCACATTGAGCGCGCCGTCTTCGGGCGTACGATTTCATCGCTCTATCGGAGAGGACAATGAGACTGCTGTTGATCGCCGCTGCTGCGGTGCTTTTCGCCGCGCTCGGCGGCACGGCGCGCGCCGCCGATATCGATTGCGTCAGCACGACCTTCAACCTGCTGTCGCCGAACGACAAGGTTTGCGTCAGCGCCTTCGAGGATCCGCAAGTGCCGAATGTCGTCTGTCATATCTCGCAGGCGCGCAAGGGCGGCTGGGGCCAGCCTTTGGGCCTCAACGAGGACCCGTCGAATTTCTCGGTCTCCTGCCGGCAGATCGGCCCGATCGATACCGATCTCGCCAAGCTCAAGGAGAACCAGGAGGTCTTTACTCAGAAGACCTCGATCTTCTTCAAGCGCACGCGCATCTACCGCATGGTCGACAAGCCGCACAACACGCTGATCTATCTCGCGGTCAGCTCGAAGATCGTCAACGGCTCGCCGGCCAACGCGCTCAGCACCGTGCCGATCATGCC
>Ga0134128_10005015_pt1 | contig 16091 bp, 14 predicted proteins | sample KB31754_FD_96462 | JGI IMG/M metagenome (GOLD analysis project Ga0134128, IMG submission 96462) | Terrestrial soil microbial communities with excess Nitrogen fertilizer from Kellogg Biological Station, Michigan, USA - KB3-175-4 | ecosystem: Environmental > Terrestrial > Soil > Unclassified ...
CGCTCAGTCCGACCCCCACGCTGGCCACTTCGTTGCCCTCCGTCTGGTCGGAGAAGCGGGCGCGGCTGACCGTGACCCCATAGCTCATGTTGTGGTTGCCGCGTACCCAGGCGAAGTTGTCGTTCAACTGGTACACGTTGTCCCACTCCGAGGTCGGCCCGAAGTTCTTATAGGGGTTGGTCATCTCCGCCGGCAGTAGCGGCCGCATGCGGATCGCGCCGACGTTGGTCTGCAGCGTCGGGTAGATGGCGTTGGTCTGGTTGAAATTGAAGCTCGAGGGGCTGTTCTGGAACCCCACCCGCAGCTCGTTGTTCATGTTCTCGTTCACCGCCCAGCGCCACGCCGTGGCCCAGATGGCGCGGTTGGCGGCATAGCCGAACTGGTTGGTGTTGTAGGGAGCGACGGGGTAGCTGAATCCTCCGCCGTTGAGGTCGTCGGGGAAGATGATCAGCCGGCTGAGGTGATAGTCAAACTCCAGCGAATGGGCGCTGTTGATGTTGTAATCCAGACGAAAATCCGGGTTCTGTTGCGCGTTGCTGCCCGTCTGGGGAAACGCCAGCGTCTGCTGGAAGGTGCTGGGCGGCGTGGTCAGCGTGACCCCCGGCGCGGCCGCCGCGCCGGCCACCTTGGTCAGCATCCCGCCCACGAACGGATCAATGTTGGAGTTGTAGCCGTAGTTCTGCGCCATGGCCAGCAAGTTGGCCTTGCACAGCCCGTTGCTGCATGACACCCAGGGCGTGGTGCTGGTATCCGGGTTGCCGGTCACCGGGTAATCGAACAGGCCCTTGGCGGCATCCGCGTTGAGGATGGTGGCGTTGGCCACCTGGCCCTCGGGCTGCGAGAACTTGGTGATATCAAAGTAGAAGTACAGCTTGTTCTTCCAGATGGGGCCGCCCACCGAAAAGCCCCACTGGTTATAACGCATCACCGGCCGCGGCTGACCCGCCAGATTGTTGAAGTAGTAGTTGGAGTTGAGCGCATCATTGCGGAAATAGTCGAACACCGAGCCATGGAACTGGTCGGTGCCGCGCTTGCTGGTGAAGTTGATCTGCACCGCGCCCTCGCCCGTCTGATTGGCGGAGCCGGCGGCGCTGACCACGTCGAACTCGCTGGTGTCGCTGGCGTTGGGGGTGATCATGGTGAACACCGGATCGCCGCTCTTGCCCGACTCCCATTGCGCCGAAATGCCGTCAATGGTGATGTTGATGGCGCCGCCCGGCAGACCCTCGGCGCTGGACTGGCGCGGCGCGCCCATGGTCTGGATGGCGGGATCGGTCTGGGTGAGCGAGTACAGGGCGCTGGAGGCGGAGGCCGAGGGCAGCTCGGTGATCACGTTGCCGGTGATCGAGGTTCCCACCGAAGACTGCTGCGTCTCGATCACGTTCTGTCCGGCTTCGACCGTAACCGTGGTGTCCTGCGTGCCGACCTGGAGTTGCGAGTTCAGGGTGTAAGTCTGATTGGCGGCAATGGTCACGTCCTGATAGGTGCCGGTCTTAAACCCGCTCTTGGCCACGGTGATGATGTAATTGCCGGGAGCGACGTTGGCCAGCGAATAATGGCCGTCGCCGCCGCTGGTGGTGTGCAGCTCAATGCCGGTCAGGATGCCCATCACCTTGACCGTGGCGCCGGGAATGGCGGCGTGGGTGGCATCGGTGATCGTGCCGGTCACGGTGCCGGTGGGATTGGCTTGCGCCGTCAGTGCCAGGTTGAGTCCCAGCAGCGTCAGAACCACACACAAATACCGCGAGATCGTCCGTATCATGCGCAACTCCTCCGCCGCTCAGTGTGCACCGGCGGACGACGGAGGCAGGGTTAGAAGATATTAAAAAAGATTAAAGCCGCCGCCCTGAGACGGCAAGGCGTGCTACCTTCGCCCGCATGGAAACTTCCCTCTCCCGCCGCGCCTTTGCCCGTGCCGGAGCGGCGGCACTGGCGGCCGCCGCGGCCCTGCCCACAGCGGCGGCGCAGGCGATGCCGGCCCCACCCGCCGTAACCGCCGAGACCGAAGCCACCGTCAACCGCATTCTCGCCCGCTATGGTTCGCGCCTCACCGCCGAGCAGCGTCAGCGGCTGCCGCGCATCGTGCAGGGGCACGTGGACATGCTGCAGGCGGTGCGCGCCGTGGCCTTCGATAACACCGCCCCGCCCGCCACCGTGCTGCAGTTGGTCGAGGGGCGGCGCGCATGAAGCCGGCGACCGTGGACGAAGCCACACTGTTTCTGCCCATCCGTGAGCTGGGCGCGCGTTTCCGCAATCGTTCCCTCTCACCCGTGGCGCTCACCCAGGCCTATCTCGACCGCTGCCGCCGCCTGGGGCCGGAACTGAACGCCATCGCCTGCCTGACGCCGGAGAGGGCGCTGCGCCAGGCGCAACAAGCCGAGCAGGAGCTGGCGGCGGGACACGATCGCGGACCGCTGCACGGCATCCCTTATGCCGCCAAGGACCTGCTGGCGGTGAAGGGCTATCCCACCACTTGGGGCGCGAAACCGTATGAAGACCAGCACTTCGACTACGACGCCACGGTGATCCGCAACCTGGACGCCGCCGGAGCGGTACTGATCGCCAAGGCGGCCATGATCGAGCTGGCGGGCGGGCTGGGCTACAGCGGCCCTCACGCCTCGCTCACCGGCCCCTGCCACAACCCCTGGAACACCAAGTACTGGACCTGTGGTTCCTCAAGCGGCAGTGGGGCGATCGTATCCGCCGGACTGGCCACCTTCGCGCTGGGGTCGGACACCCGCGGCTCCATCGTCTGCCCCTCCACCCAGTGCGGCATCAGCGGCATGCGTCCCAGCTTCGGACGGGTCAGCCGCCACGGCGTCATGACCATCGCCTGGACCATGGACAAGATTGGGCCGATGGCGCGCAGCGCCGACTGCTGCTCGCTGATTCTGGCCGCCATGGCCGGCCACGACCCGGCAGACTGGGATTCGCTGCCGCCCGCCCAGGCCGCCTTCTCCGCCCGTGACGCCGCCCCGCGCCCGCTGCGCATCGGCCGGCTGACCAACGTCTTCCCCAACGCCCATCCCGAGCTGCATCAGGCCGTGGACCGCGCTCTGGCGGTGTGCCGCGCTCAAGGCGCAACCGTCAGCGATGCGCAAATCCCCGCCGGCCCGTTTGAGGAAGCCTCCGAGCTGGTCATCCTGATTGAGGCGGCCAGCGCCTTCCGCGAGCTGATCGAGAGCGGCCGCTGCGCCCTCTTGCAGGATCCGCTGGGCCAGATCAACGGCTACGCCTCGAGCGAGTTCCGGGCCAACGACTACATTCAACTGCAGCGCCTGCGGCTGGAGCTGGCGCGCAAGCTCGACGCCCTCTTTGACCACTTTGACGTGGTGGCTGCCCCCGGCCAGGGTTCCACCGCTTCTTTGATTGACCGCCCGCCGCGGCCGGCTGCCCCGCCCCGCACGCCGCCTCAGCCCAACCCGCAGCGCCGCGCCTTCACCCGCGACAGCCTGCAGCCGGACGGCATCTCCAGTCTCTGCGGCCTGCCCGCGGTCACCGTGCCCGCCGGGCTGGCGGAAAACCAACTGCCCATCGGCATCCAGTTCATCGCCCGCGCCGGCCACGATGGCGCAGCCCTCGCCGCCGCCCGCCTGCTGCAGGCCCACTCCGACTTCCACCGCCACTTTCCGCCCGCTCCCTACGGACCCAGCTAACCCGCGGCGATCATCTGGCGGCAGGGCCCGAATTGCCTCATTCAGGGCAGTGAAGCGCCCTAGCCGCTGCCGCCGCCATCTCCCTTACTCCCGGTGGTTCCCGGGGGGTGATGTGGCCGATAAGGATCCCGCAGTTCCGCTTTTCGCCTAGATCCCCCAAACCCGCTAGCGCCGCCTGCCGGACGAAAGCAACCGGGTCTCCTGCCGCTTGCCGCAACGCATCCTCGATCTGCATAAGCTGAGAGGAATTGAGGAGGGGGCGGTTCATCGGACCGAGCATGCCAATCATCACCTCAGTCGCCGCGTGGCGGGCCAATGGGTCCAGACTTTGCAGGCGGGTGGTAGGCAGCGTAATTTTCCTTCACAAGCAGCGCGATTAGCTGGAGATGGGTTTGGTTGGCCTGGTCCCGAAACTGCACCAGCACCTGGCCTAGCGGGCGCGCGATATAGTGCGTGTCCTCCCCGCCCAGGCGCATCAGCCGGTAAAAGGCGTCCGATCGAGTCCGCCACACATCGGACCTGAAGTCGTTGAAAATTGGAGCCAGCACGGAGTCGGCGCTCAAGGTTGCAGAGGGTTGTCCAACGCCCTGCATTGGTAGCGAGGCGGAAGACACAAGTGAAGACAGAGCCATTGCCGCCAGGAACAATGCCCAAGGCCTCAATGAGAATACCCCCCGGCGTGCGACCGCCAATCCGCGTGGGCGCAAGCTATGCCGCAGGGCCCATCCTGGGGCTCCTCGAAGTCGGCCTGGGCCTCGCCCGCGCCCTGGCCCGCTGCGGCGATCATTGCCTGCCGCTCAGATAGCAGACCCGACTGGTTATTGAGGTCGGCCGCATCGCCGTCCATTTGGCGGCTCTGCGCAGCGCCGCCCACTTGCGAGTTGTGCGGGGTGCCGTCGTGCGCCAAGCGACATGCGCATGGGGTTGGTGAAGAAACAGCGAAACCGGTCGCCTGGTTTACCGCGTCCATGGGTCGCATGGTGACACGGTTTTCTCTCCTGTCAAGTTCTGATGGTTGCGCTCCGGTATCCGGCGCTTGACTTACTGACCTGCTTACGCGGCGCGACGGCGCTCGGGGAACAGGGCGGCGAGATCGGTCGGAAGCTGGCTGCGGACCTCCTGCATCTGGCCGGGGGAGACGTAGTCGGAGAGCACGGCGAAGAGGTTGCGCAGAAACTCGTCGGCTTCGGCCTCGCCCAACGCCAGCTCGCGGCCGAGCTCGCTGCGCATGCTGGCGGAGCTGACGGTGCGGTCGGGGCCGTCGGCGCAATAGGACAGCGCGCCGTGCAGGCGGCTGGGGAGTTGGGCGATGGTGTGCTGCGCCTCCTCCGGGGTCAGCCGGTGGCAGAGCAGGCAGGCGCCCAGGCGCAGGCCGCGTTCGGCGCGGTCGCGGTCGAGGCCGGTGCCGTCGGCCACCGCCGTCAGCAGCCGGCCGTACACCTGTTCGGCGCGGGCTTGGGCGCGCAGGGCGGCGCGCATGCGCTGTCCGGGCTGGTTCGGGCTCACCGGGTGCGGGCTGCCGGCGGGCTTCAGCGGCGCGGCGGCTTCCACCAGTTGCCGCTCCACGATGGCGCGCAGATCCTCGATGCCGACTTGGGCGTCGAGCACCAGATCATCGAAGCTGACCAGGCCGGCCGGCTTGCCGCCGGCATCGGTGAGCGGGATGCGGCGCACGCCGGCTTCGCGCATCAGGCGCACGGCTTCGGCCAGCGGCGCCTCGGCCGGGCAGGTGACCACGCCCTGCGACATCACTTCCCACAGCGGCGTAATGCCGGGGTCGCGGCCCTCGGCCAGCACCACAAGGGTCAGATCGCGGTCGGTGACAATGCCCACCAGTTGTCCGGCATGGCTGACCAGCACCGCGCCAATGTGGTTGTCGGCCATGGCGCGGGCGGCCTGATAAACGGTGGATTTGTCAGATAGGACGACCAGCTTGGTCCGGCGGTAAGCATCCAGTGACATGGCGCAGCCCTCCTGAGATTGGATGCGCTTTTTTACCCCCGGGCAGCGGTTCGCCAGCCGCAGACATCGGCGGCGCTGACGTTGCCGCCGCACAGCACCAGCACCAGCTTCGTGGCCCGGGACCAGCGGCCGGCGGCGGCCCAGCGGCGCGCCGCCGCCAGCGTGCAGGAGGCCGCCGGCTCGGTCAGCACTTTGGCTCTCTCCAAAAGAAACAGCAGCGCCTCGACCGCTTCCTGATCGCTGACCACGGCGACTTCTTCCAGCCAGCGGCGGGCGGCGGCCAGGGTGCGCTCGGAAACCGCCGGCGCGCCCAGGGTGCGGGCAATGGAAGTGATGGCCGGCAGTGTCACCGGATGTCCGGCGGCCAGCGCCTGCGCCATGGCATCGGCGCCTTCCGTCTCCACTCCCCACAGCCGCGTCGCCGGCCGCAGACCCTTCACCGCCGCCGCCACCCCCGCCATCATGCCCCCGCCCCCGATGCTCACCACCACGTCGGTGACACCGGGCAGATCCTCGACGATCTCCAGCCCCAGCGTGCCCTGGCCGGCGATCACCTCTGCATCGTCGAAGGGATGCACCAGCACCCAGCCTTCCGCCTCCGCCACGTGGGCGGCGGCGAAGGCAGCGGCGATGCTGGGCGTCAGCACCACCTCGGCGCCGTAACCGCGGGTGGCCACCACGTAGTTGGCCGGCGTGGTCTCGGGCATCAACACCCGGGCCTTCATCCCCAACTCGCCCGCCGCATACGCCACCGCCTGGGCATGGTTGCCCCCGCTCACCGCCACCACCCGGTCGGCCCCCCGTTCGCACAGCGGCAGCATCCTATGGAAAGCCCCGCGCACCTTGAACGAGCCCGTCTTCTGCAGGATCTCCAGCTTGAGATAAACCTCGGCCCCCAACTCACGGCTGAGCGTGGCGCTGGGCGCCAGCGGGGTGCGGCGCACGCGGCCGGCGATACGCCCGCGGGCGGCTTGAACGGCTTCCAGAGTGGTTTCTTCGGCGGCCTTGTGCATAACTGAAACTGTAGTACCATGATGGCGAAGAAAAAGCGAAAGTAGCGGGATTTATGTCGGTGCGGGAACAGTTGGAAGCCGGGCTGCGGGCGCGCGGCTGGGGGGCGAGTCTGGAGCGCCGCGGGCAGGCTGCGAGCGGGTTGCGCGAATGGGCGGGCGCGCCCGGCGGGCGGTTGACCCGCCATGCCCTGCAGTGGGCCGCCGGCGGCGCACGCATCGCCTGGGCCGACCCCTGCGACCGTTTCGATCCCGCCTCGGCGCAGCGGCTGGGGATGGACCTGCAACAGCTCCTCTGGCTGCGCGGCGATCCCGCGCGGGCGGAGTTGCGCGGACTGCCGGGCCTCAGCCGCTGGAACGAGACGCTCAACCTGCTGATCCAGAGTGGAGCGGTGGAACGCATCGTGGCCGATTTTCTCGACTGGCCGGCGGAGGAGATGCGCCGCATTCCGCGCTCCGCCTGGTTCCGCTTGCAGCGCGGGCTGGAGCAGGGCGGGCGGACGGAGATGCTGCTGCTGACCCCGGTGCCGGTGGCCGGCATATGCGCGGCTGGGCGGCATGCCCCCGGGCGCGCCCTCGCCAGCCCGGAGGCGAGGCGCGCATGAGCCGGTTTCTGGCGGTCTGGGTGCCGGAGTTGCCCTGGCAGGCGGTGGCGGGCGGCGGCGCGGCGCACCCGCAGTTGGTGGTGGAGTGCGGCGGGCCGGCGCCGGTGGTGGTGGCGGTCAATCCCCAGGCGCGGCGGCTGGGCATCACCGCCGGCATGAGTTGGGCGCAGGCGCGGCTGCGCGCCCCCGGCGGCGAAGCGCGGGAGCGCGCGCCCGCCGCCGAGCAGCGGTTGCGGGAAGAGATGCTGGCGCTGCTCGATCACTTCTCCGACCGCTGCCATGCGCTGCCGCCGGAGCGCTGGCTGCTGGATCTGGCGGGCATGGAACGCCTGCTCGGTCCGGCGATGGAGATGGCGCGGCGGGTGCAGGCCGCGGCCGCCGCGCGCGGCATCGCCCTGCGCTGCGGTCTGGCGCCCACGCGGGCGGCGGCGCTGCTGGCGGCGCATGCCGGGCTGCCGCCGATTCAGGACGCCGATCCCGCCGCCGCGCTGGCGCCGCTGCCGGTGGAGACACTGGCCGCGCTGAGCGACTGCGGGGTGGACGCCGCCGCGCTGTGCGGCCTGTTTCAGCGCTGGGGCCTGGCCACGCTGGGCGCGGTGGCGGCGCTGCCGCCGCGCGCGCTGGCGGAACGGCTGGGGCGGGCGGGGCTGCACTGCCGCCGCTGGGCGCGGGGCGAAGACCGCGGCCTGCTGCTGCCGGCGGCGCCGCCGCCCCCGCCCTGCCCGCTGACGCACAGCTTCGAGCCGGCGCTCGAAGGCTGGCTGCCGCTGCTCCCCTGGCTGGAGCAGCAGTTGCGGCAGCAGGCGGCGGAGTGGGAGCGCGGCGATCGCGCCTGCGCCGGGTTGCGGCTGGAATTGCGTCTCGACGGCCATGGGGATTGGCACCACCGGCACGCCCCGCCGCTCGCGCACCGCGATCCGCGGCGGCTGCTGCGCCAGTTGGAGACCGCGCTGGCGCTGCAGCCGCCGGCGGCGCCCATCACCGCCGCCGCCCTCTGGACCCACACCCTGCGGCCGCGGCGGCTGCAGGGCGGATTGTTCGGCGACGACGCGCTGGAGGAGGAGAACCGCGAGCGCCTGCTCGCCCGCCTGCGCGTCCTGCTGCTCGATCCCGAAGGACAACGCTGTGGCGCACCGCGGCTGCGCGACCTGCACCGTCCCGATGCGTTCGTGATGATTCCCTGGCAGCCGCACGCACTCGCGCGGCCGGATGCGGCCGTGCCGGCCGGGGTCCGGCCGGCGCTGCGCGCCTGCCGTCCGTCCCCGGCCCTGACCCTGGACTTCCCCGCCCTGCCGGCGGCGGCGGAGGCCGCCAGCCCGGCGGGGGCGCTGTGTCATCTGCCGCGGCGGCGTCCCGAGCGCGTCCTGCGCGCCTGGGGACCGTGGCGCAACTCGGGGCAGTGGTGGACCGACAGCGCCTGGAGCCGCGACGAATGGGACGTCGAGTTCGCCGGCGGCGGGCGCAGCCGCCTGCTCTTCGACCGCCGCCTGCGCCGCTGGTTCCTGCTCGGCACTTACGACTAATGCAGCGCCCCCTTGCCAGTTGCCGGTTCCCTATTCCCTGTTCCCTGTTCCCTGTTCCCTCTTCCCTTGTTTGTTGAACTCCATGCCGCCAGTGCCTTCAGCTTCCTGCGCGCCGCCGCGCTGCCGGAGGAGTTGGCGGAGCGCGCCGCCGCGCTGGAGATGCCGGTGCTGGGCCTGCTCGACGCCGATGGCGTTTACGGAGCGCCGCGTTTTCACCTCGCCTGCCGCCGGGTGGGGATACGTCCGCTGCTGGGGGCCGAAGCCGCCCTCGAAGACGGCGCCCGCCTGCCGCTGCTGGCCACCAGCCGCGCCGGATACCAGAACCTGTGCCGGCTGCTGAGCCGCATGCATCTGCGCGCTCCGGCGTTGGGCGAAGGCAAGTTGTTCTACAACGAGTTGGCCGGGCTGCGCGACTGCATCGCCCTCACCGGCGACGAGCGGGGGCCGCTGGCGGCGGCGCTGGCGGCCGGCGGCATGGCCGCCGCGCGGCAGCGCCTCGAGCAGTTGGCGGCCGCCTTCCCCGGACATCTCTACGTCGAGCTGCAGCGGCATTTTCTGCGCGAGCAGGCGGAACGCAATCACGCCGCCGTGGGGCTGGCGCGCGCCCTGCACCTGCCGCTGGTGGCTTCCAACGGGGTGCGCTACGCCACTCCCGCGCAGCGCACCGTGCTCGACGTCTTCACCTGCCTCCGCCACCACACCTCTCTCGACGCCGCCGGACGGCGGCTGACCCCCAACGCCCAGCGCTTCCTCACCGCACCCTCCGTGATGGCGCGGCGCTTCCACGATCTGCCCGGGGCGCTGGCGGCCACCGGCGAAATCGCCGCCCGCTGCGCCTTCTCGCTCGACGACCTCGGCTACCAGTTCCCGCAGCCGCCGGTGCCCGCCGGCCACACCTCCGACTCCTGGCTGCGGCATCTGACCTATGCCGGCGCACGGCGGCGCTACCGTCCGCTGCGCGAGCGCGCGCGCCGGCAACTCGAGCACGAGCTGGCGGTGATCGCCAAGCTCGGCCTGGCGGGCTACTTCCTGGTGCTCGACGACATCATGGAGTACTGCCGCCGCCATTGCATCCTCGCCCAGGGACGCGGCTCGGCCGCCAACAGCGCGGTGTGCTACAGCCTGGGCATCACCGCCGTGGACCCCATCGGCATGGATCTGCTGTTCGAGCGCTTCCTCTCGGAGGAGCGGGGCGAGTGGCCCGACATTGATCTCGATCTCCCCTCGGGCGAGCTGCGCGAGCAGGTGATCCAGCACGTGTATGCGCAGTACGGCGGCCATGCGCCGGCGGAGAGCGCGCCGGCCACGGCCACCGCCGGGGCCGCCGCCATGACCGCCAACGTCATCACCTACCGCCCCCGCTCGGCGGCGCGCGAGGTGGCCAAGGTCCTGGATCTCCCCCCCGCGCTGGGGGCGCGGCTGGCCCGTGTACTGAGCGCCGCCGGACCGCCGCTGGGCGCGCTGCGTCCGCCCAGTTGGCAGGAGACGCTGCGCCAGCGCGGGCCTCTGCCGCGCTTCCCGCCCGCGCCCGGGGACATTTCCCCGCCGGTGGCGGCCGGACTGGCGCAGGCGGGAGTGGACCCCGCCCATCCTCAGATCCTGCGCTGCCTCTATCTCTGCCACGCCTTGCAGGATCTGCCCCGCCACCTGGGCCAGCACTCCGGCGGCATGGTGCTCAGCCGCGGTCCGCTGGCCGAAGTCGTGCCCCTGCAGCCCGCCGCCATGCCCAACCGCGTGGTGATTCAGTGGGACAAGGAAGACTGCGCCGCGCTGGGGCTGATCAAGGTGGATCTGCTGGGCCTGGGGATGATGGCCGTGCTGCAGGATTCTCTCGCCGCCGTGCGCGACCGGCTGCCCCGTGCCCAGGCCGGCGTACCCGGTCCATCCGGCCAAGGCCGAGGGGGAGCCGACCAGCGGGAGGCGTCGGGGGCGGAGCCCCCGGCAAAAGCAGGCTGTGCCTGCGCTGATCTCGATTGGCTGCCGCCGGAAGATCCCGCTGTCTACCGCATGCTCTGCGCCGCCGACACGGTGGGCGTGTTCCAGGTGGAGTCCCGCGCCCAGATGGCGACGCTGCCGCGCATGCGCCCGCGCTCCTTCTACGACCTGGTGATCGAGGTGGCGATCATCCGCCCGGGGCCCATCACCGGCGATCTGGTCAACCCCTATCTGCGGCGGCGGGCGGGCGAGGAACCGGTGCGCGTGCCCCATCCGCTGCTGGAGCCCATCCTGCGCCGCACCCTGGGCGTCCCGCTCTTTCAGGAACAACTATTGAAGATGGCCATGACCGTGGCCGGCTTCACCGGCGGTCAGGCGGAGGAGCTGCGGCGGGCGATGGGCTTCAAGCGCAGCCGGCAGCGCATGGCCGAGATCGAACACCAGTTGCGGGCGGGCATGGCCGAGCGCGGCATCGCCGATGCCGCCGCCGATGAGATCATCCGCTCCATCACCTCGTTTGCCTTGTACGGCTTCCCCGAGTCCCACGCCGCCAGCTTCGCCCTGCTGGTCTACGCCAGCGCTTACCTGAAGCTGCACTTCCCCGGGGAGTTTCTGGCGGCGCTGCTCAACCACCAGCCCATGGGCTTCTACCATCCCGCCACCCTGGTGCGGGATGCGCAGCGCCACGGGGTCAGGGTGCTGCCGGTATCGGTGGCCGCTTCCGACTGGGACTGCACCACCGGACTCAAACAGGCTGTGCCGGCCGTGCGGCTGGGCCTGCGCTACGTCGCCGGGCTGCGCGAGAAGGTGGGCCGGCATCTGGCGCGCGAGCGGCGGCAGCGGCCCTTCGCCAACTTTGAAGACCTGTGCCGGCGGGTACCGCTCAATCCCCTCGAGGCGCGCGCCCTGGCCGGGTTGGGCGCGTGCGCCGCGCTCGGCGCCACCCGCCGCGACGCGCTCTGGCAGATCGAGGCCGCCCAGCGCGCGCCGGGACCGCTCTATGCGGAGTTGCCCGAACCGCGCCTCCATCCCGACGCGCCCAGCCCGCTGCCCGAGATGGACGCGCCCGAGCGCATGCGCGCCGACTTCGCCGCCTCGGGATTGACGCTGGGGCCGCATCCGCTGGCCTTCGAACGCCAACGGCTGCGCGCCCAGGGTTGCCTGACGGCCACCGATCTGCGCCGCCACCGCCATGGCGAGCGGGTCGAGGTGGCGGGAGCGGTGATCGCCCGCCAGCGCCCGGAGAACGCCGGCGGGGTGCTGTTCATGAGCCTCGAGGACGAAACCGGCATCGCCAACGTCATTGTCTGGCCGGCGGTGCTCGACCGCTTCCGCCTCGACTGCCTCGCCGCCCCCCACCTGCGCATCCGCGGCCGTTTGCAGCGCCGGGGCGGGGTGACCAACCTGCTGGCCGAATCCATCGCCCCGCTCACCCCCGCCGCGGCGCTGCCCGCCGTCCCCGCCCGTGATTTTCGCTGATCACCGCAACATGCGCCGCGCCTGGAAAGCGGTACTGCGGGTTGGCGCCCGCCGGCGTGGGCGTTAGTTTAGCCGGGCCGGCTCCGCTACACTGGGAATACATGCCAGGCGTGAACCGGAAACCAGTGGCGCTGGATGGGCTCCAGGGAAGCTTCGGCGCAATCCTTGTGGACCCGCCCTGGCGCTTCCAGAATCGCACCGGCAAGATGGCCCCGGAACACAAACGGCTCAACCGCTATCCCACCCTGTCGTTTGCTGAAATTGCAGCGCTGCCGGTGGCTCAGATCGCCGCTCCCGCCAGTCATCTCTATCTCTGGACGCCCAATGCCCTGCTGGCCGAAGCGCTGGGGATAATGAAAGCTTGGGGCTTCCATTACAAGACGAACCTGGTCTGGTACAAAGTGCGCAAGGACGGCGGGCCGGATGGGCGCGGAGTGGGTTTTTATTTCCGCAATGTAACCGAGCTGCTGCTGTTCGGCATTCGCGGCCGCATCCGTACGCTCGCGCCCGGCCGGAGCCAGGTGAACATTCTCGTCAGCCGGAAAGAGGAGCATTCCAAAAAGCCCGACGCCGTCTATCGCTTGATCGAGCAGTGCAGCCCCGGCCCTTATTGCGAACTGTTCAGCCGCCAGCGCGTCCCCGGCTGGGTTCACTGGGGCGATCAGGTGGACAGCTACAAAGCGCCCCAGCACCGCGGCTATACCGCTAAGACCCGCGGTCGAAACAGCGGGGCGTTATACCCACCAGCAGCAGCGGGCAGCCTCCCGCCCCGCCCCCGTCTACTTTGGGAATAAGCTTTCTCCAGTGTGTCGTGGATGCTCCGTACTTTTTGCCGACACCGAGTTCATCAAAACATGGCTGGAGTTCTGACATGCGGGTGACAATCACGCCCACGGCCAGCACCCGCAATTCTTTAAGCAGTCTGAAGTTGTTGAGATCGCGGTCGTAGAACTCGGTCTTGTTATTCCATTCCATCTCAAGGCCGATCTCGTTCTTGAAATTGTCGATCTTGTGCGTAGGGGTGGGGATTTCCTTCACGATGCGGATATCAAAGGATCGTTCAACCCACCCCCGTCCCTGCAGAAACCTGTCGAGACCGGCGGCAATGGCCGTCTTCCCTCCCCCTCCCTTCAGGACTTCCGATTGGGGTACGCGGAATGCTTCCAAAGCCTCTGCGATGTCGCGAAACTCACTCGGATAGTCAGCCGCCAGAATCGCCGATGCATGACCCCGTTCTTCGATGTGATAGCGCTTGAGCAGGCGCTTCGGCCAAATTGTGAGTGCCATGCGCGGCCATAATAACACCCGGCTGGGCATGCACGGGAGCGATTGACGCTATCTATGTCACGACGCCTTCAGCGCAACATGCGCCCTGCGTCCTGCCAGAACAGCCAGTGCGGGTTCAAGGGTTCGGCGCCGTGGTGAAAGTAGAAGGCATGGGCCACGGCGTTCTCCGGATCGCAGTCCACGCAGATGCGGCCGCAGCTCTGCGCTTCAAACCAGCGCGCCGCCAGACGCAATAGCGCCGAACCCACGCCCTGGCGGCGGCACAGCCCCGCCACGTTGAGCCATTGCAGCTCGCCGCCGCAGTCAAAGCGCCGGGTCAAATGCCCGGCAACGAACCCCACCGCCTGTTCGCCCACTTCCGCCACATAGGCTTCGCGCGCCCACAACGCCTGCGTGGGGTTGTGCTCGTGGCGCAGATACGCTCCGATGCGCTCCGCCCAGTAGGCCTCCGTTCCCCACTCGGCGGCGCGCAGCCCCGCCATGGCGGGCACATCCAGGTGATCCGCCTGACGGAAGCGGTAGCGGGTGGGCGCCGGGCCCGGCATGGGCGTAGTTTAGTGCACTTCTATACGCGGGGGCCGCGCCGTTGGCACCGTGGGCCAAGTCGGCGCGGAAAGCAGCGAAATTCACCTGGTGGCGGCCCGCCCCCGGCAAACAACCAGGCGCGGACCCGACCGGGCTGGGGCTCAGGGGGTCCCCGGCCCGGTCGGGCGTCAAGCGGGTCGAGTGGCGAAGCCACTCGGGGTCCCGCGCCAATCAAAGCTCCGACCGGGCTGGGGCTCAGGGGGTCCCCAGCCCGGTCGGGCGTCAAGCGGGTCGAGTGGCGAAGCCACTCGGGGTCCCGCGCCAATCAAAGGGGGCGCGCCTTCACGCCATAATAGCGGCATGTGCGGACGCTTCACCCTGCGCTCCGATGCCAACGCGCTGGCGCAACACTTCGGGCTGGACGAGGCCGCGCTGGCCGCCGCCTTCCCGCCCCCGCGCTACAACATCGCCCCCACCCAGGCGATTCCCGTGGTGCGCCTGGATGCGGCCGGCGGGCGGCGCGAGCTGGTGGTGCAGCGCTGGGGTCTGATCCCGCACTGGGCCAGGGATCGCAAGCCGCTGCCGGCGCTGTTCAATGCGCGGGCGGAGACGCTGGCTTCCAAGCCGGCCTTCCGCGAAGCCTTCCGCGCGCGGCGTTGCCTGATTCCCGCCGACGGCTTCTATGAATGGAAAGCGGAGGGCAAAAGCAAGCAGCCCTGGTACATCCACAGGCCCGGCGGTGGGCTGTTTGCCTTCGCCGGATTGTGGGAGGACGAAACCTGCACCATCGTCACCCGCGCGCCCTCGCCCGCGCTGGCCTCACTGCACGATCGCATGCCGGCCATCCCCGCGCCCGCGGCCTATGAAGCGTGGCTCGATCCGGCCCGCACCCGGCCGGAAGATCTGCTGCCGTTGCTGGCATCGCCGCCCGATCTGGAGATGTACCCGGTCAGCCTCCTGGTCAACCGCGCCGGTGAAAATTCGCCCGCCTGCGTCACTCCGGCGCAATAACCCCGGCTGGCTCTGCGGCCATCACCGCCGCCTGACAGGCGCGGCTGAACTCCACCACCCGCCCCTCGCCCCAGTAGATGCCCGCGCCCGCGCGGCGGGAGTTGATGAAGGCGCAGTGGCCGCCGTGCGCGGTGGTCTCGAACCGGATGGCCGGGTTGGCGGCGCAGGCGCGGCGCGAGGCGGCGGTGATGACGATGAAAGGGTCGTCCTCGGCGTGCAGGATGAGCGTCGGCACCCGGATCGCGTCCAGCACCCGGGCGGCGCTGGCGCGCTGATAGTAGTCAGCCGCGTCGCGGTAGCCGGTGAAGGGGCCGGTGATGACGTCGTCGAACTCGCGCACCGAACCCATGCCGTCAAGCTTCTCCACCGGGTACCGCCCCGGATGCCGCGCCGCATCGCGGCGCAGGCGCCGCTTCAGGCCGGCCAGGAATCGGCGCTCGTAGAAATAGTTCACCTTGCGGTGCAGCGCGGTGGCGCAGGCGTCGAGGTCGAGGCAGGGCGAGACGGCGGCCACGCTGGTCAGCGCCGCCGGCGGTGAGCCGCCGCACTCGCCGGCATACTTCAGCACCAGGTTGCCGCCCATCGAGTAACCGATGAGCGCCACGGCGGTGACCAGCGGCCGCGCCGCCACCCAGGCCACCGCCGCCGCCACGTCGCCGCTCAGACCGGAGTTGTACAGCGCCGGGCAGCGGGCTTCCGCCTCGCCGCATCCGCGCACGTTCATGCGGATGACATGGAAGCCGGCCTCGAGCCCGAACCGGGCGGTGGTGAGCATGTACCCCGCCTCGCTCGACCCCTCGAGACCATGCACCACCAGCAGCGCCGGCGCGGCCGAGGGTTGCCAGTGGCTGCGCAGCAGCAGCTCGACGCCCCCGCCCACCGCCAGCCAGTCGGCCTGGCCCGGCGGCAGCCGAACGCCGCGCGGCCGCAGGAACGAGTACACCGTGTTGGCGTGGCCGTTGCGCAGCCACCACGGCGGACGGAACGGCGGGGAATCGCTCACCTTGAAATTTTAACGGCTGCCGCCACCCGCCGCGCCTGTTCGCGCACCTGCGCCGGCGCGGTGCCGCCCACGCCGTTGCGGCGGGCCAGCGAGGC
>Ga0134128_10005020_pt1 | contig 16076 bp, 11 predicted proteins | sample KB31754_FD_96462 | JGI IMG/M metagenome (GOLD analysis project Ga0134128, IMG submission 96462) | Terrestrial soil microbial communities with excess Nitrogen fertilizer from Kellogg Biological Station, Michigan, USA - KB3-175-4 | ecosystem: Environmental > Terrestrial > Soil > Unclassified ...
ACTGGTGCTCGAGCACTTCAACGAAGAGAGCTGCATCGCCTGCAAGCTCGAGGCGAACGGCTTCGACACCCACGAGGTCGAGCGCGTCGTCTCGGACTTCGCCCGGGAGATGGCTCCCGAGACAGCCAAGGATCACTGCTGAGGGCTGGCCGCCGCGCGCGGGTGTGATGGCGGTCACGCTTGCGGCAAAACAGGTGCATATACTCCTATTAGCGGGCGGGCCTGGACCGCCCCGGGAACGGAGGTGCATCATGAGTGTCGGCGAGGCGATAGCGCGGCAGGCGAGCGTTGCGAGCGCAGCCAGCCGGCCGAGGCTGGGCTTCGGCAGGCTTTCTCTTGCGGGGTTGGCGCTGGCCGCGGGCTTGGCGACCGCCTGGTACGGCTATGACTGGTGGCGTCTCGGGCGCTTCGTCGAAACCACCGACGACGCCTACGCCGGCGGCAACATCACGGCCATCTCCCCGCATGTCTCGGGCTTCATCGACCGGATCCTGGTCGCCGACAACCAGGAGGTCCGCTCCGGACAGGTGCTGATCCGCCTCGACCCCCGCGATTTCCGCGCCGCGCTCGATCGCGCAAACGCCGTCGTCGGGCAGCGGCAGGCGGGGCTGGCCTCGCTCGAGGCCAAGGACCTGCTGCAGCAGTCGGTGATCCGCCAGGCGGAGGCGGATCTTGCAGCCAAGACGGCCCAGGCCACCTTCGCCCAGGAGGACGAGATCCGCTATCGCCGGCTCGCGGAATCCAGCGTCGGCTCCCGCCAGAACGCGGAGAAGGCCTGGGCCGCAGACCAGGCCGCGCAATCGGCCGCCACCGCCGCCAAGGCAGGGCTTGCCGCCGCGCGGCAGCAGCTCGCCGTGCTGGAGACGGAGATCGCCGAGGCGCGCGCCGCGGTCGCGCAGGCCGAGGCCGAGGTCGAAACCGCGCGGCTCAATCTCGGCTATACCGAGATCCGCTCGCCGATCGACGGCTTCATGGGCAACCGCGCCGCGCAAGTGGGCGCCTATGTCTCGAGCGGCGCCTATCTCCTTACGGTCATTCCCGCGCATCGCCTCTGGGTCGATGCCAATTTCAAGGAGGACCAGCTCGCGCGCATGAAGCCGGGAGAGCGTGCGACCGTCGTCGCGGATGTGCTGCCCGACCATGTTTTTCACGGCCATGTCGAGAGCCTCGCCCCCGGCACCGGGGCGATCTTCAGCGTGATTCCCCCGGAGAACGCTACCGGCAATTTCACCAAGATCGTGCAGCGCGTCCCCGTCCGCATCGCGCTCGACCCCGGCGATCCGCTGCTCGGCGAGATTCGCCCCGGGCTCTCGACGACGGTGAGCGTCGATACGCGGCCGGAAGCGGGGAGGGCGCGATGAGCGCGACGGACCCCACCGGGCGCTGGCTGAAGAGCCTGCTGCCCTTTGTCGTGATGTGCGTCGGGATGTTCGTGGCGCTGCTCGACATCCAAATCGTGGCCTCCTCGCTCCAGGATATCGGCGGCGGATTGTCCGCGGCGCAGGATCAGATCAGCTGGGTCCAGACCGCCTATCTCATCGCCGAGATCGTCATGATCCCGCTCTCGGGCTGGCTGACGCGCGTCTTCTCGACCCGCTGGCTTTTCACCGCCTCGGCCGCCGGCTTCACGGTGAGCAGCATGTTGTGCGGTCTTGCCTGGAACATCGACAGCATGATCGTCTTCCGCGCGCTCCAGGGGCTGCTCGGCGCCTCGATGATCCCGACGGTCTTCACCTCGTCCTTCCACTATTTCGAAGGGCCGCGCCGGGTCTATTCCGCCGCGGTCATCGGCACCATAGCCTCGGTGGCGCCGACGCTCGGGCCGGTGATCGGCGGCTTCATCACCGACACGCTGAACTGGCACTGGCTCTTCTACATCAATGTGGTTCCGGGCACCGCCATCGCCGTGCTGGTGCCGCTGCTGGTCAGGATCGACGAGCCCGATCTCTCGCTGCTCAAGGAAGCCGATTATCCCGGCATCGCGCTGATGGCGGTGGCGCTCGGCACGCTCGAATACGTGCTCGAGGAAGGCGCGCGCTGGAACTGGTTCGAGGACGCGACGATCCGCCGCTGCGCACTCGTCGCCGGGATCGCCGGCGCGCTCTTCGTGATCAGGAGCCTCACCGTCGCGCGGCCGGTGGTCGATCTGCGCGCGCTCGTCAACCGCAACTTCGCGCTCGGCTGCGTGCTCTCCTTCATCACCGGCATCGGCATCTTCTCGACCATCTACCTGACGCCGCTCTTTCTGGGCTATGTGCGGGGCTTCAGCGCCTGGCAGACCGGCACCGCCATCTTCTCGACCGGCGCAGCCTCGCTGGCCGGTGTGCCGGTCTATATCGCGCTGGCGCGCAAATTCGACACGCGCTGGCTGATGATGGCCGGTCTCGCTTCCTTCGGACTTGCGATGTGGAGCTTCAGCTTCATCACCCATGAGTGGGGCGCGGCCGAGCTGCTCCTGCCGCAGATCCTGCGCGGCTTTCCACAGGTCTTCGCGGTGGCGCCGAGCGTCACGCTGGGGCTCGGCAGCCTGCCGCCGGAGCGCCTCAAATATGCGAGCGGACTCTTCAACATGATGCGCAATCTCGGCGGCGCGGTCGGCATCGCGGTGAGCGGCGCCGTGCTCAACGACCGCACGAATTTTCATTTTCTGGCGATCGCCTCGCATCTGACGCCGGCGAGCGTGCCGATGGAGCGGTTGGTGGCCGGCATCGCCCTGCGCTACGGCGCGGTTCTCGGCGGGCCCGAGCAAGGCCATGTCGCCGCACTCGAGCGGCTCTGGCATCTCGCCTATCGCGAAGCTTCGACCTTGGCCTATGCCGATGCCTTCCGTGCCATCATGGTCGCTTTCCTCATCGCGACGCTGCTGGTCCCGCTGATGCGCAACGTTGCAGCCCCGAAAGCGCCGGCGCCGGCGGCGCATTGAGCGGCGAGGCTGGCTGGGGCCCGCTCGTCCGGCTCAACGCCTCGTCCGGGAGCCGCGCCATCCTGTCGCCCCAAGGTAGCGGGAACTTTCCCACTTCTGAGCGGTTCAGTCGGTCGCGGCGGATGTTCGCCCCTTTTTGGAGCGCCGGCTGTCCTTCCGGAGAATTGTGCGCCAAGGCGGGGGGCGGATACTTAAGGTGCGCCGTGGAGCGGTAGGGATGATCGAGGAGACGGTGCTGGACGATCCTGGCGCTGCCTGCCTTGCGGGCGGCGGCGAGATGGGCGCCTTGATGCGCGCCCTCGACTGGTCGAAGACGCCGCTCGGTCCGGTCGAGAAGTGGTCGCCGAGCCTGCGCATGATGGCGAGCTTCCTGCTCGCCAATCGCTTCCCGCTGCTGCTGTGGTGGGGGCCCGAGTTCTGCCAGCTCTATAACGACGCCTATCGCCCGGTGCTGGGAACGAAGCACCCAAAATCGCTTGGCCAACCGGCGGGCGAGTGCTGGGCCGAGATCTGGCACATCATCGGCCCGCTCGTCGAGACGCCCTTTAACGGCGGTCCCGCCACCTGGATGGAAGACATCTTCCTCGAGCCCAATCGCCATGGATTCGTGGAGGAGACGCATTTCACCATCGCCTACAGCCCGGTGCCCGACGAGACGGCGCCGCGCGGCATCGGCGGCGTGCTCGCCACGGTGCACGAAATCACCGAGAAGGTGGTGGGCGAGCGGCGCCTCGCGGCGCTGCGCGATCTGGGCGCGCGCGCCATGGAGGCGAAGACGGCAGAGGAGGCCTGCGCGGCCGCCGCGAGCGTGCTGGCGACCAACGCCAAGGACGTGCCCTTCGCGCTGCTCTATCTCATCGAGGGCGAAGGCAAGCGCGCCCGTCTTGCCGGTGCTGCCGGGATCGCGCCGGACACGGCGGCGAGTCCGGGTGTGGTGGAGCTCAGCGAGGACGCAGAAGCGCCGGGCTGGCCGCTGGCAGCAGCGGTGCGGCAGGACGCGATGGTCGCCGTCGAGGATCTGGCCGAGCGCTTCGGACCGCTGCCATGCGGCCCCTGGGCCGAGCCGCCGCGCCGGGCCGTGATCGTGCCGGTGCGCTCGAACATCGCGCACCAGCTCAACGGGGTGCTGGTCGCGGCCGTGAGCCCGCGGCTCAGGCTCGACGATCTCTATCGCAGCTTCTTCGAGCTCGCGGCGGCGCAGATCGCGACATCGATCGCCAATGCCCGCGCCTATGAGGAGGAGCGGCGGCGCGCCGAGGCGCTGGCCGAGATCGACCGCGCCAAGACCGCCTTCTTCTCGAATGTCAGCCACGAGTTCCGCACGCCGCTGAGCCTGATGCTGGGCCCGCTCGAGGAGGCGCTCGCCGCGCCCGCCGAGACGCTGCCTGAGCGGCGCGACGATCTCGCGCTCGTCCATCGCAACGGGCTGCGCCTGCTGCGGCTGGTCAACACGCTGCTCGATTTCTCGCGCATCGAGGCGGGGCGCGTGCAGGCCTCTTATACGCCGGTCGACCTCGCGAGCCTCACCACCGAGCTTGCGAGTGTCTTCCGCTCGGCGACGGCGAGGGCGGGGCTCGCGCTCGAGATCGATTGCCCGCCGCTCGCGGAGCCGGTCTGGGTCGATCAGGACATGTGGGAGAAGATCGTCCTCAACCTGCTCTCCAACGCGTTCAAATTCACGCTCGAAGGCGGTATCACCGTGCGGCTGCGGCAGGACGGAAGGCGCGTGCGGCTCGCGGTCGAGGACACCGGCACCGGCATTCCGGCGCAGGAGCTGCCGCGGCTCTTCGACCGCTTCCATCGCGTCGAAGGCGCGCGCGGCCGCACGCATGAGGGCACCGGCATCGGCCTCGCGCTGGTGCAGGAACTGGTGAAGCTCCATGGCGGCGAGGCGCGGGCGGGGAGCGTGCTGGGTCAGGGCAGCACCTTCACCGTCACCCTGCCGCTCGGCACGGCGCATCTGCCGGCCGAGCGCCTCGGCGCCGAGCGGACCCTCTCCTCGACGGCGCTCGGCGCCCAGCCCTATGTCGAAGAGGCGCTGCGCTGGCTGCCCGAGGAGGCCGGTGCTCCGGCCGACGAGATCGAGCGCGAATTGGTGCCTGAGCTGCCTTGGGGCGATGCCGGCGGTGGCATGCGGGCGAGGGTTCTGCTCGCCGACGACAATGCGGATATGCGCGACTATCTGGGCCGCCTGCTCAGCCGCCGCTACGAGGTGCGGATCGCCGCGGACGGCGCCGAGGCCTTGTCGCTGCTGCGCGCCAATCGTCCGGATCTGCTGCTGTGCGACGTCATGATGCCGCGGCTCGACGGCTTCGCGCTGCTGCGCGAAATCCGCGCCGATCCCGCGCTCGCGGGGCTGCCGGTGATCCTGCTCTCCGCCCGCGCCGGGGAGGAAGCGAGCATCGAGGGGCTCGAGGCGGGCGCAGACGACTATCTGGTGAAGCCCTTCAGCGCCCGAGAGCTGCTCGCGCGCGTCGGCGCCAATCTCAAGATGGCGCGCTTGCGCGGCGAGTTCGAGCGGCGCCTCGGCGCCGACCTCCGGGCGATGACCCGGCTTCATGAGATCGGGCTGCGCTGCCTGCGCGCCGACGCCGAGGAACGGGAATGCCTCGCCGAGATTCTCGACGCGGCCATCGAGATCTCCGGCGCCGAGAAGGGCGTGGTTCAGCTCATGGACCCGGAGACGGATACGCTCGAAATCGCGGTGCAGCGGGGGTTCGATCCGGCGTTTCTCGGTTTCTTCCGCCGGGTGACGCGAGAGGGCACCGGCGTTGCCGCCACGGCGCTTCGCTCGCGTGCGCGCGTGCTGGTCGAGGATGCGGAGAAAAGCCCGCTCTTCGCCGATGCGGGCGCGGCGGCGGCGATGCGCGCCACCGGGATGCGCGCCGTGCAGGCGACGCCGCTCGTCAGCAGCGCCGGCAAGATCCTCGGCCTGCTCTCGACCCATTGGCGTGAGCCGCACCGGACGAGCGAGCGCGAGCTGCGCCTCATCGATCTCGTCGCCCGCCATGCCGCGGATTATCTTGAGCGCCGGCAGGGCGAAGCGGCGTTGAGCAGGCTCAAGGATCAGCTTCAGGCGATCTTCGAAGGCAGCCCGATGGGCGTCTATATGGCGGATGACCAGCTGCGCGTCCGCCAGATCAATCCGGCCGCGCTGCCCGTCTTCGGCCGCATCGACGACCCGATCGGGCGCGATCTCGGCGAAGTGCTGCACGTCCTCTGGCCGCAAGCCTATGCCGACGAGGTGATGGGGTGCTTCCGCCATACGCTGGCGACGGGCGAGCCCCATCATATGGCCGAGCGCGCAATGGTGCGCCGCGATCTCGGGGTGCTCGAATATTACGAGTGGCGGATCGACCGCGTGCCGCTCGAGGGCGGGCGGTATGGCGTCGTCTGCTGCTTCCGCGACATCTCGGCGCAAGTGCTGGCCCGGGATACCATCACGCAATCGGAGAGGCGGCTGCGGGAGCTCAACGATTCGCTCGAGCGCCTGGTCCAGGAGCGCTCGCGCGCGCTCGAAGAGGAAATGGCGGAGAAGCAGCGGGTGCAGGCGGCGCTGGATCAGGCGCAGCGGCTCGAGTCGATCGGCAGGCTGACCGGCGGCATCGCGCATGACTTCAACAATCTGCTCACCGTCGTGATCGCGCAGGCGGAATCGATCGGCATGGTCACGCGCGACGAGCGGGTGACGCGGATGGCGGCGGCGGCGCAGCGCGCCGCCGAGCGCGGCGCGCAACTCACCAACCAGCTCTTGTCCTTCTCGGGCCGTCAGCAATTGCGGCCGGTGACGCTTGCCACCGACACGCTCATTCGCGGGGTCGGCGACCTCGTTCGGCGCACCATTGGCGAGGAAATCACGGTCGAGATCGCTGCCGGGCCCGAGCTCTGGCCGGTGCATGTCGATCCCGTCCAGTTCGAAGCCGCCGTCCTCAACCTCGCGATCAACGCGCGCGACGCCATGACGGGTGGCGGGCGCCTGACCATCAGCGGGCGAAACGAGCGGGTGGCGGGCGCCCAGGCGGAGCGACTCGGCCTGCGGCCGGGTTCCTACATCGTCACCAGCGTCTCAGACACCGGCACCGGCATGTCGGCCGATGTCCAGCGCCTCGCCTTCGAGCCGTTCTTCACCACCAAGGATGTCGGCAAGGGAACCGGGCTCGGCCTCTCGCAGGTCTACGGCTTCGTCCGGCAATCGGGCGGCACCGCGGCGATCGAGAGCGCGCCGGGGGCCGGCACGCGCGTCTCGCTCTATCTGCCGCGGGCGGAAGCGGCGGCCGCGTCTCAACCGGCTCCGGTCGAAGCGCGCCGCAGGCTCCACAACGGCGCGGGCAAGACCATCCTCATCGTCGAGGATCAGGCGGATGTGCGCGACATCATCGAGATGACCCTCGAAGACGCGGGATACCGCATCCGCACCGCGCGCGACGGCGTCGCCGCGCGCAGCATCCTGCAAAGCGAGGAGTCGATCGACCTGTTGCTTACCGACGTGGTCCTGCCGAATGGCGTCAACGGGCTCGACCTCGCCCAGTCGGCGCGCCGCCTCCGGCAGGATCTCAAGATCGTGGTCATGTCGGGATTCTGCGCGAACTGGGCGAGCGCGACCTCGCAGGGTTGACCTTCCTCGAAAAGCCCTTCCGCCAAAGCGACCTGGCCGCCACGGTCGCCGCGGCGATCTCGGGGTAAGCCGGTCGACAGAGGAAGGCGGATGGACTAAAGCATCCGGGCAGATCGCAGCCCCGAGACGACGGACGAGAAACCGGCGTGACGAAGAGCAAGGCGCAGAACAGCAGCTCTCCTGCCGAGCTCATCGATGGGAGGATCAAGGATCTCGGCGACTGGCGGGGCGAAATGCTCGGCCGCGTCCGTCGTCTGATCAAGGAGGCCGATCCCGAAATCGTCGAGGAGTGGAAGTGGCGAGGGGTTCCGGTGTGGTCGCATGACGGCATCATCTGCACCGGCGAGACCTACAAGAGCGTCGTGAAGATGACCTTCGCCAAGGGCGCCGCTCTGAAGGACCCTGCGCGCCTCTTCAATGCCAGCCTCGAGGGGAACACGAGACGCGCCATCGACATCCGCGAGGGCGAAACGATCGATGCGGCGGCGCTGAAGGCGCTCATCCGCACGGCCGTGGCGCTGAACAAATCCAAGGTCAAACGCTGATCTAGGACTTAGCGGGCATTTCGCGCGCGGATGCGCGCTTGCGATATGAGACCTCGCAAGCGCGGCACACTCCTTCCGGCGCCGATGAGAGAGACCGACCCTCCAACCGGACTCACTCCATAAAGCGGCGAGCCTCGATGACAACGCGTGCTACGGCGCGCATGAGCTTATCGGCGGTCGCCGCAAGGTGATCGATGGTCTGCTCATTGGGATTCCTCGCGGCTTCAGAGAAGGCGGCATCAAACGCTTCCATCGCCGTACTCACACGCTCGCGCAACTCCGGTCCAAGGGGCGCGGCGAGGTCTTTCTCGGCGCACATGCCTGCTCCTTCGCTGGGGCGGAGCGCACTCCTGGGCGCGCCCGGCGCCAGCACGAAACGTTGTTCGGATGGTTCCTTTCTCGAGCTCCATAGAGCGAAGACTGCTTCTCTGACGAGCGCGCACTCTTCGGATGTTCGGAATGTGAGGGAGACGCGAAGGAATCCATCTTCAGAATGGATGATCACGCCCGGCGAAGCGCAAGCACCGGCTTCGGCCGCGTGCCACGTCGCAGCGATCAGATGTTCCGCTTCAGTTGCGGTTAACTTCCGAAATTCCAGGCTTCGGACTTCGCGAGAGTCCCGAAGGTCATCTGGTTCGCGCATGGTGTCCCCCGTTGTGCATTGCCTGCGCATGCGGGTCGGAAACGCAGCGATTTCAACCAGCCTGTTCGACATTATCCCGCTCATCCCGGGAGCACGTCTATGGCCGGTTGGGACGTGCAGGAAAGCGCGCGCGCATCCGGCAGTTTCGCCGCGATGCGGCAGCCCGCCGGCCCTCGGAGCGACGCCGCCAAGCGTCATGACTCGCGCCAGAAAAAGCGGCGAACTGCGCATCGAGTGCTGCGATGAACTGCGGCCTTTCAGTTCGACCACTCGCCGAATGCCGGGATTGTTTTTCATTCTCATCGGGTGGAACCCCGATGGTTGATGCGGTTGCCGCCGTGCGAGAATCATGGGGCGCAGGGTGGGGTTTGCGGCGACATCCCATCGAGGCGCAGCGGGCGCCGGGCAACCCAACTCGGGCCGCGCGGACAATACCTCCGCGCCGATGAAATGCGTGTGGATGTGCGCGACTAAATCGGGCCCTGTCGCAAAGGACGCGACCTTGCCGACGACAATCTCACCAGAACGCGCGGCTCGGGAGGATGCTCATGACAAACCTCGAAAAGCACGGCGATCAGGCGGTACTTATCGGCCGTCTCATGTTTTCGTTGATGTTTATTCTGTTTGGCTACGGCAAGGTGACCGCTTATGCCGGTACGGTGGGCTACATGAGCTCACTCGGCCTTCCCGTACCCGCGCTCGTCACGTTGGCGGCCATCATCATTGAGATTGGCGGTGGCCTGCTGATGTTGGTTGGCTTTCAAACCCGAATCGCATCACTCGTGCTTGCGCTCTACGTCCTGCTTTCGGCGCTTATCGCGCATTCGCAGTGGGGCGATCTAAATCACTTCCAGCACTTCGTGAAAAACGTGGCGATCGCCGGCGGCTCACTGGCGTTTTTCGCTTTCGGCGCGGGCGCATATTCTCTCGACGCAAGAAAGCCCGAGACGTTGAAGAAAGTCCGGGCTCTCTAGCGGCAAGCTATAGATCGCCCGGCCGCGTCTCCTGTATGCGATGTCGGTTGAGACCGACCGTTTCAGGCTGTCCGTCATCTTTCACGACGCTCGGGCGCGGAAGCTCTCAGAGGATGGGTCGATCATCCGACAAGCGCTGATTCCAGGGTCGCGTCACTCGAACCAGTCCTGAACAGTGACGACATCGAACAGTCGGAGCGGCAATGGCACATAGTGGCCGCGGCGGTGAGCCGCGTCTAGCTCGCCTGCGGTTTTCGCCGCACGGCGCTGAGGGCGCGTTCCTCCTCGCGCGCAGCAAGCACCTCATAGCTTTCTGCCAGCTGTCGATAGGCGGCCTGCGCCGCCGGGGAGCACAGCTGGTCGCCGACAGCCCGGCACTCCTCCGCCCTTTGCCGCCAGCGTTGCGCCCGCGTGAGATCGCCGCTCTGCGCGACGCGCTGAAAGCGTTCGATCGTCTCTTCTGCTCTGAAGAACCCGGGGCTTCCGTGGCGGTCGATGTGTTGGGCCAGCTGGGCAAGCTGAAACGCATGGTCGAGCAGCTCATAGGCGAGCGGCTGTTCCTCCGTCGCCGCTTTCCGGCAGAACCTCGATTGCGCGCGCAGCTCCTCTGGCGTGGGGTTTCGAGCCATGGCCTCTTCCCCTCCGTCCGTGCGGACGAGACCGACCCCTTCTCGTGCGGCGTTGTGACCTCTTCTGAGTCTAGGGGCCATGCATGATCAATCCGCACGCCCACCCTACACCCGAGCGGGTCTCAGCCGTTAGCCGCGATCAAAGTGAAAACTTTCTGCCGATATGAAACCTGCGCGTTGCCGCCTCTCCGCGGCTGAGTTCGAGGAGGACGGATGCCACCGCGCTTATTAGGGAAGAATTGGGGAAGAGAACTGGAGCCGCTGGCTAAGCGGTTAAGTATGTTGGCGTCCCCTACCGGATTCGAACCGGTGTTGCCGCCGTGAGAGAGGGGTATCGGCGTCTGTGGGCATTCGCCACTATTCAAGAAAGCTCGATGGAATCGGCATTTCTGTTCTTGCGTGTTCGGCATCGTCCGTCTACATTTATGCCGTACGTTTGCCGTACGTCCTGTTGCCGCCTTGCGGAGGGGGATCATGCCGAGGACCTTGCGGGATGCGAAGCTCGACACGCGTGCCGCCCGGTTGCGCCTCAAGGCCAGGCGCGAGCCCTATTGGCGCTCGCTCTCAGAAGGGGTGGCGATCGGCTACCGCCGGGGCGCGAAAGGCGGGACATGGATTGGCCGGCATTACAGCGCCGAGCATGGGCGCCGCTATCTGGCGCTCGCCACGGCCGATGATGTCGCGGACGCGGACGGGGTGCATGTTCTGTCCTTTGCGCAGGCGCAGGAAGGGGTGAGGAGTTGGCTGCGCGATCTCGCGCGGCAGGATGCGGGTGAGGTTGAGAGCGGCCCCTACAGCGTTTCCGACGCGCTCGACGATTATGTTGCCGACTACAAGCGCCGAGGCGGCAAGGCGGCGGACCGGCTCACCTGGACAATCAACGCGCATATCCGGCCGGCACTCGGCGACATGCTGGTTGCCAAGCTGACGCGCACGAGGATCGAGGCTTGGCTAGACGGCGTTGCGGCCAAGGCGCCGCGCGGCCGGACGAAGAAGGGCAAACACCAAAAGTATCTTGAGATGCCCAAGACGGAGGAGGGACGCCGGCGCCGGCGCAGCACCGCCAACCGGGTGCTGACGGTCCTCAAGGCTGCGCTCAACCTTGCCTACCAGCGCCGCCGCGCGCCGAGTCGCGAGGCATGGGACGCGGTAAAGCCGTTCCGGGAAGCGGATGCGGCCAAGGTGCGCTATCTGTCGGACGATGAGGCGCGCCGGCTGGTGAACGCTTGTCCGGAGGACCTGCGCAAATTGGTGACTGCCGCGCTGCTTACGGGCGCCCGGTATGGCGAACTCGCGGCCCTGATGGCCGCCGATTTTGATGCCGCGAGCGGGACCTTACACGTCTCGCGCAGTAAGGGCGGCAAGCCGCGTCACATCCCCTTGACCGACGAAGGGGGCCGATTCTTTGCCCGCGCCGCCGCCGACAAGAACCGCGGCGATTTACTGTTTACCCGCTCCGCGGGCGGCGCCTGGGGGCGGGCGCACCAGTTCCGGCCGCTCAAACAGGCTTGCGCCGCAGCGAAGATCAAGCCGTGGATCGGCTTTCATGCTCTTCGGCACACCTACGCGAGCCGCCTCGCCATGAAGGGCGTTTCGATGGCGGTCATCGCCGCGGCGCTGGGGCATGCGGACCAGCGCATTTCCGAGCGGTTCTACGCGCACATGGCGCCGAGTTATATCGCCGATACCGTGCGCACCGCGCTCGGAACGACCGGGCTAGTGCCGGTGGATAACGTGATGCCGTTCGGCGCGACACGGTAAATGCTCGGACGGAAGTGGCCGTCGCGGGCGGTTGTCCGAGCCCCCTCTCGGGCACCGTATCGATCCGCAGGCGCATGAATAGCATCAAGCGCCTCTAAACTCAGGTCGGTGCGCCGCCGAGCGCCCTCGGCCCGGACCTTCACCGAGCGCCGTCGCCCAGGCCACTCACTGGCGTGGGTGCTAGGCGTCCTAAATGAAACCGACAGAAGCGCCCGAACGTCCGCTCCCGGACCGACAGCGGCCATTCTTTCGCGAGCGGAGCATGCCGCGGAAGTGCCATAAACGGTCATCGCTTTTTCGCGTCGCAACGGTTAAGGCGCACAGATGCCGCGGGCTCACCGAGACATGTCCTGTTCGGTCACCCTCGGGGATCGTTGCTGTAAACACGGGAATTTCCAGCGGCTTGTCGAAATAGGCGACGACGCCTGCGCGCACTCGTTCAGATCACGGCGGCAACGACCGCCGCGGGACGCCGTCACGCGGCATTAGCGAGCTCTTCAATGGCACCGCGGTTCACGAGGATCACGTCGTGACTGTCTTGGAGACGGATCAGCCTTCTGCTTCTCAATTCAGTGACTGTGCGGCTGACGGTCTCGATGGTCAGTCCGAGATAGTCTGCAATGTCCAAGCGCGTCATGGGCAACGATGCACGGTGAGAATCGCCGCCGCGATCTGCCATCATCAACAGAAAAGAGGCCACCTTTTCAGTGGCGTCCTTGCGGCCAAGCAGCAACATGTGTTCTTGTGCCGCGGCGATGTCGTCGTTGACCATTAGGCGAAGGCACTTGGCAACTCCGGGGTGCCGTTCCGCCAAGCCGGCGACGCTTTTCCTCGTCCAGCGCACGAGCGTTACGGCGGTAACCGCCTCGGCGGAGCACAAGTTCTGGCCCTCGCCGGTGAGCCCGAAGAAATTTCCCGACAGGTAGAAATCACTGATGAACCGGCGTCCATCCGATAGGAGCGTACAGTTGCGTATGATGCCCCTACTGACCTTGAAGTAGGACTTCGCGTCACCACCCTCGAAGAAAACTGTTGCATCTCGTTCCAGCGACAGCACGAGGCCGATGCGCTCCAACGCTGCGAGTGCGGTCGTCATCTCGAGACGACCGATAGGAATGGCGGAAATACGGTGGGAAGCGGCCGCGGTCCGAATGGCGGTGGCCAGCATTCTGCTTTCTCCTCCGTGCAACGGTTCTTATTGTTCCGACGAAGAGTAGCCGTCATGGGCGCGGCGGCCTAGGACTCACTAGTAATGGAGTAGTTGCTTACGAGGGAGCCATGCTCAGCCACATCGCAGCGCAGTTCAGCGGGAATTTTGCCGACATCGAACCCTCCTCGCCGCCACCGGTGTCACGGGGCCGTTTACTCCCCCTTGCGCCGGCGCCGTTGTGCTATTTGGCGGTGGGTGATTGGGGTGATTGTCCGGATGAAGGCCCCGTGTGGGGTTCATCCGCGCCATAGATGATGCCGATTGCGATCGCCAATGCCGGCAGCCATCGTGCCCGCTCGGAAATCGGCCACTTCCCATCTCCTTCGGCTGCCGGGCGGCGTCGGGATCCCTCTGGCACCGCCCCGCGCTCTGACGTTTCGCGCGCTCGCGCCCACCGCGCGGTCGCTTTGGCAGCCCTCGCTTTGAGTTCCTGGCCAAGCGTCAACGAGGTTTCGGACGCTCCCGGCAATACAGGTGGACGGGCCATCAGGCGGCGAGCTTCGCGGCGCAAGCACTCGCAACATCTGAATCGGCGAGAGCACTTCCAGGCATCACCGCCCACTTCTCCGCCAGTTCGTATCGGGCGGTCCCATCGAGCTTTGGGGCAGTTGGCACGTCAGCCCGCGCACGCGCTTCGCAGAACATCGCTTGCTGCTCGACGATTCCAGCATGGATTTCGGCTCGCGCCGTGCGGCTCGTTACCTGCCACCCGGCATAGTTGGTAATGATCGGCCCTGCGAGCAAACCGATGGCCAGGGCGATAGCTGCCGGTTTTGCGGCCCGCCATCTGGATGCTGCGCTTTCCCATGCTGTCATGACACGCTCCCTCAGATACCACTAAGATTGGGAGTGGTGAAGAAAGCGATAGGTGCGGAAGCTACTCAGGGGCTAAGTATAAATACTCAGTTCAGCGGAGTTGATTTGCTGTTTTCTTTCAGGCGCGACCTGCACGGAAACGAACGTTTGGGCAGAGCGGCGGTTCTCTGACCGAGAGAGGGGCGACGACGTGCAAGGGAGCATTTCATGCCCAACGCTGCCTACTTCACTGCGATGGCCGCCCGGTGCTGCGGCCTGCTCGAAATCGCTACTGATCGGCAAATCATCGAGCAATTGCGGTTGTGGATCGCCGATTTCGAGACAGAGGCAACGCGAACCCGCGACCAACTCCGAAGACTCCGAACCATCAATCAAGATCGGCCGTAGCAGCTGTTTCTGCCGCGATCGATGTGAGCTCTCGGGATAGCTTTCCGGCGCGAGCGACGCGCCAAGCTGGACGTCGAGTCGCACCGTCGCGTGCGCAGAGAAATCACCGTACATGTGGCCGCGAGCGGCGCTACGCCGCGGCCAGCGCCAACCGCACCAGCTCTACCAGAGACTTCGAGCCGGTCTTGTGCATGATCGCGTTGCGATGGTTCTCTACTGTCCGTTGGCTGATACCGAGGTCGGCGGCGATGTTCTTGCTGGGTTGGCCCGCGAGGACCAGGTCCAATATCTCGCGCTGGCGCGCGGAGAGATCGGAGAGTCGCGCTGATGCCGCCTCGCGTCGCGCGGACAGCTTGACCGCATCCCGCGTCTGCTCCAGCGCGTGATCGATGCTGGCGAGCAGCTCGTCGCTACCGACCGGCTTCTCGATGAAATCCACTGCCCCCGCCTGCATCGCCCGCACCGCCATGGGGACGTCGCCGTTGCCGGTGATCATGATCGCCGGCAACCGACAGCCCTTGTCCTTCAAGCGTTGCAGCAGCCCAAACCCGTTCATGCCGGGCATCACCGCGTCGAGCAGCAGGCATCCCTCGGCATCGGGGCGATAGGCGTCAAGGAAGGCTTCCGCGTTGGCATAGACCTCCACCATCCGCCCGTCTTCCCTGAGCAGATCCTCCATCGACCGGCGAAGTCCGCTGTCATCGTCGACGACGAAAATGACAGGGCGCTTCCCGCCGTTCCCCCGCGCCGAGGAAGGTTGAGGTTGAGGCTGCGGCACCGTTACCAGCGTCTGCCGCTCCGAGAGAAGGCGCCGGATGAGGCTCGTCAGCTCCTTGAGCTTCACCGGCTTGTTGAGCTGCGCGCAGCCATGACGCGCGATCTCCCGCAAGGTCTCCGTCGAGATGTCGCCCGTGAGAATGAGCACCGGGATCTCGTAATGGAGAATCTCCCGCAGCCTGTCGACGACCTGCAGCCCGTTCATTCCCTTCGGCAGGTTGTAATCGGCGACGACCAGGTCCGGACGCCGCGCTCCCGGCTGGACCAACTCGATCGCCGCCTTTCCGTCCCCAACAGCCACGACTCCGCAGCCATCTTCGCTCAGAGCAACCTCGAGCAGCTCGCGCACGTCGGGGTCGTCCTCGACCACCAGGATCGTGCCCTGAGGGCGAATATCCTCCTCTTTTTTCCGCTGCTGGTCTTGCGGCGGCGGACGGGCCGCGTCCTCGCGCCCCAGCGGCACCTCGACGGCGAAGATCGAGCCCTTCCCCGGACGGGACCGGACGTCGACAGCGTGACCCAATAGATCCGCCAGACGTTGCACGATGGCAAGGCCCAGGCCGAGACCACGGCCGCGCTCGCGGGCGGCGTTATCGAGCTGGTGGAACTCGTCGAAAATCGCCTTGAGCTGGCTTTCCGGGATGCCCGGACCGGTGTCCCATACCTCGATGCACACCTTGTCGACGTGCCTGCGACAACCGAGCAGCACCCGGCCGCGCTCGGTATATTTCATCGCGTTCGAGAGCAGGTTCCGTATCATTTGCTCGAGCAGGCGCGGGTCGCTGCGCACGAAAAG
>Ga0134128_10005022_pt1 | contig 16069 bp, 13 predicted proteins | sample KB31754_FD_96462 | JGI IMG/M metagenome (GOLD analysis project Ga0134128, IMG submission 96462) | Terrestrial soil microbial communities with excess Nitrogen fertilizer from Kellogg Biological Station, Michigan, USA - KB3-175-4 | ecosystem: Environmental > Terrestrial > Soil > Unclassified ...
GTTGTGCCGCCGGCGAAGCTGATCCTGGAAAAAACCCGTCAGCATCAGACACTGCGACCCGGCCGCTTCCATGACCTCGGGGTCGACATGCTGACTGCGGTCCATGACGAAGACGTCGAACACCGTCGACAGGTTGACGGGGCTCGGCGGGAAGTCCGTCACCGACGCCGTGGACGTCGTCGCGAAGTGCGCGAGCACGCTCGCGTTGTAGAGGAGCTCGTCGTCGGACGTCGCCGGACCTTCCGGGACGACGTCGCGCAGACGCTCGTAGAAGAATCGCAGGGCCTGACCGTTCGTCACCGCGAGCCAGGGATCGGACGACATGGCGTGCCTCCTCTTTCTTCCGTATCGGCCGCGCCGCCGGTCTCTACAACCTGGCGGCCGCCACGGACGCACGCCATCGATCAGTTCACGTTCTGTGCCAGCGGAAGGCCGCGACTTTCGGCGGCGTTTCGCCGCCTGTGTCCTCTGCCCTCTGAGCGAGCCTCACAGCCTCCAGGCCGCCAGGCTCCACGCCTCTTACTTTCCTGGCTGCAGAATGAGCTTCTGCATGCGCCAGTTGAGGAGTTCGCCGACATACAGCTCGTGATCCGACGGGCACGTGATCTCGTGGATCCAGCCGAACTGCTTCGGCTGCTTGCCGAACGAACCGAACCAGCCGAGCATCGTGCCGTCGAGGCTCAGTTTGAAAATGCGGCCGGAGTCGGCGTCCGAGCTGAAGAGGACCTGCGAGGGCCCTGGCGTGATGCAGATCGCCCACGGCTGGCCGATGCCGCCGAACTGGCGCACGAACGTCCCATCGCCGGTGAAGACCTGGATGCGGCGATTCGTGCGGTCGCCGACGTAGACGTTCCCCGCCGCGTCGGTCGCCATCGTATGCGGGATGTTGAACTGGCCCGGCCCGTTGCCGCGCTCGCCCCATGCCTTGATCCAGTTGCCGTTCTTGTCGATCTTCACGACGCGTGAGTTGTTGTACCCGTCGGCGACGAAGATGTTGCCCGCGGCGTCCCACGCGACGTCGGTCGGACGGTTGAAGGAGCCGTCACGCGCGCGAGGCGGCGGCGAGTTCGGCTTGGGCTGCTCGGGCGGTCCGTCCACCAGCTCCCACTTCCGGCCGAGGACCATCACGACATGCCCCGCCGGATTGAACTTGATGACCGTGTTGGTGCCCTCGTCGACGCACCAGATGTTGTCGTCCTTGTCGATGCGGACGACGTGCGCCTGGTAGAAGCCGTAGAGATCTTTCCCGATCTCGCGGACGAAGGCGCCGGCCTTGTCGAACTCGAGGAGGCGCGTGCGCGCCGCGCGATCGTAAATGAAGATGTGCCCCTTCGAGTTGACCGCCACGCCCGCCACCTCGCCGAGGTTCATGTCCGGCGGCAGCTTCAGCACGTCGGGCACCGACTCGAACGCGATCTCGGGTGCATTCGGCGGCGGCGCGGGCGTCTGCTGTTGCGCGGCCACCGTCGCCGCGAACGCCGCCGACAGGCCAGCCACGAGGAACCGGGCCGTAAGGGGTCGTGTCATGCGGCGCATCCTACCCCATCACCGCCATGCCCTCCACGCCCTCTGCGTTTCAGGACGGAGATCGGATTAAGATGCGCGCATGCCAACTCCAACCCGCCTCGTCCAGGGCCTCGGTGTCGTCGTCGCGCTCGCTGCCGTGCCGGTGTGGCTCGCGGCCCAGCAGCCGCAAGCGCCGCAGACGCCGGCCGCGCAGTCGCCGGACTGCGGCCAGCGGGCTGGTCGCGGCGGTCGGGGTGGCGGCAACGGCGCGGCCAATCCCTTCCCCGGCGGCACGAACCCCGACGGGTCGCTCCGGCCGACGCGGCCCATCACGGCGCTCTTCACGCAGGACGCCTACACGGAGTACGAGATTCTGGCGCCCGGCTCGGAGTCGTTCCGCATCCGCTACCTGCCCGAGACGACGCGCGTCGGCGCGACGACGCTCGACAACGCGACGCGCGGCGGCAGCGAGGGATCCGGCGTCGAAGTCTACGACCCGCGCACGGGCAAGCCGCTGCAGTTCACCTACACGCCGGACCCGTGCGATCCGGAGACGCACGCGATTCACGCCACGCTGCCGTGGCCCGTGCCGCAGGGCGGCGTCGGCCGCGTGCTCATCTTCAAGACCTACAAGGACGAGCGCACGTATCAGATGCACGGCGAGGACATCGTCTGGGTGCGGAGCCTGGCCGGCTACCGGCTGGGCGTGCTGCTGCCGAAGGGCTTCGCGTTTCTCTCGTCGAACGTCGCCGCGCAGATGTCGACGACCGCGTCGGGCCAGCTGCGGATCGCGTTCGCGAATCCGAGCGGAGAAAGCAATCCCGTGACGATTCACGCGCGCAAGACGACCGCGACGTTCCCGCCGACGCCCTACACGGACATGTTTTTTGACGACATCAAGACGCTCTACGACCTGGGCGCGCCGGAGACCGGCACGATTAAAGTCGAGCAGACGTACAGCGACTACCGGAAGGGATCGAAGGCGAAGCTCGATTCGCTGGCGTATCTCAAACTGGCGAACCCGCAGGTGATCGATCTCGATACGGCCAAAGCGCTGACGCCGGCGAAGGACGGCACGGGCATGAGCGTGCCGCTCGAGGTGCCGATCGTGGACGACAGGCAGAGCGCGCACCTCCGGATCACGGGGACGATCGCCGACGGCAGCTACAAGGTGACGAACGGCGACCTGGTGTTCACGCGCACGCTGCACGGCCTGCGGAACACGGTCATTCTGCCGGAGGGCTGGGACGTCACGGCCGTGTCGCAGTCGGGCACGGTCGGGATGTCGCAGAGCCGGCAGTTCGTGGCGCTCATCAACCTGAACGCTGAAGACCAGTACTCGGTCACGATTCACGCGCGCAAGCGCTGACGGAGCCTTCCGATGCCGCCGCTGCACGAGCAGGCGTTCACGCTCATCCTGCTCGCGATTCCCGTGGCGTGCGTCGCCTGGACGGTGACGCACGAGGAAGTGTTTCGCGAGCCGCGCGAGTACTGCGTCAGGAACAGCAAGACGCGGTCGCACGTGCTGGGGCGGAAATTCTTCTATCTCTTCACGTGCGAGTACTGCTTCAGCCACTACGTGTCGGCCGGCGCCGTGGCGCTGACGGGCTTCCAGATGCTCTACCCCGACTGGCGCGGCTACGTCGTCGCGGGGTTCTCGCTGGTGTGGATCGCGAACGTGTACATGAGCCTGTTCGGCCACCTGCGTCTCGAGATCCGCGAGGAGCGCCTCGAGATCGAGCTGGAAGAGGAAGAGAAAGCGTCAAATCACCGCCGCGCCGGCTGGCGAAAATGACTTCGGAAGTCCTTTTTATGAAACGTGTCACTGTTGCTGGTCTGATCGCGGCGTCGGCCGCCTACGTCTTCGCTCAAACCCCGGCGCCGCCGGAGCGGCGCGGGGCTCCGGCGGCCGCGCCCCACAGCGCCGACGGCGCGAAGGTCGAGCAGACGTCGATGGGCGCGAAACCAGAGTTGCCGGTCGCGGCCAGCTTCGACGGCCTCGGCGTCGGCATGACGGGGCCGCATGGCACGTGGACGCGCGGCAATCCGTCCGACAACAGCCTCGCCGTCGGTCCGAATCACATCGTCCAGATCGTGAACTCGCGGCTGGCGATCTTCACGAAGAAGGGCGCGAAGTACGACACCACCGGCACGCCGCTCTACGGGCCCGTCGAGACCAACGTGCTCTTCAAGGACTTCGGCGGCGCCTGCGAGCAGAGGCTGAGCGGCGATGCGGTCGTGCGGTACGACCAGCTCGCGGACCGCTGGCTGTTCGTGCTGCCAGTGTTCTCGCGCGGCGACGTGCGGCCTGATCAGCCCGTCGTGCCGAAGGGCGGCGACCCGACGCAAGTGAGCGTGCCGGGACGCCCGGGCCAGCCGGGGCAGGCGCATCCGCTGTTCGTGCCGCCGCCTCCCCCGCCTGCTCCGCCGACGCCGCCGGGTCCGCCCGCTGGCCGCGGGCGCGGCGCGCAGCCGCCCGGGCCGCAGGGTCCGTACTCGATGTGCTACGCCGTGAGCACGTCGAACGACCCGATGGGCTCGTACTACCGATACGAGTTCCTGCGCGCGCTCTTCCCCGACTATCCGCGGCCGGCCATCTGGCCGGACGGCTACTACGTGCCGTCATCGACGAGCGACAACCGCATCTCGGAAACGGTCGCGACGCAGAAGCACGCGTGCGTCGCCGACCGCGCGCGCATGCTGAAAGGTGAGCCCGCGTCCGAGCAATGCGTGATCGTCGAGAACGTGAGCTTCCTGAACAACGCCGACATCGACGGCAAGGCGCTGCCCCCCTCAGGCGCGCCGAACGTGATGATGGCCGCCGGCGGCCGCCAGCTCGACAAGATCTTCGACGACCACGTCATCAACGAATGGGACTTCCACGTCGACTGGAAGGATCCGTCGAAGACGACGGTGACCGGGCCGCACCCGATCGACGTCGCGCCGTATCACTTCCTCTGCGACGGTCAGCTCACCGACTGCGTGCCGCAGCAGGGCACCGAGCGCACGCTCGACGCGCAGGGCGACAAGCTCATGCAGCGGCTCGTCTATCGCCGCGTCAACGGCCACGAGTCGATCCTCGCGCTCCACTCGATCAACACCGAGGCGGCGGCCGGAGGCGTGCGCTGGTACGAGTTCCGGATCGAGAAGGACCGCAAGGTGACGCTCTACCAGCAAGGCACGTATGCCCCCGACGGACACTATCGCTGGATGGCGAGCGGCGGCATCGATAAGGACGGCGACATCGGCATCGGCTACTCGTACGGCGGCGCGGACGGATTCGCCGGCCAGCGCTTCGCCGCGCGGCTCGCGAACGACCCGCTCGGCGAACTGACTTTCCACGAGACGACGCTCGCGGCCGGCGAAGCGCCGCAGACGACGACGGTGCGCTGGGAGGACTACACGACGCTCGCAATGGACCCGAGCGACGACTGCACCTTCTGGTACGTCGGCGACTACCTCAAGAAGGACGCGACGACCTACTCGACGAAGATCGCCGCGGTGAAAGTGCCCGCGTGCAAATAGGGGGACGGGTCTCTTTTCCACAGTTTTCGCCGAAAAGGGGACAGGCCTCCCACCCACTCGCTAGTGATTGCGCCGGGAGGCCTGTCCCCTTTTCGGCGAAAACTGTGGAAAAGAGACCCGTCCCCCTCTGATTGACGTGATCGGCACCTTGCTGGCGACGGCGGTCATCCAGGCCTGCGCAAGAACGGCGTAGCCGGCTTTCGTCGGATGCAGGCCGTCGACGTCGATGAGCGACGCGAGCGTCGGATCCGCCGCCTTGAACGCCGCGTTGCCGTCCACGATCGTCGCGCCGCCGATGCCGGCACGAATCTTCGTGTTGACCTGATCGATGGCGGCATTCTTGTTCAACAAGTCCGCCGAATCGCCGGATGCAGCGCCGCGACATGGCTGCGGCGGATCGAACGGCATGCAATTGGCCACCGGAAGGATCGTCGAGACGAAGATGAAGGAGACGCCGCTGGAAATGGCGCTCGCCACGTCGTTCTTGAGGTAGTTGAAGATCGTCTGCGCATCGTTGGCTGTCGGAGTCCAGCCATACGTGCCTGCGATGTCATTCACGCCCTCGAGCAACAGCACAACATCCGGGCGATCCGTTGCGAAACAGGCCCCGAGTCGCGGCACGCCGTTTCCCGCTGGCTCGCCCGGGTTGCCCTCGTTTTCCATGACGAACGACTCGCCGGGAAATCTGCCTTTCAGAAGATTCAGCAGCTGCTGGGGATAAGACGCGGTCGGATCGAAGTACTGGATGGTCCGGTCGGTCGACTGCAGACTCGTGGTGCCGCAGGTGGGCGGATTGTAGGTCTCCGGATAGGTGTCGCCGGCGAAATCGATCCCGTTCTCGCCCGCCGTCGTGCTGTCACCGAACGCCAGAAAGTGCATCGCGCCCAGCCGCGCGGACGACGCGACCGTGACGGTGAACGAACAAACCGCTGACCGGCCGATGTTGTCGTGCGCCGTGCAGCTGACGCCGGTCGTACCGACCGGGAACGTCGCGCCCGACGCGGGGCTGCACGTCGTCGTCACCGGCGGCGTGCCGCCCGTCTCGACCAGCTTGTAGGTCACCGCGGCGCCCGTCGCCGGCGCGTCGCTGACCGAGATGTTCGGGCAGCTGGTGAACTCGGGATTGCCGACGCCGCCCCCTCCGGGTCCGCCGAGGTCGGAATCTCCACACGACGCCCACAGCCCGCCGACGACGGCGAGCGCAAGCGCGGCGGCGGTCCGTCGGTGGCGGCCGGGAAGCATGCCCGGCATCGATAGTAAGAGAAAGCTGGGAAGGCGGGAAGTGGAGGCGCTATCGAGGCAGGCGCCGCACCGACGTCACCGGCGCCTTGGCGAGAATCGCGTTGAAGAACGTCTTCGCCGTCAGGGCGTTGCCCGCGGCGGTCGGGTGCAGGCCGTCGGTATCGATGAGGTTGAAGAAGTTCGGGCTGTCGGCCGCGACATAGGCCGCGTTGAGGTCGACGAGCGTCGCGCCGAGCGAGGACTGGGTCGCGACCATGGCGGCAATCTGGTTGTTCGTCGCCGCAATCGACGGGTTGCTCGACAGCGTCCCGCGGCACGACGACGTGCAGTTGCCGTTCGGCAGAAGGGTGCCGACGAAGATGAACGTCACGCCCGCGGCGTGCGCATTCTGGATGTCGGTCCGCAGATCGGTGACGATTTGCGTCATCGACGCCTGGCTGAATCCGCCCTGCGCCAGATCGTTGATGCCCTCGAGGAGCAGCACCGTGTCCGGATGGTCCACGGCGAGGACGCACTGCAGCCGTGGGATGCCCTGGTCGGTCCGCTCCTGCGGCCAGCCCCGATTGTCGACGGTGAACGTCTGCGTGAAATCGGCGGTCAGCAGATTGAGCAGCTGCGTGGGATAGGCGTTCGGCAGGTCGATGAACTGCGGCCGCGCGGCGCCGCCGAGCGGCCGGATGCCGCCGAGCCCCGTCGCCGCGGTCGACGGACACGTGGACGGCCCGATGAACGACGGCGATCCCGACAGGCCGTTCTCGCCCGCGGTGATGCTGTCGCCGAACGCGACGATGTTGGCGACGCCGATGGTGTGCGACTTCACCGCCACCGACGTCTGGCACACGGCGCTGCGATTGATCGCATCCGTCGCCGTGCAACTGACCGTCGTCGTCCCGATGGGGAACGTCGACCCGGACGCCGGCGTGCACGCGACCGACACCGGCGGCGTGCCGCCGGTCGGCGTCGGCGCCGCGAACGTGACCGGCAGCGACGTCGACCCGACGGGCACGGTGGCCGTCGTGCTCGCGGGGCACGTCACCGACAGCTGCTGCACCGGCGGCGGCGGAGGCGGCGACGTCGGACTGCCGCATGACGCAACCGCGGCCGCCGTGGCTGCCGCGGCAACGCGAGCGAGGCTCCTGATCGAATGCCGAGTCACAGAGATCTGATCCGAGATTAATTCCGAACGATGGCCAGCGTCAGCTAATTGGAATCCTCGGCGCGGCGCCCGGATGCCGATAGGCCTCGGCAAAGGCGCGGCCGAGCGCGGGCCCCGACGCGGCGATGCGCTCGGGCGTCTGCGTCGTGAAGCAGATGCGCAGTTCCTGCTCGCCGGCGCCGTCCGGGTAGAAGTGCGTTCCGGGAATGACCGCCAGGTTGTCGCGCTCGGCGCTGTCCTGCACCAGGCGCGCTCGCGCCTGCCCGCCGAGCTGACACCACAGATACAACCCGCCGCCCGGCGTCACGAACCGGACGAGAGTCGGCGTCGCGTGCTTGCGCAGCGCCTGCACCATCGCGTCCCGGCGCCGCCGATGCTCGTCGCGGAGCTTGCCGAGGTGCCGGTCGAACGTGCCCGAATCGAGGAAGTCCGCGATGACGAGCTGCGCCAGGTTCTGCGCGTGCAGGTCGACGCGCTGCTTGAGGAGCGACAGCTGCTCGACGATCGCCCGCGCCGCGGCGATCCAGCCGACGCGCAGCCCTGGCGCGAGCGTCTTCGAAAACGTGTTGAGGTGGATGACGACGCCGCGCCGCTCGTCCATCGAGAAGAGCGAGGGCGGCGGCGGCTCGTCGAGGTAGAGCTCGCGCGACGTCTCGTCCTCGACGATCGGCACGCGGTAGCGCTCGGCCAGCCCGAGCACCTCGCGGCGCAGCCGGCTCGAGATCGTCTGCCCGGTCGGATTCTGGAACGTCGGGTTGAGATAGAGGAGCTTCGGACGATAGCGCAGCAGGAGCTCCTCGAGCTCGTCGACGTCCGCGCGCCGGATGTCCCACCCGACGAGCCGCGCGCCCGCGCCGCGGAAGCTGTGCATCGCGCCGAGATACGTCGGCCGATCGACGATGACGGTGTCGCCGGGGTCGATGAGACACCGCGCCAGCAGATCGAGGCCCTGCTGCGCGCCGGCGACGACGAGGACCTGGTCCGCCTCGCCGCCGAACCGCGCCGCGATCGCCTCGCGGCACGACATGAGGCCCTCCGTTGGACCGTTGTGCCAGGCGACGGCCGCGTCGCGCGTGAGCACGCGATCGACCGCCGCCCGAAACGCGTCGACGGGAAAGCGATCGAGCGCCGGCTGCCCCGCCGCGAACGACACGACCTTCGGATCCCACGCCACGCGCACGAGGTGGCGCACGGTGGCATCGGCCATCTGGAGCGCGGCGGTCGACACCTTGCCGCGCCAGGCGAAGGGGGCGGCGTCGGGTTCGGGCGTCGCCGAGACGAACGTGCCGCGGCCGACGTAGCCGCGCACGAGGCCCTTCGCTTCGAGTTCCCGATACGCGGTCACGACGGTCGTCCGGCTGACGCGGCACGCGCGGGCGAGGTCGCGCTCGGGCGGCAATCGCGTGCCCTGGCGGAGGACGCCGCGCGCCAGGCCGCCTTCGACGAGCGCCACGAGGCGGCGGTACATCGGCCGTTCGCGCGGCAGATCCGCCGGCGCGACGCCGAGCGCCGAGAAGAAACCATTGACCGATTGGTTCTTTTGTGGCATCGGTGCCAGTCGATGATACCCGCATGGGCATCGCGGTGACTACTCCAGAATCAGTCCAATCTCAGTCCAATCACGAGGATGCGGAGGTCGTCTACTGCGGCGGCGCCTTCCGGCCGGTCGCCGACGCCCGCGTCAGCGTCCTCGACCACGGGCTGCTCTACGGCGACGGGGTCTTCGAGGGCATCCGCGCCTACAACGGCCGGGTCTTCAAGCTCGACCGGCACATCGAGCGCCTCGTCGACTCGGCAAAGGCGATCCGCCTCGCCCTGCCGCTCGCCCCCCAGGCCATCGCCGACCTCGTCGTCGAGACCTGCCGGAGAAACGGGCTGGTCGACGGCTACATCCGGCTGCTCGTCACGCGCGGCGCCGGCCTGCTCGGCATCGACCCGCGATCCTGCACCGAGCCGAACGTCATCGTCATCGCGCGGCCCATCCCGTCGTTCTACGCGGAGGGCGCGCGCGCGCGGGGCGCGACGCTCGTGACGTCGATGCTGCGACGGCCGTCGCCCGACGCCCTGCCGCCCTCGATCAAGTCGCTGAACTATCTCAACAACGTGCTGGCGCGGATCGAGGCGACCGACGCGGGCGCGGACGAGGCGCTGCTGCTCGACGCGCAGGGCTTCGTCGCCGAGGCGACCGCCGACAACATCTTCATCCTGACCGGCGACGGCTGCTTCACGCCGCCGACGACCGCCGCGCTCAAGGGCATCACGCGCGAGACCGTGATCGAGATCGCGCGCGATCTGGATGTCAGCGTCGCCGAGTCACGGTTCACGCTGCACGATCTCTGGACCGCGCGGGAAGTCTGGATGTGCGGGACGGGCGCGGAAATCGTGCCGATCCGATCGATCGACGGCCGGGTGATCGGCACGGGCGCCATCGGCCCGCTCACCGCGCGGATCATCGACGCGTATCACGCGCGGGTGCGGCGCGAGGGCACGCCGATTCGATAAGCCCGCTACTCCAGCGTCACGGAGAACGTCCCCGAGTCGAGGTTGCCGCACGTGCCGGTGGCGGCAAACGTGCCGGAGAGCGTCGTGCCCGACAAACTGCCGGTCCACGTCCTCGTGCACGTGCCCGTCGGCAGGACCGCGCTGAACGCCGAGCCTTGCAGCGTCCCGGTCACCGGTCCGCTGAACGAGGTCGACTGGCCCGGAATGGTGCCCGTAAAGAAGCCGCTGACGTCCGATCCGGATTGGGTCAGCGTGAGCTGAAACGCCTCGGTGCCGAGAATGCTGCTCGTGACGGTTCCGACCCACGTGCCGGTGACCGTGGACGGCGCAATCCGGCTGACCGCGCAGCCGCTCGCCGCGAGCGCCAGGAGCACGACGAGCGATCGCCTCATCAGACGGGAGGACAGGGTGGACATGGAGTCTCCTTGCTCGGGCCGCGCCGGTTGGGCGCGGCCTCGGACCATCTCAGTGGGCGCCGATGAGGTACGTCACGACGACGGTTGAAAAGCTCTCGCCCGGAAAGACCATGCCGCCCTCCCAGCGCACCTTGATGGCCGGATGGAGGATCACGGCGGCGACCAGGCTCAGGCGCCCGATCGGCAGCGTGCCCGGCACTTCCTCCGTGACCGCTTCGGTGGTGACGGTGGTCGTCAGCACGCCCGTGCGGCTGCCGTTCTTGGGATTGACTTGAATATTGGTGACGTCGCTGCTCGTCTTCTGCAGCGTGCCGGAGAGCTTGCCGACGCCGCCGCCGAACTCGATGCCGATCTGCACGTGCCGTTTGATGAGGACGAACGGGAGGAACTTGTACACCTCCACGCCGTTCATCGCCACGTTCTGAGTCACGGCGCCGCCGCTGGTGTTGAAGCAGCCTCCGTTCAGCGGGCCGTTCGCGAAGCCGCACTCGCTGTCGCTGTCCGATCCCCTCGACCCGTTCTTGATCGGCTGGTGCACGAACCGCACGCCCCAGTCGCCGCTCGTGGTGCGGCCGTGCACGAGGCCGATCGTGAACTGGCTCCCCTCGACCGCGAGCGAGCCGCCGTCGCTCGCGAACGTGTCGGTGAGCTTCTTCGGCAGCTGCCACGAGGGCGAGACCGAAAAGCCGACGCCCCAGTGCGAGACCTTGTCGTTCGACCCGTCGGACGATGGCGGATGCGCCGCCGCGGGGGAGGACGTGTCAGGCGACGAGGACTGGGCCGACGCGGGCGCCGCGACTAGTCCGACGACGCCGACCACCGCCGCCGCACACACACGCCACTGTGAACCGTGAGCCATGGGGGAGCCTCCGGAACCGGCGAACAGACCAGCACGTACGAGCGCGAGAACGTAACACAGGTCGGCCAGCGGGCTCAACGGCCACACCCGCGACCGGGAGGAGGGGTGACGGGACTCGGGACCTGGGTGCTTACTCGAACCGGCTGATCGCGACGTTGACCTGACGCATAGCCTCAGGCGAGGGCCGCCACTGCACGAGAATCGGCGCCTGGTAGGTGCCTTCGACAAGGCGTCCGCGGCCGGGCGTGGCGGAATCGGACACGAGAAGATCGACGGAGCGGCGCATCCGGAGGAACCGCGAGGCGGGCACTTCGAGCGTGCGGGCCACGGTGCGCTCGATCCAGGACGCGCCGAGGCCCATGACGTCCACCAGGCGGTTGAGCGCGCGCACGAGATCGTATTTCGCGTAGCCGAGCGCCTTGGCCGGCACGGCGCGCGGGTCGTTCCATGCGTGCCGCGCCTTCTCGGCCGCGAAGCGCAGCGGGTTACGCAGCACCTCCGCGAGGTCGTGCTGCATCAGGAGCGACTCGTATTCGTTGACCGTCAGGCTCGCCGCCTGCTCGCCCGCCGCGAGCTCGAGCCGGACACGGCCCTTTTCGACCCCGTGCTCGGCGAGGAGCGCGGCCACCTGGTCGTACAGCCCGAAGCGCGGGTCCTTGAGATTGATCGCGTCGATGGGATGCGTCGACACGGGCACGGCAAGCGTCGTGCGCGCGACGACCGACTCGTGGTTGTAGCCGACGAGCGTCGTGCTGCGCTTGCGCGGCGTGCCTTCGTGGGTGCCGTCGAGGTCGATGAAGTAGACGGGGCCGGGCCGCCGGGCGTTGTAGGACACGCACGCGTGGAGGCCGCCGCCGATGAAGGTCAGGTGCGAGTCGGCGTTGGTCGGCTCGACCCGCTTCTGCTCGTCGTCCAGCTCGTGGCGGAGGTCGAGCTGGTCGTGCCGGTAGCCCGCCGATTCCGGGAAGACGGCCCGGAACAGGTCCAGGTAGCGCCCGACGCCATCGGGGCGCGCGGCCAGCCGGACCGAGAGGCTCTGGGGCAGATAGCCCGCCGTCGTGTGGCGCGACGCGTAAAAGCAGTGCGCGAACGACGACAGGGCGGAACCGTGGACGTCAGCGGCCCGCGCGCGGACATCGATCACGTCCAGGCGGGCCCGGGGGCGGATATCGAGTGCGACCTCGAGCGGCGTCACCGAAGACACTTTGTATCGCAAAGACGGCCCTGGTGTCCAGTCCCGGCGCCTCGACACCCCGCGATCCTACCGCCAACCAGCCGGAAACGCCGCGTGGACAAAAAAAGGGGACGGGCCCCCTGGGAAGCCCGTCCCCGAGCGTGAGTACCGGCCGCTTACCGGTGCCGGATCCCGAGCCGCAGCGCCTGCGGGTACACGGCGCCCGCGTCGCTCGGCATCGCGACCATCACGACGTTCGAACGCTCCCGCAAGGGCGAGCTCAGGCCGTCGAGCTGATTGCGGCAATCGCCTTCGCAGACGAAGAGCCCGATCGTCTCCCCGACCGCGGGCTGATGGTAGGTCATCGGCGCCCACCGGATCGGGTCGTAGAACCAGTCCACCGCGTACTGCGAGGGCGGTCCGCCCGACCGGTCGAGGCCGTACCAGAACTCGATGACCGACGAGCAGTACCACTGCCCGCTGATGTCGAGGCACATGCCCAGCGTGTACTGCAGCGACCCGCCGTCGCCGAACGGCACGTCCGGCCAGCGGCCCGGGCCATCCTTCTTGTCGAAGTCCACGTGAATGCCGCCCGCCGAGATGTCGACGTTCGAGATTCGCGTCGTGATCGGCCAGCTGGCCATGTCCCGCGGCGAGTTCAGCAGAATCGAGTCCGTCAGGTCGAATGACGGAGGCGGCGGTGGCGGGGGCGGCGGCGGTGGAGGCGGCGGCGGAGGCGGCGGGGGCGGAGGCGGCGGCGCCGACGACTTCTTGTTCAGCGTCTCCGTGCCGCGCACCGGCCCAAAGCAGGTCGTGCCGTTGTACGGGTAGGTCAGCGACGTCATGTCGCTCGACACCGTCGCCGTGCCCGAGACCGAGAAATCGCAGTTCTGGCCGTTGACGTTGCCGGAACCGGTCACCGTCAAGTCGGCCGCGGTCGCCGACGTCATGACGCCGGTCGCCGACGCCGTCACCGTGATGTTGCCGGCGCAGGTGAAGGAGAAGGTGCCGGCGATGTTCGACGCGGTCTGCGTCGAGATCGCCCACTGGAAATTGCCGCAGCCCGTGACCTCGGGGGCCGCCGACTGGGTCGAGGCCCAGGTGCCGATGAAGCCCGTGGACGCGCTCGGCGTCGGAGCGGCCGACGGCGTCGACTGCTTCGTGCTGGGCGCGGTGGATGAATGCTCGAAACTGCAGCCGACACCGAGACCGGCCAGAGAGAGAAGACTGACGAACGCGACAGCGCGACGACCTGGCAACATTAGCCCCTCGAAGACTCGGCTGAGCAGAACGTGGCGGGATGCCACCGCGTACAGTTTTCGGCCGTACGCATGTCAGCCGATATGCGTTCACGCGAATTTCATGCCGGTCGGATTGCGCCTGATCCGGCACCGGGGAGGCTGCGGGGACCTACAGGATTGAAACCGGAGGGGCGGGATTGAGATCGGGGACGAAGGCAGGAGGCAAAGGGCAGAAGGCAGAGGTGAGGAACCGGCTGGCGGTGGCCAACTCTTTCTCTCTCTTGTTCTCTTGAGGAAAGATGGCGCGCGAAGCTCGTTCCTGACCCCTGCCTTCTGCCCTCTTGCCTTCTGCCTTCGTCTTCGCCCTCGACAGAGTTCTTACTTCGGAAACCTGCCGAGCGCGACTAAGAGATCAAGTCTCGCGCGGCGCACGGCGTCTTCGGCCACCGCCGCCGCGGTTTCGGCGTCGCGCGCGGTCCGTTCGGCGTCGATGACGTCGAGGTTCGTCGTCGCGCCGACTTCGAACGCGGTTGTCGTGATCTGGAGCACGTCGTTGGCCTGGTCGACGGCCGTGCGCGCGCTCGTGAGCGCCCGCTGGAGGCTGGCGACCGATTCCTGCGCGAGCCGGATCTCGGACTTGGCCTGATTCTCGACCGACGCCTCGGACTGCTTGCTCGCCTCGACGGCCGCGGCGCGCTGTAACTTGAGTCCCCGACGCTGCCCCCCATCGAAGAGCTGCTGCGTGAAGCCGACGGTCAGGCGCCAGGACCCGGCCTGCTGAAAGAGCCCAGCCGGGGTGATGTAGCTCGGATCGAACGAGACCGTGCCGACGGGCCACCAGTCCTTGCGGCTGTCGTTCAGCACGCGCTCGGCGGCGCTGATGTTGGCCCGGCCGAGCTGGACGTCGGTCCGCGCCCCGAGCCCGGCGGTGACGTCGGTCGAGGCGGGCGTCTCGAACGCCGGCTCGGCGCCGACCGCCACCGGACCGTCAACGGCCACGAGCACGCCGAGCGCTTCCTCGGCGCGGACGAGCGCGAGCCGCGTGTTCTCGAGCCGCGTCTCGTCGCCCGAGACCTCCTGCGCGGCGCGCTGCGCGTTCACGCGGCTGCCGACGCCGCCTTCGAGCCGCTTCTGCGCGTAATCGAGGTGGGCGCGCGCGTTCGACAGGGCCCGTTCGTCGACGTCGAGCTGGCGCCGCGCCGCGAACACCGCGAGATACGCCTCGGCGGCCGCCACGGCGACCTGGCGGCGCACGTCGGCCGTCGAGACCTTGGCGATGTTCACCTGGTCCATCGATTGAACGACGGCGGCCCATCGCGCGGCGTTGAAGATCGACATCGACACGTCGCCGCTGATGGTCACCTGGCTCCGCGGCGAGATCGTGAAGCCCTGGAGCTGCGGCGAGCTGTTGATCGTCGTGTCCGAGACCGTGGCGCTCGCCGTCGGCCGCTGGATCGCGCGCGCCTGCACCAGCAACGCCTCGGCGCGGTTGATGTTCGTCGCGGCCCCGAGGACCGTCGGGTTCTTGTCGATCGCCTGCTGAATCGCGGCGTCGAACTCGAGCGTAGCGACGGGCGGCGGCAGCGGCGCGATCTGGACGGCCGGGGCCTGCGCCGCCGGCGGCGTCGCCTGCTGCGCTCCGACGACGGCCTGCGCGACGAGGGCCGCGCCGGCGATCACGACCACCCGCACGTGCGGGCGCACACTACGCATGAGAACCTCCAGCTTCGGCCGCCGCCTCGGGCGCCGCGTGCCGCGCCCGTCCGGGCGCCAGCGTGCGAATCACGACGTACAACACCGGAATGAAGAAGATCGACAGGAACGTCGAGGCGACCATGCCGCCCGCGACCGCCGTGCCGACGGAATTGCGCGCCGCCGCGCCGGCGCCCGTGGCGAGCGCGAGCGGCATGACGCCGAGGATGAACGCGAACGACGTCATCAGAATCGGGCGCAGCCGCACGCGGCCGGCCTCGATCGCGGCGTCGAAGATCGTCCGGCCCTGGCCCCGGAGCTGCTCGGCGAACTCCACGATCAGGATCGAGTTCTTCGCCGCCAGCCCGATGAGCATGACGAGCCCGATCTGACAGAAGACGTCGTTCGCGAAGCCGCGCAGGAACTGCGCCGACAGGGCGCCGAACACCGCGAGCGGCACGCCGAGCAGAATCACGAACGGCAGGATCCAGCTCTCGTAAAGCGCCGCGAGCACGAGATAGACGATCACGAGGCTCAACGCGAAGATGTAGACGGCCTGGGACCCCGCCTTGATCTCCTCGAGCGACTGCCCCGCCCAGGCGTAGTCGAAGCCCGGCGGCAGCGTCGACTTCGCGATCTGGTCCATGAGCTGCAGCGCCTGCCCCGAGCTCACCCCCGGCACGCCCGACCCGGTGATTTCGGTCGATCGGAAGAGGTTGAAGTGCGTGATGACGGCCGGCGCGGTGGCTTCGCTCA
>Ga0134128_10005023_pt1 | contig 16068 bp, 17 predicted proteins | sample KB31754_FD_96462 | JGI IMG/M metagenome (GOLD analysis project Ga0134128, IMG submission 96462) | Terrestrial soil microbial communities with excess Nitrogen fertilizer from Kellogg Biological Station, Michigan, USA - KB3-175-4 | ecosystem: Environmental > Terrestrial > Soil > Unclassified ...
TCCGACCTCACGCACGGTGACCTGCTGGCCGTGCCCGGCACCGGGGCGTACTGCCGGAGCATGGCCAGCCAGTACAACCACGTTCCCCGGCCGCCGGTCATCGCGGTACGGGACGGCGAGGCCCGGGTGCTGATCCGCCGTGAGACAGAGGAGGACATCCTCGCACTAGATGTCTCCTAGACCGTTTTACGGTTGGTGCCCTCGCTGGCCTAGAGGTCGAGGTCGACCACGACCGGGGCGTGGTCGCTGGGGCCCTTGCCCTTGCGCGCCTCCCGGTCCACCCACGCGTCGGCCACCTTCCCGGCGAACGGCTCGTTGGCGTACACCAGGTCGATCCGCATGCCCATGCCCTTGTGGAAGGAGCCGGCCCGGTAATCCCAGTAGGTGAACGGGTGCGGGCCCTTCTCGATCCGCGGCACGACGTCGCTCAGGCCGGCCGCGCGCAGTTCGGCGAGCGCGGCCCGCTCGGCCGGCGTCACGTGTGTGGAGCCCTGGAAGGCGGCGATGTCCCACACGTCGTCGTCGGCCGGCGCCACGTTGAAGTCGCCCATCAGCGCGAACGGCGCGGGGCCCGCGGCGTCCGCGGCGACCGCGTCCCGCAGTGCGGCCAGCCAGCGGAGCTTGTACTGGTAGTGCGGGTCCTCGGGGGTGCGGCCGTTGGGCACGTAGACCGAGCGGACGCGCACCGGCCCGCAGGTCGCGGAGATCGTCCTGGCTTCCAGGGTGTCCGGGCCCGGGAAGCCGGGGTCGCCGGGCAGGCCGCGCTCGACGCCGGCGAGCCCGGCTTTCGAGAGAATGGCGACCCCGTTCCACCGGCCCTCGCCGTGCGCCGCGATCTCGTAGCCGAGCTCGGTAACCTCGCCGGACGGGAAGGCGTCCGCGCCGACCTTGGTCTCCTGCAGGCAGACCACGTCGGGCGCGGCCTCCTCCAGCCAGCCGGTCAGCCGGGGCAGGCGGGCCAGCACCGAGTTCACGTTCCACGTCGCGATCCGCATAGCCGCTATCTCATCAGGTCGCCGAACGACTCGATGAGGCCTTCCCAGGCCGTGACCGAATCGGGGCTTTCCTCGTGCGGGCCGCTGAAGCGGCGCAGGAAGCCCCCGATGTCCCAGAGGGCCCAGAGCAGGGCGTACATCTCGATGGCCCGGGGGTCGGGCCGGTGCCCGGTGGCTGCCTCGTAGCGGGCGGCATCCTCGGTGCCGGCTTTGGTGACCGACCAGAGGTCCCGCTCCGGCCAGGCCAGCCCGGCCGTGTCCCAGTCGATCAGCAGCCGCTGCGGCCCGGTGCGCAGCACGTTGCCCGGGTGCGGCTCGCCGTGGGTGATCACGAGCGGCGCGGCCTCCGCGGTCAATGCGGCCACGAGTTCGTCCAGGCGGCGCAGCCCCCGCCCCAGGGCCGGGCGGTGCCCCTCGGCCAGGCCGCGGGCCGCCGCGGCATACGGGCCGTCGTCCCAGTCGAGCGCCGCTCCGCCGGCCACGCCGTCAAGGAACTCCCGCCACGGCACGGCCGCCGCCCTGACCGGCAGTCCCGGCCCGGCTGGCTCCCGGTGCAGGCGCGCCAGCATGTCGATAACTGCGGTCCTGTCCTGCGCGGTGTACACGTCGCCCCAGTCCGAGGCCTCCGCGTCGATGTGCGGGAAGGCGGTCACGCAGTAGTGCGGCGCGAGCCTCTCGACAAGCGTGCCGCCCAGCGTGGGCAGCGGCGCGACCACGAACTCGAGCCCCGCCGCGGCCAGCCGCGCGGCGGCGGTCATCGTGGCGACCAGGTCCGCCGCGATGGCGGCGCTCCCGCCCGGATCATGGTCGTGCTCATCCGGGTCCTTGACGGTGATGAACCACCGCTCCCCGTCCCGCCCGTCCGCGGTCCAGTGGTAGTCCCCGTAACCCACCGGCGCGTACCGCAGGCCCGTCACCGGGAACCCCCACCGCTCCCGCAACAGCGCCGCAAGCGCCTGCGCGCTCACCCCAGCGGGCTCATCCTGCACGTGGGGACTCTAATCCGGCACTGTGCCCGGGCCTATCGATTTACCGGCCAGGTCGGCCTGACTGCCGGCTCGCTAGCCGCTGGTGGCGTGGCCGGGTGGGGTGATGGTGAAGAGCTGGTAAGTGGTGAGCGGCGTGGGTCCGGACAGGGTGACGGGTCCGGTCGTGGCGGCGGGCGGGACGACGGCGGTGAGCTGGTGCGGGGACGTGACCGCGAACGAGGCGGCGTCCACGCCGGCGAAGGCCACGCCGGTGACGTCGCCGAAGTTGCGGCCGGTGACCGTGACCTCGGTGCCCGCCGGGCCGCTGGCCGGGGTGAGGGCGGTCACCACCGGCTGGGTGGCGGGGTCGCCGGGGTCGTCCGTGCTGGATGACAGGTCGCTGAGGGAATCGGCGTTCTGCGGGGCGTTGGTGAACAGGGTCGAGAACACCGCCTGCAGTTTCTCCACCGTCTGCGCGGAGAACAGACCGACCAGGGCGGAGATGCCCGCGATGCCGTAGGGGTCGGGCTGGCTGTTCGACGCGCCGCCGGGCAGCAGGCCGGCCCGGAGCACGATGTAGGCGATCGTGGCCAGGACCGCGCCGACGAGCGGGAGGGCGAGGTAGTACAGCAGCCAGCTGCGGAACAGGTAACGCTCGCCCACGTAGGTGGACAGCGAGCGGAGGCTGTGCAGCAGGCCGCCGAGCGCGCCGGCCAGCGCGACGGTGAGGAAGAACTGCTGGTCCGGGGTGAGCTGCAGACGCCAGCCGAGGTAGAGGAACTCCGCCGTCTTGGCCGGTGTGTGCGGCCAGAAGTACCAGAGGCTGTACAGCGACCAGGCCACCGCGGCGACCAGGGTCAGCCCGATGACCGCGATTCCGAAGGTCCGCACCTCCCGGGCGCCGACCATCGTGCGGGGCCGCGGTTTCGCGGGGTGCGGGGCACCAGGGCCACCAGAAGCGGTCACCTGCGGTCCTTTCCTGGGCGGCGGCCCGGGCCGTGCCGCGGTCGCCGGGCGTCATCGCGCGATGACGCGGGACAAGGCTGCCATCAATGACCGGGCGGCATGATCATTACCGGCGAAGAAGGCGAACCGGAGGAAACGGAACGGCCGGGTCCGGTCAGGACGTGGGCACCCAGAAACGGAGCTTGCCGGCCCGCTGGTCCTCCAGCACGCCGCCGTTGGCCTCGATCACCTTCCGCGAGCCGGTGTTATCCAGGTCGCAGGTGACCAGCACCGGGTCGATGCCGAGCCGGGCCGCCACCGGCCGGGCGGCGGCCAGCATCGCCGTGGCGTGGCCCCGCCGCCGGGCCGACGGCCGCACGTCGTAGCCGATGTGGCCGCCCCATTCCAGCAGGGTGGGGGTCAGCCGGTGCCGGATCGAGATCCGGCCCAGGTAGTCGGCGCCGTCCACCCACCACAGCGTGGTAGACGGCACCATCCAGGCCGGCCGCGGCGCGTCCTCGCGGGCCTGCTCCACCACCCGGGCCACGTACTCGCTGAACACCCCGGGGTCGGACCACTGGCCGCCACCATCGCGGATGTCCCGGCCGATCATGCTGTTGTCCGCGCCGCCGCCGCGCCCCTCGGCCTGGAACTCGGCCATCGCGGCCAGGAACGACAGGTGCACCCGGGTGGTCGGCGGGCAAAGCTGCGGCATGCGCTCAGTCCTACTCCGCCCCCGCCGCAGGCGCACGCTATTTCCGGCCGCCGAGGGAGGCGTTCAGGGTGAGGTGGCCGCCGACGGCGGCGGCACGGCCGGGCCGACGCAGGGGCTCAGCGCCTGGCATCAGGGCTAACCCCGGATTGCTGATCTCGGGGTTAGCCCTGGTGCCAGGCCGTTTGAACGCTGCGACACTGTGCCCATGCGGACCTGGCCGACGGCGCTGGTCGTCGACGATCACGAGGGTTTCCGGGCCTTTGCCCGGCTGATCCTCGAGTCCGCCGGGTTCGCCGTGACCGAGGCGGCCACCGGCGCCGAGGCGGCGACGGCGGCCGCGGCGACCAGCCCCCAGCTCGTCCTCCTCGACATCCAGCTGCCCGACACCGACGGGTTCGAGGTGGCCCGCCGGCTGACCGCGGCACAGGGCCAGCCCGGCGGGCGAGGCCAGCCGGGGCCCGTGATCGTTCTCACCTCCACCAGGGAGGCCAGCGACTACGGCGGACGGATCGCGGCCAGCCCGGCGGCCGGCTTCCTGCCCAAGGATCAGCTCAGCGCCCGCGCGCTGCGCGGGTACCTGGACGGCGGCGGCCTGAACGGCGAGCCCGCGTGAACCCCCGGCTGCGGGCCGCGCTGATCGCGGCCGCCCTGGCGACCATCACGTTCCAGCTGGTCACGTTTTATGTCAACGGCTGGCCGGGCCCGCCCGCACCGCTGTTCGTGGTTTCCGCCACCGTCGTGCTGGCCGCCTACCTGGGCACCGGCATCATCGCCTGGCAGCGCCACCCGGCCGACAAGATCGGGCTGCTGTTCACCCTCACCGGGTACGCCTGGTTCCTGCCGCAGTTGCTCAGCCTGCACTACGCGGTGCCGTTCACGATCGCCAACGGGGCCGCGTTCCTCTACCAGGGCTGCCTCGGCCACCTGGGCCTGGCCTGGCCCTACGGCAAGCTCCGCGGCCGCGCCGACCGCATCGTGGTCGCCGTCAACTACGCCTGGAACATCGCCAGCCCGATCGCCGCCAACCTCTTCTGGAACCCCAGGGCCACCGGCTGCAGCGCCGCCTGCCCGGCCAACCTCCTGCTCATCGACGACTCGCCCCGCCTCTACCAGGACATCGGCCAGATCACGACGCTGCTCAGCTTCCCCGTCACCGCAGCGGTGATCGCGCTCATCGTCGTGCACTGGCGGCGCTCCCGCGGTTACGCGAGGCGGGCGATGAACGCACTGATCTGGGTCAGCATCCCGGTGGCCGGATACATCACCGTCCTGAACCTCGCCGACGTCGTCGACCTCAGCCGGTACAACGTGCTGATCTACCAGGTCGGCCCGCTGCTGCTGGCCGCGCCGCCGGTGGCCTACCTGGCCGCCGCCATGACGGCCCGGCGGGCGCGCGGCGCGGTCAGCTCCGCGCTCGTCAGCATGGAACCGGGCCCGCACCCGGCCAAGCTCAGGGACGCGCTGGCCCGGGCGCTCGGCGACCCCGCGCTCCAGCTGGCCGCCAGGACCGCCGGCGCGGCCGCCTTCACCGACACCGACGGTGCCACGGTGGACCTGGCCAGCCTGCCCGCCGGGCGGATGGTCACCCCGCTGGACACGCCCGGCGAGGCCGTCCTCGTCCACGACGCCGAGCTCCGGCACGAGCCGGAGCTGATCCGGGTCGCCGCGGCCGCGGCCAGCCTGGCCCTGGAGCACGCCCGGCTGCAGGCCGAGATCCAGGTCCAGCTCGACCAGGTCCGCGCCTCCCGAGCCCGGATCGTGGAGGCCGGCGACGCCGAACGCCGCCGGCTGGAACGCGACCTGCACGACGGCGCGCAGCAGCGGCTCGTCACGCTCTCGCTGGCGATCGGCATCGCCAGGGACCGGGCCGCGGGCGCCGATCCCGACCTGGAGGCGCTGCTCGAATCCGCGTCCAAGGAGGCCAGGGCGGCCATCGCCGAGCTGCGCGAGCTGGCCCGCGGCATCCACCCGGCGGTGCTCACCCAGACCGGCCTGGAGGGCGCGATCCAGGCGCTGGTGGAGCGCTCGCCGGTGACCACGCAGGTCCGCGACGTGCCGGCCGGCCGGTTCCCGGCCCAGGTGGAGGCGACCGCGTACTTCGTGGTGTCCGAGGCGCTCGCTAACGTGGCCAAGCACGCCCAGGCCAGCGCCGCGGTCGTCACGGTCCGCGAGCAGGCCGGGCGGCTGGAGGTCGAGGTGAGCGACGACGGCGTCGGTGGCGCCCAGGCCGGGTCCGGCAGCGGGCTGGCCGGGCTGGCCGACCGGGTCGCCTCGGTCGGCGGCTCGCTGACCGTGCACAGCCCGCCCGGCGGCGGCACCCGGCTGCAGGCGGTGATCCCGTGCCCGTGACCGGCCCCGGGACCGGCCCCGTCACCGGCTCCGCGGGCGCCGGTGACGCCCCCACGCGCGTCGTCATCGCCGAGGACTCCGTGCTGCTCGCCGAGGGCCTGAAGCGCGTACTGGCCGACGCGGGCTTCGAGGTGGCCGGCCTGGCCGCGGACGCCGGCGCCCTGCTCCGGCTGACCGGCCAGATCCGCCCGCAGGTCGTGCTGGCCGACATCCGGATGCCGCCCACCCAGACCACCGAAGGGCTCGAGGCCGCGCTGGAGATCAGGCGGCGCTGGCCCGGCACCGCGGTCCTGGTCATGTCCCAGCACGTGGAGACCCAGCACGTGGTCGAGCTGCTGGCGGGCGACCCGCGGGGGGTGGGCTACGTCCTCAAGGAGCGCGTCGCCGACCTCGCCCAGTTCACCGACGCGGTCCGCCGGGTCGCGGCGGGGGAGTCGGTCATCGACCCGGAGATCATCGCCCGCCTGGTGGCCCGGCCCCGGGCCGGCAGCCCGCTGGAGTCGCTGACCGACCGGGAGAAGGAGGTCCTCGGACTGATGGCCGAGGGGCGCTCCAACCAGGCCATCGCCCAGCAGCTGTGGATGTCGCCCAAGACGGTGGAAACCCACGTGGGCAGCATCTTCACCAAACTGGACCTGCTGCCGGACGCGGGTGACCACCGGCGGGTGCTGGCGGTGCTCGCCTTCCTGCGGCAGTAGCGCCATGGGCGCCTGGCTAACGTAAGTCATGACTGGATACGGCATTTCGGCGCGGGCGCAGGGACCGGGCCGGCCGGGTGGGGCGGAACCCGCACCCCCGGCACCGTATTCCGTCCCGATCTATCGCCAGGCAGAAGCGGCGCGCATCCTCGGCATCCCGCGCAGCACGCTGCGCCACTGGGCGGCCGGCGGGGCGGCGGGGCTGGTCACGGTAACCCGGCCGGCCGGGCGGGGCGGTCCCAGCGTGCCGTTCACCGGCCTGGCCGAGGCGTTCGTGCTCGCGTCGCTCCGCCGGGCGGGCGTGCCGATGCAGCGGATCCGGGCCGGGGTCGCGCGGCTGCGGGCCGAGCTGGGGGTGCGCCCGGTGCTGGCCAGTGACCGGCTCCGGGCCGCGGGCGGGGAGCTGCTCTGGCTGGACGCGGACGGCGGGCTGGCCGAGGCGCGCAGCGGGCAGCTGGTGCTCCGCGAGGTCATCGAGGACGGCCTGGGGCGGGTCAGCTACGACGCAGGCGGGTGGGCGCGGGCGATCACGATCCGCCGCGGGGACTCTGAGCTAGTCGTAGACCCGCTGGTCAACGGGGGGCGACCGTTTCCCTGGCCCGGGCGTGACCGGCCCGGCTGATCTCGGCCGGATGGCCGGGCTCGCACCAATATCAGGGCTTGTTGGCGTCATGCGGACGTAGCCGTGGGGCCGGAATCTTGATGCCGCTCGCGTCGGTGGTGGACACGGGCTGCGCCTGTGCGATCTGCTGCAGCTCATTCCAGGCGGTAACGGCGCTGATTTTCTTGCCTGACATGCGGGCGGCGATCAGCCCGGACACCAGGGGCGTGGCGAACGAGGTGCCGCTCCACCGGGCCATTCCGTGGAACTGCGCGTCCGGCTTGTTTTGTGCCTCGAGATAGTGGTAGACGCCATCGGCGTAGGCCTGCACCAGATCACGGCCCTGCGCGTAGACATGGACCCATGTACCCCGGTCGGAGAAGCTGGCCACCCGGCTGGAGTTCCGGCTCAGCGCTCCGACCGAGATCACCCGGTCGGGGTGGGTGACAGACAGGTCGGCCGGGGCGAAATGCCAGTCCAGGCCGTCGTTACCAGCCGCGGCCACCAGGATCGTGTCGGGGTGCTGGGGAAGCATGACCTGCTCCACGAACTTTGTGAAGGCCAGCGAGGTGCGGCTCTTCCAGGTGTGCGTGCCCGCGGAAAGGCTGATGATGTCCGGATTCTGGACGAGCACCTTGTTCTTGAGGTCGCTGACCAGGTCGGTCTCGAAACGGGTATCGCCGCCGTCCGCGAAAACGCGCCACACGTGCACCCCGGCCCTTGGTGCTATCGCGCGGATCGTGCTCGCCGCGAATAGGCCGTGAGCGGAATAGTGGCCCAGGAACTGGCCGCCCGGGGGCTCGGAGTCCCCAGTGATTCCCGTCATCCAGGGATGCGGTGGCGCCTTCACGAATCCGGTGTCGACGACGGCCACCTTGACGCCCTTGCCGTCGAAGCCCGGCGGGCGATTGACGGCGGGTTCCTGGTTGGGGGGCTGGGGCACCCTCGGCTCGGTGGCCGGGCAGTAGGTGGCCGGGCTGATCGACACCAGATGGTTCGGGGAGACCTGGACCGATTTGCCAGTTAGCTGTTCAATCCTTTCCAGGATGCTCGGCAGATCGGTGACAGGCGTCAGCTCGAGGAGAACAAGATCGAGGCCCTCGACGGGGATGGACGTGCCTACCACGCGGACCTTCTGTTTCGGGTCCTGCGCCCCCAGCTTCTTCAGCGCGCTCTCGATACGGGGCACGTCCCCCGGCCTGGTGAGCACGTGGTCTCGCTGGTAGATGAACTCGATCGGGCCCTGGTCCGGGTACTCCAGCCAGTTCGCGGGCTCGGTGGCCAGCGCCTGGGCCTGCTTGCCGAACTCCTGGAAGATGTACTGGACCTGAATGAGCGATATACGGTTGTTCTGCCCGGAAGTTCCGGGACCGGCCGTGGATGTCATTAGTGGCCCCCTGGTAACAAACATCTTTCCTGTGTTGCTGATGTCTACCATCATGGACACATGCCAGAGAAAGGCGATAGCACCTCAGATACCACTGAGGCTCATCACCTTCTCGTACTCGCTCATTCCCGCCCCGCCCAGGCCCTGTCCGGGGCCAGGGAACTGCTCGCCCGCCGCCCGCGGATCCCGGCCGGCCCGGCTTCGGCTGCCCGGCAGGCGGCCGGGATCGCCCTGCGCGACCTGGGCCATCCCGGCGACGGCCTGGACGAATTAAGGCACGCGCTCCGGCTGGCCCGGTCCGCGGGCGACCCGCAGCGGCAGGCCGACGTGCAGGCCAGCCTGGGTGTCACGATCGCGCTGGCCGGCCGGATCGGGCCCGGGCTCGCCCACCTCGACCAGGCGGCACGCGACGCCCGCGGGGCCCTGGCCGGCCGGGTGCTGATGCGCCGCGCGTCGATCCTGGTCCTGGCGGGCCGGCGGGATGAGGCCCTGGCCGACCTGAACCAGGTCGTCGCGATCCTGCACCGGGACGGGGACTACCTCTGGGAGGCCAGGTCCCGCAGCCACCGCGGGCTGATCCTGCTGGAGACCGGCCGGACCCGGCAGGCGGACGCGGACTTCGCGGTCGCTGAGCAGTACTACCGGCAGGCCGGGCAGGACTGGGAGTACGCTACCGCCCGGCATAACCGCGGCCTGGCCGCGGCCGCGTCCGGCCGGGTGCCCGAAGCCCTGGCGTACCTGGCCGAGGCGGATCAGTCCTACCGCCGGCTCGGTACGCCGATGCTGGACGTGGCCATCGACCGGTGCGCGGTCCTGCTCACCGCCGGGCTGGCCGCCGACGCGTGGGCGGAGACCGCGGCGGCCGCGCGATCTCCGGACCAGGCGATCCGCGGCACAACCAAGTTCGCCGAGCTGCTGCACTCGTGCGCGGTCGCCGCCCTGGCGGCCGGTGATCCGGCCGCCGCGCGCGACCAGGCCGGCCAGGCTGCCGCGCTGTTCCGCCGCCAGCGCCGGGCGCGCTGGTCCGCCCGCACCCGGCTCGTGCTGGCCCAGGCCCGGTACGCCAGCGGGGAGCGCGGCCCGGAGCTTGGCCGCCTGGCCAGCTCGGCCGCCCGGCAGCTCGACAGGCTTGACGCCGACGAGGCTACGGCCGCGCATCTGCTGACCGGCCTGCTCGCGGCCCGGCAACCGGGCCAGCGGGCCCGGGCCGAACGCTACCTCGCCGCCGCGGCCCGGCCCCGCCGGTCCGGCCCGGCGCTGAGCCGCAGCCGGGCCTGGCTGGCCCGGGCGCTGCTCTGCCGGCTTCGCGGCCAGCACCCGCAGATGCTCGCCGCGTGCCGCCGGGGGCTGGCCATCCTGGCCGCCCAGCAGCAGCTGCTGGGCGCGACCGAGCTGAGGGTCGCGGTGACCGCGCACGGCCGGGAGCTGGCCGCGCTTGGCCAGCGGGCCGCGCTGGCCCGCGGCGACGGCCGGCAGCTGGTCGCCTGGAGCGAGCGATGGCGAGCCACGGCCCAGGCCACCCGGCCTGTCCGGCTGCCCCGTGACGGCGAGCTTGGCCGGGAGCTGGCGGCACTGCGGGAGGTCAGCCGCCGGCTGGACCTCGACCTGGTGGCGGGCCCGGCCCAGGCCGCGTTGCGGCGTGAACGGGCCCGGCTCGAAGCCTCGGTGCGGGGCCGCGTGCTGCGTACACCCGGCCCGCTTGGCGCGGCCGCAAGCGCGAGCGCGGGCCCGCATACGGGCGCCCGCGCGGGCCGGGCGATGGTCGCTGCGGCCCGGATGCCTGACCTGCTCGCCGCGCTGGCCGGGGACGGCACGGTGCTGGCCGAGCTGGTCGAGGTGGACGGCGTCCTGCACGCGGTCACCGTGGGCCGGGGCGGGGTGCGGCTGCACACGGTGGGACCCGCGGCCCAGGCCGCCAGCGAGGTGGATTTTGCCCGGTTCCTGCTGCGCAGGCTGGCGGACGGCCGGCCGGTGCCGGATCCGGCCCAGGCCCTGGCCGAAGCGGGAGACCTGCTCCAGCGAGCCCTGCTCGGCCCGGCCGCCGCCGACCTCGGCGGTGCGGACGCCGGGGACGGTCAGGTCGTTATCGTGCCGCCGGGCCGCCTGAGTGCCGTGCCCTGGGGGCTGCTGCCGGTGCTGCGGGACCGGGCCGTCAGCGTATGCCCATCGGCTGCTGCCTGGCTGCGCGCCCGGGCGGCCGCCGTCGCCCGCCCGGACGGACTGGACGGCCTGGACGTCACGCTGATCGGTGGCCCCGGGCTGGCCGCGGCCCCGGCCGAACTGGCCCGCCTGGCCGAGCTCTACCCCAAGGCCACCGTGCTGGCCGACGGCACCGCGACCGCTGAACGGGCGCTGGCCGCGCTGGACGGCTGCTGGCTGGCGCACGTCGCCGCGCACGGCACGTTCCGCGCGGACAACCCGCTGTTCTCCGCCCTCCAGCTGGACGACGGGCCACTGACCGGCTACGACCTGGAGGGCCTGGACTGGGGGCCGCACCGCCTGGTGCTGTCCGCGTGCGAGTCGGCCCGCGCCACCCCGGCCGGCGCGGACGAACTGCTCGGCCTGGCCAGCAGCCTGATGCCGATGGGCACCGCCGGGATCGTCGCCGCGGTGGTGCCGGTCAGTGACCGGATCACCCCGGCGGTGATGGGCTCCCTGCACCACGCCGTCGCAAGGGGTGCCGGGTTCCCCGGCGCGCTGCGCCGGGCCCGGGCCGACGCCGTGACCTCCGGTGACCCGGCCGTGCTGGCCACTGCGTGCTCCTTCGTTGCCCTGGGGGTATGACATCACAGTGACCGACGAATCGTGGCCGGATAGCGACCCGGTGCCCGGCTGGGTCAAGGCCGCGGCAGCCGGTGACCAGCAAGCCTGGGATCTGCTGGTGGACCGATTCGGCGGGCTGGTCTGGGCCATCTGCCGTGAGCACCGGCTGAGCGACAGCGACGCGGCCGACACCGTGCAGCTGACCTGGCTGCGGCTGCTGGAGAACCTGGGCCGGATCCGCGACCCGCAGCGGCTCGCCGGCTGGCTGGCGACCACCTGCCGCCGCGAATGCCTGGCCGTGCTGCGCCAGTCCAAGAAGACGGTACCGACGACGGCCGATTCCCTGGACCTGGTCATGGGCGGCAGCGGCGCAGCCGACCAGGACGTGCTGGCCACCGAGCAGCGGGCCATCTTGTGGCAGGCATTCACCCGGCTCAGTGACTGGTGCCAGCAGGTCCTGCGGGCGCTGATCCTGGACGCCGAAGAAGGACCGCCGTCGTACCGGCTGGTGGCCGCGCAGCTGCAGACCCCTGTGGGCGGCCTCGGCCCGACCCGCGCGCGGTGCCTGAGCCAGCTCAGAAAACTGCTTGACGGTAGTGGTATCTAGCTGTCCCCTAACCCCTCTCCTGATGGTAGGCATGGACCAAACGGCGACGACGACAGCGGAGGGCGGATGAGCCCCGATGACCCCGCCCTCGGCGGGCCGGCCGCTGACGATCAGGAGCAGGCTTTTGCCGATGCGGCCCGTGCCCTGGGCGAACTGGACGACCAGGAATTAATCTCCCGGCTGGCGGAGCTGCTCGGGGACGCCGAAGCGCCGTCCTGGTCGGCGGAACTGGCCAAGGCCAGCTACGGGCTGCGCGCGGTGGACGCCGAGCTGGCCAGCCTGAGCTCGGACTCCGGGCTGACCGCCGGGTCCGGGATGCGTGCCGCCGCGGCGCCGCGGCTGGCCGTGTTCGAAACGGCCGGGCTCAGCGTGGAGGTCGAGATCGAGTCAACCGCCCGGTCCGGGTTGTGGCGGCTGGTCGGGCAGCTGACCCCGGCAGGGCCGGCCCGGATCGGGATCCGGCGCCACGACGGCGCGGTCAGCTGGACCGACGCCGACGACCGGGGCCGCTTCAGTGCTGATCAGCTGCCCGGCGGCCTACTGAGCCTGCGCTGTGAGCGGCCCGGTCAGCCGGCCGCCGCCACCGAGTGGATCTGGATCGGCTGACGAGATTACGCGGGTGCGCCCGGCTGCTACTGGCCGACGCGGCCGTCGATGCGCTCGCGCAGGAAGTCGGCGTGGCCGTTGTGCCGGGCGTATTCCTCGATCATGTGGACAATGACCTCACGTAGCGTGACCGGGCCTTCGCCGTGGTCACCGGTGATCCCCAGGTCCGGGGCGCGGGCCACGAAATCCTCGGCGAACGCGATCTCGGCCCGCCAGGCGGCCCAGGCCCGCGCCACCACGGCTGGGTCGGGAACCGCGTCGTCGAAGTCCGCGTTGGGCCGCTCCGGGGAGCGGTACAGGCGGGGCGCGTCCTGGCCGGCCAGGGTCCGGCGGAACCAGCTCCGCTCGGTTTCGGCCAGGTGACGGACCAGGCCAAGCAGCGACAGGTTGGACGGCGGGACCGACCGGCAGGCCATCGCCGCCTCGTCCAGGCCCGCGCATTTCAGCTCCAGCGTGAGCCGCCGGTCGCGGAGGTAGCCGGTCAGGACGGAGCGCTCGTCACTGCCGGCCGGGGTGTCGGACCGGGGGTCGTCTTCGGGCGCGACGAACATGTCCGACCAGCCGAACTTCCGGTCGGGCTGGCGGGCGGGCGGGGCCGGGTCACCGAGCGTGTCCATAGCCCGAGCCTCGGCGACCGGGGCGGTTTTTGCCACTTATTTTCGGTTCGGGCGGGTTAGTGCCTGGCCCGGCGGATCGGGGCCACGGTGGGCACCGGGTCGGTGGTCAGGAAGCTGAGGATGATGGTGTGGAAGAGGCCGGGCTTCTCCACCATCAGCCCGTGCGAGGTGCCCGGCAGCACCGCGAGCTCGGCGTCCGGCAGGCCGCGGTACAGGTCGAGCACGTGCTCCATCCGGGGCTCGTCGTCGTCGCCGACCATGACCAGCGTCCGTGGGCTCACCGCGGCCAGGTCCGCCCTGGTCAGCGTCGGCTCTTCGGCGTGCAGCCGGTCGAGCTTGATGACGACCTCAGGGAAATGGTCCGGGCCGTCCGGGGAGATCTCGGCGTAGGCCCGCGCGAGGTACGCGGCGAACTCCGGGTCCGGCGGGCTGAACGTCTCGGGCTGCCAGCCATTCTGGTGGAACACCCCCGACACCAGGACCAGGCGGGACACCAGGTCGGGCCGGGAGCGGGCGGTCAGCAGGGCAACCACCGCGCCGTCGCTGATCCCGGCCAGGCAAACGGGCCCGCCGACCACGGTCTCCAGGAACGCGATCGTGTCCTGCGCCATCAGGTCGTAGCTGATCGGCCCGGCCGGATCCGGGGTGCGGCCGTGGGCGCGCCGCTCCGGGGTGTACACCCGGAAGCGAGCCGCGAAGGCGCTAAGGCTGGAATCGAGCGCGCGTGCGTCGATGCCGCCGCCGCCCGGGTGCAGCAGGACCAGCGGGCCGGCGCTGGCGTCGCCGTACTCGGCGTACCAGGTGCGCACGCCGTTGAGCTCCACGTACCCGTCCTTGTTCGGCTGCATCTGGGCCCCTGCCCCCTCCGCGGTCGCGCCGGCCGGTCCGGCTGCCGACGGTACAGACCGCCCGGCCGGGCCGGACTCACCGGCCCGGCCGGGGTGCCGGCCCCAGCGCCGGCGCCGTCAGCCGCGCCAGCGCAGGATGACCACGGCGATGAGATAGCTCACGCCGGAGATGGCCAGCAGCCAGCTGTACGGGTTGCCGCTGTGGCCGCGGGCGATCTCCACGAGCCAGGCCACGATCAGCGCAACGATCAGCACCAGCCCGGACACCGCGGTAGCCCGCATGTCCATCTGGGCGAACCGCTCGTCCCGGCCGTCGCCGCGCAGCCCGCGGACCGTCTCGCTGCGCCCGGCCAGCAGGATGACCAGGCCGAACACGGTCATCGCGGCCAGGAAGACCAGGCCCGCGCCGGGGTGCCCGCCCAGCCAGGAGGCGGCCAGCAGGAGGCCGCCCATGGCGACCGAGAACAGCGGCAGGAACCACTTGGTCCGGGTGAATGCCGGGCTATGCCTGGTCATCGAACATCTCCTCCACCGTCACCCCGAAGTACCTGGCCAGGGCCATAGCGAGGGGCAGGGACGGGGTGTAGCGGTCGTTCTCGATCGAGTTGATCGTCTGCCGCGACACCCCCATCGCCTGCGCCAGTTGCCCCTGAGCGAGGCTGCGGTCCTGCCGCATCGCGCGCACGTGGTTCTTCACCGCAGCCCGGGCCGGTTCAGGCGGACCGCCCGGAGCGCCGGGGCCAGCAGCGGCCGGCCGTGCCCCGCCGGCCCGCCGGCGCCGTGGCACACGCCGCCACGATCGCCGGGAACCAGCTCATCGCCAGGATCGGCGACCAGCTGCCCTGCCGCACCGCCAGGGCGATCGTGCTGCCCGCTACGACCAGCGCGGCCAGACCCGCGACCAGCCACAACGCCCGGATCCAGGATCGCATCGCGCTCCCTCCTCCCGCAGAACCTGCTGTCAAGCGTTCTTGTCACAGACAAGCTAGCTTTACACCCGGCAAGGTGTCAAGCGGGCTTGTCACGCGTGCTGTCACACGGGCGGGAGCAGGCCGTGGGTGCGGAAGATGCGGACCGTGTCGGCCCCGTCGATGATCATGTACTCGAGGCTCTCGCTGGCCTCCCAGGCGCCGGCGTCCTGGGCGTAGGCGGCGATCAGGCTGGTCACCTCGGGCGTGATGACGTCGCTGTGCTGGACGATGTACAGGCCGGTCCCGCAGGTGAACAGGCGGGTCAGCAGCTCGCCCGGAGGGCCGAGCATGGGCACCGTCAGCGGCCCGTCCTGGCCGGTGCCGGGGAAGAACCACATGCTGTTGCGGGCCGTCTGCCGGACCTGGAGCGAGCCCTGGTACATGCTGGACCGCGCCCGGGACCAGCCGCTGCGGGTCAGCGTGGTGCCTAGGATCGCGGCCAGACCGGCGCGGACGGTGGCCGCGGGCATCGTCTGCAGGGCCGCCATCTCGGCGTCGCTCACCGGGCTGCGGAAGTCGACCGCGGCGAACCGGTCCAGCTGGTTCAGCGGCGTGCGCAGCGGCCGGTTGTCCAGGTAGGAGTGGTCCTCGGCGCCGTCGATGAAGTACCGCAGGCCCGCGAACACCGGGTTCAGCTCGATCCTGGCCGCGTCCCGGCGGGTGACCACGCCGATCAGGCAGGCGTACTGGTGACCGTCCAGGCTGCTGGCCGCGCTCGCGCTGACGATCCGCAGGATGCTGAAGCTGCCGGTGACCGTCACCGACTCGTCTGTGCTCAGCTGCCCCTCGAAGGCGATCCGCGGGTCCGTCGCCTGCATGCCGTCCTCGGGCCGGCGGAAGCAGAACTCCTGCTCGACGCCCACCAGCCGGCCGACCGCCATGCCGTGCTCGTAGACCAGCCGGGGCAGCTCAGCGGTGTCCAGCGCGGGCAGGGCCAGGCCGAGCGCGGTAGCCAGATGCGCGGGGGAGCTGGGCGTGAGCGCGCGGCGCGGATCCCA
>Ga0134128_10005024_pt1 | contig 16068 bp, 14 predicted proteins | sample KB31754_FD_96462 | JGI IMG/M metagenome (GOLD analysis project Ga0134128, IMG submission 96462) | Terrestrial soil microbial communities with excess Nitrogen fertilizer from Kellogg Biological Station, Michigan, USA - KB3-175-4 | ecosystem: Environmental > Terrestrial > Soil > Unclassified ...
AATCGACCTAGGCCCCGAGGGCGGCTCACGCGGCGGCGAGGTAATCGCGGTCGGCACCCCCGAGCAGATCGCCAAGGTAGAAGACAGCTACACCGGCCAGTTCCTAGCCAAGCTCCTGTAGCTCACCTGGCCTCCGACCACCGGACCTGGCCGGCGGTCGGGTCCGCGGCCAGTTCGGCGTGCGCTCTTGCTGGGGCCGGTCGCGCGGCCGGACCGTCTTCTTGATCACATGGCCCGGCCCGGTCTGGCCCGGCCCGGCCCGCCGCACTTCCCCCTGGTTCGGCCCGACGTCCCCCTGGTTCGGCCCGACTTCCCCCTGGTTCGGCGTCACTTCCCCCTGGTTGCGCTGTCGTTTTGTCGGTATTGAGCGGATTTTCGAGCGCGCAATCAAGGGGAAGTGCGCCAAATCAGGGGGAAGTGCGCCCCAATCAGGGGGAAGTGGGCCCGAACCGAGGGGGAAGACAGCGCAAGAGATGTGGCAGAAGGTCGGCAGGCCGAACCCGGGTGTCACCACGAACCAGCTGTTCGGCGTGAAGTGCACCAGCGCCCGGAACTGCTTCGCTGTCGGGGGCGCGTTCACGGCCGGCGACCCCAACTTCGCCGAGGCTCCAGTGGAACGGGCCCCAACGCCAACGGCTCGCTTTACTCGATCCGCTGCCCCTCGGCCGCCGATTGCTGGGCCGTCGGCGAAGCGCGAGTCGACGGAGGTAACGATGCGGACCTGATCCTGCACTGGAACGGCAAGAAGTGGACGGTCGCTGTCGGCCCTCCGGCGTGATCTTGGTTCGCGGTCAGGTGAGGTAGTCCGTACGGCGCATCACGCCGGTGACTGGCGCGCCGCGCAGATAACGCAGGACGTTCTCGGCTGCCTTCCTGGCCGCACCCAGGACGGCCCCGGGCACGATCGGCGAGTTGTGCGGCGAGCCGATCAGGTTCGGCAGGTCGAAGAACGGGAAGTCGACGCGGAACGTCGATCCGCCCCTGGGCTCGTGCCACCAGGTATCGATCCCGGCGGTGAACTCCGGGTTCGCCTTCAGGTGCTCATACAGCGCCTGCTCGCCGATGATCGCGCCTCTGGCCACGTTGATCAGGATCGCGGTCGGCTTCATCAGCGCGAGTTCGCGGGCGCCGATCAGGTCACGGGTGGAGTTGGTCAGCGGCAGCGAGACCACCAGGACGTCGGCAGCGGCCAGAACCTGGTCCAGGTCGGCGAGCGTCCCGCAGAATTCGACCGGCTCGGTGGTGCGGCCGGTTGAGTTCACCGCGTGGATGCGGGCGCCGAAGGCGCGCATCAAGGAGGCGGTCGCGGTGCCGATGCCGCCGAAACCCAGGATCGCGCAGACCGCGCCGTCGAGCGTGATCAGCGGCTCCGGCTGGTTGAACCGCCCGGCCGCGAGGTCGGCGTGCCGCTGCGGCAGTCGCCGGGCCAGCGCCAGCGTCATCGCGAGCACGTGCTCGGCCATGGGCTTGGCGAACGCTCCGACGTTGCCCGCCAGCGCGATGCGATCGGGGATGGTGCTGAAGTCGACCGAGTCGACCCCGGCCGACAGTACCTGGATGAACCTGAGCTCGGCCGCCTCGAACAGCGCGCCGGCCGGCAGTTCCCGGCCCGGATTCCAGCTGATCAGTACCTCGGCCTGCGATGCCAGCGACACAAGGTCGGCCTCTTCCTCCTGCTGCAGGAAGACCAGCGATGCGTCGGCACCGAGAACCTCGGTGTTGATCGTGGTGTAGTCCTCGTTGACCGGGTAGCTCACCGCTACCAGCCGTGTCCGGGGCATCTGTCACCTTTCCGGGTCCTGCCTGATTTGTCCCATCCAATCACCTAGCCCGGAACGGGTGATGACCCGGCATCGGGCGCGCAGAAAGGTGGTAGGCGTGACTGCTTATAGCGACCGTACGGCCACACCGGCGAAGTCAGCCACCCCGCTCACCGAGGCAGAGTTCCGCGAACTGTACGACGGCCTGCGCGCTCAGCTGCCCTGGGGCAAGGCCGACCGGCGGGGCGCGCTGAACTACCTGACGGCGGCCGAGACGCTGGCCGCCGCCCGCGAGGTCAAGCACGGGGTGTCCGTCTCGCTAGCGGCGCCGATCGAGCATCAGGTCACGCCGGACAACCCGGAACCGGCGCGGCACGAGATGACCGGGACTGTCGCCGACGCCGATCCGACCGGGCTGAGCTTTGCCACCGACCGGATCGCGATGAATATCCACGGCGACGCGGACAGCCACATCGATGCGCTCTGCCACGTGATCTACGACCACGCGCTCTACAACGAGGTGCCCGCGGACCGAGTGACCGAAGGCGGCGCGGCCGAGCTGTCGATTGCGCTGGCGGCCGATGGGCTCGTCGGCCGGGGCGTGCTGCTCGACATTCCGGCGCTGCGCGGAGTCCCCTGGCTGGAGCCCGGCGACTACGTGACCACCGACGACCTGCTGGCGGCCGAGGAGGCCCAGCGGGTCAGGTTCGGCCGCGGTGACCTGCTGTTCATCCGGGTCGGTCACCGGCTCCGCCGGGCCGCTCGCGGGCCGTGGGACGCGGCCGCCAAGCGGGCCGGACTGCATCCGACCGTGCTGCCGCTGCTGGCCGAACGCCAGATCGCCGTGCTCGGCAGCGACAGCAACAGCGACGCCGCCAGCTCGCAGGCGCGCGGCGTCGACTTCCCCGTCCACGTGCTGGCGATCAGGGCCCTTGGCCTGCAGTTGCTCGACTACCTGCGGTTCGAAACCCTGCTTCCGCTGTGCGAACAGCACCAGCAGTGGTCCTTCCTGTGCGCGATCGCGCCGCTTAGGCTGCCTAAGGGCACCGGCTCGCCGATCAACCCGATCGCCGTCTTGTGACAGCGCTGCACAGGAACGGCGCCAAATGGCAGGACAACTGACCTTCCCCGGTTGAACCAAGGACCTGCGGGGCTGCGTACCACTGGGCGGTTCTTCAGCGGGCTAGCCAAACCCGCGCGCCCGGTGGCCCGCAGTCCGCAGAACGGGGATTGAACGGTGAAGCAGAGCTCGAAGTCAACGAGATCGAGTCGGTACGGCGTAGTACTACTCGGCGGTATCCACCCGCGCCTCAACTGGGCGGTCGGCTATTCGCAGAACGGCACCAAGGCCGACATCAATCAGATCCTGCACTGGAACGGCACCAAGTGGCTGGCTAACTGACATGGGCCGCCAGTTCGCAGCGGCGCTCGGCGCCGCGCTGATCGCGACCAGCGCCCTGACCAGTGCGGGACCGGCCCAGGCGACCAGCCCCAGTAGTCTGCCGCTCGCGCGGCCCGCCCTGGTCGCCGGCCGCTCCGGCGAGCTCGTCGGGGTGTACTGCACCTCGGCGACCAACTGCTGGGCGGTTGGCGACCACTCCACCAAGCTGGCCAGGCTGAACCAGGTGCTGCGCTGGACCGGCAAGCAGTGGTTCAAGGTCGTCGTTCCCGAGCCCGGGGGTACCGGCAAGGACGCCCAGAACGAGCTCAGCGCCGTCCGCTGCACGTCAACGTCGAACTGCTGGGCCGTCGGCCTCTACGTGAAGAACGGGGCGGAGCTGGACCAGATCCTGCACTGGACCGGCAAGAAGTGGTTCGTCGTCCCGGCGCCAACTCCGGCCGGCACCCTGAAGGGTGACCTCAACCAGCTCATCGACGTGGCCTGCATCTCGGCCGCCAGCTGCTGGGCGGTCGGGGACTACGGCACCGACGACTCGACGGTAAGCGGCGAGATCATCAAGAACCAGGCCCTGCGCTGGAACGGCAAGACCTGGTCACTGATCAGTACTCCTGATCCGGCCCCGGCCAAGAAGAACCACGTCAACCTGCTCACCAGTGTCAGGTGCGCCTCGCCGGCCAACTGCTGGGCGGTCGGGACTTCCGGTGCAGCGGGCAAGAAGTTCATCTTGAGCAACGAAATGCTGCACTGGACAGGAAAGAAGTGGAACCAGGTGATCGTGCCCAACCCGGCCGGCACCGCCAAGGGTTCCTTCAACGAGCTCACCGGCCTGTCCTGCACCTCAGCCAAGAACTGCCTGGCGAGTGGGGTCGCTGCCCATCTCGTCGCGAAGGGCAAGGAACTCAATGTGATCCTGCGCTGGAACGGCACGAAGTGGGTGAAGGATCAGGTGCCCAACCCTGACGGCACCAAGTCAGGCTCGGTCAACCAGCTCAATGGCGTCACCTGCGCTTCGGCCCGGGATTGCTGGGCCGTGGGCTCCGTCGGCGGCGTGCTGACCGAGGGGGCCCGCAATCAAGCGCTGCATTGGACCGGCACGAAATGGAAGGTTGTCCCCACGCCGAATCCGGCAGGCACCGGCCAGCAGGACAGCAACCGTTTGAACAGCATCCGCTGCACCTCACCGGGCAACTGCTGGGCCGTCGGGGTGCTGCAGCACAACAACGGAGCCAACCAGGACGAGGCTTTGCACTGGAACGGAGCAAGTTGGCATGCAAGCTGAGACAAGGAAGTCGAGCCGGCCCGCATTGGCACTACTCGGCGCATCAGCGCTAGTTTCCGGCGTGCTAGCCGCTGGTGCGCTGGCGGCGGCTAGCGTCCCCGCCTTCGCCGCCCGGACAGGTCGGCCGCCGCACGCGCACAACACTATTCCCGTTATTCACTCACGCGCCAACTTGTCTGTCTTGCCCGCGGCCGGCCGCATCGCGCTCGCCCCAGCCTCCAAGTCGCACCAGCTCTTCGGGGTCTTCTGCAACAGCGCCACCGACTGCTGGGCGGTCGGGAAGATCACGACCGCGCATACGTCCGTGAACCAGGTGCTGCACTGGACCGGCAAGAAGTGGTTCTCGGTCAAGGTTCCGAATCAGGCCGGGAGCGCTAAAGGCGCCAACAACGAGTTGTTCGCGGTCCGCTGCACCTCACCCAAGAACTGCTGGGCCGTGGGCGACAGCCAGAAGCCAGGCAGCAACGTGGCCCAACTCGATCAGGTGCTGCACTATGGCGGCAAGTCGTGGTCGGTGGTCAGTGCGCCCGCGCCGGGCGGCACAGCTGATGGCGACATCAACAGCCTCGTGGACGTCGCCTGCACCTCGGCTACCAACTGCTGGGCGGTCGGCGATTACGGCATCGTAGGAACGACCATGCAGCCAGAGGTCTTCTTTAACCAGGTGCTGCACTTTGACGGCAAGAAGTGGATATTCATGAAGTCGCCCAACCCAGGCGGCATGACTCCCGGTCACGTCAACTTCCTCGACAGCGTGCGCTGTACCACGCCGACCTCCTGCTGGGCCGCCGGAACGGACGGGCCCATCCTGCCGACCCCTAACCTGCGCAACGAGATCCTGTTCTCGAACGGCACGAAGTGGACGACGGTCAAGGTGCCCAACCCGGTCGGCACCGGCAAGCTCCACATCAACATCCTCAACCTTCTTGCCTGCACGGCGAAAGCCGATTGCTGGGCGGTCGGCGTCGCCGGCAACCTGAACGGCAAGAAACAGTTCCAGCACAACGAGGCGCTCCACTGGAACGGCAAGACCTGGGCAGTGATCAGGACCCCCAACCCGGACAAGGCGCTCGACGAGTTCTTCGGGATCGCCTGCGTCTCCGCTCAGGACTGCTGGGCGGTCGGCTCCGCCGGACTTAGCCCCGGCCTGAACGAAGCCGAGCACTGGAACGGCAAGAAGTGGTCACTCGTGCACACCGTCAACGGCGGCGGCACCGACCCGGCGACCACCAACACCCTCACCGCGGTCCGGTGCACGTCGCACTCGAACTGCTGGGCGGTCGGCTACTCGGACACGAGCGATGTCGACTCCATCCAGATCCTGCAGTGGAACGGCACCAAATGGCAGGACAGCTGACATGGCGAAGTCACTACGCAAGCTGGCAGCGGCGACCGGTGCCGCGCTGATCGCAACAACTGCCCTGGCCGCCGCGCGACCCGCGCAGGCGGCCGGTCCGGCCAAGTTTGGCTGGCCGCGCGAGCTCAACAGCCCGCTGCTGCGGCACTCCGGAGTGCCCGACGGCGCGGGCGAACTCAATGGCGTGTTCTGCACCTCGACGGCCGACTGCTGGGCGGTCGGCTTTCGCGTTGGAGCAACCGGCGCGACGCTGAACCAGGTGCTGCACTGGACCGGCAAGAAATGGTTTACGGTGACGGTCCCCGAGCCCGCGGGTACCGGCAAGGACGACAGCAACCAACTCGACGCCGTCCGCTGCACCTCAGCCTCGAACTGCTGGGCGGTTGGCGAGTCTCAGAAGGGCGACGGCGCCAAGCTGGACCAGATCCTGCACTGGACCGGCAAGAAGTGGTTCGCGGTCTCCGCGCCGACTCCCGCCGGGACCCTGCCGGGTGACGTCAACGAGCTCTTCGATGTCGCCTGTACCTCGGCGGCTAGTTGCTGGGCGGGCGGGGACTACGGCACAGAAGACCCGACGATCTTCGGTGAGACCCTCAAGAACCAGGCCCTGCGCTGGAACGGCAAGACCTGGTCGGTGGTGCCTACTCCCAACCCCGCCGGGGCCAAGAAGAACCACGGCCAGGCGATCAGCAGCATCCGGTGCGCCTCGCCGGACAACTGCTGGGCCGCGGGCGCCTACGGCGTGCTCGGCAACAAGCTCATCGTGTTCAACGAGATGCTGCACTGGACCGGCAAGAAGTGGACCCGGGTCATCCTGCCTAACCCGGCCGGCAAAACGAAGGGCTCGTTCAGCGAGCTCTTCGGCTTGTCCTGCACGTCGGCCAAGAGCTGCCTGGCCGTCGGCACCGCCGAGAAACTCGGGCCTATGGGCAAGGCGGTCAACGTTGTCTTTGGCTGGAACGGCACGAAGTGGCAGAGAATCGCCGTACCCAACCCGGACGGCACCGCTCCTGGTTCACTGAACGAGCTCGGGAGCGTGAACTGCGCGGCGGCCCGTGACTGCTGGGCCGTGGGCTCCTTTGGCGGTGCCAAGGCGACGTCGCCGGCTCCGCGCAACCAGGCGCTGCATCTGACCGGCACCAAATGGAAGGTCGTCAGCACGCCAGATCCGGCTGGCATCAAGAAGAACGACAGCAACCGGCTGAACGCGATCCGCTGCACCGGACCGGCCAACTGCTGGGCGGTCGGCTTCATCGACCACAACAGCAAACCCGACCAGGACGAGGCCCTGCGCTGGAACGGAGCAAGGTGGCTCTCTAGCTAACCCCCAGGACCAGGCGGGGGCAGCCGATGGCGCCGGCTGCCCCCGCCTGCTTTGTTCTAGCGACAGATCAGGCAGCCGGTGTGCGTCTTGACCCGGAAGTAGCCGTCGGCTCCGAAATCGAGCCGGTCGATGACCTCGGTGACGACCTGGTCCAGATCGTCGTGCCCAAGATTCACCGACATGCTGCGGACGTAGCTGGCGACCGGCCCGGGGTCGGGCAGCTTGAGTTCGCCGGTGAAGTCCAGCCTGACCACCGAGGCGAAGGAGTTGGCGGCGAGTTCGGCCCCGTCGTCCAGCGTGATCCGCTCGCGGGCCATCCGCCCGCTGTCGCGGCCGCGGGAGAGCAGCACGGCGTTGATGACGGTGCGCATCTCGTGCAGGTGCCCGGTGTCGTTCAGCCCGAGCACGACCCGGCCGCCTGGCTTGGTGACGCGTCGCAGCTCGGCGATCGCGCCGGCCGGCTCGGGCAGGTGGTAGAGCATGTGCATCGCCAGCGCCAGGTCGACGGCTCCGTCTCGCAGCGGCAGCGCCACCGCGTCCCCGACCGCGAATCCGGCGGCGGGCGACTTGGCTCGGGCGGCCGTCAGCATCCCCGGCGAGGCGTCGACGCCGAGCTGGCCGCCCCGGTGCCCGCGACGGCCGAGTTCGGCTAGGTAGATCCCGTTACCGCAGCCGACATCGGCGATGGTCTCGGCACCGGTCAGGTCGAGGGCGTCGAGCACCGCCAGCGGCAGGTCGATCCGTGGCTCCTGGTAGCTGTAGATGGACTGCCGCGCGGCCAGATTGCGGTCGGTCGCGTACTGCACGCCGCGCAGGAAGGGCTGATCGGTCCACCAGCTGGAGTTCGCGTCGGTCACAGCTCGACCCTAGGCGAGCCGTAACCTGCTGCGTATGGAGATCAGAACCGCTGCCGGACCAGCCCAGGCCGAGGTCGACGAGACCGGCCAGCCCGCCTTCCTGCTGGTACTGACGCACGGCGCGGGCGGGGGAGTGACCGGCGCGGACCTCATGGCGGCCGGCGCGGCGGCCCGTGAGCGCGGCGGCATCGTGGTCAGGGTGCTGCAGCCGTACCGGGTGGCGGGCGCACGGGCGCCTGGATCGGCGCCGCGTCAGGATGCCGCCTGGCTGGAGATCATCGCCGCGCTGGGCGAACGCTATCCAAGCCTTCCCCTGGTCCAAGGCGGCCGTAGCAACGGGGCGCGGCTCGCCTGCCGGACCGCGCAGGCGGTCGGTGCGGTCGCCGTGATCGCGCTCGCGTTTCCGCTGCATCCACCGGGAAAGGCTCTTCAGCCTGAAAGCTCTCGAGCAGGGGAGCTTCGCTCGGCAGGCGTCCCGGTGCTGGTCATCAACGGCGATCGTGACCCGTTCGGGGTGCCTGACCCGGCTGATGTCGACCGGCTGGTAGTGCTAGCGGGTCAGACCCACGCGCTGTCCGGTGCCAAGGCAGCAATCACCAGCGAGGTTTCGTCTTGGCTGGCCGAACTGGCCATCGGCTCAGTGTCTGTCGACTGAGCAACTGGGGTCGGCACTATGGGTCGGTAGTCCGGCTGAGAGTAGCTCGGTCGACCCTGCTGGCCAGAAGGGGGACGACCCCCTTCAACCCCCGGATGACCTATATAGCCCGCCGGCCCCGGGTGGCCGGACGGACTAGTCCGCCGCTCAGGCGGCTGGGGTAGCAGGTACGGTCTGGGTCGCGGGGACGGTCAGTACGAGGTCGGTCGGCCGGTGGGGAGCGATGACGGTGCCGCTGGGGAGCAGTTCACCGGTGTCTTCGAACACCACAATGCCGTTGCAGAGCAAGCTCCAGCCTTGTTCGGGGTGGCTTATAACGGTACGAGCCGCCTCGTGGTCCGGGTCGCTCGCGGCCGGACACGGGGGCGTGTGCGGGCACATCGTGCGCCTCCTGATCAATTCGGGGGTCTGTTGATCATCGATACCTAATCTGCCAGGTCAGCGGCCTCAGCTGACATGGCACATTGGGATGGTTTTCTGTCGTGCTCTTTGTAGATTTCCTGCTAGTCCGAGCTGACCTTGGGCTAGCAAGTAGCTACCACTGGTTACAACGCTGGATCAGCCCACCCGAGTCCCCCGTCAGGAAATCTGCCGGCTAAATCTGCGAGGTTCAGTTATCTCTGTCAACGGCCGCGGGCGAACACGGGTTCGATGACTAGTGCGTGCTGTGTGATCCGGCGTGGTCCGGGCTGAGGCCGACACCGCCGGGGAGCGGTGGTATGCCAGTGAGCCGGTGGGTTTCCCTGAGCGTAAGCAGTCGCTCGGCTTCGGTGTTAAGCGCATGCACTACCGGGGTAGCCATGGCCTTGCGCTTGAAGATCCGGTCGTCATAGCCGCGCGGACCGATCTCGGCCCGGACGGCAGCGAAGGCCGCCCGCATCGCCTCGGTCAGTGCGGCATCCAGCTTCTTCGCCAGCGGGTACTGCTCGGCCAGCGGCCGGGCAGTGGCCTGGGCGGCACGGAACTCCTGCTCGGCGACTTTGGCCGCTTGGAGCAGATCATCAAAGTTGGCGGCAAGAGCCACATCGGTCAGGTGTTGTGCCTGCGCGTCCGCGCTCACCTGCTTACGTCCTACGATCACGCCGGCCAGCTTAGCGGACGAACGCCGCGACTTATGCAAGGCTGGCCAGCCACTGCTGATGCAAATCGGAATATTCTCCGCCGCTCACCAGAAGTTCATCCGGCGGGCCGTCTTCGGTTATCCGACCGTGATCAAGCACGATCACCCGGTCGGCGATCCGGACCGTGGACAGCCGGTGCGCGATAATCACGGCCGTCCGCCCGGCCAGCACGGTCTGGAGCGCCTGCTGGACGATCCGCTCGCTCGGCAGGTCGAGCAGCGAGGTGGCTTCGTCGAGCAGCAGCACGCTCGGTGCGGCTAGGAACGCCCGCGCGAACGAGACCAGCTGCCGCTGGCCGGCCGACAGCCGGCCGCCGCGCTTGCCGACCTGGGTGTCGTAGCCGTCGGGCAGTGCCTCGATGAACTCGCCGGCCCCGACCGCGCGGGCGGCCGCCTCGATCTCGGCCCTGGTCGCCTTCGGCTTGCCAAGCGCGATGTTCTCCGCGATCGTCGCGGAGAACAGGAAGTTCTCCTGGGTGATCAGCACGATCTCGCGGCGCAGGTCGGCGTCGGCCACATCGCGCAGGTCGACTCCATCCAGCAGCACCTGGCCGTCGCCCGGATCGTAGAACCGGGCCAGGAGCCGCGCGATCGTCGTCTTGCCCGCGCCGGTTTCGCCGACCAGGGCGACCTTCTGCCCGGCCGGGATGTCCAGGTCGAGGTCGGGGAGCACGACCGCATCCCGGTACGCGAACGTGACCCTGTCGATCCGGATCTGGCGGCCTGGACGGTCGTCGTCGACCTGCGCTGGAAGCTCGGCTGGGGTGACCGGCTCGGGGACGGACGGCGCCTCGTCGAGGACGCCGGAGAGTTTCTCCAGGCCCGCCGCCGCCGACTGGAACGTGCTGTAGAACTGCGACACGTCCTTCAGCGGCTCGAAGAACCGGCGCAGGTACAGCAGGAACGTGACCAGGATGCCGACCGGCATGTCGTGATCGATCACCCGGATCCCGCCGTACAGCAGCACCACGGCGACCGCGATGTTGCCGATCAGCGAGACGCCGGGGAAGTACAGCGCGACGAGCTGCATCGACCGCCTGGTCGCATCGGTGTAGTTCTTGTTCAGCTCACCGAAGATTTGCTCGTTCCTGCGCTCCCGGCGGAACGTCTGCACCGCCCTGATCCCGTTGAAGGTCTCCACGAAGTGGACGATGACCAGCGCGATCGTCTCCCTGGTCCGCCGGTAGGCGACCGACGATTCGCGCCGGAACCAGATGCTCAGCCAGATCAGAGGGATGAATCCGGTCATCACCGCGAGCGCCAGCGGCCAGTCGAGCAGCAGCATGCCGGTGCCGACGAACAGCATCGACACCGCCGCGCCGACCAGGGAGTCCAGGCCCTCGTCGAACAACTCGGAGATCGAGTCCATGTCCGAAACCTGGCGCGAGATCACCCGCCCGGAGGTGTACCGCTCGTGGAAGGCGACCGGGAGCCGCTGGAAATGCCAGAACAGCCTGGACCGCAGTTCGAGCACGACGTCGCCGCCCATCGTGCCGATCGCCGAGATGAACCCGGCGGTAGCGAACGCCTGGATCGAGATCGCGATGGCGAACTCGACGACGACCTCGAGGATCGGCACCGCGTCCCTGGTCGCGATCAGCGCCGGGATCTTGTCCACGGCGACGCCCACCAGGTACGGGCCGGCCAGCGCGGCCAGGTTCGCCGAGACGATCATGAACGCGATCCAGAGGACCTTCTTGCGGTGCGGCCGCAGCAGGCTGCCGAGCAGCGCCCGGCTGCGCCGCCGCAGCATCAGCGACACGCCCTTGGGCAACTCGTCGATATCTTCGGCGGCGATGCCGCGCCAGGACTGCGTGCTGGCCGTCGTGGTTGTGGTTGCGGGGGCCTGCGGGGGGTTCCGGGGGGTTGTCCCCCCGGGCGGATACTGGGTCATCGCCTGGCTCCGGTTTCCGCTCCGGTTTCCGCGTCGGTGTCGGCGTCCGTGCTCATCAGGTGCTGGTAGTGCGGGCTGGTCGCGAGCAGATCGTGGTGGGTGCCGGTGACGATGATCTCGCCCTGATCGAGTACCGCGACCCGGTCGGCCAGCGCGACCGTCGACGGCCGGTGCGCGACGATCAGCGCGGTCGCGTTGGCCAGCACCTGGCCCAGCGCCGCGGTGACCTTGGCCTCGGTGTGCACGTCGAGCGCGGACAGCGGGTCATCGAGCAGCAGCACAGAAGGCCCGGCCAGGATCGCCCGGGCCAGCGCGACCCGCTGCCGCTGGCCGCCGGACAGCGACATGCCCTGCTCGCCGATCCTGGTCTCCAGGCCCCACGGCAGGTCGTTGACGAAGTCGGCCTGCGCGGCCGACAGCGCCTGCCTGATCGCCTCCTCGGGCGCCTCAGGCCGGCCGAGCGTGACGTTCTCCCTGACGCTGACCGAGAACAGCGTCGGGTCCTCGAACGCGCAGGCGACCGTGGTGCGCAGCTCGGCCAGCGGGAGATCGGTGATGTCGGCACCGTCAAGCGTGATGGTGCCGGCCGTGGCGTCGGCCAGGCGCACGATCAGGCTGAGCAAGGTGGTCTTGCCCGAGCCGGTCGCGCCGACCAGGGCGACGGTCTCGCCCGGGGCGAGTTCCAGGCAGACGTCGCGGAGCACCGGGCGCGGAGCGCCCGGGTAGGTGAAGCCGACGTGATCGAGGACCAGGCGTCCGCGTTCGCGCTGGCGTTGTTTCGGGACAGTTAGCCTGGGCTGGGCTGGCTCTGAGGCGGTGGCCGAAGACGGCGCGATGCTTTCTCCTTGTGGAAGGTCTTCTGGGTTTGATTGTTCTTGACGGGCTGGATCCTTGATGGCTGGTTCGGTGTCGAGGATCTCGTAGACGCGCTGGGAGGCCGTGGCGGCTTCCTGTCCGAGCGCGAGAATGTAGCCCAGTGCCTCGACCGGCCAGACCAGCATGATCACCAGCGCGATGAAGGCGACCAGGCTGCCGGTGGACAAGTGGGAGTCGCTGACGGCGAAGACGCCGAGCAGCAAGATCAGCGCGATTGCGATGTTCGGCACCAGGTCGAGGCTGGCCCAGAAGGCGCCGCGCAGCTTGGCCTTGGATACCTGGGTCCCGTAGACGATCCTGGCCAGGAACGCGTGAGTCTCCCGGGCCACGTCGCGGCGGCCGAGCGCCTTCAGGACCCGGATGCCGGCGGCGGCCTCCTCGACGTAGGTGGCGAGGTCGTCCTGCTGGTCCTGCACGCGGCGGGACAGGACGCGGTAGCGGCGTTCGAACCGCAGGCACAGTGCGGTGACCGGGGCGAACGCGGCCGCGGTGATCAGTCCGAGCACCGGGTCCATCCCGACCAGCAGCACGATGATCACGGCGAAGGTGAACACGCTGTTGATCAGGAACACCACGCCGAACCCGGCGAACCGCCTGATCGCCGACAGGTCCGTGGTGGCCCTGGACAGCAGCTGGCCTGACTGCCAGGCATCGTGGAAGCCGGGCTCGAGGTGCTGCAGGTGGGCGTACAGATCACCGCGCATCTCTCGCTCGAGCGAGCTGACCGCGGTGGCCTGGACCCAGCGCCTGATCAGGGCCGCGCCGACCTCGGCGACGGCGAGCGCGAACGCGGCGATGCCGATGATGATCAGCACTCCGTCGCCGTGACCCTGGCCGAGCGTGGCGGCGGCCGCCTTCGCGATCGGGCCATCGATCGCCGCCTTGGCCAGCAGCGGGATGGTGATCTCGGTGACGGTCCCGAGCATCGCCGTGATCATCATGATCACCAGCTGGCGGTAGTACGGGCGTACGTATTCGCGCAGCCGCCAGAGCGAGGCGAGCGGGATCTGTGTGCCAGATGGGGCGGAATGATCCTCCGGGATGCTCACTTGATTCTGAGCTTCCTGGGTAGCCACTTGCCGGATCGTAACCGGGCGGCTTGTTTGCTGTCACTTTGTTTTCTCGTCCGGCGTAAGTGGCGCCGGGCCTTGACATCTGGCACTCTGGCGAAACGCGTCGCTTCCGGTTCCTTTTGGGGCGACGCGGTGTGGAGGTGCCGGTGGGACTGCGTGACTGCGGGGACAGACCCGAGACGTCGCAGGCTCCGGCTGCCTACCTGCAGGGAATCCAGGCGATCGTCGACCTGGCGGCCAGGTTCACGCCGAGGAACTGGAACGCGGCCACGCCATGCCCGGAGTGGCGGGCGGCCGACCTGGCCGGGCACCTGCGCTGCATCGCCGATAACTTCCACGAGTACCTGGACGAGGCGCCCGAGAGCAGGCTGTCCCGGCTGATGGCCAAGAACGCCAGCGCCGACAGCATCGGCAGGAAGCTGGCCCGGCAGAACGCGGCCGAGCTCGCGGTACTGCCCGACGTGTCGCCCCGCGACCACATCCTGGCTTTCGCCGAGTCGGCGACCAGGTACACCGCGCGGCTCGGGCCGTTGCTGCCGCTGCCGCACCATAGCTATCGAGGGCACCTGATCACCGTCGCCGGCATGGGCGGCATGGCCTGCGTGGAATGGCATGTGCACGCCTGGGACCTGGCCAGTGCGCTGGGGGAGTCGTATCGGCCGGATGATCCCGAGGCGGTGCTGGTCGGCTGGCTGGCCGGGATCCCGCACATCCCGGTGGTGCGCGACGACGACCCGTGGCAGTCGGTACTGAAGTCGGCCGGGCGGCTGAGCTAGCTACCGGAGGGTGGGTGGCCGGGGTCGGCGGTAGAGGGGGGGCGGGGGCCGGCGCAGCGGGCGGAAAGGGCTGACATGCGAAGATGAGGCGTATCGCAGGCAGGGGAGGCGAACGCCGATGTCATTCGAGGTATCGAAAGTCCGTGACTGTTACCCGGCGCTCGCCGACGGCTACGCCTACCTCGACGGGGCGGCCGGGACGCAGACTCCGACGACGGTGATCGACGCGATCGCGGGCGCCTACGTGGCCGGCCTGTCGAACTCCGGTGGGGTGTTCCCGTCCAGCGCCAGGTCCGATTCGATCACGGTCGGCTGCCGGGCGGCGGTAGCGGATCTGGTCGGCGGCGAACCTGACGGCGTGATCCTCGGGCCGAACATGACCACGCTCACCTACCGGCTGGCGGCCGCGCTCGCCGACACCTGGGCCGAAGGCGACGAGGTGATCGTGACCCGGCTCGACCACGACGCGAACGTGCGGCCGTGGGTCCAGGCCGCGAAGCGAGCCGGCGCCGTGGTGCGCTGGGCCTGTCCGGACCCCGTGACCGGTGAGCTGCCTGTCGACCAGTACGCCGGCCTGCTGACCGACCGGACCAGGCTGGTGGCCGTCACCGCGGCCAGCAACCTGATCGGCACCAGGCCCGACGTTCCGGCGATCACCGCGATGGCGAGGCAGGCGGGCGCGCTCAGCTACGTCGACGGCGTGCACGCGACCCCGCACGGCCCGGTCGACGTGGCCGCGCTTGGCAGCGACTTCTACGTGACCAGCGCCTACAAATGGTCGGGGCCGCACATCGGCGCGGCTATCGCCGCACCCGCGCTCCTGGAGACGCTGCGGCCGGACAAGCTGGTGCCATCGCCAGATGAGGTGCCGGACCGGTTCGAACTGGGGACGCCTCCGTTCGCCGACCAGGCCGGCGTGACGGCGGCGGTCGAGCACCTGGCCGCGCTCGATCAGTCGGCGACCGGGACCCGGCGGGAGCGGATACTCACGTCGATGGCTTCGGTGGAGGCTTACGAGCTGTCGCTGTTCTCCGTGCTGCTTGGCGGGCTTGACGCGATGGAGCACGTGACGACCTACGGCCAGGCGGCCAGGCGGACAGCGACCGCGTATTTCACCGTGGCTGGCCGCCGGCCCGATGAGGTGGCCGCCTACCTGGCCGAACGCAAGATCAACGTGTGGAGCGGCGACAACTACGCCTGGGAGCTCACCGGCGTCCTGGGCGTCAGGGAGACCGGCTGCGCGGTCCGCGCCGGCCTGGTCCACTACAACGACGAATCCGACGTGGCCCGCCTCCTAGAAGCCGTAGCCGACCTGGCGCCCTAGCCGCGGCAGGCTGTCCCGGCTACAGAAAGCAGTCCGGCCGTCTCAGCGGCACTTAGCCCTGGTTGCGACCACTTAGCCCTGGTTGCGACGCCTTAGCCCTAGCCCTGGTTGCGAGCACATAGCCCTGGTTGCGAGCACATAGCCCTGGTTGCGGCGCCTTAGCCCTGGTTGCCACGCCTTAGCCCTGGTTGCGAGCACTTAGCCCTGGTTGGCGACCCGAAAAACTGCTCAAATGGGACAAATTTGTTCGCTAACCGGGGCTAAGGCGTCGCAACCAGGGCTAAGGCGTCGCAGCGGGGGCTAAGACGTCGCAGCGGGGGCTGAGTGATAAGTCGGCGCGATCGATGGTAAGTGGCGTCGGCTGGTCGGCG
>Ga0134128_10005025_pt1 | contig 16066 bp, 20 predicted proteins | sample KB31754_FD_96462 | JGI IMG/M metagenome (GOLD analysis project Ga0134128, IMG submission 96462) | Terrestrial soil microbial communities with excess Nitrogen fertilizer from Kellogg Biological Station, Michigan, USA - KB3-175-4 | ecosystem: Environmental > Terrestrial > Soil > Unclassified ...
CGACGTCACCGGCACGGCGGGACAGGCCGCGCTGATGGCCGCGGCGCGCATGCGGTTGGGGGAATAGCGCCTCCCCCGTCCCGCAGAGGACGGGGGAGGAGCCGTTGCTACTCCGTCTCGCGCTTTTCCCAGACGTGGTCGACGAGGCCCCAGTCCTTGGCCTCCTCGGCGCTCATGAAGTAGTCGCGGTCGAGGGTCTCCTCGACGATCTCCATCGGCTGGCCGGTGTGCTTGGCGTAGATCTCGTTCAGCCGCTTCTTGGTCTTGATGATGTCCTCGGCGTGCCGCTCGATGTCGCTGGCCTTGCCGGAGAAGCCGCCGGACGGCTGGTGGACCATGATCCTGGCGTTCGGCAGGGCGACCCGGTGGCCCTTCTCGCCGGCCATCAGCAGGAACGAGCCCATCGAGGCCGCCATGCCCAGGCAAAGGGTGATCACCGGGCTCTTGATGTACTGCATGGTGTCGTAGATCGCCAGGCCGCTGGTCACGATGCCGCCCGGCGAGTTGATGTACATCTGGATCTCTTTCTTCGGGTTCTCCGCCTCCAGGTGGAGCAGCTGGGCGCAGATCAGGCTGGCCATGCCGTCCTCGACGGGGCCGGCCAGGAACACGATCCGGTCCTTCAGGAGGCGGGAGAAGATATCGTAGGCGCGCTCGCCGCGGCTCGTCTGTTCGACGACCATCGGCACGAGGCCGAGCGCGGTGGTGACGGGGTCACGCATGGGGAGGATCCTTGAGAGTTCGGCCGCGGCGCTACCGAGCGCCACTCGTAGTCCCGATATCGCGTGCCCGGGGCCTAGGCGCAAGGTGACGCGAGGCCGCGAGCGGATCGGCTCTTGATTGGCCGCCGCTTCCAGCCATGGTGCGCGTCAGTCCGGAGGCACCAGCTTGAATTCCATCGTTTTGGCCGGCGCGCTGGCCCTGATCGCCACCCCGGCGCTGGCCGCCCCAGCCAAGCCCTTGCCACGCGACGCCAAGGTCTGGGCCGCCGCCGAGGCCGCCCGGCCCGAGCAGCTGAAGCTGCTGCAGCAAGTGGTCGACATCGATTCCGGCACCCGCGACGTCGACGGCGGCCGCAAGGTGGGCGCGATCTTCGCCGAGCGGCTGAAGGCTCTGGGCTATAGCCTTGAATTCGTGAAGGCCGAGGCGCCCGAATTGCCGGACAACCTGGTCGCCACGCTGAAGGGGACTGGCAAGGGCCGCATCCTCCTCATCGGCCATTTGGACACGGTGTTCGGGCCGGGCACGGCGGCCAAGCGGCCGTTCAGGGCGGACGCTCAGAAAGCCTACGGTCCCGGCGTCGGCGACGAGAAGGGCGGCGTGGTCGAAGGCGTCTATGCGCTGAAGATCCTGCACGACCTCGACTTCAAGGACTTCAAGCAGATCACGCTCTTGATCGAGACCTCCGAGGAAGGCGGCTCGCCGGGCACGACCGGGCTGATCAAGAAACTAGTGGCCGACGCCGACGTGGAGTTCAACCTCGAGCCCGGAGATACGCCGGACGTGCTGACCGTCTGGCGCAAGGGGGCGGTCGCCATGCACATCGAGGTCCACGGCCGCGCGGCGCACGCCGGCGTCGCCCCGCAGGAGGGCCGCAACGCCGCGACCGAGCTGATCCACCAGATCGCGCTGGACGACCGGTTCCCGAAATCCGGCGACGGGGTCACCTTCAACCTGACGCGGCTGGAGGCCGGGACGCGGGACAACATCATCCCGGAAAACGCCCAGGCGACCTACAGCCTGCGCATCCGCGAGAAGAGCGACCTGCCGAAGGTGCAGTCGGTGCTGGAGAAGAACGCCAAGACGCACCTCGTGCCCGACACCACCGTGAAGATCTCCCGCCAGGAGCCCTTCTTTCCGCCCCTCGCCAGCAACGCCGGCACCGATGCGCTGGCCGAGCGCGCCGAGGCGATCTACGGCGGCATCGGCAAGACCATCGCCCGCGGCGGCAACGGCGGGGCCTCGGAGTCGGCGCTGGCCTACGAGGGCGGCATCCCGGCCCTGGACGGCCTTGGCCCGGCCGGCGGCGGCTTCCACTCCGACGCCGAGTACATCCTGCTGAACACCGTGACGCCCCGGCTCTACCTGCTGACCAAACTCATCCAGACCTACGGCGCGCAGCCGCCCCCGCGGCTCAGATGACCGCAGTGGAGGCTGTGGTGCGTGGGAACGGCGATCGGCGCCGACTTACCGACTGCCCGTGCCTTGGAAAGCGCCGGCGGCGCCATCAGGCGGCGATCCGCTCCAGCCATTCCTTGAGCACGGTCACCACCTGGTCGCCCGGCGCGAAGCCGCGGGTGACGACGCCGTAGACTCCCTCCTCGTTGGGGCCTGCCACCAGGGTGGGGAAGCCGGTGACGCCGGCCCGCTGGGAAATGGCGTAGTCGCGCCAGGTTTCCTGCTTCGCCTCGTCGGTTCCCCAGGCGGCGAGGAAGGGCTCGCGGTCGAAGCCCAGTTCCTCGGCTATCTCGGCCAAGGTGTCGGCCCGGGTCACGTCGCGGCCCTCGCCGTAGAAGGCGCGCTGGGTGCGGGTGAGGAAGGTCGCGGCCATCTCCTCTCCGTCGCGCCGAGCGACCACCACCGCCCGCGCGGCCGGATCGGTGTCGTAGATGAATCCCGGGGCCGACATGCCGGCGCCGTTGAACGGCAGGCCAGTCGCCTCGTGGACGTGCACCCAGTGCTCGCCCACCTCCAGCTTGGCCTCCTCGGTCATCGCGGTTTCCGTGCCGGGACGCAGGCCGCCCATGACGATGCGGATCGGCAGCGCGCGGCCGAAGGTGGCGCGGATCTGCTCGATCACCGGCGAGAAGCCGTAGCACCACGAGCACATGGGGTCGGAGAAGTAGATCAGGTGGGGCGTGGTCATCGCGCGAGCCCTCCGCGTCAAGGAGCATTGCAGGTGAAACGCGGAAGGTCACGCCCCGGCCCTTCACCTTTTGCGCGGATGCGGCCAGATAGCGATCATGGCCCACGACGCCCACGATCACGACCACGAGCACGGCCAGGAGGCGCCTTCGGAGATGGCGCTGCGGGTCAAGGCGCTGGAGTCATTGCTGGTCGAGAAGGGACTGGTGGACCCGGCGGCGCTGGACGCCATCGTCGACCACTTCGAGCACAAGGTGGGCCCGCGGAACGGCGCACGGGTCGTGGCGCGGGCCTGGACCGATCCGGGCTACAGGGAGCGATTGCGCCAGGACGCAACGTCCGCCATCGCCGAGCTGGGCTATCAGGGCCGGCAGGGCGAACACATGGTGGCGCTGGAGAACTCGCCCGAGACGCACAACCTCGTCGTCTGCACCCTCTGCTCCTGCTACCCGTGGCCGGTGCTGGGGCTGCCACCGGTCTGGTACAAGTCGGCGCCCTACCGCAGCCGAGCGGTGATCGATCCGCGCGGCGTGCTGAAGGAATTCGGGACCGAGCTGGCCGACGACATCGAGGTGCGCGTCTGGGATTCCACGGCCGAGGTCCGCTACCTCGTCATTCCCGAGAGGCCGGCTTGGACCGAGGGGATGTCGGAAGACCAGCTGGCCGAGCTTGTCACGCGCGACGGGATGATCGGGACGGCCAAGTTGTGAGCGGCAAGTCGTGAACGGCGTCCACGACATGGGCGGCATGGCCAACTTGGGCCAGATCGCGCCCGAGGCAGACGGGCCTGCGTTCCACCACGCCTGGGAGGGCCGCGTGCACGCCATGACGGTTGCCTCGCCGACGCGGAGCAACATCGACGCCGGGCGCCATCAGCGGGAGCTGATCCCCGGGCCCGAATACCTGGCGATGAGCTACTACGAAAAGTGGTTCCGCTCGCTCACCGAACTGCTGGTCAAGCACAGGCTGGTCACGGCGCAGGAGTTGACCAGCGGACGGGCCGATCCGACCTCGCCAAAGGCCACGCCCCGGCTGATCGCCGAGGCGGTGGCGCCGGCCATGGCCACGCCGGGAAGCTACCTGCGCGAGGCGGGCGCGCCGGCGTTCGCCGTGGGCGAGACCGTGCGGGCGAGGAACCTGCACCCGCCCGGCCACACCCGCCTGCCGCGCTATGTCCGGGGCCACCTCGGCGTGGTGAGCGCCCTGCACGGCGCGCACGTCTTCCCCGACGCCAACGCCCACGGCAAGGGCGAGGACCCGCAGCCGCTCTACACGGTCCGCTTCACGGCGCGCGAGCTCTGGGGGCCGGCCGCCAATCCGCGCGACAGCGTCAGCCTCGACCTCTGGGAGCCCTACCTTGAGCGGGCCTGACCTGGCCGCCCTGCCGCGGCTGCCGCGCGACGCGTGCGGCCCGGTGTTTGCCGAGCCCTGGCAGGCGCAGGCCTTCGCCTTGGCCCTCCAGCTGCACGCACAGGGCGCCTTCACCTGGGCCGAGTGGGCGCAGGCGCTGTCCGTCCGGCTGAAGGCCGCGGGCGAGGAGGACGACGGCGCGCGCTACTACGAGCACTGGCTGGCGGCGCTCGAAGACCTCGCCGCGGCCAGGCGGCTGGCCGATCCAGCGGCGCTTTCCGAACGCAGGGACGCCTGGGCCCGCGCCTATGCCCGCACCCCGCACGGCAAGCCTGTGGAAATCTGAACGGGGTCAGTGGACGGAGCGCCGTCCACCCGGAACCTTTCCAGGATTTCTACGCTCAAGCTCCCGACGTGCAGGGACATGCGTGGATGGTGCAATACGCAGTGACATTGAAGGACGGGGACTGGACGGTCTTCCGGGACGGCCAGGCGATCGAGCAGAAGCTGACGCGCTCGGCGGCGATCCGGATGGCCAAGGATATGGCGTTCGAGGCCGAGGAGAGCGGCGAGACCGTAGAGCTCCTGATCCAGGGCTACTACGGCGACATGTCCCGCAAGCTGACGGGCGGCTCCGACCGCGACGAGGACGAAGCGCCGCAGCGGCGCTGAGCCTCAGCCGGTCCGGCGGACCGCGGCCTTGGCTTCCCGCTTGGCGCGCGCCTCGGCCTTGGCCTGGGCCTTGCGGTCCTTGCGCTCCTGGCGTTTCAGCTCCAGCTGCAGCTGCTCGTCGTTCTCCATCGCCAGCCGCCGGGCTTCGGCTTCGGCCTCGGCCTTCAGGCGAGCGGCCTCCTTCTCGGCGGCGCGGCGGGTGCGCACCTCCTCGAGCTCGCGGGCCTTGCGCTGGGCGCGGGTCTCGAAGACCTCCGGCTTCACCGTGGGCTTCGGCTTGAACTTCTCCAGAAGGGCTTTGCGGGCTTCGGCCTGGGAGGACAGACGCTCCTCGAAGCCCCCGATCTTGGACTCTCTCATCACGCTCTTGGGTTGGATTGGACAGGTGGGGGCAGTAACCCCCCGGGGCGATATAGGGTTGCCGGTATCAGCCGACGATGTCGGCTTCATCAAAAAATTGCGCAATTTCGATGGCGGCGTTCTCATGGCTGTCGGAGCCGTGCACAGAATTCTCGCCAACGCTCTCGGCGTACAGGGCGCGGATCGTGCCGGGCGCGGCCTGGGCGGGGTTCGTCGCGCCCATCACCTCGCGGTACCTGGCCACGGCGTTGTCGCCTTCCAGCACCTGCACGACGACCGGGCCGGAGGTCATGAATTCCACCAGCTCACCGTAAAACGGCCGGGCCTCGTGGACCTCGTAGAACTTCCTCGCCTGCTCCTGGGTCATGCGGATGCGGCGCTGGGCAACGACGCGCAGGCCGGCGTCCTCGATCACCGCATTGATCTTACCGGTCAGGTTTCGCCTGGTGGCGTCCGGCTTGATGATCGAGAAAGTGCGTTCGGTCATGAGGTCCTTGAAACTCGGCGGACTGGAATGGGGAGCCGCGGCCGTGAACGGCGCGCGGGGACCGGCTCTATAGCCGCAGGTTTTGCGCTCGCCAAGGCGCTCTGCTAAGAGGCCGCTTCGTCAGGCCCCGGCGCGGCGCAAATACATCAGCCTGACCCCTCCCTTCCTCCGCAGGTCCGGCGCGCGCTGGTCCGCGCCCTTCCGCCCGATCCTCCGATGCTGCAGATCAAAGACCTCGTTTTCGACGCCTGGGGCCGCCGGTTCTTCGACCGCGCGACGGTGACCCTGCCGAAGGACGCCAAGGTGGGGCTGGTCGGCCGCAACGGCGTCGGCAAGACAACCTTCTTCCGGCTGGTTATGGGCGAGTTCGTCCCGGGTTCCGGCGAGATCGGCCTGCCGAAAGCCGCGCGCATCGGCTCGGTGGACCAGGAACACCCGGCGACGCCAGTCCCGCTGCTCGACACCGTGCTGGCCGCCGATGTCGAACGCGCGAGTCTGCTGGCGCGGCTGGAGACCGCCGATCCGGAGCACATGGGCGAGATCTACGCGCGGCTGATCGAGATCGACGCCGACCGGGCGCCCTCGCGCGCGGCGGAAATCCTGGCCGGCCTGGGATTCTCCAACGCCGATCTCACCCGGCCGATGGCGGAGTTCTCCGGCGGCTGGCGGATGCGGGTGGCGCTGGCCGCGTCGCTGTTCGCCGAGCCCGACCTGCTGCTGCTTGACGAGCCCACCAACTACCTCGACCTCGAAGGCGCGCTTTGGCTGGAGGCCAGGCTGCGCAAGTACCCGCACACCGCCATGGTGATCAGCCACGACCGCGAGCTGCTCAACAATTCGGTGGACCACATCCTGCATCTGAAGGATGGCCGGCTGGACCTCTATCCCGGCGGCTACGACGCCTTCGAACAGCAGCTGACCGAGAAGCTGCGGCTGCAGGAGGCCACGCGCGTCAAGCTGGAAGCCCGCCGCGCGCACATGCAGTCCTTCGTGGACCGCTTCCGCTACAAGGAATCCAAGGCCCGCCAGGCCCAGTCGCGGCTGAAGATGATCGCCAAGCTGCCGGTCGTGGCCGCGGTGCTGGAGGAGCACGTCACGCCGTTCCGGCTGCCCTCGCCCCAGCGGCCTCTGCCGCCGCCCCTGGTGCGGCTGGAGAATGGAGCGGTCGGGTACGGCGGGCCGCCGGTGCTGAAGAGGCTGAACCTGCGGCTCGACATCGACGACCGCATCGGCCTGTTGGGCGTCAACGGCGCGGGCAAGTCGACCTTCGCCAAGCTGGTGGCGGGCGCGCTCCCGCTGGAAGCGGGGCAGATGCTGCGCAGCCAGCGCCTGCGGGTGGGCTGGTTCCACCAGCACCAGATCGAGGCGATGGATCCGACGGACACGCCGCTTGAGATCATCCGCCGCGCCCTGCCGCAGGCCAGCGAGGCCCAGCGGCGTTCGAAGCTCGCCCAGTTCGGCCTGGGCTTCGAGAAGGTTGAGACGACCGTCGCCAATCTCTCCGGCGGGGAGCGCGCGCGGCTGCTGCTCAACCTGGTGGCCATGGAGGCCCCTCACCTGCTGATCCTCGACGAGCCCACCAACCATTTGGACATCGACAGCCGCCGCGCCTTGCTGGACGCGCTCAACGACTACGAGGGCGCGGTGATGCTGATCACCCACGACCGCTCGCTGATGGAGCTGGTCGCCGACCGGCTGTGGCTGGCCGCCGACGGGACCATTGCGCCCTTCGAAGGCGACCTGGAGGACTACGCCCGCTTCGTGCTGGACCGGGCGCGCGTCGCCGCGCGGGGGCCGGGACCGGCCACCGAGCCGGCCACGCCTTTGCCGGCGTCGCCCGCGTCGGCGCGTCCCAAGGCGCCCACCGGCAACGCGCGCCGGCGGGCCGAAGCGACCGAGGCGGCGCTGGCCCGCGCCGCCGCCGACCTGGCGGCGATCGATCGGGCGCTGACCGACCCGACGGTGTTCGCCGCTGATCCGGCCAAGGCCGCGGAGCTGGGCCGCCGTCGCGAAAAGGCCTCGGCCGCCGTCGAGGCCGCCGAGGCGGAATGGCTGGCAGCTCAGGAAGCCCTCGAGGCCCTCATCGGCGAGGCGTGAGCCCGATCAGGTGATGTGCTTGGGGCTGATCGGGTCAGAGCCCGGGAAAGTCTCTTCGATCGCCTCGTCGAGCAGCGCCTCCTGGCGGTCGCGGCAGACCTCCTCGCGCTCGGCCATGTGATCGTGTTTCTCGCCTTCCTTGAGGGGTTCGGCCTCGCGCGCGTGCGGGACGTCGATGTAACGGTCCTCGTGGATCGGGATCGCTTCGACCGCCATGTCGGCGTTGGCCCCGCTGGATCCGTGGGTGAAGGCGCGCTCGGCTTCCTTGTCGTTTTGCGGGCGGGCCATGGCCGGCTCCTCTGGGATAGCTGTGGTCAGGCTAGGAAACCCCCCAGGGCAAGGCAGGGTTGCCGCCTATTTCTTCTCCAGCATCAACTGGCCTTCGCGCTTCAGGGTCCCTTTCACCTTGGATGCGAGCATCGCCAGGAAGCCCGGCAACAAGACCTCGACGGTGACCTGGGTGTCGGTGACGATGGCCCGTCCGGACAGCGCCTGGCCGAAGGAGCTGAGCGCGAAATTGAGGGTGTCCCCCTGCCAACTGCGGTCGACCGCGCCCGGCGCATTGCCCATGTGACGTGCGAAATCGGCGAAGCCCTGGTCGATCCGTCGCCGCGCCTCGGCGGCGCCCAGCTGATGCGGAATGGTCACAGTGACGGGCTGGCTCATGGCCGCAAGAAAGCTTGCGCCGCGCGCGCCGGTTCCGAACCGCCGTTTTGTGCGTTAGGGCGGCGATGGACGAGGACCGCACGCTCTTCGGAGAGGGGCGCTACCCGGAGACAGGGCCGCTCGCCCTCCTGGCGCGCCTGGGTTGCATTGGCAGCGCGGTCGCCATTGTGCTCGCCGTGATCCTGCCCCCCGACGTGACGCCGCACTTCGCCCGCTCGCGCTACCTCGAGCACTTCGCCGCCTTCTACGTCGCAGCCTTGTTCGGCCTGGCCGCCCTGCCGCGCTGGCGGATGCGCCATATCGCCGGGGGCTATCTGCTGTTCGCGAGCCTTCTGGAGCCGACGCACCTGGTGGCCGGCGCACCCGCGCTGCCGGTGTTCCAGAACTGGGTGGCCGACCTGGGCGGGGTCGCCGCGGCCTGCGCCCCGGTGGTGTTCGAACGGTTTCGGCGGCGCTTCACGAGGGCCGCGGCGACCTGAGCTGGGCTCAGATGAAGGTCCAGTGGCCGCGGTCGCGGACGCGCAGGTTGTTCTGCACGTGGCGGATGCCATCGATGTCGACGACGTCCTCGATGCGCCGCTTGTCGGCCTTGCGCCGCACCGTGCCGTTCAGGGTGACCTCGTTGTCCTCGACGATCACATCGACGTCACGCGAATCCACGTGGGCCTCGTCGAGGCGCTCCATGATCACGGCCCACAGCACCCGGTCAGAGGGTCCGCGGCGGCGGCGCGGGCGGGTCTCGACGCGGTCGCGGCGCGGATGGCCGGTGAAGAACTCCTCGGCCCGGTCCATCCATGAGCGGGGCTCGCGACGATAGTCGCCCTCGTCCATCCGCCGGCCGTAATCGCGGTCAGGTTCGTCCTGGCGGCGATAGGCCCGCCGTTCGTCGCGATCGTAGGCATAGTCCCGCGAATAGTCCGCCTGGCCCAAGTCGTCCAAGTCGCGATACTCTTCCTCGGCCCGATAGCCTGCGCGGCGGTCGGGGTCGTAGGCGTAGGCCTTCGAATAGTCCGCCTGGCCGAAGTCCTCCCGGTCGACGGGCTCATCCCTGAACCCCCGGGGGCGCGGGTCTTCGCGATCGCGCCAGTCCTCACGAGCCATGGTCCGTCTCCTTCGCATGCGCTGATGGCGGCAGAACCTTCGCCGTGGACTTCGGTTCCCGCAGACGGCAGGGAACCGCGGTGAGGGTTCGCGGCCTGTCTCGCACGGCCGACTCAAAGGAAGCTCGCCGCCGTGCCGCCCGCCGACGACACCCGCGCCGATAAGGCCCCGCGAGCGGCGCTCGAGGCCGCTGTGGCGACCCCGCCCGCAGCCGCCGGGCGGTGGCTGAAGCCCGCCCTGCGCATCGTGCCCGTGGTGCTGCTGATCCTGGCCGCCTGGGTGTTGTGGCGCGAGTTCCACAAGCTCTCCTGGGACGCCGTGGCCGACGCCATTGCCGGCTGGCCGACCACGTCGATCCTGCTGGCGCTGGCGCTGTCGGCGGCGAGCTTCGTGCTGATGGCCGTGATCGAGTGGGTGGGCCTGCGCTGGATCGGCGCGCACGTGCCGCTCAGGACCGTCGCCCTCGGCTCGTTCCTGGCCAACGCCATCGCCCACGCGATCGGGGCGAACCTAGTGGTGTCGGGCGCCATCCGGGCGCGCACCTACGACCGCCACGGCGCGGGGCTATCGCAGGTGGCCGGCGCGACGGTATTCGCGGCCGCCTCGTTCGGCGTGGGCCTGGCGGCGCTGTCCGGCGGTGGCCTGCTGCTCGCTTCCAGCGCCGAACTGGACGCCACCGCCATCACGCCGCTGGTGGCGCGCACCCTTGGCGCCGCCCTGGTGACGGGCGCAGTCGGCTACGTCGCGCTCTGTGCGCTGATGCGGCGGCCGATCCGCATCTTCGGGCGCAGCATCACCCTTCCCGACGTCTGGGACGCCCTCGCCCAGCTGGGGCTCGGCCTGGTCGACAACGGCATCGCCGCGGCGATCCTGTGGATCCTGCTGCCGGCCCAGGGCCCGTCGTACGTCACCTTCGTCGGAGCCTATGCCATCGCCTGCATCGTCGGCCTGGCCTCGTCGGTGCCGGGCGGCGCAGGCGTGTTCGAGAGCGCCATGGCCGCGCTGCTGCCCGGCGTCGACCCCGCCGCGATGGCGGCGGCCTTCCTCGGCTACCGGCTGGCCTTTTACATCCTGCCGTTGATGATCGCCTTCCTGGCGCTGGCGGCGGACGCCTATCGCCACCGCAGGGGCTAGCGGCCCTCGCGCAGCCGGCGCAGCTCGGCCTCGACCGCGCGCTCGCGCACGTCGCTGGCGAAGTGGAACACGGCGACGTAGTGCGCCGCCAGGCCAAGGCCCCAGCCGATGATCGGCCAGATCGCCCAGAAATAGCCGTTGGGCGTCTGGATCAGGTTAATCGCCACCAAGCCGGCGTTGACCATCAGGTAGGCGATCAGGTGGGCGCGGAAGCCGAGCTTCAGATCCGCCCGCCGTTCGGCGAGCCGGCGCAGTTCGTTGTCGTCGATCATCGTAGGGTCCCCCGAGCGTCCCAGCATAGCGAGGCCGGAACATGGGCGCGATCCTATGTTCGACGAACAGACCGCCTAGCAGCCCTGAGCGGCCGCGATGGGCGCGTCCGCAATCTCCAGGGCCGCCTTCATGGCCGCGAACAGCACCCCGATCTCGATCGGCTTGGGCACGAAACCGTCCATTCCGGCGGCGCGGTATTCCGCCACCTGGTGGGCCATGGCGTTGGCCGTCAGCGCGACGATCGGCGTGCGAGCGCGGCCGGTCTTCGCCTCGGCCTTCCTGATCAGGCGACAGGCGGTCGGACCGTCCATCCCGGGCATCTGGATGTCCATCAGGATGAGATCCCAGGCCTCATTCTCCCAGGCTTCGACGGCCTGGGCGCCATCGGCCACGATGGTAGGCGTCAGCCCCACCTGATGCAGAAGGGTCTGCAGCACCAGCCGGTTCACCTCGTTGTCCTCGGCGGCCAGCACCTTCAGCTCCGCAGTCCCCGGCTCGGGTTCGGCCTGCGTCGCCGGCGGGGCGGGCGCGGCGGGGCGCGAGGCCCCCACACGCTCCAGAGGCAGGCGCACGGTGAAGGTCGAGCCGCCGCCCGCCGTACTGGCCGCGCCGATCCTGCCGCCCATCAGCTCTGCGAGTTCGCGGCATATCGCCAGGCCAAGACCAGTGCCGCCGTAGCGCCGGGTGGTGGTCGAATCGGCCTGCTCGAACTTGGCGAACAGGCGCTTCAGTGCGTCCGGGGCGATGCCGATGCCGCTGTCCTTGACGCTCAGCACCAGCTGGCCCGCGCGGCGGCCCACGCGCACCTTCACGCCGCCATGTTCGGTGAACTTGATCGCGTTGGAGACCAGGTTGTAGAGGATCTGCCGCACGCGGGTGGAGTCGCCGCGGTAGACGCCGTGCGCCGCTTTGTCGATGGCCAGGTCGAAGCTCACCCCCTTCTTGCCGGCGATCGCGGTGAAGGCCGCGTAGGCGCCGCGGGCGAGGTCCTCGATGTCGAATTCGCTCTCGTCCAACTCCAGCTTGCCGGCCTCTATCTTGGAGAGGTCCAGAACGTCGTTGAGAATGGCGAGCAGCGTCTCTCCGGACTGACGGATCACGGTGAGCCGCTCGCGCTGATCGTCGGTAAGCTCGTCGGCGTGCATCGCCTGGGCCATGCCCAGTACGCCGTTCAGCGGCGTGCGAATCTCATGGCTCATGGTGGCCAGGAAGGCGCTCTTGGCGCGGGTGGCGCTCTCTGCCTCCTCCTTTGCCGCGATCAGGGCGTCCTCGGCCTTCTTGCGTTCGGTGATGTCCTGGATGGCGCCCACGAGCCGCTGCGGACGGCCCTGATCGTCGGTGTGGAAACTGACCACGCCCTCGGCCCAGATCTCGCGGCCGTCGGTGCGGGCGATGCGGTATTGGGGCCGGTAGGGCGCGCCTTCCTCGACGTGCTGGCGCCAGGCCTCGCGGACCCGGTCGACGTCGCGGGGATCGATGGTGACGAAAATGTCCTTGTAGAGGTCCTGGTAGGTCTGCGGCCGCTCGAAGAAGCTGTCCTCGGCGCCGGCGGTGAACAGCTTGCGGTTGACGTAGTCCAGCTCCCAGACGTGCATGCCCGAGACCTCGAGCGCCAGGTTCAGGCGCTGTTCGGTGCGTTTGGCGTTCTCCAGCGTCTCGACAATCTCGGTGACGTCGTCGGCGAGGATCAGCAAGCCGCCGATCTCGCCCGAAGGATCGCGCCAAGGCGCCAGCTCGGTCTGCATCCAGAGGTGGCCATCCAGACCGTGGCGGCCCACGCGGACCCGGCGCCCGGATAGGTGATTGCCCTTCAGGGCGTGATCGAAGGACTTGCGGAAGGGCTCATACACCTGGGCCGAGATCTCGTAGATGCTGCGGCCGACATAGTCCGAGCCGGCGACCTTCAGATGGGTCTCCCAGACCTTGCTGGCCGCCACCACACGCATCTCCTTGTCGGTGATCACCAGCGACATGGGGACCAGCCCCAGCAGGGCGGCGCGGGTGGCGTTGTGGTAGTCGAGCGCGCGTCTGGAGCGTTCGTGCTCGGCGGCGACCTGGGCGCGGGCCCATTCGTCGGCGACGAAGTCGGCGAGCGCCTGCAGCTGGTGGCCCTTGCTCACGTCGTGGGGGATCGGCTCGGGGCTGGCGACCACCAGCGCGCCGGGCGTGGCGCCGTCTTCCAGCCGGATCGGCGCTGCGATGTAGGCGCGCAGGTGCGGTGGGCCGGTGACCACCGGATCGGCGGCGAAGCGCGGGTCCAGGCGCGCGTCCTCGATCCACAGCATCTCGCCGGTGGCGATGACGAGCTCGGCGGCGTGGTCGCGGCTTGGCAGGTCGATGCGGCTGGGCCGGCTGCGCCAGGCGACCCCGTCCTTGACCAGGATCACCAGGCTGTCGGAGCCCGGGAACAGGCCGCGCGCCACCAGCGTGGCGCGGTTGAACACGGCCAGCGACAGCTCGACGCCGAACGGCATCAGCTGCTGCGCGTCGTCGATGCCGATGTCGGCCAAGCCTGGCGCCCCTGCCCGGCGGATTGGAAGTCCGCCCTACGGTACGGTTAAGCCAGAAGGGTTAACCGCCCCCTTGCGTCCCCTGAGGCGGGTTGCCGCAGTTCGCCGAACGCCGCTCAGTCGGGCTTGGCGGGCGCGATGGTGACGCTCTCGCCGCAGCCGCAGGCGTCGGTCTGGTTGGGATTGTGGAACACGAACTTGGCGGAGAGCTTGGTCACTTCGTAGTCGATCTCGGCGCCGATCAGGAAGAGCACGGCCTTGGGCTCGACCAGGATGGTGACGCCCTTGTCCTCGACCACCTCGTCGAGCGGATCGGCGCGCCGGGCGTATTCCAGGACATACTCCTGCCCGGCGCAGCCGCCGTTCTTCACGCCGACGCGCAGGCCCGCGTAGGGCTCGTCGGCTCTGGCCATGATCTCGCGCACGCGCTCCGCCGCTCGCTCGGTGAGTCTGACGATCTTCGGGCGGGGCCGTCTGGCGCGCGGGTTGAGTGAAATGTCGTTCATGGGCGTCAGAACATGTTCAGCTGCAGCTTGGCTTCGTCGCTCATCCGCGAGGGGTCCCACGGGGGATCGAACACCAGCTCGACCTTGCAGGACTTGATCTCGGGGATCTCCTCGACCGCCTGCTCCACCCAGCCCGGCATGTCGCCGGCCACCGGACAGCCGGGCGCGGTGAGCGTCATGTCGATGACCACGTCCTTGGTGTCGGCGACGTCGACCTTGTAGATCAGGCCCAGCTCGTAGATGTCGACCGGGATCTCCGGGTCGTAGACGGTCTTCAGCTTCTCGATCAGCAGGTCGGTCAGCCGGTCGAGCTCGGCCTGGCTGAGCGGCCGGGTCGCTTCGGTCTCGATGTGGGCGGCGTCGTCCATCGGGTCCAATTCTTACGCGAAGAAAGCCTGAGTCTTGGTCAATGCGTCCACGAAGGAGTCGGCCTCCTCGGGGGTGTTATATAGGGCGAAGGAGGCCCGCGCGCTGGAGGTGACGCCGAAACGCCGCATCAAGGGCTCGGCGCAGTGCGTGCCGGCGCGGACCGCCACGCCATAGCGGTCGAGGATCTGGGCCACGTCGTGGGCGTGGGCCCCTTCGACGGTGAAGCTGAGGATCGCGCCCTTACCAGGCGCCTCGCCCAGCACGCGCAGCCAGTTGGCGCCGTTCAGTCGCTCGCGCACGCGGGCGTAGAGGGCGTGCTCGTGGGCGGCGATGGCGTCGCGGTCGAGGCCGGAGAGCCAGCCGATCGCCGCGCCCAGGCCGATGGCCTCCAGGATCGGCGGCGTGCCGGCCTCGAAGCGGTGCGGCGGGTCGGCGTAGGTGATCTCTTCCAGGGTCACGTTGCCGATCATCTCGCCGCCGCCCTGGTAGGGCGGCAGCGCCGCCAGCCGCGCGGCCTTGCCGTAGAGCACGCCGATGCCGGTCGGCCCGTAGAGCTTATGGCCGGAGAAGACGTAGAAATCGACGTCGAGGGCCTTCACGTCGACCGCCTGGTGGACGATCGCCTGGCACCCGTCGAGCAAGACGAGCGCGCCGGCCTCGTGGGCCACCCGGGTGAGCTCGGCGACCGGGTTCACAGTGCCCAGCACGTTCGACATGTGGCTCAGCGCCACGACCCTGGTGCGCTCGCCGAGCAGCGCCTTGAAGGCGTCGAGGTCCAGGCGGCCGTCGTCGGTGACCGGGACGAACTTCAGCACCACGCCCTGCCGCTCGCGCAGGAAGTGCCAGGGGACGATGTTGGCGTGGTGCTCCATCTCGGAGAGCACGATCTCGTCGCCGGCCTTCAGCGTGGCGGCGAGGCCCGCGGCGACGAGGTTGATCGCCTCGGTCCCGCCCTTGGTGAACACGATCTCGCCCTCGTCGGCGCCGATGAAGCCCGCAACGGCGCGGCGGGCGGCCTCGTAGGCCTCGGTGGTCTCGTTGGCGAGCGTGTGCAACCCGCGGTGCACGTTGGCGTAGCTGTGCTCCATGGCCTGCGTCATGGCCTCGATCACCGCGCGCGGCTTCTGGGCCGAGGCGGCGCTGTCCAGATAGATCAGCGGCTTGCCATTCACCTGGCGGGTCAGGATCGGGAACTCCTCGCGGATGGCGCGGGCGTCGAAGGCCATGCTCAGCCCCTGAGCCTTTCGGCGACCCAGGCGCGGGCCACCTCGCGGACGACTTCGTGGCCGATCCGGTCCACCACCTCGCCCACGAACGCCTCCGTCAGCATGGCGCGGGCGTCCGCTTCGGGGACGCCGCGCTGACGGGCATAGAACAGGGCGTCCTCGTCGAGCGCGCCGACCGTATTGCCGTGCGCGCAGGCCACGTCGTCGGCGTAGATCTCCAGCTCCGGCTTGGCGTCCACCTCGGCGCGGTCCGAAAGGACCAGCGCGTGATGCCCCATCCTAGCGTCGGTGCGATCGGCCCCTTCGGTCACGACGATGCGGCCCTGGAAGACGCCACGCGCCTGATCGCGCACCACGCCCTTCGTGAGCTGCTCGGTGAGGCCGTCGGTTCCCTGATGGGTGACTACGGACGTGAGGTCGGCGTGGGACTTATTGGACAGTATATAGGCC
>Ga0134128_10005026_pt1 | contig 16065 bp, 15 predicted proteins | sample KB31754_FD_96462 | JGI IMG/M metagenome (GOLD analysis project Ga0134128, IMG submission 96462) | Terrestrial soil microbial communities with excess Nitrogen fertilizer from Kellogg Biological Station, Michigan, USA - KB3-175-4 | ecosystem: Environmental > Terrestrial > Soil > Unclassified ...
CGCTGCCGGACGGCTCGGTCGACTTCGTGATCGCCGGCCAGGCCATCCACTGGTTCAACCTCGACCTCGCGATCCCCGAGATCGCCAGGAGCCTGCGGCCCGGCGGCGTGCTGGCCGGCCTGTGGAACGCCGACGACGCCAGGGTCGCCTGGGTATCGGGCCTGCACGAGGCGAGCGGACGCCGCACGGTAGTCCCGATCGGCGGGGTCAAGCGCGACGACGATGACATGAACGACTGGCTGGGCTCGGCCGGCAAACGACTGTTCTTTCCGCCAGAAGATGAAGAGTTCACGCACAGCCACGTCAGGACCGCTGAGTCAATGATCGCGACGCTGCGCACGCACTCGGCCTTCCTGATCATGTCCGCGGAAGAACGGGAAGCCGCGCTGGCCAACGTGCGCGAGTACCTCGACAGCACGCCGGAGACCGCCTCGGGCGAGTTCAGCCTGCCGCTGATCACCTTGGCCCTGCGCGCTGTGCGTCGCTGAGGGGCGCGCTAGCTCGCCAGCACCTCGGTGATAGGAAGGCCCGAATCGGCGGCGAAATCCGGTTCAGATGGCGGGATCCCGGCCGCGAGCAGGTCGGCGCCGAGAGCAGCCACCATCGCTCCGTTGTCCGTGCACAGGCCAGGACGCGGCACTCTCAGCTCGATCCCGGCGGCGTCGCAGCGTTCCTTGGCCAGCGAGCGCAGCCGGGAGTTAGCCGCCACCCCGCCGCTGATCACCAGGTGGCCAATGTCGAGGCGACGGCACGCATCGACCGCCTTCTTGGTGAGCACGTCCGCCACCGCCTCCTGGAACGACGCGGCGACATCGGCGACCGGCACGGACAGCCCGGCCGCTTCCCTGGCCTCGATCCACCGCGCCACCGCCGTCTTCAGCCCGGAAAAGGAAAAGTCAGCGGTGCCGTCACGATATTTAGACCTCGGAAAGGAAACGCTACCCGGGTCGCCGGTCTTGGCGGCATTGTCGATCGGCGGGCCACCAGGGAAGGGCAGGCCGAGCAGCCGGGCCACCTTGTCATAGGCCTCTCCGGCCGCATCGTCAACGGTTGAACCGAGCGGGGTGAGGTCCCCGGTCAGATTGCGGACCGCCAGCAGGGACGAATGCCCGCCGGAGACCAGCAGCGCGATCGCCGGCGTCGGCAGCGGGCCGTGTTCGAGCTGGTCGACGGCGATGTGTGCGGCTAGATGGTTGACGCCGTACAGCGGCTTGCCGAGCGCGAGCGCGTAAGCCTTGGCCGCGCAGACGCCGACTAGCAGCGCTCCGGCCAGGCCAGGGCCGGCCGTGACGGCGATCGCATCGACCTCGCGGAGGGTAACCCCGGCCATCTCAAGGGCTCGCCGCACCGCCGGAACCATCGCCTCCAGATGCGCCCGGCTCGCCACCTCGGGCACCACCCCGCCGAACCTGGCGTGCTCGGCGACGCTCGAGGCCACGGCGTCGGCGAGCAGTTCGTGGCCGCGCACCAACCCGATGCCGGTCTCGTCACACGACGACTCGATGCCCAGCACCAGTGGCGCTGTGCTGGCCAGGGTGGTGGGCGGGGGGTGTAGTGGGCGGGACCCCCTGGTAACCCCCGCGCTCACCTATGCTCTCCGTTCAGGTCTTGCGGACTCGGGTCGGTCAGGTCTCGACCGGTCACGTCGCGCCGCATCACCACCGCGTCGGTGCCGGAAGGCTGGTAGTAGCCGCGCCTGATGCCGATCTCGGCGAAGCCGTACCGGCGGTACAGCCGCTGCGCCCGGCTGTTGTCGGTCCGCACCTCCAGGAACATCTGGGTGCAATCGCGCCTGGCCGCCTCGGTGATCAGCGCTTCGAGCAAACAGGACCCGATACCCAGCCCCCAGTGATCGGAGGCCACCGCCAAGGTCACCACGTCGCTCTGACCCCCGGCGCCAAGCAAGCCGGCGTAGCCGACAATCCCGCCGTCGTCGTAGGCCACCAGGTAGTGCCTGGTCGCCGGCTGCTGGGCGAGTTCGCCGAGTAGCATCTCGGGCGTCCAAGCTTCGGCCCCGAACACGTCTTGTTCTAGCTCGACTACCTGCTTCAGGTCCGCCTCGGTCATCGAGCGAAGCGCCACGCTCACGCTCGTGCCCCGCCAACGCCAGCCGGGGTGACCCGCTTGGGCTTGCCGGGTTCCCTGGCATCGGGACGGCGCAGGTAGAGTGGCTCGGCGTCACCCGGCGGCAGGCCGGCGGCGATCCGCTCGGCGCTGAGCTGAGCCAGGACGGCCGCGTCCGGGTAGCGCGGATCGATCGTTTCGCTGCCAGCGGCCAGGCCGGAGTACAGCAGCGGGCCTTCCCCGGCGATCGGATAGCCCTCGGGCAGCTCGGCCGGCGGGCAGACCTGCGGGCCCTCCAGCCGGCTACCGTCCGGCGCGTACCTGGCCCAGTAGACCTCCCTGCGCCTGGCGTCGGTGGCCACGAGGAACTCGCGTCCAGCCGCGGCTCTGCGGGGGGTTCCGGGGGGACGACCCCCCGGGCTAGCACTGCGGGGGGTTCCGGGCCATCGGGGGCTCGGGGGCGTCCCCCGGCTAGCGGAGTGTCCCCCCGGGCTGGCACTGCTGGCCTGGGCGGCGATGATGTCGAGCGTGCAGACGCCGTCGACCTCGATGTCCAGGGTGCTGCCGAAGACCCGCGCGGTCACCAGTCCGGCGCGCAGCCCGGTGTAGGGCCCGGGACCAACGCCGACCGCGACCGTCGTCACGTCGGTGATGCTCGCCCGCGCGGCGGCGAGCGCCTTGGTGATGGCCGGGGCAAGCGACTCACCGTGGCGCCGCGAGTCCACCACGGACTCCCGCGCCAGCACCCGGCTGCCGTCGTGCAAGGCGACGGTCACGGCCGGGGTAGCGGTGTCGAAGGCGAGGATTAGCACGGTGTCTCAGCGTAGTCACCTGGCGCGGGTTCTCCGCACCAGCACAGTGTTAGCCCGGGGGGACGCCCCCGAAGGGCCCGGATCAGCTTTCGGTTGGCTCCGTCTTGACCGTCGCCAGCAGGCCACGCGCGACGGTCAGCGCGTCGAACTGAAGCTGGCTAGTCGAAACCGGGCCGAAGCCGTTGCTGTCGTTGGCCCACAGGCTGATCGTGATCAGGACGTTCCGGTACTGCAGCATCACGGTGTCCCGGTCGGTCACGGTCTTGCCCTTGTCCTGGTGGTAAACCTGGGCCGCGCTGAACGCTTTGGTGCCAAGTCCAGGGACCGACCTGATCGTGGCCGACGGCTGAGCCGTACCCTTGGCAGGCTTGGCCAGAGCCTGCCGGCCCTGAGCGAACAAATAGACCGCGTAGCTGGTCGCGCTGCCGTTACCGGGCGCGATCAGGTTGGGTCCGAACGCCTGCACCTTGACGTCGAGCACGCGGAAAACCGGCTTGGCATCGACCGTGAAGGTGCACTCGCTATTGCCCGCGCCGCTGCCGGTAGGAACGGCCTTCGACGGCTTGCCGGACAGGACCTGACCCAGAGTCGAAGCAGAAATCACCTTGCAGGTATTCGGGACAGCCTTGAACTCGCCCTTCTGCAAGGTCGTAATAAAAGGCTTCACCGGCGGTTTCGGCTGCCCGAGCCAGATTCCGACCCCAACCAGGACCACGATGATGACCGCCGCCGATCCCCAGGTGACCAGCCTGCGCCTTCCCCGGCGCCGCCGGGTCTCCGCTGCCCGGCTTCGCCTCGGCCTGCGCGGGGCAGGATCTGGCCGGTCGGGCTCGCCGGGGACATCTGGCTGGTCGGAGAAGGCCGGATCGTCATCAAAGACGCCGGGGCCAGGAGGTCCCGGACGATCAGTCACCCTGCGCCGGCCGGGCTGCTCTGACCGGTCGGTGCGACGGTAGTCGGCCGGACGGCGCTCGACTTGCGGCTCGGCCTCGACCGTCCTGGTGGCCCGGCGAACTGGCCTGATCGGCTCGACGCCTCCGGGGATCGCCCACGGGGGAACGTCGGATTCCTGCGCGCTCGGCGCGAACGCGTCGAGTTGCTGCCAGCCACTGTTACGTGCCTCGCGCGGGGCCCTTGGCCTGCCGCCCCGACCCGAATGTTCGGGGTGACGTGGCGGGTAACCCTGCTCAGTCACGGATGCCTCCCTGGGTCGGCAGACCGCACTGCCGACCTACGACCGCGCGTTACGACGGCAAGCTCTTACGAATACCGCAGCCTTGCTGTGTCAACACCTTAGTAGCGTCAACCCTGATCATGAGTCCCAGATCAGAACAATAGGCACCGATTCGCACGTAGCAGCGAGGGTCAGCCTCGCTCGGCGGAACCGGCCAGCACTGTTCAGCAAACACCGGCAGTGCGGTCTCCGGATGGTGGTCCGGAGACCCGCAATGCGATCGCTTGGCGAAGCTGCCCGGCGGCAGCTTCCCACCTGTCACCGTAGCCGGTGAGCGTCACCACGCGGGGCTCGTCTGGCTGATCTCCGGCCTCAAGGTCGGCGCTGCCGGGGTTCGCCAACCCAGCATCACCGCTATCTTGCGGTGCCCAGCCGATGGCGATCAGCAGGTGTCCGGCTGCGAGTCCTTCCACCAGGCCCTCGCCCCATTCGACGACGGTCACGCAGTGATCGACGTCGGCGTCCAGGTCGAGATCGTCCACTTCAAGCCTGCTGCCCAGCCGGTAGGCGTCGGCGTGCACGAGGTCGGGCCCGCCGACCAGCGACGGATGCAGCCGGGCGATCACGAACGTCGGCGAGGTTATCGGCCCGCGAACGCCCAGGCCCGCACCGATGCCCTGGACCAGGGTCGTCTTCCCGGCCCCGAGCGGCCCGTCGAGCACCACCAAGTCTCCTGGCAGCAGCGCATCGGCCAATCTGGCCCCGAGCGCCCGCATCTGCTCCGACGCCGGCACCTCGAGCCGAACCCGCACGGCGGCAATCTCTGGGTCAGGCATTGTCACCAGCCGCCAGCAGATCTCCGTCTTCGTCATCTTCGTCATCGAGCCCAGCGACCGCGCCGGACGCGGCCAGGGCGCGCGCTACCAGCGTCGCGATCGCGGCGTTGACTTCCTCAGGACGCTCAAGCATCGCGACGTGCCCGGCGTTGTGAATCTTCACCAGCTCGGCCCCGCGGATCGAGCTGACGATCTCCTCGGAGCGAACCGGATCGACCAGCCGGTCCCTATCGCCGGTGACCACCGCGACCGGGATCGCGTTGAGCACCTTGAGCGCATGCCGCTTCTCGTGACCGACAAGGGCGACGTAAAAGTCGGCGACCACGTCGATCGGCGTCTCCCTGATGATCCGCTCGAGGAAATCCACCACGGTCGGACTCGCCTTCGGATCGCCGAACGCGATGTACCTGGTGCTGAAGAACGCGATATCACCAGCCGAGCGACGGCTGCGCTCCACCACATCCGCGACCACGCCCTTGGACGCGCCCGACATGACCGATGGCATCGCCAGCCTGATCGGCGGTCGCAGTGGCGCCGGCAGCCACCCCACCGGGTCGACCGCGCTCGCCGAGGTAGAGAGCAGCACCGCACCGATGATCTTGTCGCCGAACAGTTCCGGATGCTGATCGGCCAGCGCCATCACGGTCATCCCGCCCATGGAGTGGCCGACCAGGACCACTGGCTGGTCGCCGGGAGCCACTGCCATCAGCAGCTCGTGCAGGTCGGCACCGAGCTGGTCGATGCTGACCAGGTCGGGGTCGGACCGGCCGGACCGGCCGTGGCTGCGCTGATCGGGGAACACGCACCGCGCGGTGGCGCTGAACCCGGCCCGCTGGTAGTACCAGACGTCCGCGTTGAGCGTGTAACCGTGGCAGAAGATGATCGTGACGGGAGCGTCCGGAGGACCGCAGACCTGGACGTGCAGCGGCAGGCCGTCGTCGGCGCGCACGGTCAATTCCTCGCCGTAGGCACCGCCGAACCGCTCGTCGGCCGCTGGATCGGGCCGCAGCCTGATCCGCCCGACCGCGATCTTCTCCGCCATGACGACGGCACCAGCCCCGGCGGCCACCGCGCCGACCGCTATTCCGGCCACCCCGGTGAACCGTCGCCAGTTGACCATCAGACCTCCTGCCCGCTGACCCTCAGGCTGCGTCCTACCGCGGGGGGCTCCGGAGGGTCGTCCTTCCGGGTTAGCATTGCAGCTTCCGACTGGGTTACTCCACAGTAGCTTCTGGGGATCTTGCCAGTAAACCGAGTGACGATGTCGTAAGAAAGCGTGTCTAGCCGGTCGGCCCACTCTTGCGCGGTCGGCTCGCCGTCATCGCCGGGGCCAAAAAGCACGACCTCATCGCCCGCTTCGATCGGCTCGTCAAAGGCGTCGACGACGCACTGGTTCATGCAGACCGTGCCGCTGATCGTCAGCCGGCGCCCGCGGATCATTATCTGCACCGTGTTCCGCGCGGCCCGAGGTATGCCCTCGTTGTAACCGAGCGGGATCAACCCGAGCGTCGATTCCGATGAGGTCTGGTAGCGATGCCCATAGGAAACTCCGGTTCCCTCGGGCACCCTTTTCACCTGAACAAGATGAGTACGCACGGTCATCGCCGGCCTAAGCCAATCAGGCGGGCCACCTGGCAGCGTGCACAGCCCGGTGACACCGCCGCCTGGCCGCACCAGATCGAACCAGGTATCGGACCTGGTGAGCAGCCCTGGGGTGTTGGCCAAATGCCGGACGAACGGACGGGCGCCGAGACGGTGCGCAAGCTCCAGTGCGGCGCCGAACGCCTCGATCTGCGCGTCGACCGACGGGTGCCCGGGGATGTCGGCACAGGCCAGGTGCGACCAGATGCCGGTGATCTCACACCGACCCTCGGCCTGCTCGGCGAGCGCCGCGGCCAGCACGTCCGGCCACGTCGCCATCGTCGCGCCGCCTCGGCTCATGCCGGTGTCGGCCTTGAGGTGCAGGCGAGCCGGGCGTCCGGCCTCGACCGCCGCGGCGGCAATCTGCCTGACCAGGCTGGCGGTGCCGGCGCTGAGGTCGATGCCGTGCTCGATCGCCTGCCGATGGGGCGCGTCGGGAGCGGCCAGCAGGCAGAGCACCGGCACGCCGACGCCGGCCCGGCGCAGCGTGATCCCCTCTTCGATGTGGCCGACTCCAAGCCAGGCGGCCCCGCCCGCCAGAGCGGCGGCAGAGGTGGGCAGCAGCCCATGGCCGTAGCCATCGGACTTGACCACGGCCATGACATCCGAGCTTGAGGCGTGTTTCGCGAGGGCGGCAACGTTCGATCTGACTGCGGCCAGGTCGACGATCGCTTCTGAGTGACCGTCCATGAGCTTCAAGTGTGCCAGCAATGAAGCACTAGTCGATCATCAGAAGAGCGCGGTCGGCTTGCACTGGTCACCGGTCCGCATGGCAAGGTACTGGCATGGTTGATCTCATCCCTCGCCAGGTTCTATTCGGCAATCCCGAGCGAGTGGCCCCGCGGCTATCTCCCGACGGTACCCGGCTCGCCTGGATCGCACCGCACGATGACGTGCTCAATGTCTGGCTGGCCCCGGTGGACCCGGAGAGCGGCGTGGATCTCGGTCAGGCGGAGGTGATCACCGCGGATACTGACCGCGGTATCAGGACCTTCAACTGGGCTCACGACAACCGGCACCTGCTTTACCTGCAGGACACTGGCGGCGATGAGAACTGGCGGCTTTACGACGTCGATATCCAGACGATGGAACGACGCGACCTAACCCCGTTCGAGGGCGTGCAGACGCAGATAATCGCGCTCGAACGGAAGTTCCCCACGGAAGTTCTTATCGGGTTGAACAAAGACAACCCGCAACTCCACGACGTCTACCGGCTCGACTTGCAGACCGGTGAGCTGACCAAGGAGGTGGACAATCCAGGCTTCCTGGGCTGGGTCGCCGACTCCGAGCTCGCGGTGCGCTGCACGTTCGCCCCCGAGCCCGACGGCAGCCTGAGGGTCATGGTGCGAGATGGCGCCGACGACGAATGGCGGCTGTTCAAGAACATACCGGCCGAAGACGCGCTGACCACCGACCCCGTGGCGTTCAGCGCCGACGGGCGCTCGCTGCTGATGATCAGCTCGGCCGAGCGGGAGACCGCGAGCCTGGTGAGCGCCGACCTGGCCACCGGGGCCGAAGAAGTGCTCGCCGGTGACCCGGAGGCGGACGTGAGCGGGGTGCGGCTCGACCCCGACACCAAGCAGCCGCAGATCGTCGTCGTGCTGAAGGACAGGTCGGAGTACCTGGTGCTCGATCCCTCGGTTGCCGACGACGTGGCGGCGATCCGCGCGCTGCATCCCGGCGATCCGGTCTTCACCAGCGCCGACCACGCCGAGCGGACCTGGCTGGTGGCGTTCACCAATGACGCTGGTCCTGTGCACTATTACGCCTTCGACCGGGAGACCAAGACGGGCCGGTTCCTGTTCGAGCACCAGCCCGAGTTGACCAAGTACACGCTGTCCTCGATGGAGCCCGTCTCCTACGCCGCCCGTGACGGCCTGACGATTCACGGCTACGCCACGTTCCCGCCCGACGGGCCGCGTACCGGACTGCCGACGGTGCTGCTGGTGCATGGTGGCCCGTGGCACCGGGACGCGTGGGGCTATGACCCCATGGCTCAGTGGATGGCCAACCGCGGCTACCTGTGCCTGCAGCTGAACTTCCGCGGGTCGACCGGCTACGGCAAGGCGTTCATCAACGCGGGCGACCGCGAGTGGGGCGCCAAGATGCAGGACGACCTCACCGACGGTGTCGCCTACGCGGTCGCGCAGGGCTGGGCCGACCCCGGCAAGGTCGCGATCTTCGGCGGTTCCTACGGCGGGTACGCCGCGCTGGTCGGCGCGACGTTCACGCCCGAGGTGTACTGCTGCGCGGTCGACATCGTCGGCCCGTCGAGCCTGAAGACGCTGATCGAGACGATCCCGCCGTACTGGGCGCCGATGGTGGCACAGTTCCACCGCCGGGTCGGGGACCCCGCGACGGACGAGGAGTTCTTGTGGTCGCGGTCGCCGCTGTCGCGGGCTGACAAGATCGCGATCCCGCTGCTGATCGCCCAGGGCGCGAACGACCCGAGGGTCAAGCAGGCCGAGTCCGAGCAGATCGTCGACGCGATGAAGGCGGCCGGCATCAGCTATGAGTACATGCTGTTCCCCGATGAGGGCCACGGATTCGCCAAGCCGGAGAACCGCATGAAGTTCTACGCCGCCGCAGAAAAGTTCCTGGCCCGCTACCTGGGCGGCCGCGCGGAAGACTAGTCCACGAGCGTCTCCCAGGCCCTGGCAACGCGATCTGGGACTAGCTGTGAAACGCTCTGCCGGGCATTTCTCGCTAGCCTGTCCAGCCGATTCCGATCGGTTAGCAGCGTGGTGACAGCTTGAGCAAAGGAACTTTTCACCACCGGACTAGAGATGTCGCCCGGGATGAGCAGGCCAGTGTGATTGTGTTCAATGCGCTCGAGCAAGGCCTCGGTCGCACTGGCTACCACCGGCGTGCCGGCCGCCGCAGACTCGGCGGCCGCAAGGCAAAACATTTCCGGAAATCGACAAGGATAAAAGGTCAGCGCCGCCCGCTGCTGAATGCTGACAAGCTCGGTTCGAGACACGGGTCCCAGGAGTCGGACACCGGCGGGAAGGGGCGCGGTGCCCAGGATCTGATTCCATCTATCCTCGGCCTCGGAACTGGTGAAGCCCCAGAGCTGCCATCCGCCCGTCACCCAAAGTTCCGCGTCATGAACAGCGGCTCGGATAGCTGGCCAGATGGACAGCGCCACATCTAGGCCGCGATTCGGCATGCTGGAGAACAGGCATACGCTGCGTCTATCTCCAGTGGGGCCTCTATAGCGTTCGATCTCGACCGGCAACGGAATCGTCACCGTCGGCACTTCGACTTGAGCCGCGTCGAGCCGGCGCCGCATCGCCTCGGATGCCACGACTACCATGCCGCCTAGGTCCCCGAATCTCTCCGTGAACGACGCCGGGCCTGAAGTGCGGTCATCAAGCATCCAGAACAAGTAACGCGGCGCCACCGACTCGCGTGGCCACAGGGACTCCTCGAATCGGACCGCCACAGCGACGTCAGGAGTGGCGGCGTCAGCGAGCTCCCAAGCCTGCCGCCAGGTTACTCCGTCGTAAACGCCGGGTCGGTAACAGCAGTTGAAGACCTCCACCTGGTGGCCGCGCGCTGCAAGAGCACGACTTAATACAACTATTGACGCCTCACTTCCTCCCAGGCCCGCATTCTCGTAGTCGGGCGGATAGAAGCTATTTCGTTTAGCATAGTAGAATTGCCAATGCAAAGCAGCCCTCCAGAATACTTTCCGGTAGGCATGGTCAGTCACGCCAACAGTCTTCGCGAACGGCCGCCGGATCAAGGCCAAGTAGATATGCAGCTCGAGCCGCGTCAGCGGCTTGAAGCAGGCCATCTATTCCCCAGTCAAGCAGCCCGGGCACTTTGTTCAGGGGCGTGATCAGTCGACCATAGGTGCGCCCGGTGTCTGGGTCTGGCCGCCGCGGCAGGAAACTGGCGATCGTTGCCGCGTACCTAAGTTGGGCGAACGACTGCTGGCCGGGTTCGGTGACTTCCTGATAGCCCAGATAAAGGAGGTTGCCGATAGTTATCTGACTCTCCTCCAGGCATTCGCGTTCGAGTGTCGCCTCGGTAGCTTCGCCCGCCTCCGGCTTGCCTCCGGGCAGGCCGTACTGACCGTCGTCCTCTCGGAGCAGAACTCTGCCGCTATCGTCGAAACAGAATCCGTAGACCTGCCGGACCTGAATAGTATCCGGCAAGGCGGTCGTAACCCATCGAAAAGTAGTCATCCTTGATATCTCCCAATAAGCCGATGCATTATAGTGGCTGTTCGGACCAGTATTCCACAAGGTGAGGTGAGATAAATGCCAGTCGTTTTCTGCAAGCCAGACGCTCTAGACGGTCCGCACAGCAGAGTAGAAGGTGAGCGCGCGGCGGCGATGCTCATGGCCTTAGCGGTCCACTGCCTTGGAGGAGATGGCCGACACAGGATTCCAGCCCAGTGGAAGGCTTCCGCCGACCGAGCGGCTCTGCAGGTGGCAGAAAGAGCGGCTACCGAGCCCTCCTTTCGCGGGAGCCTCACGAACGCCCGGGCGGTGGCAAATCGGCTAGATGCTGCCGCCGATACCATGAAGGCAAGCTCGGCTTCTACCCGGCATGTGCTCATGCTTGCTTTGGACGGACTCGGGTTCACCGTACGCGAGAGCGCGCGGCTTGTTCTCGGCGAATCTGGCGTAGATCTAGTCTACGGACACGGTGTCACGACTACTGACTACGGGACTGTCCGCTCCGACTTGATGGAGTATCTGGCCGAGTGCCATATCGAGGTATGGACGCTGGCTGCTTCGCAGGAGGAATGCGCTTTGCAGTGGTGGAAGACCTACGCTCGGCAGATGCTGCTGAACCGCGAGCCGGGTATGCATCTCTTGCGAAACCTCGTCCACGTGTGCGAAGGGCCAGATGCCGTTTATCTGGTGGGCCGGCTTACCTCCTAATATCACGGCTCGATGTTCCAGCAGGCCAACGCGTGGTGCACAACGTTTTCGGCCAGTTGGCTCGGCTCCGGTTCCGAACTGTCCAGCCGCAGCAAGCGCGAGACGTGCCGAGCCATTAGACGATCGAGGTGTTGGTGCCAGCAAGCGAAGGCTTGCCGATCTGGTCCAAGAAATCGACGCTCAGCGATCTTGGTCGTTCTACCGGCAAGATAATCAGCATTGTGCCGCCGCAGCCTAGTCGAAAAGTCAGTCGCCAGTAGCGCAGCACCGGCATAGCGGACGTGCACGGGCGCTGTTGCGGAATACGCGCGAATCATCCATTGGTCGTGCTCGACTTCGGCGCGAGCCCAGGCACGGAAATGAGTGCTTATTTTCAAAGCAGCGCGAGAATTAGCTGCGGCGATGCGGTCAATCATAGGCTCCGCGACGTACAGGGTTCGACGCGATATGTCCGTTAGGCCAGTCCGCCGAACCGGCACAACGATATTCGAAAGCCTGGCGTCCAGCTGACCAAGCCGACCACCGACCAACGGCCCGATGACGATCGTGGCATCGACTCCTAGCTCTCCTAGCCGCTTCTGAACAATGTTAGCAATGGTCTTCTTACCGGAGCAGTCAAGACCCTCCACCGCGTAGGCACGCATCGAGATTCTCCTTTACTTCGAGGTGGATTGGAGCGCCAAGCGTCAGAGACTTCGTGATGAGCCTGGCAGCAGTCCGGTGCGATTCGGCGGAACAGGCGCCGAGTTCTACGAGGTGAAGCGGATAATAGCCCCCGCCTCGTAGCGGGAGATCGGCATAGTGCCAGGAATCCTCGTCATCGGCACAGCATGGAATTCGTTCGGCATCGATGGCGCCAACATGTTGTCCAGCTGCGAGGAAGTTGCCATAGGTGTTTCCGAAATGGCGAACCTCATTGCCCTGCATAAACGATACGGTCTCCGCGACGGCGGTGAGCCGCGAGCCTGGTATCAGACGGCCCTCCAGCAACATGCGGATCAGGTCGTCCTCGCTCAGGTTTACGGGCCGTGAGTGACCTGACCGACGCGGGGCGGGCAGGGGCTCGGTATCGATGTACTCATCGCTGACATGCAGCCGGATGCGCGTCGGCAGACCTTGATCGCTAATGCCTACGGCAAGCAGCGGCCAGATCTGCATCCGTTCGGCCCTGCCCCAGCGCCCCAGCGTGGCTATAAGTCCCCCAGGTACTTGCGAAAGCGCATGTGCGAGCGTGGTTCTGACTGGCGAGCGGGTCAAGCTGACAAGTTCAAGTGCTGGCAAGTCAGGGATGAGCTCACGATGAAGCTGGTCCGCGGCCCGCCACAATGCCTCGCCCACAGTCAAGCCGAAGCCCGCGGGCGCCTGCTTACACATCGAAGTGAAGAGATCGCGCAGCCGGGCGAGAAAAGATCGTTCTTGGTCCGACGGTTCAGACTGCGCCAATGCCGAGTCGAACACGTTCTTGATGGAGGCTACAGCTTGTGTTTCGCTGCTTGGAATCCACCATGGCGCAAATTTCAGTCGCCCGGGCATAGGGACCACATTCAGCTGGCCGTCATGGAATCGCTGCAGACGTATGGTCGTTCCGCCGTTGTGACGAGGGAACTCATTGAGGATGCCGTGGTTGTGACCTAGGAGTGCGATATGCCGGAGATAGTTAATTGGCATACGGGCCGAAGGATTGACGGTCGGATGCCAAGCGTCCGTATAGTCGAATTGCACCAGATTATCTCCGCGTTGCGACATCTGCCCACTCGCCATCCGCCGGCCCAGTCAGATGATGCGCATAGCGTTTCAGATTGGCGGCGAGCTCGGCGTCCCGCTGTGCGAAGCTGCCGGATCGAGGCAGGTGATCGAGATGAAATACCCCGGTTGACAGAACCGGTATGACGTAGGATCCGCAAGCGATTGCTTTTGCCGCGAAACAGATATCCTCTGGCCCCCACCCAGTAAAGTCAGGCGGGAAGCGAATCAATCGCGCGGTTCGGGCGGACACGACCAGATTATTGCCTTTGACCATGAACGGCAAATCAACTGGGCCGAGCAGCCGGGCATGACCGAAGTCTCGCCAATTGCGCGTCTGCTGCAGCGGATACACTGTTACTGGAGAGAGCACTGGCACTAGGCCAGATCGTCCTGGCGCATAGTGCGCGACTACGCGGGAGTCGCGGCTGCCGTCAGGTGGACTCTCGGGGACTGGCTGGTTGACGGACACATAGTCGCGGAGCGACACCGTTATCTGATTCGGGGCGAGCAGGTGTCGGGCGACATGTTGGGTCAGGTAATTCGGGGCCAATATGGTATCGGCGTCACAGAACACGATCAGTCCATACCGAGCGTGGGCGGCGCCGAGATTTCGCGCACCGCCGCAGTGGAGTCGCCGGTCAGACCGAATAACTTGAATCTGCCCCGGTGTCTGAGCCGGAAGGCTGAGTGCCGGGTGGTTGGCGTCATCGACCACCAGCGCTTCCCACGGTGTCCCGGGCGGTAGATTTGCTGCCGCCGCAGCGATCGCGCCGAGGACATCAGGAAGGACGGCAGCGACTCCTCTTGCCGGCAGAACTATGCTGATCCCACCTGGCCAGGGAAGGGCCGGTGCAACAAGGGTGTCCAGCGGGCCGAGATCTAACGTCTTCGCTGCGAGGTCCAGCGTCCAGTAGTCGTTGCTGCGCCCCGCGAGGGCGTCCTGGATAGAGGCATCAGCGTTCACCTCGGACCAGCCGAGCCATCCCGCGACATCCCACAGTTTCCTGGCCGCGACCTCGCAGAGCCGCACAATTACTTGACCAGTGCCCCGGTTGGCTAGCAACAAGCGCGCGCTGAGTCGGCGAGAGTGAGCATGGTCGAGTTGCGTGCGACAGATAGCACTTGGCAGCCGCTGCCAAGCCTCACCGTCTTCGCTTAACCATGCGCTTCGGCCCGGTGCTGGTATGCGCAGCAAGCGGCGGCCGATAGCTACTTCGGCGAATAGCTCTAGCGGCGGGTAGCCGAGCTCGGCCCACAAAACACCAGCTTGGCCAGGTTCCCCTGCCCTGGTCACTGGGCGCGCCAAGGTAGAACCGGGAGACCAGGGAGATTATGACCCATCCGATCACGTTTAGTTATGAGGTAACGCAGATCATAAGGATTTGCGGCAACGCCGAGGGGAATCTGCTCAGTCACCTTGATACCCAGGGCGGTCAGCGCAGCACTCTTGGCTGGGTTGTTCGACAGGAGTCTGACCGAGCGCACGCCGAGATAGCTCAGCATCTGTGCGGCAGCCAGGTACTCACGGCTATCAACCGGGAAGCCCATTGCGCAGTTAGCGTCGACCGTGTCGAAACCCGCGTCCTGAAGGGCGTACGCACGAACCTTAGCGAGCAGACCAATCCCCCGGCCTTCGTGACCGCGTAGATGCAGCACCGCGCCGGTACCGGCCTTCGCGATCAATTCCAGCGCCGCATCCAACTGGGCGCCGCAGTCACAGCGCAACGAGCCAAAAGCCTCCCCCGTAAGGCATTCGGAGTGCACGCGCACTAGAACATTCTCCTGATCACGAACTTGCCCGATGGTGAGGGCCAGATGGTCAGACTGAGCGGAGCCCACGCGGCACGCCCAGGCGGTGAAGACTCCGTGCGCGGTAGGGATGCTGGCGTGGGCGGCGCGACCAACTTTCGCGGTAGCGGGGCGAACGCCTAGCCCATTCTCGCTGTTGCGGGTATCGCGTTGAGCGCGGAGCCTGATAGCCATCAAGATCAAACCCATATAGTTTTCGCCGCGATCTTGGCATCGGCCCCAGAACTCATCCCCCCAGTCGTTGCCCTCGACAAGCTCAGCGGTGCCGGTCGACAGTAATAGCTCCAGCAGCTTACGGTCGCGGAACTTCTCTTCGACCAGTACTCGCATTACAGCGACCTTCGTCTCTTCCCAGTCTTTGCGATCGAGATGACACCGGCCTAGCCGCTTAGCTTCGTCGGGATCCGGTGTTTCCGCGATAAGAGTGCGGATATCCGGATTATGCGTCTTCGCCGCTTGATATGCATGCTCTACCGACGGATACTTCAGTCCGTCGAGGTGCGCTACAGCCGGGAAATAGTTAGAAAGGAACGCCCAACGACCACTGAAGTGATCGATTACGGCAGGATCCGCTACATTATCTAAGGCGGAGGACTCACTACTCATAATGCCTTCTTAACTAATCTTGAGATAGGAGAGCTACATTAGCACTCGACCAGGCACCTTACTTTGACAATCACGAGCCGATCGAGCGCGTCTAGCTGGAGACTAGGCAACTCTGGCTCTTGCCCCCCGCAGGGAAGGCATGGGCCAGGGCGTCGGCGATGTCCTTGGCGCGGTGCTTATAACCGAGCGAGGTGTAGTGGATGCCGTCCGAGATGAACCACTTGCGGCGAACCTGGGCGGCCCAGTTGTACACCCGCATGTTCGGGTACTTCTTGCACGCCTCCATCAGGGCCTGGTTCCACTTGAGCATGTTGGCCTCGGCGTAGGGGCCGCTGATCAGCAGCGACTTTACGTTTACCCACATGACCGGCTCACCCTTCGTGACGGCCATCATGCGCTTGATCCGGTAGGCCAGCGTGTAATTCGACCCGGCCCCCACGTCCGCCGTGTCATCGGTGCCGAGCGCGAGCACCCAGCAC
>Ga0134128_10005028_pt1 | contig 16064 bp, 18 predicted proteins | sample KB31754_FD_96462 | JGI IMG/M metagenome (GOLD analysis project Ga0134128, IMG submission 96462) | Terrestrial soil microbial communities with excess Nitrogen fertilizer from Kellogg Biological Station, Michigan, USA - KB3-175-4 | ecosystem: Environmental > Terrestrial > Soil > Unclassified ...
CGAACGATTCAAATATTTGCCGACCAGCCTCCTGTATTTCTTCTACCGCGGCCCCGGTCAGATCAACGCCGATTCCAACGGCTGCGCGGCCGGCAACACGCTCGAGGAAGCCATCGTCCAGGGTTTTCTCGAACTGGTCGAGCGCGATGCCTACGCGATCTGGTGGTATAACCAGTCGCAACGCGCCGAGGTCGATCTCGACGCCTACGACGACTCCTACGTTCAGGATCTGCGCCGCCAGCTCGCCGATACCGGCAGAAAATTGTGGGTGCTCGACGTCACCAGCGATCTCGGCGTGCCGACCTATGTCGCGATCCTGCACTGGATGCAGAACGGCCAGGAAAATATCGAGTTCGGCTCCGGCGCGCATTTCGACAAGCGCATCGCGCTGTTGCGCACCTTGACCGAGCTGAACCAGTTCCTGTCGATCGGCTTCATGGAAGGCGGCACCGGCGAGAAGCCGAGCCTCGACGGCGAAACGCCGCTGTTCATCAAGAACTATCCGTTCCTGACGCCGGTCAAAAATCCATTGCTGCCGACGGGACTGGATTTCGGGCCGCTCGATACCACGCGCGCGCAGGTCAACGCCTGCGTCGAGATCGCGCGGCGCGCGGGGATGGATTTCCTGGTGCTCGACCAAACCCGGCCCGACGTCGAGGTCCCCGTCGTCCGCGTCATCGTGCCGGGCCTGCGGCACTTCTATCGCCGCTTCGGGCCGGGTCGGCTCTATGATATTCCGGTAAAGCTGGGATTGCGCGATCGCCCGATACCGGAGAGCGAACTCACGCCGTTCCTCCCCCATAGCTGAGAGCCCAGCGTTGCGCGGTCCCCGGAAAAAGCCAATGCCGCGCGCCACGCCATCGGTTTTGGCCGCGAGGCTGAGCGCGCATGTCGCGCTCGAACCGCAGGCGGATGGCACCATCCTCGCCTGGTTCAACGGCTATTCGGTCGGCCTCGGAAAATTCAGCGCCGGCGCCGCCGAACGCGCAAAGCGCTTGCGCGACGGTCTTCCCCTCGCCTCGTTTTCCCGAGCCCGCAACGCCATCGAAAAGGAAGTCGATCTGCTGGTTCGACGGCTCGCCCGCAGCGGATTGCTCGAATACCGGTTCGGACCTGCAAAGGGCGGAAGCGACCAGATCGTCATCGAACCGCAGATGCCGGACTACTGGCCGCAGGCCGCAAAACTCGCGGCCGGCGACCGAATCGTATTGTCGAGGTTTGCCTATCTCAGGCGGCGCGGCGGCGAGATGATCCTGGAATCGCCGCGTTCGGCCGCGCTGTTCCGGATTGCCGATCCGGCGGTCGCGGCCGTGCTGACGTCGCTCGCGACGCCGCAGACGCTGGCGAAACTCCGGCGGCAGGATGGTTTTGCGGGCGCCGAGCTGATCGGATTATTGCTGGAATGCGGCATGCTGTTTCGGGTCACCACCGGCGGCGAGGGCCTGCGCGCCGACGAAGGTGATGGCAACTTGGTGCTGTGGGATTTTCACGATCTGCTGTTCCACACTCACTCCACCGAAGGGCGGCAGGCCAACCCGGCGGGCGGGCTTTATCCGCATGCCGACACCATGCCGCCGCCACCCTCGGTGCGGGCGGCCTGGCCGGGCAAGGCTATCGATTTGCAGCAGCATCTGCCTGCACCTTCGAATACAGCCTCACACGCGCTGAATTTATTTCGCGCGCGCCACTCGACGCGCGATTTCGACGACAACGATCCGATCGGGATCGCCGAGCTGTCGCAGTTTCTCGACAACACCGCCCGCATCAAGGCGCATTGGGAAAACCAGGCGGACCTCGGCGACGGCAGCGGTCCTGTCATCGCCTACACCGTGCGGCCCTATCCGTCCGGCGGCAGCAGCTACGAACTCGAGCTCTATCTGACTGTCACGAATTGCAAGGGATTGGATCGCGGTTTCTATCACTACGATGCCGATCGCCATGCGCTGGTGCCGATCCCGGCCTTCCCGCAGGATATCGAAGCCCAGCTCGAGGCGGCGATCTTCGCGATGGACGCGCCGAACGCGCCGCAGGTGCTGATCACGATCGCGGCGCGCTTCGACCGGATCTCATGGAAATACAGCGCGATCGCCTATTCGCTGGTGCTGAAGAACGTCGGCGTCATGATGCAGACGCTTTATCTGATGGCAACCGACATGGGCCTTGGCGGATGCGCGATCGGCAACAACAACATCGATCGGTTCGCCCGGATAACCGGCACCGAATTCCACGTCGAGGGACCGGTCGGACAATTTGCGCTCGGCCGAGCCTGGATCGAGCAGGAGTAGAGGCCGCGCCCCATGGATGAACCGGAACAGGACGGCGGCGGAAGCCGAACCCCCGCGGTTGCGGGACTGGCCATCGCGGCGGTGCTCCTGGTGGCAGGGCTGTGGCTGGCGCACCAACTCACCGCGGCCAGCAAGATGCAGGACTGCGTGATGTCAGGCCGCACCAATTGCAATGTGATCGAGCCGGCGCGATAGCGGCGTTTTTCAACCGGCGGCGCTAGCGCGCCGATACCTAGTTGCAGCCGTGACGCCGCCCGTCCTGGCCGCGGTAGTTGGCGGTAGACTGCTCGCAGTGCCGGCCGAACCCGTCGTAAATGCCGTAGGGCGCGCCGTTGACGGGATAGACCACGCGATCCGGCGGAACATTGGTGCCGGGATAGAAGTCGGGCGGGCCGTAATTGTGCAGATAGATATCCTCGATCCCGCTGGCGTAATGGTGGTGATGGTGCCGGACCGGCATATCCGCATCGGCGGCATAAGACGGCGCCGAAATCGAAAGGATAGCCGCCGCTGCCAAAAGCCTGATCTTCATCTCTGGTCCTCGTATTCGACCGATCATGTTCGGTCCGCGCGGCTCACACCGGTAAGTCCTGAGTCGGCAATACCCTTGTTTCCGGCTCCAGTGTTCCCCAAGCCGGCAACGGGGGCAACCCAAGCCGCCGAAATGGCGGCGGTTTCCCCGCCAAGCGTGTTCAAATCGGCACAGGTCGGATCAGGGATAGGCTCAGATTTGGCTGTAAATGACGAGTTTCAACGCGGGATCGTCATTGGCCTGAAAACTCGCATACTCGAACCGCAGCGTGCCCTTTTTCGGATGCTTCAGCACTTTCTCGCCGCCCCCGGGCTGGCGCACGTCGTGCGCTTCCCACCAGCCGGAAAACTCGGGACAGCCCTGCCGCAGCCGCTCCAGCAGCGCGATAAAGGCGGGATCGCCGGCCCACAGATCATGGGTCGTACGAAACTGCGCCACCAGGCGCTTGGCTTCGTCCGCCCATGACGTTCCGAACAGGCGCCGCATTGCCGGATTGGTCAGCACGCTGACAAGACTGTTGCGATCGGATTCCGGCAGGCGGCCGAACGCGAAGATCTCGTCCGCCGCCGCATTCCACGTCAGGATGTCCAGGCGGCGACCGCAGATATAGGCCGGCTGGTTGAGGCTTTCGACCAGACGCCGGATCGTCGGCGGCACGGTCTCCGGCACGAAAGCCCGGCGACCGGAATTGTGTGTCAGCGCGCGAAGATGCGCGTGTTCGGCCTTGCTCAGGCGCAGCGCCCGCGCCAGGGCATCGATGGTGGTGACCGACGGGCTGACGGTGCGCCCCTGTTCCAGTCGGATGTACCAGTCGACACCGATGCCGGCGAGTTCGGCCACCTCCTCGCGCCGCAAGCCCGGGGTGCGACGCCGCCGCACGCTCGGCAATCCCATCGCCTTCGGGCTCAGCCGCTCGCGCCGGGAGCGCAGGAAATCGCCGAGTTCACTGCGTTGCGGGTCCGGCATCGGCGTGAGGTTCCAAAACAGGGATTTTCTAATCCTAGGATAATACCAGGCCTTGTCGAGACCTGGAAGCCCCGCGATGATGGACTTCCAGACGAGGTATCCCCATGAAAGCAGTCATTTTGAAAGCGTTCGGATCGCCGCTGGCGATCGAGACCATGCCCGATCCCGTGCTCGGCACCGGTGAAGTGATCGTCGATGTCGCGGCCAGCCGCGTACTGGCCTATGCCGGCGAGGTGTTTTCCGGCGCGCGCAACTATGTGCTGGAATTGCCGATCGTGCCTGGCGCCGGCGCGATCGGGCGCGTGCGTGCCACCGGACCGGATGCGACGCATCTTCAGCCCGGCGACTGGGTCTATTGCGATCCGACGGTGCGGTCGCGCGACAACGCTTTGTCTCCGGACATCGCGCTGCAAGGTCTGACCGCCGCCGGCGAAGGCGGCCTGCGGCTGCAGCGCTATTTTCACGACGGCGCGTGGGCGCAGCAGGTGCGCGTGCCGACCGAAAACGCGATCGCGATCGGCGCGCTCGATCAGGCCGAAGCTGGAAGATGGAGCGCGCTCGGGACGCTGCTGGTTCCCTATGGCGGCCTTCTCGTCGCCAAACTGCAACCGGGCGAAACCGTGCTGGTCAATGGCGCCACCGGCGCCTTCGGCAGCGCGGGTGTCGCGGTCGCGCTCGGCATGGGCGCGGCGTGCGTGATCGCGACTGGACGCAACGACAAGGTGCTTGCCGACCTGGCGCGCCGGTTCGGCCGTCGCGTTCGCACCGTGACGATGCATGGCGACGAGGAAGCCGATCGCCAGCGCATCTTCAAGGCCGTGCCCGGCCCGATCGACTGTGTCCTCGACCTCTTGCCACCCGCCGCAAGCCCTGGGCAGGTGCGGACCGCGCTACTGACCGTGCGCCCCCACGGCCGCGTCGTGCTGATGGGCGGCGTCGGTTGGGCGGGCGGCCCTGGCGTCGACCTGCCCTATGCCTGGATGATGCGAAACTGCATCACCGTTCACGGCCAATGGATGTATCCGCCGCACGCAGCCGCGCTGATGGCCGGCCTGATCCGCGCTGGCCTGGTCGACCTCGGTCAGTTCGAGGTCACCGCGTTTGACCTCGACCATGCCAACGATGCCGTCGCGCACGCCGCCGCCAACAGCGGACCGTTCAGGATGACGCTAATCCAGCCATAGCTGGCTATTTGGTGAAAAAACGCGCAACATCTCGCCCGCGCCGATGCGAGAAATCGCATCGGCGGCATAAGCCCCAAGGGAGAGATCGACATGAGCAAAGGCGAGCAGAGAAGCAACCGCGAAGCCAAGAAACCGAAAAAAGAGAAGATCAAGACCATTGCGGCCGCGCCGAGCCAGAAGACCGGCGGATGGCAGCCGACGGTCAACACCGGCAAGAAGAAGTAAAGTAGCAGTAGCGCCGCCGCTGCTACGTTGCCTAAGGCGTCGCGCGGGCGGGTACGCGCCCTACAGACAGAGACCCAGAATTTTCAGCCGGCAGGCTCGCGCCGCGTGGGCTTTGGGCTTCGCCGCCGCCACGGGCTTTGTGCCGGCGATTCTTGGACGCTCGACCATTTTCGGACGTTCGTAGTCGCCCGCAATCTCCATCGCCCAGTAGATGCGGCCCGTGGTCGCGCTTTTCGCGCTGCCGATGCCGATCCGCGACGCGTCGTGGAGCAGCAGGTTTTTGCGATGTTCGCTCGATTCAATCCATTGGTTGAGCGTCTTCGGAAAGCTGTCATAGCCATACGCGATATTCTCCGCGGCCCGTCCGGCCCCCGATGGGCTGATCCGCCGGGGAAAGCCGCCCAGCACCTCATGGGACAGCGCGTCCTTGGCCGCCATGGCGTCAGCCTGCTCGCGCGCAATTCGGGAGAGGGTCGGATCGAGGGTCACGCGCCGCTCGCCGTGCTTGAGCCGGTAGTCCGAGATCATATCGGCGGGGGACGCGGCCTGTGCGACCACGGGCGTTAGCACAGCGAGCGACAGGAAAAGGAGAAGGGCCGGCTTCATTGGCTCTCGGTTACCGGGTGTCAGGATCACGTCAGAATCACGAGGAAAAAGCTCAAGCGATTCAACGGAATGCTTGGTCGGGGCAGCTGGATTCGAACCAACGACCTGCAGTACCCAAAACTGCCGCGCTACCAGGCTGCGCTATACCCCGACGGTCTTTCGAAACAAGGTCGATACACGCTTCAGGGGGGGCCAGCAAGACAACGCGCAGCCTCGATCGGGACTGTTAGAGTCTTCTTTTGACGCGTTTGCTTCACGCGAACCGGCGTCCACTTCGCTCGAAAACGCTCTAATGCCCGTTGAACAGGGGGTGCCCGACCCGGTCGCCGGGCTGGATGCCGTATTTCTGCGCGGTGCCGGCGATCACTTCGAGCACGCCCTTGGCAAGCCCGTTGGACGGGATGATCCGGGTCGACAGCGGCTCGGTATTTTCGGCAATCCGCAGGATGCGGCCATCGGCGCGGATGAAGATCATGTCGAGCGAGATGTAGGTGTTCTTCATCCACATCGACACTTCCTGCTCGGGCGAGAAGTCGAACAGCATGCCCTTCCCATCCGCCAATTCCTTGCGGTACATCAGTCCGGTTTCTTTTTCCTGCTCCGTCGTCGCCATCTCGACCGAGAACACGTGGACGCCGGTTTTGGTGACGATCTCGAGCGGTTGGATGCTGGCCGCCCTCGCCTCGATCCCGGTGAAGGCCCACAGCGCGACGACCGACGCGACGATCCAGACCCAGGCCCGCAACCGGACCTGACCAACACAGTAATTCAAATTCATGGACACCACTTGAAGCCAGTCGCGAGGATTTCGCCCGGGGCGGACCCTACCCCGACGATCATGGCAAATACCAGACGCGCGGAACCGCCACGAGATCATTTTGTGGCGAGATCAAAGGTGGCGCGATCGACGGGCGCAGGCGGGAATGGCGCGGTCAGTGCGACGAAAGTCCGGGACCGGACTCCGGCTGGATTTCGGCCGCCATCATGCCCTTGGACCCCGGCCCGAACCGGACCAGCACATATTGGCCCGGACGCAGTTCGGTCATGCCGAAGCGGCGCAGTGTTTCCATATGGACAAAGATGTCCGGGGTACCCTCGCCGCAGGTCAGGAAGCCGAAGCCGCGGAGCCGGTTGAACCACTTTACTTGCGCGCGCTCCAGACCGCTGGTCGGGGTGACGCTGACATGCGTCCGCGGCGGCAGCATCTGGGCGGGATGGATCGCGGTGGATTCATCCATCGAGAGGATGCGGAAGGCCTGATAGCCTTTGGCCCGCTGCACGCATTCGCACACCAGGCGTGCGCCTTCATAGGCCGTCTGGTAACCGTCGCGGCGCAGCACCGTGACGTGCAGCAGCACATCCGGCCAGCCATTGTCAGGAACGATGAAGCCGTAGCCCTTTGAAGCGTCGAACCATTTGATGACGCCGGAGATTTCGACCAGGTTGGCGGCGCTGTCGCCAAGTCCCGAGAGCGCGTCCATCGCGGGATCGCGTTCGCCGGAAAACTCGCCGGGCGCGAGCCCGTCTTGCCCCAGCCTGCCTTGACCAAGCCGATTGGATCCCGCCGCGCCCGGCGATGGTCCTCCCAGCTTCTTGGACTCAAATCCGTCCGACCCCATGACCCCGGACCCCACACCTTATCGACATCCGCCATTGACCGCGGCGATGTCTGTACACGCGCTCATCGCGTGACAACCGACTAGGACGCCAATTCACGATGACGCCAAACGAATCTCTCGAATCAAAAGATAACACTCCCGCTTGCGGCGCATAGCTAAAAAACGAATTCGCACAAAGCTATGAACAGGCTTGCACAGGCGCGAATCATTCCGAGATCAGTTGCCGACGAAGGGACCCAGGGTCTCCCCGATGTCGAAACGGATGACCAGATCGGCAATGTCATCCTGTTCGGTGGGCTCGTTGTTGATGATAACTAATCTCGCGCCGCTGTTTTTGGCCATCAGCGGGAACCCGGCGGCCGGCCACACCACCAACGACGAACCGATCGCCAGGAACAGGTCGCACTGCTGCGCCAGTTCCGCGGCGCGACGCATCTCGTCTTCCGGCATCGCCTGACCGAAGGAGATCGTGGCGGTTTTGACCGGCTCCTCGCACGCCATGCAGTCGGGCGCCGCGCCTTCGGCATCGAAACGCTGTTTGACCCAAGGCAGATCGTAAGCCTGCCCGCAGCCGATGCAGCGGGCGTACGTGGTATTGCCATGCAGTTCGACGACATGATCGGCCGCAAAACCTGACATCTGATGCAGATTGTCAATGTTCTGGGTGATAACGGCCGGAATCTTGCCGGCCTTATGGAGCGACGCCAGCGCGCGGTGGCCGCGGCCAGGGCGCGCCGCGGCAAAGGTCGGCTCCATCGCAAAGCGCCGGCGCCATGACTCGTCCCTCGCCTCGGAACTGACGACGAACTCGTCGAACGGAATCGGCCGGTTGCGGGTCCATAACCCGCCCGGCGAGCGAAAGTCGGGAATGCCGCACTCCGTCGAGATGCCGGCGCCGGTAAAGGGCACGATGGTCGACGCCGCGGCGATCATGTCGCCGAGCTGCCCCACGCCGCTGCGAAGATCCGATGCGATCACAGGGGGACTATCCGAAGGTTGCAAGCCGCAGCGACTATAGCAACGACCGCCTGGATTGCCACTCCGTTGCCCCATCCGTGGCCGGCGCAAAAATATGCGCCGGGCGCTGGCGCCATCCTTACGCCGCTTTTGCGATCGGCTCTTTGGCCTCGTCGCCCGACTTGTTGTCGCTCTTCTTCGCCTTCACGATCGGCGCCGCGGCCGCGGATTTTCGCGCAGGCTTGCCATACTGCGAGAGCTTTTCCAGCTCCGCCTCGAGCTCGGCCTGACGTGCGGCGACCTTCTCCGCAAGCTTTTCGCTCGCGGAATCGCGCAAGCCTGCGAGTTCTTCGATGTTCAGTGAGTCCAGATCGATCTTTGCCATTTTCAGCCCTCCGCTTTTCCTCTCGCTAGCGGGACGACGCCAAAGCCACAAGTTCGCAAAGATCTTATCCACCGCGTTTGCGTCATGCGCACAACCACAATCCTGCAACGCGTCCTCCGCATTCGCGCCCCAATCGAGACCGCCAATGGTGATGGGACGACTCAAAAAGGATAGGCAATGACCGAACAGGAACAGCGCCTCGCTCGCGCGCGCGAAGAGATCGCAAGCCGCGTCGCCAGCTTCAAAGCCACCCAGGAAAAATTCAAACGGGAACGTGAAGAATATTTTGTGACCACGCTCGAAAATGCCCGGAACGGATCCGACGGCCGGGCGTTCTGGTCATAGGACGCTCCACATTTGGGCGTTCGGCCCCTCAAGAGAAACCCCGCCACTCCCCCTGGCGGGGTTTCGCCGTTCGATGGGGCTTGCTTCAGGAAAATGCAAAGGTCCGGCCCGCCGGACCATGTCGCCAAACGCGAAAAAGCCCGGAAGGTTTTTCCGGGCTTTTCGTTTTACCAATGGCGATAGTAGTGATGGTAATAATAGGGCCGATGGTAATAGGCGTAGGGTCCGTAGGCCGGCTCATAATAGCGGGGACCGTAATAGCCGTAGTATCGGGGACCGTAATACGGACCGTATGCGCCATAGGCACCGGCGGCGAGCGCGCCTGCCGCGAGGCCAAACGCCAAGCCCGGTCCGAAGCCGCGTGCTTCAGCCTTTGGCGCCGTCATCGCGGTGGCGCCAACCGCAACCACCGTGGCCAGAACTGCTAATGTCTTTCTCATGCGCATCTCCTCCGTTTGGAAGCTCACGGAAATAACGCGCGCGCGATGCAATTGTTTCAGCGGAACCCGACCGGGAACCCGAAGCGCACAGCATTACATATCCGCAATGCGTTCAAGAACGCCGGGAACACACGATTGAGATATGCAGGGGACGCATCGCAATCGGGAAGCGCCCGTCGTCGAGGGCCCCCGCAGGCGGCAACTGCGCCGGCGACAGCTCCGCGGTTGCCAGCGCCGGCCTCACGGCAAAAAGACCGCGGCCCGCTGCATGTCGGGCGTCGCCGCTCAACCCATTGGTCGATGCCGTCTGGATTTGTGTTCAACCACTTTCGCGCGGATGCACGTGCTTCGACAGCTTGCGGAGTAGCAGGCTGCTCGTCGTCCGGGAGCACGCTGCTTGCTGCCGAGGCCGTTACTTGGGCGGCTGCAAACCCGGGCTGTTCGCCCAGCGGTCCAGATTTTCGATGACCTTGTCGTGGCTCGGCCGGGTCGGAGACTTCTGGTCCTTGGGACCGCGCGGCTGCTTCGTGTCCTTGCTCATCAGTATCCTCCACGCCCCCAAACTACCTGTCTCAAACTGAACGGTCAATGAATAACTAATTGATTTTGTTGATATATTTTACTCACTTGGCTTCTTTTGCATAAATCGCGGAACCAACTCTGGAGCCGCGGAGTTAGGCACTTACTCAATTATCTAACTTTGGGCATTTCGATGAACGACATGCGCGGCGAACGATTACAGATCATGCTTTCTCCAGAAGAGCTTTCGGTGCTTGACGATTTCAGGTTCAAGCACCGCATGCCGACGCGGGCAGCGGCGGTGCGGGAACTGCTGCGGTTGGGCTTGACGGTAGCCACCGATGACGGCGACGGCCAAAAGTCCAGCAACTATGGCGTGGTCAGCCGGGGTTACGGCGGATCTCGCGAGGGCCAGGGCGAAGGCGCGTAGCGTTTTTGCCCTGCTCGAACAAAATCGACTCCGCTCGCCGACCACCACGGAACGGTTTTCTTTTTTCCGGATTGAGTAACCGACGTTGTTAGCTCATCCGGAGGCAGGGATGATTTCGAGACTGATCAAGCGCTGGCGCCAGCAGGACAACCCTCCTCCGCCGCCCAGGCGCGAACGCGAGGACACCTCCAGCATGGCTGACCTGGTTCGGCTGCTGGAGCGCGAGAAGGAACCTGTCGAATAATTTCGGCCGCGTCTTGCAAGCCAGCTGTCCCGGAACGAAAGAGCGCGGCGCGCTTTGACCGGCATGCAGTGGATCGAAGCCCTCATCAACGTTTCCGCCCTCGCCGGCTTTGTCGGCGTCGCGTCGTACTGGCCGACGGGCCGTTCCTGGAACGATCGCTGGCCGGACTAGCGGACCCGTCACTGCACACCGACGTCGGCATGCGCACAGCACGACAACAATCTTCGTTCACCCTCTGACTCCATTCCGTTCTCAAAGAACGAATCGGAATCGGGAAAATCAGCGCGGCCGAAACCCTAAGGAAACGCTAAACGCTGATGCGCGGACGCTGGGTGCCGAACCTCCGCCGATCCTATGCAGAATCGCAGGAATCATCTATCGAATCAGCGGTCGGGCACGCTTAAGCCCGGGCCACCCAGAAACCCCTGATGAGCCGCCGCGAACGCCGGGCAGCCGGTCAAAAATCCCGAGCCCACCCGGCCGGCGCAGAGAGTGATGCGCCTGCCGCCCTCTTGCAGGCCGGCCGCGGCCACAGGCAGGCCGGAAAACCTCTCGATGCACAGCTCTGTGCCCAGCAGGCGCTGGCGCTCGATCCCAATCACGCCGGCACGCTGCATCTGCTGGGCCAGCTCGCATTCGACACCGGCCAATACGACCACGCCCTGGAATGGCTGACGCGCGCCATCCGGCAGGATCCGAGGCCGGAATATCTGGCGAGCCTCGGCAGCACGCTGCAGCGTCAGGGCCGGCACGACGACGCGTTGAAAGCTTTCGACAAGGCGGTGCAGCTTGCGCCCGGCGACGCCGACCTCTGGAAAGACCTCGGCGGGGGGCTAGCGGAACTGCGGCGCATCGACGAGGCGCTGTTGAGCTTCCAGCACGCCCTGAAACTCAAGCCGGATCACTGGGATGCGGCGTATCGTTGCGGATTCCTGCTGCGCGAAACGGGACGCCCCGAGGAAGCCCTGCCCTATCTCGATCTGGTTGACCGGTTGCAGCCGAACCAGCCCGTGGTGCTGGAAACCCGCGCGCTGGTGCTGCACAGCCTGAAACGATACGACGAGGCGCTGGACGACAATCTGCGCGCCCAAAAACTCAATCCGGGCAATGCCGACACCTGCAACAATATCGGCGCCAGCCTGCAATTCCTCCGCCGCGACGAAGAGGCGCTGCCGTGGTTCGACCGCGCCGTGACGCTGCGGCCGGGCCACGTGCTGGCCTTGCTGAACAAGGCCGCCTCCCAGATGCAAACGCACCGCTATGCCGAAGCGGAAGCGACCTATCGTCAGGTCAGGGCGATCGATCCCGGCAATGCCGAGACCGACTGGAACCTGGCGCTGCTTCACATGCTGACCGGCCGTTTCGAGGCTGGCTGGGCCATGCGCGAAGCACGGTGGAACAAGGCCAACCCGGGGGTCTATCCCAAATTCTCGAAGCCCCGGTGGTTCGGCGAGCCGGGCATCGCAAGCGAGCCGGGCATCGCAGGCCAGACCATCGTCATCTGCGCCGACGAGGGCCTCGGCGACACCATTCAGTTCGCGCGCTACGTCCCGCTGGTCGCAGCCCTCGGCGCGCGCGTGATCCTGGTGGTCGATCCGCCGGCGCACGCGCTGCTGTCGGGGATGCCTGGCGTATCGCTGTGCCTTCGCAAGGACATCGACGCGCTGCCGGACTTTGACCTGCACTGCCCGATGTCCGGTCTGCCGCTGGCCTTTGCCACCCGCCTCGATACGATTCCGCCGGGTGTCTCCTATTTGCCGCCGCTGCCCGCGGCGCGCGTAAAAGCCTGGAACGATCGTCTCGGCCCGCATGACAAATTGCGGGTCGGCATGGTCTGGTCCGGCAACCCCGCGCACAGCAACGATCACAACCGCTCGACTTCGCTGCGGACGTTCACACGGCTGTTCGATCTCGACGCGGTTTTCGTCAGTTTGCAGAAGGACCCGAAACCGGACGATGAGGCGACACTGCGTGAACGGCCGGACATTATCGACCCGACCGCCGAGCTCACAGATTTCACCGAGACCGCCGCGCTGCTGTCGTGCCTCGACGTGGTGATTACCGTGGACACCAGCGTGGCGCATCTTGCGGCAGCGCTTGGGCGGCCGACCTGGATCCTGCTGCCGTACGATCCCGATTATCGCTGGCTGCTCGATCGCGACGACAGCCCTTGGTACCCGAGCGTACGGCTGTTCCGGCAGACCGCAACCCGCGACTACGCCGCCGTGCTCGACCGGGTGCGCAGCGAACTGGAGGCGCGGATCGCGGCCAAACCTCAACTCGAAATCGTCCGATGAGCGCGCATGACAGCCGGGCCGCCGGCCAAGCCCAGCAAAGCCCCAACGGCCCTGACACCGGTACTCCCGCCGCGCTCTACCAGGCCGGCCTTCGCCATCTCCGCGCTGGGCGCAATCTCGACGCCCAGCTCTGCTGCCAACAGTCGCTCGCGATCGACGAGGGGCATGCCGACACCCTGCACCTGATGGGCCTGTTGTGCCTCGATGCGAAACAGCATGATCACGCCATGGAGTGGATCTCCCGCGCCATCCGGCATGATCCCAGGCCAGAATATCTGACGAGCCTCGGCACCACGCTGCAGCAGCAGGGACGCCGCGAGGATGCGCTGAAAGCGTTCGACAAGGCCGTCCAGCTCAGGCCCGACGTGGCCGAACTCTGGAAAAATCTCGGCAATGTGCTGCTCGACCTGCAGCGGCCCAACGACGCGCTGCTCAGTTTTCAGCATGCGCTGACGCTCGCGCCTGGCCTTTGGCACGCATCCCATCAGTGCGGCCATTTGCTCTACAACGCGGAACGATTCGAGGAGGCGCTGCCTCATCTTGGCCTCTGCCTCGATCAGCAGCCGGACCACGTCGCAACGCTGCAGTTGCGCGCGCTTTCGCTGCGCGGCCTGAAGCGGTTCGAGGAAGCCCTGGCGGACAACGAACGGGCCTACGCCATCGCCCCCAATGACGCCGACACCTGCAATAATATCGGCGACGCGCTGCACTCGCTGGACCGGCACGAAGAGGCGTTGCCATGGTTCGACCGCGCCATCGCGTTGCGGCCCGACTTCATTTCGGCGATCAACAACAAGGCGTTTCTGCTCGGCCAGATGCACCGGTTCGATGAAGCCTTCGCGATCTATCGAGGCTTGCAGCAGAGCGGGACCAACACTCCGGCGACCGATTGGAACCTTTCGGTGCTTCAGATGATGACCGGCGATTTCGAGGCCGGCTGGCGGGGACGCGAGGCCCGTTGGAAAGCGGGGGTGCTCGCGGTGACCTACCCGGAATTCGAGCAAAAGATGTGGCTCGGCGAGCCGGGCATCGCGGGCGAGCCGGGCATCGCGGGCAAGACCGTCCTGATCCATGCCGACGAGGGTCTCGGAGATTCCATTCAGTTCGCGCGTTATGTGCCTGACGTCGCGGCGCTGGGCGCGCGCGTCATTCTGGTCGTGGCGCAGGCGGTGCATACATTGTTGTCGCGGCTTCCCGGCGTGTCGGAGTGCCTGCCATTGCCGGGCGGTCGGCTGCCGCCGTTCGACCTGCACTGCCCGCTGTCCAGCCTGCCGCTCGCTTTCAAGACGCGGCTCGACACCATCCCGTCGGCGACATCGTATTTGCCGCCTCCCCTCGCGGCACAAACGCAGGCCTGGGAAAGCCGCCTCGGTCACCACGACAAGTTGCGGGTCGGACTGGTGTGGTCGGGCAATCCGGCGCATGGCAATGATCGCAACCGCTCGATCCCGCTGCAGAGGTTGTCGGAGATCCTCGAGGTCGACGCAACCTTCGTCAGCCTGCAGAAGAATCCCAAGGCCAGCGACCAGGCGACGCTGCTGGAACACCGCGGTATCATCGACCTCACCGCCGACCTCGCTGATTTCAGCGACACGGCGGCGCTGGTCAGCTGCCTCGATCTCGTCATCACGGTCGATACCAGCGTCGCCCATCTCTCGGCCGCGCTTGGGCGCCCGACCTGGATCCTGCTGCCCTACACGCCCGATTATCGCTGGCTGCTCGATCGCCACGACAGCCCCTGGTATCCGACGGCGCGGCTGTTCCGGCAGAGCGTGAGCCGCGACTATGGCGAGGTGCTCGATCGGGTGCGGGCCGAATTGACCGCGCTCGTGGCAACCAGACAGCTTGATTGATGCGCCGATGAATCGCCGCGAGCGCAGGGCCGCCGGCCTGAAACCCCGGACCAAGCCAACCCCCGCAGGCGTCCACACGCCGGCCGGGTTGCATCGGGCGGGCCTTGGTCATCGTCGCGAGGGACGAAATCTCGATGCGCAGCTTTGCTGTCAGCAGGCGCTCGCGATCGACCCCGACCACGCCGATACCCTGCATTTGATGGGGCTGTTGTCGCTGGATGCCAAACAATACGACCATGCGCTGGCGTGGATCACACGCGCCGTTGAGCAAGCCCCCCAAGATGCCGAGGCGTGGAAAAATCGCGGCAATGTCCTGGTCGAACTCAAGCGCCCGGCCGATGCCGTCAGGAGTTTCGAGCAGACGCTGAAACTGAATCCACGTGACTGGGATGCCGCATACCGCTGCGGCTTCCTGCTTTACGAACTCGGACGACACGCGGAAGCCATCGTCTATTTCGATCTCGTCGACAGGCTGCAGCCGAACCAGGCCGTGATCCTCGAGATGCGGGCCGCCGTACTGCACAAGCTCAAAAGGTTCGACGAGGCGCTGGCCGACAACCTGCGCGCGCATGCCCTCAATCCAGGCAATGCCACGACTTGCAACAATATCGGCGCCGCGCTGCAAGTGCTCGGCCGGGACGACGAAGCGTTGCCGTGGTTCGAGCGGGCCGTGACGCTGCGGCCGGATTACATCGAGGCATTGACCAACAAGGCGGCCTCGCTGCAGCAGCTTCACCGCTTCGAGAACGCTGCTGCAACCTACCATCATATAAAGTCGATCGCCCCCGGCGATGCGGAGACCGACTGGAATTTGTCGCTGCTCCAGTTGCTGACCGGCAATTTCGAGGATGGCTGGGCCGGGCGCGAAGCGCGGTGGAAGGCGAGCCGGGCGGAAACCTCGCTGACGTTCCCCGGGCCGCGATGGCGCGGCGAGGCCGGCATCGCAGGCGAGCCGGGCATCGCAGGCGAGCCGGGCATCGCCGGCAAAACCATCCTGATCTACATGGACGAAGGATTGGGCGACGCGATTCAGTTCGCGCGTTACGTGCCCGAGGTGGCGGCACGCGGGGCCCATGTGATCCTGCTGGTGCTTCCCGCCGTCTATCCCTTGTTGGCAAAGCTCCCCGGCGTCGTGCAATGCCTTCCATTCCCGGCAACAGGCGCGCTGCCGGCGTTC
>Ga0134128_10005031_pt1 | contig 16060 bp, 11 predicted proteins | sample KB31754_FD_96462 | JGI IMG/M metagenome (GOLD analysis project Ga0134128, IMG submission 96462) | Terrestrial soil microbial communities with excess Nitrogen fertilizer from Kellogg Biological Station, Michigan, USA - KB3-175-4 | ecosystem: Environmental > Terrestrial > Soil > Unclassified ...
ACCGACCGAATCGACGCGCTGCTGGTGATGGGCTCGAACCTGCTGGTGAGCGCTCCGGGCGCGGCGCAGACCGAGGCCCGGCTGCGGTCGCTCGATTTCCTCGCGGTCTGCGATCTGGTGCTTTCCGAGACCGCGGCGATCGCAGACGTCGTACTCCCCAGCGCGCAGTGGGCCGAGGAGACCGGCACGATGACGAACCTGGAGGGCCGGGTTCTGCTGCGTCCGGCCGCGATCGCGCCGCATCCCGGCGTGCGCACCGACCTGGAGATCCTGGCTGAGCTGGCCGCGCGACTGGGCGGCAAGTTGTCCACCGATCCGGCCGAGGTGTTCGCGGAGCTGGGCCGAGCGAGCGAGGGCGGCATCGCCGACTACAGCGCGATCACCCACGAGCGGCTGGAGCGCGATGAGGAGCTGTACTGGCCCTGCGGCGAGCAGAGCCCAAACGGTACGCCGCGCCTGTTCGAGCACGACTTTCCAACTCCGGACGGTCGAGCGCGCTTCGTGCCGGTTGACTTCCGGCCGTCCGCCGAAGAACCGGACGATCAGTACCCTTACCGGCTCACCACCGGCCGGGTACTCGCGCAGTACCAGTCCGGCGCGCAGACCCGCCGCGTCGGCGTGCTCAACCAGGCCGCGCCGGAGCCGTTCGTGGAGCTGCACCCGGACCTCGCCCGCACGCTGGGCGTCGCTGAGGGCGCGGCGCTCAGCGTGGTCAGCAGGCGCGGCACGGCGACCGCACCGGCCCGCATCAGCCGCGCCATCCGTCCGGACACGGTGTTCATGCCGTTTCACTGGCCTGGTCCCGGCCGGGCGAACTCCGTGACGAATCCGGCGCTGGATCCGACCTCGAAGATGCCGGAGTTCAAGACCTGCGCGGTGCGGCTGGAACTGCCGGGAGCCGCGAGCGCCGAGACCGCCGCACCCGCCGAGACCGCGACTGCCGGAGCTGATCTGTGATGCGACGGATCATCGTGGTCGGATACGGCATGGCCGGTCACCACCTGGTGGCGCGGCTGGCGCAGGCCGGGCGCTGCACGCTGGCCGGCGAGTTCGAAGTGACCGTGCTCGGCGCGGAAAGCGGCGCACCGTACAACAGGGTGCTGCTTCCGGAGGTGCTGGCCGGGCGGATCGACCAGCGCCGGATCGACTTGTCAGAGCCGGACGATCCGCGGGTGACCGTGCGCTCCGGCGTGCGCGCCACCGAGATCGATCGCGAGCGACGACTGGTCCATGGCGACGACGGCTCGGTGCTGCCCTACGACGACCTGGTGCTGGCCACCGGAGCCAACCCGGTGCTGCCTCCGCTCGGCGGCATCCGTGACGAGCAAGGCCTCTTGTCTGGCGTGCATACGCTGCGGACGCTGGCCGACTTGGACCGGATCCAGGAGCAGCTCACGGATGAGGAAAGCGGCCGGGGACTCGAACTCGGACTCGGCCTCGGCGCGCGCAAGCCGCGGGCCGTGGTGGTCGGCGGCGGACTGCTGGGCGTGCAGTGTGCCAGGAGTCTGACGCTGCGCGGACTCGACGTGGTGCTCATCCATCAGGGCTCGCATCTGCTCGACCACCGCCTCGACGCGGACGCGGCCGCGATCCTGGCCCGCACGGCCCGCGGCCTCGGTATCGAGGTGCACCTCGAGTGCCGGGCCCGAGCGGTGCTGCGCGACCGCGAGGGCCGGCTGACCGGCGTGCAGCTCGCCGACGGCTTCCACTTGGACGCGGATCTGGTGCTGCTGGCCTGCGGCAGCGCTCCGGCCACCGGCCTGGCCGCACGCGCCGGGCTGGCCGTGGACAACGGAATCCTCGTCGATGAGCGGCTGACCAGCGTCACCGATGCGCACATCCACGCGATCGGCGATTGCACCCGCGTTCACCGCAGCCTGCGCGCCGCGCACGGCCTCGCCGCTCCCGCGCTGGAGCAGGCCGAGGTGCTCGCCGAGCGGCTGCTCGGCTCCCCCGTTCTTTATCAGGGCTCGTCCACGATAGCCAGGCTCACCGCGACCGGCGTGGACGTGGCCATCCTCGCCGCCGCGCCGTCGCTGGTCGCCGAATCGCGGCCCGATCACGTCGCGCGCACGGTGCGGCTGACCGACCCGGTCGGCGGCACGCATCGCGCGGTGACCGTGCACGGCGGTCGCGTAGTCAGCTCCGTGCTTATCGGCGACGTCTCCGCCGCCGCCCGCCTCACCCGGCTGGTCGACCAGCCGGGCCCGCTGCCCGAGAACCCGCTCGACCTGCTGTTCGACGCCTCGGCATTGAGCTCGAACACCGCGGAAAGGAACTGATTCACGATGCGGCAAATCGTCATCGTCGGTTACGGCATGGTGGGCCACCGCTGCGCTGAACTGCTGTCCGAGCGCGCGGCGACCAGCACCGAGCCCGCGCAGATCACGGTGCTCGCCGAGGAACCGCGCGAGGCATACGACCGAGTGCATCTCAGCTCCCTGTTCGACGGCAAGAGCCCCGCGGATCTGACCTACGCCGCGCCGCCGGGAGTCGAGCTGAAGCTCGGCGACCCGGCCACCGCGATCGACCGGGAGCGCAAGGTCGTCACGACGGCTTCCGGCGCCGAATTCCGTTACGACGACTTGGTTCTGGCGACCGGCTCGTACCCCTTCGTGCCGCCGGTTCCGGGCCACGACGCGACCGGCGCGTTCGTGTACCGCACGATCGACGACGTCGAGGCGATCAAGGAATTCGCGGCCGGGCGCAAGATCGGCGCGGTGGTCGGCGGCGGTTTGCTCGGCCTGGAAGCAGCCGGAGCGCTCACCGCCATGGGCCTGGAAACGCACGTGATCGAGTTCGGGCCGCGGCTCATGGGCGTGCAGATCGACGACGGCGGCGGTCAAGCGCTGTTGTCCCGGATCAACGACCTCGGCGTCAGTGTGCACTGCTCGACGCGTACCGAGGCGGTGGAGATCGGCGAGGACGGCGCCGTATACGCCCTCGTACTCGCGAAGGGCGACGATCTCAGTGCTCTGCCGGTTGATCTCGTCGTCTTCGCGGCCGGTGTCCGGGCCCGCGACCAGCTCGGCCGCGAGTGCGGCCTGGCGGTCGGCGAGCGCGGCGGCATACGGGTTGACGAACTGTGCCGGACTGACGATCCGTCGATCTACGCGATCGGCGAGTGTGCACAGGCTGTGGACGGCCGCGTGTACGGTCTCGTCGCGCCGGGATATGCGATGGCTGAGACGGTCGCCGATCATCTGCTCGGCGCCGACCCGTCGCCGTTCCACAGCGCCGACCTGTCCACCAAACTCAAGCTGCTCGGTGTGGAGGTAGCGTCCTTCGGCGACGCCTTCGGCAACACGCCTGGGGCGCTCTCAGCCCTTTACAGCGACTCCACCGCTGGCCTCTACAAGAAGCTGGTCATCGGCGAGGACGGCCGGCTGCTCGGCGGCATCCTGATCGGTGACGCCTCGGCATACGCGACGCTGCGTCCGCTCGCCGGTACCGACGCGCCACTGCCTGCGACACCGGAGCAACTCCTGCTACCAGCCGGCTCCGGTTCGGCGCCGGCCCTCGGTCCCGACGCGCTGCCCGATTCGGCCACCGTGTGCAGCTGTCACAACGTGACTAAGGGCTCGATCAACGCGGCGATTCACGAGCAGGGCTGCGCCGACGTGGCCGCGATCAAGGGCTGCACAAAGGCAGGCACCGGTTGCGGATCCTGTGTGCCGCTGCTCGGTCAGCTACTCGCGGCCGCCGGAGTGCAGACCTCGAAGGCGCTGTGCCGGCACTTCGAGCAGAGCCGCGCCGAGCTGTACGAGATCGTGCTGGTCACCGGGATCGACTCGTTCGCGCGGCTGCTGGCGGAGCACGGCAGCGGCGATTCGGACGGCTGCGAGGTCTGCAAGCCGGCGGTCGCCTCGATCCTGGCCTCGCTCGGCGGGACGATCGGCGCCAAGAAGACCGGCGCGGCCAAGCACATCCTGGACGGCGAGCAGGCCGCGCTGCAGGACACCAACGACCACTTCCTGGCCAACATCCAGCGCAATGGCAGCTACTCGGTGGTGCCGCGCATCCCCGGCGGCGAGATCACCCCGGAGAAGCTGATCGCGATCGGCGAGGTGGCCAGGGACTTCGGGCTCTACACGAAGATCACCGGCGGCCAGCGCATCGACATGTTCGGCGCGCGGGTCGAGCAGCTGCCGCAGATCTGGCGCCGCCTCGTCGACGCCGGCTTCGAATCAGGGCACGCCTATGGCAAGGCGCTGCGCACGGTCAAGAGCTGCGTCGGCTCGGAGTGGTGCCGGTACGGCGTGCAGGAGTCGGTGAAGATGGCCATCGAGCTCGAGCTGCGTTATCGAGGCCTGCGATCCCCGCACAAGCTCAAGGCCGCGGTCTCTGGCTGCGCGCGTGAATGCGCCGAGGCGCAGAGCAAGGACTTCGGCGTGATCGCGACCGAGCAGGGCTGGAACCTGTACGTCGGGGGCAATGGCGGCTTCCGGCCCCGGCACGCCGACCTGTTCGCCAAGGACCTGTCCACCGAGGAACTGATCCGCACGATCGACCGGTTCCTGATGTTCTACATCCGCACCGCCGACCGGCTTGAGCGCACCGCCTCCTGGATCGAGCGGTTGGAGGGCGGGCTCGACCACGTCAAGGCCGTCGTCCTCGACGACTCGCTGGGCCTGTGCGCCGAACTCGACCGGCTGATGGCCGAGCACGTCTCGAACTACAGCGACGAGTGGCGCGCGGCCATCGACGATCCGGAGACGCTGCGCCGCTTCGTCTCCTTCGTCAACGCGCCGGGCACCCCGGATCCGGAGATCAAGTTCGAAGTCGAGCGCGGGCAGATCAAGCCGCTGCTGACCATCGGGCCGCCGCCGGAGCCCGAGCCGGATCAGCACGCCGAAGACGCGCTCGCCGGCCCGGACGCGGCGCGCGACGCGGCCGACGGCCTGGTTCCGGCCGAGGTGGGAGCATGACCGTGACCGCGAGCAAGCAGCGGACCTGGACCGCGGTGTGCCGATACGCCGAGCTGATTCCCGGGCGGGGGGTCGCGGCGCTGATCGACGGCGTCCAGATCGCGGTCTTCCGCACGACGCCTGGCGAGTTGTACGCGATCGGTAACCGGGATCCGTACTCGGGTGCCTACGTCATCTCGCGCGGTGTCACCGGCTCTCGTGACGGCGTCCCGACCGTCGCCTCACCGATGTACAAGCACGTCTTCGACCTGCGGAGCGGCGCTTGCCTCGACGACCCTAGCGTCGCCCTGCCGACCTACCCGGTGCGGCGGTACCGCGGCCTGGTCTGGGTGCAGCGCTGAGGCTGCCCGGCACACAAAGTTGTCACAACGGCGAAATCGGCGCGTGCGGTCGAGTTGACCGCACGCGCCGCCGCCCGGCAGATCGATGAAACGCCCGTTTCCTACCGTCAGGGCCAAGGTGCTCTTCACCCGTTGACGCCGCACCTCGCTCGCTCCACCCCACCCAGCCAGCCCAGCCCACCACTGCCGTAGGAGGCGACGATGAGCGCCGAGACATCGACAGGCACAGGCACCACCGCTGTGCTCAGCCCGCCCCGCCCCGGGGCCGCAATCACCGACTGGCACCCGGAAGATGTCGCGTTCTGGGAGCGGGAGGGCGCCCGCACCGCGCGGCGCAACCTAATCCTGTCCATCTTCGCCGAGCACCTCGGGTTCTCGGTGTGGAGCCTGTGGTCCGTGTTCGTGCTCTTCCTCGGGCCGGCCTACCACGTGGACGCGGCCGGCAAGTTCTTCCTGACCACCGTGCCGACCGTGGTCGGCTCGGTGCTGCGGCTGCCGTACACCTTCGCGGTCGCGAAGTTCGGCGGCCGCAACTGGACCATGTTCAGCGCCAGTCTGCTGCTGCTGCCGTGCATTCTGACCGCGATCCTGCTCAAGCCGGGTGTGTCCTACAGCACACTGATGATCATCGCGGCCGTGGCCGGGGTCGGCGGCGGCAACTTCGCCTCCTCCATGGCCAACATCAACGCCTTCTACCCGGAGCGGCTCAAGGGCGCCGCGCTCGGCCTCAACGCAGGCGGTGGCAACATCGGCGTCGCGGTCGTGCAGCTGCTCGGGCTGCTTGTGCTCTCCACTGCCGGCATCGGGCACCCACGCCTGATCCTCGCCGTCTACATCCCGCTCGTCGTCGTCGCGGCGCTGCTCGCGGCGCTGTTCATGAACAACCTGACGCAGCTGCGTAATGACAAGCGGGCCATGCGGGACGCGACCAAGGACCCGCATACCTGGATCATGTCGCTGCTCTACATCGGCACCTTCGGCAGCTTCATCGGCTTCAGCTTCGCCTTCGGGCAGGTACTCCAGGTGCAGTTCAAGTGGACCCCGCGGCAGACTGCGGACATCGTCTGGCTCGGGCCGCTGCTCGGCTCTCTGATCCGTCCGGTCGGTGGCGCGCTGGCTGACCGGATCGGCGGAGCGAAGGTCACCTTCTGGAACTTCGTGCTGATGACGGCGTCCGCGGCGCTCGTGTTCATCGCCTCGCAGCAGAAGTCGCTCGCGCTGTTCGTCATGGGATTCATCCTGCTGTTCGTGTTCAGCGGCATCGGCAACGGCTCGGCTTACAAGATGATCCCGGCCATCTTCCGGGCCAAGGCGAACACGGCGATCGACAGCGGCGCCGACATGGCCGCCGCCCAACGCGAGGCGCGGCGCATGTCCGGCGCACTGATCGGGATCGCGGCGGCCACCGGAGCTTTCGGCGGGGCGCTGGTGAACTTCGCCTTCCGCGAGTCGTTCCTGACCTACAAGTCCGGCAACGCCGCGTACATCGGTTTCATCGCCTTCTACGGGCTCTGCGTCGCGGTGACGTGGACCGTGTACTTGCGGCCCGGACGTAGCAAGCTCACCGGCGTCTAAGGACGCCTGGCACGGCGGCGCTGTTCGAACCGACAACACGGTTCGGGCAGCGCCGCTCTGGCGTCCAAGCACACGGCCTAAAGCGTGTCTTGGAACTTTCGCCTGGGTCGCGGTGTCTGCCACGCACGCTCGCTGCGTTGTCGGATCGTCCACGGACGCCCGGTACGAGGACGACCCTCCGCCTTGCGATCGCACGCGCCAGACACCGCGACCTTAACCGGCGCTAGTTCCAAAACACACTCTAGAGCCGGCCCTCAGTGATCTGCGATTCGCTCAGCGGCGTGGCGACGTTGTCGTTCCACAGCTGCGCCGCCGCCTTCTTCGCGTTGTCCGCGGCGACCGCCTGCTGGTTGGTGGTCTGGTAGTTCGGGTCCTTCTTCACCGCGCTGGTCTTGCAGTTGCCCTGCAAATCCCCGGCGATCTGCGCGTAGGCGGAGTCGTACTGCGCTGAGGCGGTCCACGCGGCCTTGAGCTGACTGGCCAGCTCGGCGCCGTTCTGGATGCCGGCGACATCGATCTTTGCGACGCTGTCCGCCTGCGCCTGCCGCTTCTGCGCGGTGTCGGACAGCAGCGTCTGCGCGTCCGCGAGGTTCTTGCAGGAGTTCACGTCGACGACGCCGGTGTTGGCGTCTGAGCGCAGCTGCCCGGACTGCTGGATCAGCTGGTAGATCTGGTCGGCCTGCTGCTTGGGGCTCGCCTTGCTCGCCACCGCGGTCGGTGAACCCGAGCCGGCGTTGGGCTTTCCGGAGCCGCCGCCAGATGACGCGACCGCGATCACGATACCGACCACCGCCAGGGCCGCCACCGTACCGCCGATGATCAGACCCTTGCGGTTGCGCAGGCCGCCCCCGCCGCCAGGACCACCGTACCCGCTGCCGTCGTCGTAGCCGCCCGGGCCGCCGTAGCCAGCCGCGTCCTGCGGGTAGCCCGCGCCCTGGCCGTACTGGCCGCCCTGGAACTGTGCGCCCTGCTGCTCGCTTTGGAACTGCGCGCCCTGATACTGCTCGCCTTGGAACTGCGAGCTTTGATACCCCGCGGCCTGATACTGCTCAGCCTGCGGAAAACCCGGCTGCTGCTGCGGGTACTGCTGGAATGGCGAACCCTGCGGCGCGGCCGTCTGCTCGGCACCGGAGGCCTCTGCAGCCGAGGCGGCGTCAGCCTGCTGCGCACCTTGCTGCGCCTGCAGATATCCGGGCGCGGCGCCACCGATCATCGGCTTCTGCCGATCTATAGCGCGACGGCTGTCCGGCGTGGAGTCACGGAACAAGTGATCGAATTCGTTCGGCAGCCCGGAGCCGGTGTCCTGAGCCATCATCGACGGGTCGACCTGTCCCGGGGCGTAACCGGGTTGCGGCACATAGCCCGCCTGCTGCTGCCCCGCCGCGTAGCCTTGCTGCGCGCCGTACTCGGACGGTCCCGGGTAGCCCTGCTGCGAGGCACCCCAATCCGGCTCGGTGTCCTGCTGCCAGCCAACCTGCGCCTGTCCCTGCTGTGGCTGCCCGTACTGATCCTGCGCGTACTGCTCCTGCCCGTACTGGGCCGCCATCGGCTGCTCAGGCGCGGCCTGCTGCGGCGCGGCGCCCTGACCGGGCGGCACCTCCTCCGGCCTGCCGTAGGCCGAGGGGTCGTAGTCCTGCTCGGACCATCCGGCGGCGGGTGTTTCCGGCAACTGGGACACGGCGCACAATCCTCACAAAGCAACGGCACTGGCTCGCTGGTCGCGGCGGCGCGTGGGCACCCGTGCGGGCCGGAGTCAGCCAATACCGCATCAGCCAACCAAACCGGCCGCTTACGGGCAAGGTCGAGTCGCCCGGCACGCGCCCTTTGGCACGGAATCGAGACCGGGACGCCCCAGAATACGCCCGGCGGGGGCTTGCGCGAACCGCGTTCCGCCAGATGCGATGGCGTGCGGTCACAAGACGCAACCGCACGCTCCGCTAACGTCACCGATTGCACCGCCGCTGCGGGCAATCATCCCGGCTGGCCTTTCCGTCGCCCCTTCGCGGAACTTTCGCCGCCTTTACCCGGATTCCCTCAAGCCGCCGCAGCCGCCGTTTGCCGCACCGCGAGCCGCCCAAGTCGCTCCCGGAAACCGCGTACCGCCACCGATTCCTGGTACGGATCGAGGCGCCGGTCCAAGTCGTGCAAGTACTCGACGCCACGGTGCGACCGCAACTGCGCCAGCATGTCGATCGCCGCAGTACCCGCCGCGCAGGCCGCCTCGACCTCTCGCTCCTGCGCGTACGCCGTCGCGATGATCACTGTGTCGACGGCGCGGCGGCGCACATGCCGCTCGGCGTGCGCGGCCAGCGCCCGCTCGGCGTGCTCCTTGGCCTGCCGCGGCCGGTCGAGGTCCCGGTAGCAGTGGGCGAACTCGTCGGCCAGGTACGCCGGGGTGAAGTGCGCGATCCACTCCGGGTCCTTCTCCGGCTCGGCCTTCTCCATCTCGGCCGCCGCCTTCTGCAGCGCCGACTCGCAGGAGCGCACGTCTCCGAGCACCGCGTGCCCGCGTGCCTCGGCCGCGTAGAACATGGACCGCGCCGTCGCGGTGGCCTGCTCCCGCGCGCCTTCCTGGGCCGCGCGGGCCAACTGGGTGATCTCGCGCGGGGAGCCGAGCTGCCCGGCTAGGTGGCTCATCCCGGCCGCCAGCACGTAGCCGCCGTACGCGCGGTCGCCGGACGCCTGGGAGAGCCGCAGAGCCTGGATGTAGTAGCGCTGGGCCAGCCCGTGCCGCCCGGTGTCCACGGCCATGTATCCGGCCAGCTCGGTCAGCTGCGCGGCGGCGGCGAACAGGGCGCGCCCGGTGCGTTCCGGGTAGGCGCCGTTCAGCATCTCGCCGACCACCTCGTCGAGGTAGTGCACGACGATCGAGCGCACATATCCGGACCCGAACTGGTGGTCCAGGTCGCGGAACGCCTTCGTCGCGGCCCGTACCGCGTACACGTCGCCGGGTCCGACCCGCGGCCCTCGTCCGGCCAGCGTCAGGGGCCTGGCGACCTCGAGATCCGGCGGGGTGATCAGCCAGTCGCGGCTCGGCGCGATCAGCGCGGCCACGGCGAATGAGGACCCGAGCAGGAACTCACGGTGGCTCACATCGGCCCGCCACAGCTCGGTGGCCTCTTCGATGGCGGCCTGAACCGTGGGCGCGAAGTGCAGTCCGACGCTGGACGAGCCGTTGCGGCCGTCCGCCATGCCGATCTCCTCGACGGTGACCGGCCGGCCGAGCTTGCGGCCGAGCGCCTCGGCGATCAGCGTCGGGGCCATCCCGCGCGGCTGCTGGCCGCGGAGCCAGCGCGCCACTGACGTCTTGTCATATCGCAGGTCCAGGCCGTGCTCAGCGCCTACCATGTTGACCCGGCGGGCCAGTCCGGCATTAGAGCAGGCGGCCTCATGAATCAACGCGGCGAGCCGCTGATTCGGTTGCCGCGCGGCGGCGGTGCGAACAGCCATCGGGGTCTCCCCTTCCCTCGACCACACCGGCAGTGTCTTATCGCAGCCAACTGCGCATATGTCGCGAAGAGTAGCGTCGATTCGAGGCCAGCGGTAGCCCTGGGTAACGGTGCAGTCCTGATTCGCTACGTCTCGACGTGCGAAAGTTGCGCCTGGTGTCGACAAGTCCAGTGATTACGACCGTAACCGTGACAGGTCGTCAGGAGTTGGACGGCGGTGTGCAGCCGATCACCGGGACGGCCGCCGAGACGATTGTGAGCCGAGGATGACGACCGCGCGCACCGCCACTCCCAGGACTGCCGCCACGGTGCCGCCGCAACCGGGCCCGGCGCGCAGCGGGGACGCACTGAGCCTGTTGGCGGCGGCCCTCGAGTACATCGAGGACCGGCACTGGGAGATCGCGCTGGGGACCTCGGTGTACCGCGCGGAAGGCGGCTGGTTCTGCTCCTGCGGCATCCCGCAGTGCTCGGCGCCCGGAACTCATCCGGCGCAGCGCGACTGGCAGAAGCGGATCAGCGGACAGCCCAGCAAGGCGCACGAGTGGTGGGCCGCCAGCCCGGAGGCGGCGGTGCTGCTGCCCACCGGCCGCACCTTCGACGTGCTCGAGGTCTCCGAGGCAGCGGGCTGCCTCGGCCTGGCTCGACTGGAGCGAGCGGGCACCAATGTGGGCCCGGTCGCGGCGACGCCGAACCGGCGGATGTACTTCTTCGTGCTGCCGAATGCGCGTACGAAGATGGTCAAGCTGCTGGCCACGCTCGGCTGGGGCCGCAGCCCGCTGGACCTGGCCTGCCGCGGCGCCGGGGACTATATCGTCGCCCCGCCCTCGCGGATGGGCGCGCTCGGGCACGCGCAGTGGGTGCGCCGGCCGTCCGAGACGAATCGGTGGCTGCCGGATGTGGAAGAGGTGCTGGCGCCGCTCGCCTACGCTTGCGGCCTGCACCGCTAACAGCCCCGCACCGGGCGGCGCTTCCGCATTCCCGACGCTTCGTCCGACAATCAGACTTCTGCTCATCCGATCAGGATTCTCACTGCGGAGACTGCCAGCTGCTCGATAGCGCACCCTCGGAGCGCGTTCGGCTCAGCGCCCTTCCACGAACACGTGCGCGGCGAGCTCCAACTCAACCTCCGTCGCCTCGCCGGCCGATGAAATCAGCACCCCGCCAGCCGCCGGAGTGACCTCGACCGCCACGCCCGGCCGCAGTCCGACTCGCCGCAGCCGGTGCATGACCTCGTTGTCGGTCTGCACCGGCTCGCCGATCCGGCGGACCACCACCACCGCGCGCTCGCCGTCGCTCAGCTTTTCGATCACTTCGCGCAGCGAAATCAGCCCGCCGGCCCGGAACTCCGGGGCGCTCAGCGAGGCGTCCAGCTCCTCCAGCCCGGGGATCGGATTTCCATACGGCGAGACCGTCGGATTGTCGAGCAGCGCGAGAACCCGCCGCTCCACGGTCTCGCTCATGACGTGCTCCCAGCGGCACGCCTCTTCGTGCACTTCGTCCCACTCCAGGCCGATCACGTCGACCAGCAGCCGCTCGGCGAGGCGGTGCTTACGCATCACCCGGGTGGCGTGTGCGCGCCCGGCCTCGGACAACTGGAGATGCCGGTCGCCCTCCACGGTCAGCAGCCCGTCGCGCGCCATGCGGGCCACGGTCTGGCTCACCGTGGGACCGCTCTGCCCGAGCCGCTCGGCGATCCGGGCGCGCAGCGGCACGATGCCTTCCTCTTCCAGTTCGAAGATGGTCCGCAGATACATCTCCGTGGTGTCGATCAGGTCACTCACGCTCGTCGGCTCCGGCCCTTGAGAATGATGGGTGTGCGGTCAATTGTGACTCACCGGGCGGACAATCCAACCGTTCGTTCCAGCCGGTGAGCCGAGCCGGGCCTCAAGGCGTGTTTTGGAACTAGCGCCTGGGTCGCGGCGCCTGCCACGCACGCTCGCTGCGTTGTCGGATCGTCCACGGACGCCCAGTACGAGAACGACCCTCCGCCTTGCGATCGCACGCGCCAGACACCGCGACCTTAACCGGCGCTAGTTCCAAAACACGCCCTAAGGGCTAAGCCGCTCCAGCCGCCACTTGCCGCCCTCGCGCACGTATCGCAGCCGATCGTGCAGCCTGCTCGCCCTGCCCTGCCAGAACTCGACGGTCTCCGGAGCGAGCACCAGGCCGCCCCAGTGCGGCGGTCGCGGCACGGCGCCCGGGAACTCGCGGTCGAACCGCTCGTAGCGCGAGTCGAGCCAGTCGCGGTCCGGGATCGCCTGCGATTGCTCGCTCGCCCAGGCGCCGAGCTGCGCGCCGCGCGGCCTGGTCGCGAAGTACGCGTCGCTCTCGGCCTCCGGCACTCGCCCGATCTCACCCGTGACGATCACCTGCCGGGCCAGCGGATACCAGGGGAACAGCAGGCTCGCCGCGGGGTTGGCCGCGATGTCCCGGCCCTTACGCGACTGATAGTTCGTATAAACGGTGAAGCCCTTCGGTCCGTATCGCTTCAACAGCACCGTGCGAGCGGACGGCCGGCCCTGCGCATCAGCGGTGGAAAGCACCGTCGCGTTCGGCTCGAACCACGCCGTGTCCGATTTTGGGACGGCATTGTCGAGCTCAGCGAACCACCGGGCGAATTGCTCGATGGGGTCGGCTGTGAAGTCGGTCACCTCGATGCCGCGGTCGGAGTACTCACGGCGCAGATTGGCTAGGTCCACGGTGTCCATTGTCCCCGGTCATCGCGCGGATCAGGGCACGGCGGCGATAACGGTAAGGGTCAGCTGCCGGGGGCGGTCCGCAACGGCGTGCAATGGTCTATACCTTGGGCCGGAAAGCAGGGCTTGCGCCGATTTCCGTTCCGAAGTTGTAGCGGTCCAATATAGGTAGGCGGCCCCGCTTGGCGGGAACCTCCAAGGGAGGACCACCCGTTCAACGCGTAAAAGTCACAGAGTGCAAGGGAGCGCTCACCGCCGACCCCTTGTACGGCCCGCGATGCCGACCGGCGACGCGGACTACCCCACGAAGGACGTTTGCCACAGCAAGGGAGCAACAGGATGCCCGACTTCGTACCCGGTCTTGAGGGCGTCGTCGCCTTCGAGACGGAGATCGCCGAACCCGACAAGGACGGCGGCGCCCTCCGGTACCGCGGCGTCGACATCGAGGACCTGGTCGGGCACGTGACCTTCGGCAACGTCTGGGGTCTGCTGGTGGACGGGAAGTTCAACCCCGGCCTGCCGCCGGCCGAGCCGTTCCCGATCCCGATCCACTCCGGTGACATCCGGGTGGACGTCCAGTCCGCGCTCGCGATGCTCGCCCCGGTCTGGGGCCTCAAGCCGCTGCACGACATCACCGACGCGCAGGCCCGCGACGACCTGGCCAGGGCCGCCGTCATGGCGCTGTCCTTCGTGGCCCAGTCGGCCCGCGGGATAGACAAGCCGATGGTGCCGCAGCGGGACATCGACAAGGCGCAGACCATCGTCGAGCGCTTCATGATCCGCTGGCGCGGCGAGCCGGACCCGAAGCACGTGCAGGCGATCGACGCGTACTGGACCTCGGCGGCCGAGCACGGCATGAACGCCTCCACCTTCACCGCCCGGGTCATCGCCTCTACCGGCGCGGACGTGGCTGCGGCGCTGTCCGGCGCAGTCGGCGCGATGTCCGGCCCGCTGCACGGCGGCGCGCCCTCGCGGGTGCTGCACATGATCGAGGCGATCGAGCGGGACGGCGACGCCAAGGCGTACGTCAAGGGCGTGCTCGACCGCGGCGAGCGGCTGATGGGCTTCGGCCACCGGGTTTACCGGGCCGAGGACCCGCGTGCCCGAGTGCTGCGACGCACCGCCCGCGAACTGAGCGCCCCGCGCTACGAGATCGCGCTGGCGCTGGAGGAGGCCGCGCTCGAGGAGCTGCGCAACCGCCGCCCCGACCGGGTGCTGGAGACGAACGTCGAGTTCTGGGCCGCGATCGTGCTGGACTTCGCCGAGGTCCCGGCGAACATGTTCACCTCGATGTTCACCTGCGCCCGCACCGCCGGTTGGTCGGCGCACATCCTGGAGCAGAAGCGCACCGGCCGCCTGGTGCGCCCGGCGGCCCGGTACATCGGCCCGGCGCAGCGCAAGGTCCACGACATCGAGGGCTTCGACACCATGATCGTCCACTAAGCGGACAGTCAGCTAAAAAGCGCTGGTAGATCGGTGCCCGGTTAGCCCAGTTGGGGTCTAACCGGGCACCGTGTATTTCCGGTAACCTCTGCTTCACGTTCTCGGACGACGACGCCCGGGTCGGGATGCTGTGACGTTTTGGTGTGCTTTTCACACCTCAGCAGTCCCCGCCGGCGCGGCCGTGCCGGCGGTACGGAATCAGATCGCCGGAGGCACGCACCGTGTCGGAAATCCAGATCCCCGCCGAACTCAAGCCCGTCGACGGCCGTTTCGGCTGCGGTCCGTCCAAGGTCCGTCCCGAAGCCCTTTCCGCGCTGGCCGCGCAGGGTCCCGCGCTGCTCGGCACCTCGCACCGGCAGGCCCCGGTCAAGAACCTGGTGCGCCGGGTGCGCGAGGGCGTCGCAGAGCTGTTCAGCGCGCCCGAGGGTTACCAGGTTGTCCTAGGCAATGGCGGCTCGACCGCGTTCTGGGACATCGCCGCCTTCGGGCTGATCCGGGAGAAGTCCCAGCACCTGAGCTTCGGTGAGTTCTCCTCGAAGTTCGCCGCCGCCGCCAAGGCCGCCCCCTGGCTGGCGGAGCCGCAGGTGATCAAGTCCGAGCCGGGCACGCACCCGCTGCCGATCGCGGCCGCGGACGTGGACGTGTACGCGCTGACGCACAACGAGACCTCCACCGGCGTGGCCATGCCGATCAAGCGGCCGGCGGGCGCGAACGAGGACGCGCTGGTGCTGGTGGACGCGACTTCCGCGGCAGGCGGGCTGCCGGTGGACGTGGCCGAGACCGACGTGTACTACTTTGCCCCGCAGAAGAACCTGGGCTCGGACGGCGGCCTGTGGGTCGGCCTGTTCTCTCCAGGCGCGCTCGCCCGTGTGGAAGAGATCTCCGGCTCCGGGCGCTACGTGCCGGCGTTCTTCGACCTGCCGACCGCGATCGACAACTCCTCGAAGGATCAGACGTACAACACCCCGGCGATCGCTACCCTGTTCCTGCTGGCCGAGCAGCTGGACTGGCTGAACGGCAACGGCGGCCTGGACTGGGCAGCCGCGCGCACCGCCGACTCCGCCTCCCGGCTCTACGCGTGGGCGGAGAAGTCCGAGTACGCCACGCCGTACGTCACGGACCCGGCGCAGCGCTCTCAGGTGGTCGGCACCATCGACCTGGTCGACTCGATCGACGCGGTCGCGGTGTCCAAGGCGCTGCGCGCGAACGGCATCGTGGACACGGACTCGTACCGCAAGCTGGGCCGTAACCAGCTGCGCATCGCGATGTTCGCGGCGATCGAGCCGGCCGACGTCGAGGCGCTGACCGCCTGCATCGACTACGTGGTCGAGCGGTTCTAGCCATCAGCTCTGGCGTGGCGGTCTAACGCGCTGCGTCACGCTGCGCCGCTTAGGCCGTGGGTAAGAAGTAGCGTCGGACAAGGCCGCGGCGTCTGGCGCGTGCGATCGCAAGGCGGCGGAGCGTCCTCATGGGGCATCTGGCAGTGTCCGATAGGTGCATGGCGGCACCGGGGCTTCGCCAACGCAGCGAGCGTGCGTGGCAGGCGTCGCGGCCCCGGCGAAACTTCTTACACACGGCCTAGTGACGGAGTACGGACCCGACGATGACCAGGATGATCAGGGCGACGA
>Ga0134128_10005033_pt1 | contig 16056 bp, 10 predicted proteins | sample KB31754_FD_96462 | JGI IMG/M metagenome (GOLD analysis project Ga0134128, IMG submission 96462) | Terrestrial soil microbial communities with excess Nitrogen fertilizer from Kellogg Biological Station, Michigan, USA - KB3-175-4 | ecosystem: Environmental > Terrestrial > Soil > Unclassified ...
TGCTTGCCTGATGATAAAAAAGAGTCTCTTTGAACAAGTGGACAAGTTTGATGAAAATCTTGCCTATTCTTTCAATGATGTTGATCTATGTCTTAGGCTCAGGGAAAAAGGATATTCTATAATCTATACTCCTCATGCTCAATTATATCATCATGGAACGGCAAGTCGTCCCTATACTGAAGACAATAATGAGATAAGATATTTTGTAAAACGTTGGCATGACTTGATACTAAATGGAGATCCGTATTATGATACAACACTTTCAAGGATTAGACCATTTGAACCAAAGATGAGCAATGAAAAGTTGGTACTGACTGATACTCGTCTGATTGAGGAGTCAGAGCAGAGATTTTGCAAGCGGTTGGGTAAATACATCGAGGTATCAAATAAGGTACGAAAGCGTCATGGTATTGGCAGGGTGATAATAGAATTCCTGAGGTTTCTCAAGAAACGTGGATTGGATTAGAATCTTGAGTCAAATTTATCTGAATTAATGTTTGAATAAATACAGATTTTATCCCATGTCCAATACATACAAATTCGTTAATTAGCCCAGGTCAATAAATCAAAGTCATGAATATTCTTCTTCTGTCCCAGTTCTTTTCTACCACGAAAGGTGGGGGGGAATATGTTTTTAGTATGCTTGCAAAAATGCTTGTAAAAAATGGCCATAACGTATGGATAATTACAAACGAGATACAAGATGAGAGTTATGACAAAAACTTGAACATAATTTTTGTCAAGCCTATCATAAAATACCAAGGGGGCTTGCCTCCAAGTTTTAGTGACAACATACGATATGTCATAAATGCTGTACTCGCTGGATCAAAGATAATTAAGAAAAATAATATAGATATCATACACTCTAACAACTTTTCTCCTGCTCTGGCAGGTTCTGTACTATCTAGTCTTTTTTCAAATCCTCATGTAATGACAGTGCATGACATTTTTTCATTATGTGGTAAAGATTACTGGAAAAAATGGGGAGATCAGGCAAATGTGTCAAAGTTGAATGTAATGCTGGCTCCATTATTTGAAAGACTAATGGTCAAACTAAGACATGATTGTGTTCATACAGTAAGTGATGCCAGTAAAGATGACTTGATAAAATTTGGTGAGAAGAGGCCTATCCATGTAATACATAACTCTATTGAGACAGGTCCAGTTCTTAATGAAGCAGTTAATCCACTCCAATTTGTTCACGTCGGCAGGCTGGTCTTTTACAAGAATCTTGAAGTTGTTATACAAGCAATAGGAATTTTAAAAAAAATACAACCTAGTGTTAAACTTGTAATAATTGGAGATGGACCACACAAAAAATCTTTGCAAGAATTGGCAAACAAGTTGGGCTTGGGGTCTAATGTAGAGTTTCTGGGATATGTATCCCTTGATGAGAAAATGAAGATAATTGCTGCTTCAAATGCACTAGTATTTCCAAGCTTGTGTGAAGGTTTTGGATTGGTTATTTTAGAGGCATTTTCTCAGAGAAAACCGGTACTGGTTTCAAACATCAAACCAATGTCAGATATTGTATATGATGGAAAAAATGGATTTGTGTTAGATCCATATGATGAAAAATCATGGGCAGAACACCTTTTACAATTAATAGAAAACCCAAGTTATGCTCTCGAGATGGGAAGAGAGGGAAGTAAATTGCTTTTTGATTCATTTAATCAAGATCTGATGTACAATAAAATCAAGGAAATGTATACTAGTTGCAAGGTTCAAAACAAGATAAACTAAAATTATTTTTTCTTCAATGATAAATTTTACAAATATGTAATAAAATAAAAATAATTAATTCCAAAAGTTCAGTATATAAAAGAACCCATAATAACAAAACGGTGATGAGTTGTAACAAATCTGACCTGATAATTTTGAATGTAAACATTAAGGCTTTCAGTTTTCTTGTATTTTGAACGTAGTTATCAATACAAAGTCTTTAGTATTAATTATATTTTCCAATTATTCGATAGGCATTATGTTTGATATTATTGATCATATTAGCGGTGCAATACTTGTAAGGATTAGAAGAAAATCACTTTCCATAATGAGAAAGCCTGATGTGTCATTTATCAATAATCAACTTGCAATAGGTGGAGTGTGTGATCTTGATCTTCTAGTCAAAAATAAATTTGATTGTATTTTAGATATGCGTGAAGAAATACAATATGATAATCAACAAATATCAAAATATGCGATTTATTATTTGCGTATTCCAACAGCCGATCGACATGCTCCTACTTTAAACAATACGTATCAAGCAATTAAATGGATAAAGAATAATTTAGATAATAACAAAAAAATCTTCATACATTGTAATCTTGGAAGGGGACGGGGGCCTATGATGGCATGCTTATATCTAATATCAAATGGAGTTACTTTTGATGAAGCAGTTAGAAGTGTAAAACACTCAAGGCGTTATACGTATTTTAACAATATACAGTTACAATTTTTGAAAGAATTTTCAAAACAAGTCAATAGACGATAAGATTATACCAAATTGAATTTGTGATTAATCAATTGAATTCAAACAAGATGATTCTAATATCAATATTTGTTGTAGTGGTATACGGAGTAATTATATCATTATCTGATACAAAAATACTTTTCACAAAGTTTTCTAATGCAAATCTGGACTATCTGTTGATTGCATTAGGATTATTTTCTTTAGGGTATTTTGTAAGATCCTTTAGATGGATTGCAATGTTGAGGTTTATACAGATTCAGATCCCTATTCTACAAAATATTATAATCTACTTTACTGGTTATACTTTTTCACTTACGCCGGCAAAAGTAGGTGAGAGTATACGATCAAAATATCTAAAAGATGATTTCAAAGTGCCTATCACACAATCTCTGCCTACAGTTTTGGCAGAAAGATACTATGATGTAATTGGAGTCCTTGCCATAATTTTTGTTACTGTAGGAATTACGGAGGCCAGAAGCTTCCTGGTGTATGTGAGTATTGGACTTTTGATATTTTTCTATTTTGCAGTAAGAAAGAAAATTGCCTTAAAGATACTCTCACCTTTCAGTAGGGTCAAGAAGCTTAGGGTAGTACAGCATATGTTAATAGAATCAGTCGAGGTTCTTGAAACTCTATTAAAACCAAAAATATTCTTTCGATGCATTTTTCTGACTATTGTTTCCTGGACGATGGAATCTATTGGAGCCTATTTTGTCTTTAAGAGTTTTCACTTGGAAATTGGTTTGATGAAAGGTGCATTTGACTATGTTACAACGTTGCTTGCTGGCGCTGCAACGTTATTACCCGGAGGTGTTGGTGGAACTGAAGTAAGTCTGATAGGTCTTTTATTGATGCAAAATCATAGCTATGACGAAGTTTTAGGTCCTGTTCTAATGATTAGATTCTTTGCGTTGTGGTATGTTATCATAATAGGAATTGTTTTTACATCCATCTATAAAATGAACCAGCAGAGGACTATTACAAATGGTTAGTACGGGAACGATTGTCAATTTCGTTAGAGTAAGACAATGGTACAAAAATGTCGTCATTTTTTTACCATTGGTATTCTCTCTGAGGTTCTTCATTGTGCAGGAATTTTTAGTAACAATTCTTGGTTTCATTGCACTTTCTGTTATATCAAGTGCTATGTATGTTAGAAATGACATCAAGGATATAGAACAAGACAGGTCACATCCCTTAAAGAAACAAAGATCATTGCCTGCAGGACATGTAAATATAAAACAGGCATGGACTATTTTTGGAATATTACTTATTATTGGATTTGGAATTACGATTTTCCTTAACGTATACTTTGTTTTATTGCTTGTAGTATTTTTTGCAAATACTGAAATCTATTCGAGATGGACAAAAAACATTTTATTTCTCGATGCATTTGCCATTGGAATTAATTTTATCATAAGAGCAATTTCTGGAATTATTTTATTGCATACTCCTCTTTCACCATGGATTATTTTAGGTGTCTTCTTTGTAGCATTGTTTCTTGCATTTACAAAAAGAAAGGCAGAATTGATCACATTAGAGGAAAACGCACATGAACACCGACTGACACTCAAGGATTATTCACTCTTTTCGCTTAATACGGCACTTACAATTTCAGCCATTATGATAATTGTTACCTATTCTCTTTATGCCATACATGGCCCAAACGGCGACTGGAGACTTATTCTCACGGTACCATTCATAATATTCATAATACTTAGGCAGATACATCTCTCAAGTGTAAATGATCGCATTGTTCAAACAAATGAAATCTTTATGGACAAACACTCTCTTGTTGCTTTGGTTGTATTTTCCATCTTCACAATAATTTTATTGTATATGGGACACTCTGAAATCTTTGCTGGTAATTTCTAAGATCTAATAAAGAATCAAAAAGCTTCAATAGTATATGTGTAAAATATTGGTGACTGGAAATAGGCTTTGCTGATGATTTTCTCTATCGTGAAATCTTCTAATCAATTCTCAATCAGGTTAGAATTTGATTTTTTTAAATAAAGACCACGGCAAAAGTTGAAGCATGATCTCTACAATTTTCCAATAACTAGGATAAATTTTTCTTCCAAAATCTTTTAATCTGTTATCATAAACTTTAGTTGCTAACGTGTTTACATCTACAGGCTTAAAGCCTATGGTTTTTTCTCCAAAAGTAAGATTCGTATTCAAATATCCTAACATATAAAATTGAACCGTAACTGGATCTTCAGACATAAAATGTCTTAAACTCTCGAAATAACTCTCTAACCCACGTTTTGCTGCGGCATAAGTAGAATTGCGAGTTCTTCCTCGTATAGATGCAATACTTCCGAATCCTATTATTGTAGATTTATTCTTTTTAAGAATTCCCAGATATCTGTTAATAAAAATGCAAACACAGATTAAATTGATATTGAATATTTCTATCATTTTATTTTTATCGATACTTGGATTATCTGAAGGATCAGAAAACCCGATAGGTAACATGATACCGGAGATTGGTCCCACATTCTCAATCACATTATCTAAATTGTGAAAATCCATTGGATATTCCTGAAAAGACATTTGAATTACATGTATTTTTACTTCAAATCTGTTTTGAAGATCGCATTTTAATGCATCAAGATCTCTAAGGTCAGATGATATGATTATCAAATCATTATTTTCAGATGCAAATTTTTCTGCCAGAGCTCGTCCAAGTCCAGTAGATGCACCAACTATTACATATGTCATAAATCCAGGCGTTTTGATACTTCTGATTTGTAGATTCGTTTTGGATCTATTTGTTTCAAGATTTCTTTAAAGTCATAATAACCTGGAAAGCATTGTTCAACAACGTTTTTTGATAATCTTGAATCTTTGATGATGTGTGGAATGGATTTGTATGAAATTATTAGATTGTCTAATTTTTCTAGAAATCTAAGAGTAGAACTACAATGTTTTAAATTCAATGTTACTGACAATCCATTTCCGGAAAATCGGAGATATTTTCTTTCACCCTTAAATAATTTCATGAAAAGCAATGTCAAAGAAGGCTTTTCTGCGTGAATTAATTTTGTAAGATCCATTAAAAATTCATTAGATTGATTTTCATTAATTAATATTTGAGATTCATTAAATCCTTTTGAACCATATAAAGTATAGAAAATATTAGCCTTATCTATAAAAGGAAATAGTCCTGAAAAAAGGTCTTTTTCGATATCTCCTTTAACCCACTCTACTTTTCGATTTATCGTATTAATTATCGATGATGAGAGATTATTCCATAATGCAAAAGGTGGTAATTTATTGTCCGAACTGAGATTTTTTATTTTAGGTAGGAACAATTTATCTGAATTATTTTTTTCTGAAAATGATCCTATTCGAACAATACCTTTTCCAAAATTCAACAGTGTAGACCCTATATGCCAACTGTATAAAATGTCCTGATTAGCATTATCTTTCATGATTCTTAATGCATCCTCAAGAGTTTCTGCTTTTCTGGGCATTATAATCAATGAGTTAGAAGGTAGATCTCTTAGTCGCAATGCTACTTTGGTGATTATCCCCGTTAGACCAAGACCGCCACATGTTGCCTCAAAAATTTTTGCTTCATTAGAACGGCTAACAATTTTTGTTCCAAAAGTAGGATGAAATAACTCGATCCATTCAACGTGATCCACAAATGTTCCATCTTTGTGAGGATTCTTTCCATGGGCACTTGCTGCTATACATCCTCCGACGGTAATTCTTGGCCATCCTGGTTGAACTGGAAAGAAAAGGCGTTTTTTATAACTCCATTCTAAAAGCTTTGCTAACGTGATCCCAGCTTCTACTATTACTATTTTTGATGACTCAATAAATTCTAATATTCTGTTAAAAGAAACCATCTCCTTTACTAGTACATTTTTACCAAAACTTGCAGGTGAAAAAGAAAAACCACCACCACGTGCAATTTGAAGTATTTCTTGTTTGTCTTCTAGCATACGAAATCGATCTGGTCTCTGATGAAATGTAGTTAATGAAACTGTTCGGTCAAAACTTGTGAAAAATGTTTCCTTGAAATATCGTTTCAAGTCAGTTGTCATCAACCTCGTGTTATTTTTACATTTATTATACTTATGATTTAATTGATTCGTGTCTAGAAAGTCAAGATTACTCAAGTATCTATTGTATTGTATACTCGAGAAATGATCCCACACTAATACATTCTATTGATTTTATAGTAAGCAGAAAGTTGAAGACTTTCATAAATTATCACAATGTTTTTTCTAACAAACTATTAATATTTCTCAAATACGCCAAATTGATCTACTAGTAATATCATGGATTTATTTATCATCTTCCATGGAAGTTTTTCAATATGTATCAAATTAATGTGAGGAGTAATGTAAGGGTCTACAATCTGGATCTTGGACAGAAAGTGAACAATTTTATCACTTTCTGGTAAGATTGTGGAAATTACAAGTCTGCCATTCTCTTTCAATACGCGATTTATTTCATTGTAACATGATGGTTGTATGTGTTCTATAACTTCAAACATGATGATGCAGTCAAAATGTTTGTCAGGAAATGGAATTTTATCTGCTGTTCCGCGATAAAAGGGATGTTCATTTTCTATTTTAATATCAACACCAATACAATCATACCCCTTGGAAATTAGATATTTTGTAAACCATCCGTCACCACATCCTAAATCAAGAATCTTCATATCCGTGTTTAGGTGATTTAGGGTTTTTTCGATTCGCTTTTTATCTGCAATTCTTGCAATAAAACCCATAATACACTTTTTTTATTTAACTATATAAAAAGCACAAGAAATTCATTTCTGTGATAATTCAATGGAGGAATCTCCTTGCAGAATTAGCATTTATGCAAATGAAGTCATTACCATGAGAATGCTTTTTGATCTTTTTAGGTTTAATATGGTGGAGGGAAAAGATCTATCTCTTTCGCAGTGTAATTATCAAATCTAGGTATGCGGCATAGAAGGTCAACAAGGAATATAAAAGTTCCACGATGGTGGGTTGATGGGAATGGAACAGCTTTGATGTCCGTTAGGATCATAAACTTTCACTGTCTCTCTATAATGCATATCACTGAATGGTTCTAAAGAAAATGCCATAATTGTATTTATAGTAATAATGAAAAACAGAATTAAAAAAACAATTTTAATTGTTTTTGATGTAGTTATTTCATATTGCCTCATCAAGAGAATAAATAATGAAACAAGCAATATGAAAAAATATCTTTCATTTCCACTCATGTTTGCAAGATCTAACCATACCGAAGGCCCTATCATTTTAGGTCTTAATATTAATGTGAAAAAAATGCCAGATAGCCAAAATGCCAAAAAATAAAACTCTACTTTAGATTTGTTCTTTAATGCATTAACAATTAACCCTCCAAAGACGAAAATTGGTATCATATATGACAGACTTTTGATATATTCTATGACTTGATGTGAATTATAATAGAATAGCTTTATGGTTCCAAATACAACCGCATTTACAAATGTGATTGCTAGATCTGTAGAAATTATTTCATGTGATGATAGATCAGAATGAAAGTTTGTTAACAAAATAGCATTGGAAGCAATAGTAAATGTAGGTACTATAATAAACAAAAGAGATCTTCTTTCTTCTTTTACAAAAATATGTTTTATTATTATATACATTAGAACTGGGAATAGTACCAAAGTATAGGGAGCAGTAAGAAAACTGAAAATGAGTGAAATTGAACAAAGATATTTTGTTCCATGATTCATTTTCTGATATTGGTCGTATCTAAATAACGGTATAGTGATGAAAAGTATTGCAAATACAGTTACATACCATTCTATGTTTGTAATATTACTTGTAATCTCGGGAACTCCTGGTGTGATTACTATGAAAAAAGAGCAGATCATTCGTAGGAGATCATTCTTGATTATGAACCTGAAGTGTTTTGTTGAAAAAAATACTGCGCACAAGCATGCAATTATGATAGCGGAGACATTCATGAAAAATGGTGCATTCGCAAGTCCGAGATAAAGGGAAAGATTGGTAACTATTCTGGGTATGAAGAGAAGATATCCCACATAAGGGATCAATAAACTTGACCAAGAGTGATAGATCGCTTGTTGAAGAAAGATACTTCCGTCCTCAGCCCATGGCTGAGATAAAAATACTGCATCTGGACGTCGTAAGATAATAAGAACACTGCTAATTATAAAAATAACAGGTAATGACCATTTTTTATCTGACATCTCAAGTAGGATGGGGTTATCAAAAACCTTCATTATGTATCAAAAATTGTCTTGATGTGTATATATCTAATCAAAAAAATAGTTTTTAAATCTGACTTGAAAAGATCTTCTCAAGTAATTATTGTATACTCATACACAAATGATGGTTATACTACGCCTCAGTTGTTATAATCTAGTGTGTCTACAATGAAGTTCAAAGGATATTATCACAGAATATCTTTGATAAATGAATTATTTTATACAATTCCGAAAAACAATTACATCTAAATTGGAATAAATCATTATATTGGAAACCGTAGGACGAATCTTGCCTTTGATTACTCCGAGCTTATTGAATAAATATGACAAAAGTAGTATGTGTGAAATTTATGATATGTGGCCGGATTTGGCAAAAAAGTTCTTTGATATGAACCATGATTCGGTTGATTTGAGAGCAATTGATCATATTATTTTTGTTGGTATGGGTGGTTCTGGTACCATTGGTGATATACTCTCAGCTATTCTATCAAAAACTAATATGCATATTTGTGTAGTAAAAGGATATCATCTTCCAAAAACTGTAGATGCTTCTACTCTGGTAGTTGCTTCAAGCGTTTCTGGAAATACCTTGGAAACAATGACTGTTCTAAAACAGGCAAAAAAATTAGGTGCAAAAATTACAGCCTTTTCTTCTGGTGGCATGATGGAAAGATATTGTAATAAAAATGAAATCTATTATCAAAAGGTTCCAATGTTGAATTCTCCCCGTGCTTCTCTTCCAGTATATCTGTATTCAATTTTAAATATATTGGCGCCAATTATACCTATAAAAAAAACTGATGTACTGAATTCTATTGCATCTCTTGAACAGACCCAGAAAAAAATATCATCTAGTAATCTGAATTGCGATAATCCATCAATTGACCTTGCATTGTGGATATCGGGAATACCTGCAATATACTATCCCATGGGTTTGCAATCTGTTGCTACTAGATTTAAAAATTCATTACAAGAAAATGCAAAGATGCATGTATTTGCAGAGGATGTCCTAGAAGCATGTCATAATGGAATTGTAGCATGGGAAAGACATTCCAAAGTAAAACCAATATTGATTCAAGGAAAAGATGATTATGTTAAAACAAAAGAATTATGGAAAATAATTGAAGAATATTTCAGGATACATGATATAGATTATAAAATAATCAATTCAATGCAGGGAAACATACTTTCAAAAATAATGCACCTGATATATCTAATGGACTATGCCTCAATTTATCGTGCAATCATGTCTAAAGTAGACCCTACACCAGTAGATTCTATAACTTACATAAAGAACAAATCACGAAGATCATGAAATCATCATCAGTTCGCTAAAATACTGATAAAACCAATTACTAATTATAGTCAAAACCTCAGTAAATTAAATTAGGTAATTATGTATGTTTGATTTTGGAAATGCTTGGGGTGAACTTTTGATTTGACTCCATTTGCACTAATCACGGGAATGCATAGAAGTGGAACTTCCTTCCTAGCTAGGGCCTTGAATCTTGGTGGACTATATCTGGGAGACTTGGAATCGTTGATTTCTCATGAATGGCTTCCAGCAGAGGATAATCTAAAAGGCCATTGGGAAAATAGAAAATTTTTAGAACTTGGTGAAAAGATACTTACTAATTCTGGGGGATCGTGGGAAGATCCTCCAGAAAAAATAATAATTACAGAAGAATTAGGCAGGGATCTTGCTTTTCAGATAAAAGAATTATCTTCCCATCCGTCATTAGGTGTGGGATTCAAAGATCCTAGGATTGTGTTATTTTATGATTTATTGAAAAAATATTTACCAAAAAATTTTGTTATAATCGGAATATTCAGACACCCGCTTAAAGTTGCAGAATCTTTGAAAAAACGAAATGGATTCAGTTATGAAAAGTCATTAAACCTGTGGAAAATATACAATAAAAAATTACTGGACATTCTAAATGAATCAGACGGGTTTTTGATTGACTTTGATTGGTCTAAAGATAAACTCTTTTCTGAAATGAATTATGTTATGCAAAGACTGGGTCTATTCAACATAAACATTTCACATTGGTTTTCAGATGAACTTCTTCATAGTGATAAAGAATATGATCCACATTATTCCGTGCCTGCTGAGATTGATGATATTTATCATAGTCTGATAGAAAAATCCAGATCCAACAATCAAAGCAAAATCTCGTATAAACAAGATTCACATGAAACGCTTCCTGTAATTCAAGGACTTTTAGAAACTCTTCGAAAACAGGGTGAGTACTTTAAGAAAATAAATGATGAAAATATGAAGCTTGTAAAAGATATTAAAGCTCAGCAAGATCCTCTTTCTAATTTACTTAATGTATATTACAGAAGAACAGATCTGAAGAAGCTCTTTCCTGAAGTGTCTCAGGGCAATTATTATGGACTGTTAGAATGGGCCAAAAAGGTAAGCACTACTGCAGAGGATAGTGAAAAATCCGCAATTTCAAAATATTCAAAATGGTATACTGGACAGGATTCGTTCATTTCAAAAGAAAAATTATCGGAAATTGAGAGTCTTCAAAAGAAACAAAATCTCGAAGTCACATCTATTAGAAATGATCTTACCAGTGCCACTGCACAGATATCCTCCCTGAAAGATGATCTTACCAAGAAAGATGCTGATCTTACCAGTGCCACTGCACAGATATCCTCCCTGAAAGATGAAATAATAAAAAAATACAATGATCTTACCAGTGCCACTGCAAAGATATCCTCCCTGAAAGATGAGCTTGTCAGAAAGGAAGCTGATCTTACCAAGAAAGATGCTGATCTTACCAGTGCCACTGCAAAGATATCCTCCCTGAAAGATGAGCTTGTCAGAAAGGAAGCTGATCTTACCAAGAAAGATGCCGATCTCACCAGTGCCAGCGCACAGATTTTCTTTTTGAAAGATGAGATAGTAAAAAGAGATCAAGAAATTTTACTCCGAAAACAACCAGATTATGTTTTCAGGAAAACATGTGGTAAAATTCTTGACAAACTTTTACCTACTGACTCTAAATATGATAAACACAAAAAAGTATTGGTAGCAAGTTACAATACAATCAAGACTGAAGGAATGGGTAACTATCTCAAACATGTCAATAACAAAATAAAGAAAGGGGAATTTTTACTTGCAAATGATATTTCAAATAAACCTGTTGATAAAATCAAAAATGAATTTGGATTAGACCTGGCTGATTTGGATGATTTTCATGGTTATGATAAAATTGACAATTATGATGAATTTCTAGGAAGAATAAAATTAGATAATGCTATCCTAAAAGCTCAGACTAAACTAGCAAACACCTTTGATTACAAACCACTGGTCAGCATAATCATACCAGTTTATAATCCAAATCTTGAATTTTTCAAGGAGGCAATTGACTCTGTGTTGAGACAAAGCTACGATAATTTTGAACTGTGTATGTGCAATGATGGAAGTAACAATGAAGATGAAATCAAAAAAATCATTGAAGGGTATCGTGATAAAAGGATCAAGTACACAAGTTTGCCTAAAAACATGGGAATAGTAGCGGCTCAAAATAAGGCCTATGAGATATCAAAGGGAGACTACATCGGATTCATGGATCAAGATGATCTTTTATTTCCAAATGCGCTTTTTGATGTGGTTAAACACCTCAATGGATATCGAGCGGATATTCTTTATAGCGATGAAGTAAAATTCGATCCTACAAAACGCCTGCTGGAAATAGCAAGTAAAAGAGATTATAGTTTTCGACCATTATGGCTTGCAAATTTCATGAGCCATCTCACAATCATAAATAGAAAAATCTTGGAATCATCAAAGGGATTATTCGAACCTGGTTATGATTTTTCACAAGATTTTGAGTTGCTCTTGAGAACTAGTGAGAAAACGGATAAGATAGTTCACATCCGTAGATTTCTTTACGCATGGAGAATTCATCCTGGCTCTACAGCTAGTTCTGCCAACTCTGCACAAAAACCGGCAATATATCCTGCTGCAAAAAAGGCAATCATACGCACGCTACAAAGTCAAAAAATCGATGGAGTAGTATCAGGGGGAGAACATCTTGGTCAATTTGTAGTTAAAATAAATAAAATTCCAAATGATCCTAGGAAGACAATCAACTTTATTTTGCCTGGGATAGGTCAGGGTGGAGGAGCAAGGGTAGTTTTCCAAGTTGCAAATAAGCTGAGAATGTGGGGCTTTGATGCAAACATAATATTCCCAAGAATTCCTTATTCCTTCTCTGAAAAAGATGTAAAAATAAATAATCTATCTAATGATGAAAACATAGAACATTTGTGCGTTACAAATGAAAATAATTTTGATATTCGTGCTAATCTCATTCGTGTTCCATACATATGTGATAAATTCATACCTGATGCACTGGCAACAGTAGCCACTGCATGGCCTACTGCCTATAGTGTTAATGCATTAGATGACAAGAAGGGGAAAAAATTTTACTTTGTACAACATTATGAAACTTGGCAAGGTCCCAAAGAAACCGTAGATAATACATATCGACTTGGACTTGGAAATATTGTTGTTGCAGATTGGCTAAAAGAAGTCATTGGCGGTCTGGGTGGTAAAACAGTTGGAAAAGTCACAGTGCCAGTAGATAGTTCACTCTTCTTTAGATATCCAGATAGAAAAAGAAAAGGAAATGAGTTGAAGATACTCTTGCAATATAGGCCAGAACATTCGTGGAAGGGCTCAATGGATGGTATTGAAGCCTTCAAAATGGTCAAACAGAAATGTCCTGATATCAAACTGGTTACCTATGGTATAGCAGGCAGCGTGATGGACTTTATACGCGGAACCAGAACAAACAATTCTTTAGCGGGCTCTGATATTAGAGATTTGTATAATTCCTGTGATATCATGATATTTCCAAGCTGGACTGAAGGATGTTCATTGCCTCCAATGGAAGCAATGGCATGTGGCACAACTCTTTGTACTACTAATTGTACTGGTACCTCTGAGTATGGTAAAAATGAATACAACTGCATGATATCCCCAATTAAAAATCCCAAGGCAATGGCAGATAATCTTGAGAGGGTAATTAACAACAAAGATTTGCGAGAAAATCTAGCTGAAAATGGATACAATTCTGTACAACATAGAACACCTGAAAAATTTACAGAGGATTTCCTAAGATTGATGAATATTAAATATAAAAATACAAATTGATATTATATTTATGCTGTATTAGTATGGATAAGTTGAAAGAAAATTGTTAAACAGAAATTGCTTCATGTGTTATCTTTTGATTGGGCTGATAATAGTTCATGTTATACCTCCATCATTTGCCATTGAAACAAAGCAGAAAATTGTGACATGGGATTATCCTTTACCAGGGATGCCGTATAACCATACTTCCATTGATTATTTAGCGTATAAATCCAATGAATATGTCGATTTATTTCAAGACGAAAACAAACTATCGTTATTTCTTGATAAACTAAAGTCATTGGGTGTCAATACCATTACGATGCCAGTGGCATGGAGTGAAATAGAGCCAAAAGAAGGGCATTATACATTTGATAAATACGACAAGACAGCTGACTTGATAACAAGTAAAGGTTTCAAATTAATAATTTTACCTAAGGGTGTTAACAATGGCTCGCCAGGCTGGTTTTGGAAATCAATTGAAAAACAGGGACGAAAGGGAATGGCAACTGATTTTTATAAAATCCAATACCCATTGCTAGATATTGCATCTGATGAGGCAATAAAACCATTTTTAGATTTTTATGGAAATACAACAGCGCATTTTATTTCGAAATATAAGAATTCAATATTGGCAATAGGCGTTGGCACTTCAAATGAGTATGAAATAAGATATTCACAATTTCACTACCAGTGGCAGACATATTCTGATGAGTCAGAAATAAAATTTCAAAAATGGTTAGCGGAAAGATATAGCTTGGTCACTCTAAATAAAACCTGGAAAACACATTATGACTCATTTGATAAGGTAAAACTTCCAATAATTGATCATAACGCTAATGGATATTCCGGAGCACCTGACACTAATGCAAATTTTACTGATTTGATGCAATTCAGGGAGGAATTACTTTATAACTTTACCCAAAAACTTTCTTCAACGGTAAAGGAACAGGGTGCAGATACAATTGGGTACCTCGGAGAATTTTTTATCACTGATGATGCGATCTACACTTCGATGATTGATAAGATTGTAGGTCTTTTGGATGTAGTTGTAGTTGATACAAATTTCTATAATGGGTTTAAAATATCTGACCATGATCTAAAGGGGGCAATCATGGTAAATTTTGCAAAGAATTTGGGCTACAAGAAGGTATTATTGGGAGTGTATGGAGAACGGCTATCTCCTGATTATGATGGTAATCTTGTTACCAGTTACATACAAAATGCGTTTACTCTCTCTAATCCAGATGGAGTGGAAATTGGGAATTTCAGGCCAAGTGAACTAAATCAATGGTCATTTCTAAATAATATCCCATCTTTAATCTCAAAAGATGAATCACATGGAAATGCAACTATTGCAATTTACGCAAGCAAGTGGAATTTTTATAGATGGCATGGTGATATCATGAGTTTCAATAGAGATCTTTGGTCTGATTCACTCTATTCTACTTATCAAATACTTGCAGCATACAAGGGATACCAAGTTGATGTAATCGGGGACAGTGTTATTGAAAATCATGGTCTGCAAAAATATCAGATGTTGTATCTTCCTTCTCAAGTAGTAGTACCATTAAAAATAAAATCTACAATTGAACAATGGATTGATGGTGGTGGTTATGCAGTACAAGATTGGCAATTTGGAAATTGGGATGAATATGGCAATATCAATGGCGGTCTTGACAGTAAGTTTGGAGTGTCAGGACCTATAACTTGGTCTACATCTAATGCGACATTATCTTATACTTTGCATAAGAGCCAGTGGCATATGGAGAATCAAAATACTACATACAATATATCTGATAATTTATTGCCACAAAGGACTATTGCCTTGATGGGTGTAAAAGATGGTTTTTCTTCTGTTTTAAGTGATGTAAATAATCCGTATGGTAATACATTCATAGTTGGATCGAATACTGTTATTTTCGGTTTTCAACCACAACTGGCCTATTTTTACGATACAAATGAATCCAATAGAAAAGCCATGGCAAATTTGATGGCTGAGCCCATTACAGTATTTTTCCCCGAGGGTGATAATTTGACCAAATCAGAACTTGTGGAATATTCTGATGTCAGCGTTCATAAGACAAGCCTCTTTGAAGATCCAACTGTAAAAATTGTCAGAAGCATCCATGAAGATGGAATGTTTTACAATTTTCCTTGGTTTGAGAAAAATATATCTTGGTTTGAGAAGAA
>Ga0134128_10005034_pt1 | contig 16055 bp, 14 predicted proteins | sample KB31754_FD_96462 | JGI IMG/M metagenome (GOLD analysis project Ga0134128, IMG submission 96462) | Terrestrial soil microbial communities with excess Nitrogen fertilizer from Kellogg Biological Station, Michigan, USA - KB3-175-4 | ecosystem: Environmental > Terrestrial > Soil > Unclassified ...
CGCTTCACGTCGCGCCCCTTGGGCACGGCGATGTCCGACGTAAGAGCGGAGCCACCAAACACGCGAAGATCGATGGTCACAATTTCGTGCCGCGCGACGCGGTAGCTGCGGGCCCCATCCCGTGCGGCGGCGATCTCGCGATCATGTCTCTGGCCGTAGCTGAACGAGAGTGCATTGACCTCGTAGCCGTCGCGGGTGGCAATGGCGAGCACGGTCGTCGAGTCGAGACCACCACTCAGCAGCACGACAGCGGGACGTTTGGAGGACATCGTGAAATCTACAACGAGCGTCCGCAACGGGCCGTGTCGCCGATGGTCCCGATCAGGAGTATCTTGATCCGCATGACAGCAACTCTTCCATCGCTGAGCGATCTCGAGGCGGCGACAGAGATCGTCCGACGGCTGATGCCGCCTACACCACAATATCGGTGGCCGTTACTTGCAGAGCGCACTGGAGCGGATGTGCTCGTCAAGCACGAGAATCACACGCCGGTCGGTGCCTTCAAGGTGCGTGGCGGAATCGTGTACATCGATCATCTGCAGCGTGCCGCGCCACGGGTTCCCGGCATCGTGACGGCGACGCGCGGCAACCATGGGCAGTCGGTCCCCTTCGCGGCTCGGCGGTACAACATCCCCGTTCTCGTGGTCGTTCCGCACGGTAACAGTGTGGAAAAGAACAGAGCGATGAGGGCGCTTGGCGCCGATCTTATCGAGGAAGGGCACGACTTCCAGGCGGCCGTCGAGGCAGCCGACCGGATCGCCGCGGAGCGCGGCTGGCACAGACTTCCGTCCTACCATCCGCATCTGGTGAGCGGCGTTGGCACCTACGCGCTCGAATTCCTTCGCGCCGCGCCTGACATGGACACAGTATACGTGCCGATCGGGCTCGGCTCGGGGATCTGCGGAATGATCGCGGCACGCGACGCGCTTGGTCTCGCGACCAGGATCGTTGGCGTGGTCTCCTCCGGCGCGCCGGCGTATGCACTGTCCGTAGCCGCAGGGAAGCCGATCTCGCACCCGGTCACGACCGAGATAGCGGATGGAATGGCCTGTCGCACGCCGCTGGCGGAGCCGCTCCAGGTGATAATGCGCGGCGCCGCGCGTGTGGTGCAGGTGAGCGACGGCGAGGTGGAGATGGCGATGCGGGCGTACTTCACCGATACGCACAACGTTGCCGAAGGCGCCGGTGCCGCAGCGTTGGCGGCGCTGATGCACGAGCGCGAAGCCATGCGCGGGCGTAAAGTCGGTGTTGTGTTGTCGGGCGGCAATGTGGATCGCGACGTCTTCGCGCGTGTGCTTGCGCAGTAAATTCCTCACCGATTTCCCTGTGTGACATGATGCTCATGCGTAAATCGTTGTGTCTGATCGCGTTGGTCGCGACGCAACCTCTCGCGGCACAACGGGCCGCCTTGCCGCCGGGTTGGGACGCGTTCACCCGGATGTTCGACCACTATTCGGCGCGCGACAGCATCGTCGGCGGAAGCCTCGTGGTGATGCACGATGGCGAGCTGATAGCGCGACACGAGTATGGATTTGCCGACAGGGCAGCCGGCAAACGCATCGACGAGAACTCGATCTTTCACTACGGCTCGATAACCAAGACACTCACCGCAATCGCGATCATGCAGCTACGCGATCGCGGCAAGCTGTCTCTCGACGACCGCGTGACGAGCTACATACCGGAGTTGCGCAAGGTTCACGATCCATACGGATCGATGGACAGCATAACCATCAGGATGCTGATGTCGCATTCCGCGGGATTCCAGAATCCGACGTGGCCATACAAGCAGGGGAAGTCGTGGGAGCCGTTCGAGCCCACGACCTGGAATCAGCTGGTCGCGATGATGCCGTATCAGGAGCTGTTATTCAAACCCGGCACCCGATTCAGTTATTCCAATCCCGGCTTCATTTACCTCGCGCGGATCATCGAGACCATCACGGGCGATCCGTGGGAGAACTATGTGCAGAAGAACATTCTGTCACCGCTGGGGCTCACGCGCAGCTATTTCGGTATCACACCGTATTACCTCGCGCAGGAGCGGTCACACAATTACACGCTGCTGCGCGATTCCACGGGTCGGGAGTACGTGCATGACAACGGCACCGATTTCGATCCCGGCATCACGATCCCGAACGGCGGGTGGAACGCGCCGCTAGCGGATCTTGTCACGTACATGGGATTCCTGACCAGTGCGACGCACGGCGATTCCGCGAAGCAGCGGCTGTACGACAAGGTACTCAAGCAATCGAGTCTGGAAGAGATGTGGCGACCGATTCGTCCCACGAAGCCGGCGACGCCCGATGAGACCGAGGCGATGGGCATGTCGTTCTTCGTGGTGCACAAGGGTACGGCGACCTTCATCGGTCACACTGGAGAACAGGCTGGATTCGTGTCGTTCATGTATCTGAATCCCGCGAACGGATCGGCGGTCATTGCGGTGTTCAATACTGACACGGATCTACCGGCGGGAACCGGGCCGGCTGGGAAGGGACTGTCAGGATTCGATACGATACGCGAAGCGGCGTTCGGATTGATTCGATAGGCATCCGTTCAGGCCGTACGCAATTCTCCGACGAGGTTTCGGAGATGTGTACTTCCGCGGAGCAGCAGCGCTGATGCAGTAGTCATCTGCTCGCACGCGGCGCTCTGCTCTTCGGTCGATGCGCTGACCTGCATCGCGGTCGCCGCGTGGCCCTCGGCGGTGCGGGCGACGGCGGCAAGCCCGTCCGTTGCTCGTTGAACGACGCGAACGTTATCGTCCGCGGTGCGTGCCACTCCTTCTGCCGCGCGCGTTGTACGCTCGGCCGCGCCTGCGATCGACGCCAGAGCGTCGTCGATATCGCGGGAGACGCGCTCCAGCTCGCCGACGTGACTCTCCCCGCGCTCCATCGTGCTGTAGGTCCTGCTCACGCGGCTCGTCACGGAGGTCGTGAGATCGACAACATCGTCGGCCGCTGCGCGCGACTGGTCGGCGAGCTTGCGAATCTCGTCCGCGACGACGCCGAATCCGCGGCCCGCTGCACCGGCGCGCGCTGCTTCGATCGCGGCGTTCAGTGACAGCAAATTCGTCTGATCGGCTATGCGGCCCACGGATATCACGAATTTATTGATGTCCCCGACCGTCGAATTGAGCGCACGTACTTCCTCGGCTGCCTGCCGAACGATGGTACGCACGTCGACAAGTATCGAAAGCGTGCGCTCCAGCTCGGCGCGCTTGTCGGCCGCCTGGCCGTGAATTGACGCTGCGAGCGCCTGTACTTCCTCGGCGCCCGCGGCGACGCCGTCTGCTGCATCGCGGATGGTGTCGAGCGAGTGCGTTACGATCCTGATCTGCTGAACCTGGGCTTCGGCGCCGGCCGAAACCTGCGTCACGGCCTCCGACACCTGATTGGCCGTGTCGGAAATCTGCTGCGATGCGCTCGCCAGATCGCCCGCGGAATGTGTCACGTCATCCGCCGTCTGTGTCGCGACGTCGATGACCCGGGACAGCGAGTCCGCCGCGTGGTTCATCGCCATCGCGACCGATGCAAACTCACCCGGCAGGCCCACAACAGCCGTGCGCGCCGTGAGATCGCCTTCGCTGAAGCTCTGAGCGTGTCTTGACAGCTCGTGGAGCGGTGTTGCGATCGCGCGAATCGTACGAATCGCAATCATGATGGCCAGCAGTGCGGCTATCGCGACGGCACCGAGTACCGCAGTCGCACGCCATCGCGCGAGATAGTCGATGTGGCTCGTCGCGTTCGATACATCGGTGGTTTTGGTCTCCTCGAAACGGGTGAGGTCGTCGAGAAGCCCCGCCACGACGAGGCGCGCCTGCTCGGACTGCGCGCGCGCTTCCTGCGTGCGGCCCATGTCACGCAGGCGGTGCGCGAGAGCGTATGCGTTCTCGAAGTCCGCGAGGCGATTGTCAACGGCGGCTATCTCCGCAACTTCAGCGGGCGTCGCATGTTGCGTGGCGCCGAATCGGCGCTGCAACCCGTGTGCTGCATGCCCGAGCTGACGAAAGTCACGCAGCGACGCCGAGTCTCCGGTGGTGAGGTAGGCCGACGCTGCCTGGATCTCTCGCGTAATGAGGTTCGAGTAATCCGAAGTCTGCTGTGCATTCGCCAGCACGCTCTGCAGCTCGCCCGTGACGTCGCCAGCTCCCGCGCGGACCGCGATCCAGCCAACAGTCCCGGCAATTACCAGACAGAATACAAGTGCCGCAAATCCGACGAGGAGTGTATCCCTTATCGTCGTGAGGCGGAGATGCTCGCGAATGCTCATCGGCGTGCCACCGGGATCATGAGACCGTCGTGTACGCGGGTCATGCGGAAGGTATCGCCGACTGGATCGGTGCCGTCGAACCATGTGGGCCCCGACAGGCTCGCGAATGCGGTCGATTGCTTCAGCGACGCGAGATAATCGCGGATTCCGGCTCTGCTGGTAGCTCCGCTCTGGAGCGCCGCTGCGATCAAACGCGTCGCGTCGTAGGCCAGCGCGGCGTGCGCGTCGGGAACCATTCCATACCTGGCGCGGAAAGCGGATGTGAATTTCTGTGACTGTCCGTTGCTGTTCTGCGCGGTGAAGGGCGTTCCGATGAATGCCCCTTCCGACGCGGGGTCGCTTACCACGCCCTGCCATCCGTCCCCGCCGAGGAACGTGGCTGACAGGCGTTGCCTGCGCGCCTCACGCAGCACCTTGATGCCTATGTCCTCATCGCTCGCGACGAATACGAGATCGGGATTGTTTGCCTTGAAGTAAGTGATGTAGGGCTCGAGGTTCGTATCGGTGCCAATGGGGTCCGTGCTCAGGACCTGACCCCGGAAACTGTGAAGGAAGGCGTCGGACAACCCGCGCCCGTACGCGTCGTTGTGGTACAGCACAGCGACTCTTGCGGGACGGTGAAGCGAGTCGCTCAGCGACGATGCGAAGCGCGCGAGCGTTATTCCGTTCACCGAGTCGCTCGTGCTCATCCGAAAAACCCACGGCGAGATGCCGGTTATGTCGGGTGAGGAAGGCGTGGTGGCGATAGCTGGCAGATGACCGCCATCGTAAACTCGCGCGGCGGACACTTCAGCGCCGGAACCCGCGTGGCCGATAACCGCGAGGATCTTTCTGTTCGCTACGAACTCGCCGGCGACGCGGGCTGCATCGGCGCCACTCGCGCGATCGTCACGCGTTACGACGCGGAGCGGTACGCCATCGATCCCTCCCGCGCGGTTGATCTCGTCTACCGCCAGGTCGATACCGTGTTGATTCTGAATGCCGTACGCAACGGTCTGGGGACCGGCCGCGCCAAGCAGGTACTCCCGAGGTTGGCGGGAGCAGGCAACGAAGATGCTTGAGGTGCTTACGGCCGCGGCGAGAGCCGCGACGACGATGCGACGATCCAACAAAACCTCCAATGCCACAAATGCAGCCGCGACAGCCCGACAGGCAACCGGCTCGCCGCCCTTTCATTCCGGGCGCCCTACTAGGACGATGTCGACGCGGACTGTGTCACCATTCTGAACGGGCAGACGCAACTCTAGAGAGAGTTTCGGCAGGCGACGGAGTCGATTGAAGCGGACGGCGGCTCTGGCCAGGAGCCTGTCCATAGCCGGATTCGGTTAATTTTCGCCTATGCGCAGAGAGCCTTTCACGGTCGGAATCATCCAGGACGCGGTGGCGGCAACGCCGGCCGCGACGCTGGACAGGGCCGTAGCCCGGGTCCGCGAGGCGGCGGCCCGCGGCGCCCAGATCATTTGCCTGCAGGAGATGTTCAACTCGCATTACTTCTGCACGAGCCAGAGCTGCGAACGGTTCGACATAGCGCAGCCGATCCCCGGACCGGTGACGGATCGGATGCAGGAGCTTGCCAGGGAGCTCGAGGTGGTGATAATCGTCCCGATCTTCGAGCGCCAGGCCGCCGGGCTGTATCGCAACTCAGCCGCCGTGATCGACGCCGACGGCTCCCTCCTCGGTGTGTATCACAAGATGCACATCCCCGATGATCCCCTGTACTACGAGAAGTATTACTTCACGCCGGGCGACGCCAATCACACGTATGGGGAGGAAGACCATCCAGGGGCGAGCGGCTTTCGCGTCTGGAAGACACGCTATGCCGACGTTGGCGTTCTGATCTGCTGGGATCAGTGGTATCCGGAGGCTGCGCGCATCACCGCGCTACTTGGCGCGGACGTCATATTCTATCCTACCGCTATCGGCTGGCACCCGGCCGAGAAGGAGGAGTTCGGGGCCGCCCAGCTGGACGCGTGGCGTACGGCGCAGCGCGCTCACGCGATCGCGAACGGCGTGTATGTCGCATCGCCCAATCGCGTGGGGTTCGAGGAGGAATCGGGGACTGACGGAATCGAATTCTTCGGCCACTCTTTCGTCTCGGATCCGTTCGGGCGAGTGATCGCCGAGGCAGGTGTCGAGCCCGCGGTTCTCGTGGTCAAATGCGATCCCGCTCTGATCGAGTATACGCGGCGCAACTGGCCATTCCTGCGTGACAGGCGCATCGACGCATATTCTCCCATTCTGAACCGGTACCTGGGGTGACGCGCTGGCGCATGCCGGCCGAATGGGAGCGGCACGACGCAACCTGGATTGCGTGGCCTCACCATGAGCCCGACTGGCCGCGAAAACTGGAGGCGGTGCGCTGGGCATACGCGGAAATCGTTCGCGTACTCGCCGGCCACGAGCGTGTGGAGATTCTGTGTCACAATGAAGCCGTTCGTGATTCCGCAGCAACGATGTTGCGAGCGCACGAAGTCGCGATGCAGCGCGTCAATCTCATCCTCGTGCCGACCGACCGCGTGTGGCTGCGTGATTCGGGGCCGTCGTTCGTGTGGAATGAGAACGGCGAAGTGGAGATGATCGCGTGGGACTTCACCGCGTGGGCCAAGTACTCCAACTTCACGCGCGACGGCCGCGTTCCGGACGCGATTCAGGACGCTACCGGACTCCGGAAGACATCGGCGATGCGTCCGGATGATCCGGTTCGGCGGCTGGTGCTGGAGGGCGGCGGGATCGAGGTGAATGGGCAGGGACGGATCCTCGTCACCGAGGAGTGGTTGCTGAGCGATGTGCAGGTCCGCAATCCCGGCCTCACGCGCGCTGACTACGAAAAGGCATTCTCCACGTATCTCGGCTGTCACGAAACCATCTGGCTGGGAAATGGATGCGCTGGTGATGATACGCACGGGCACATCGATGACGTCGCGCGCTTCGTGAACTTCGACACTGTCGCGCTGGCATACGAAGCCGACGCGTCGGATGCGAATCACGCGTCGTCTGTCGACAACCTGGCGCGGTTGCGTCTCGCGGCAGAACGGCAGCCGCTGAACGTGGTGCTGCTGCCGTATCCGCGGCCGGTGATGATGGATGGCCAGCGGCTTCCTGCCAGCTACGCAAATTTCTACATCGCGAACGATTCGGTACTCGTGCCGACGTTCAACGACGCCAACGATCGCGTCGCGCTGGACATCATCGCCGCGTTATTTCCGGATCGCAGCGTGATCGGCATACACGCCGTCGATCTCGTGTGGGGTCTGGGCACTCTCCACTGCCTCACGCAGCAACAGCCTGCGATGGCGATCGATTACCACGTTACGTAGCTGCGGCACAGGGTAACGGCACATGAGCGATACTCCGGACAAGCAGCTCACCGTTATCTACGATGGTCATTGCGGAGTATGCACGCGACTCGCGAAGCGTGTGGCGAAGCTGGATACGCACGGCATTCTGGAGATCGTACCGTCACAGGAACCGGGGGTACGTGAGCGATTCCCATGGATTCCGGCGAACGCGTACGACGAATCGCTGCAGGTGATTCGCACGTCGGACGGTTTCACCTGGCAAGGGGCCGCCGGCGTCGAGGAGATCATCGGGACGTTGCGTGCGGGATGGATGGTGTCGTGGCTATTCCTGCTGCCGTTCGCGCGGCGAATTGCGGAGCGTGCATACCGGTGGTTCGCTGATCACCGCGGCGAGCTGGGCTGCGGTGATCACTGTCAGACTCACACGGTTTCGCCGGCGGTGGGGCCAAAGAACTCGTAGTTCCCGCGTCCTCGCGCCTTGGCTGCGTACATCGCGGAGTCGGCGTTGTGCAGCAGGACGTCGGGGTCGACGGCTGAAGGGTGTGTCCGGGCTGCGTCGCCCAGTGACGCGCAGACGATTCCGATGCTGGCGCCCACCACGACATCGCGGTGGTCGATTCTTATCGGTCCGCGCACGAGGTGCAGCACTCTCTTGGCAACCATGCGGACTTCGTCCGCATCGCGCAGGCGCTCCAGCAGAATCGCGAACTCGTCGCCGCCAAGTCGCGCGGCGGTATCGGAGCCGCGGGTGGCGTCGCGCAGGCGGTCGGCAATCGTTGCAAGAACGCGGTCGCCCGCGTCGTGTCCAAAGATATCGTTGACGGCCTTGAAGCCGTCGAGGTCGATGTACAGCACCGCGAGGCCGCTCCGTCCATCGTCCGATCTCGCTTCCGACGTAGTACGGCCAATTGCCTCGACGATCTTTGCGCGGAAGCGCGCGCGGTTCACCAATCCGGTGAGCGTGTCGTGATAGGCGGCATGGGTGAGCTCGGCTTCCAGCTGCTTGCGCTCGCTGACGTCGCGACCGTTGATGACGAGGCCCATCACGACCGGATCATCGAGCAGGTTCGTGCAGATTGCCTCGACCCATCGCTCGCTGCCGTTGGCGGCGCGAATGCGCCATTCACACGGACCACTTGCCGTGACCTCTCCGTCTCCCGCGGCAATGGCCTGCGCGATGTCGGCCTGAACGACCGCCATGTCGTCAGCGACGAAGAATTCCCAGAATGTGCGTCCGACGACTTTCTGCGGTGCATGCCCGAGAATACGGGCCACCGCTGGGCTGGCCTCGCGCACCGTTCCGTCCACTTCGAGCACCAGCACCATGTCGGAGGAATGCTGGATGAGCGCGCGAAAGTGTGCCTCGCGCGCGAGCCTCTCCCGGACGAGCTCAGCGTTTCTCCGCTGCGCCGCGATCTGGCGGGCGATCACGATCGCCGTCACCAGCATCGCTCCGACGACAATCGTAGTAACCGGGAAGTTCGCCGCGATGGATGACGCGTGACCCGCCGCCACGGCGGCCGCCGCAGCGCGAGCCTCGGTCCGGAACGCTTCGACCACCAGCGTTGCATAAATCGCAGCTATCGCGAGGTACGGGATTACACTCTGGGAATTGCCGCGCTGATCGTGCGACGTGAGATATACCGATCCGGAATCCGGTCGCACGTTCTGACACTGGGCGAAGACTGCCGCCATCTCCATCCACGCCACGACCGCCCACGCCACGTAGAAGATCCGGCCACCCTGAGATTCGTGTGCGATGTACGCCCACATGTACAGCACATCGGCGGCCGTATTGAGGAGGATGCTGACCGCGATGATGCGAATCGACTGCACGCTTCCGTGCAGCGGACGGCGGAGCAGCAGGACCACGGCCGCGAAAAGCAGCACCACGTCGGCAACCGGATACGCCAAAGCATATATCGAAGTGTGCCAGTCCGAGCCGGCGGCCACGAGCGGGGCGCGCAGGAGCAGATGCCATGTCAGAAGGGCAGCGACAGCCGCCGCGATTGCACCGTCGAACCAGAACGTCGCGCGGTCCTTGCTGTCCATGCGACGTACGGGGAAAGTGACGAGTGCCGCGAGCATGAACACGTCGCATGTCGCGGCAATGAGCTGGAGCGCGAGCGGGCCAGCGACGGCACTTCCCGACGCGAGGCGGTAAACCCACGAGACACTCACGATTCCGGTCGCGACCTGGGCGACACCAAAAAAGCGCCATGCGCGCCGGGTAGCGCGGTCCGGGACGCGGCCTGATACGATCGCGCTCAGGATTGCTGCCAGTACGGAGAGGAGGACCAGCAGTGACTGCGTAACTACAGGGACGCGCGCAGACGAGGCGCCGCCCATGCCGTCGAAGCCGACCCAGACGAGATATCCGGCGAAGCAGGCGGTTGCGAGCAGGAAGAGGCCGATTTCCCATCCCGAGGCCGTCTCGCGCGTGACCTGCGCCGGAATCGGCGCTCTCGCGGAGGTGGGCGCGCGCATGGCGGTCACAGAGCCCTCGTGGCGCTGCTGCGCATGACCTGCCAGGTGGCGCGGTCGGTGTCAAGGCGCGGAAGAGGTGCTGACTTCATCAGAAGGTTGCGCCGGCTGGCGTACTGTCAGCCGATGCGGGCGAATGTGTGGAAAGGGTGCGAATGCATACGACTGGATGGCGATATCGTAACCGGGCACTACAAGCTGGGGCGGCAGGATTCGAACCTGCAACTTCCCGAGTAACAGTCGGGCGGTCTGCCAATTGACCTACACCCCATTGTCGACTGTCAGAGTTTCGGCAATCGGTGCGGAGTTCTAAACGAAAAGCCCTTCCGAGCAACTGCGCGGAAGGGCGAATGTCCAATGCGTATGTCTGGTGCCTTCAGATCATCCGCGCGACACAATCACCCTTCTCAATCGGTTTCGATTGAGATTGCATGGGAGCGCATTGTTTGCGCGATTGAATGACTGCATGAAGTTACGATACAACGCGGAGCCCGAGCGCGCAAGCATCGCTTCGCACGCGAACTTGCGTATGCCCGCGTGATTCAGGATTGTCGTGTCAAGTGAAGCTGCGTTGCGATTGCGCTCGCATCTGCCGGAAGAATCGCAGGTGCGAATGACTCCGGCACAGCACGATCGGGGTCCTTGAGTCCCGTGCCCGTAAGCACACACACAGCGCGCACGCCTGCTGCAACGTGTCCATTGCGAACGGCGATCCGCAGCGCGGCGATGCCGGCGGCGGACGCAGGCTCGCAGAATATGCCTTCGAGCTCCGCTACGGTGTGGTACGATTCGAGAATTGCATCGTCGCTGATTGCGCTGAATTCGCCGCCGGACGCCTGTACCGCGTTCACGGCTGAAGTCCAGCTTGCCGGATTGCCGATTCGTATCGCTGTCGCGACGGTTTCCGGATTCGCGACGGGCGCGCCGTTGACGAGCGGTGCGGCGCCGGCGGCTTGAGCTCCGATGAATACAGGCATGCGTGTACTTCTATCTGCATCTCGATAGATGCGGAACCCTTCATAATACGCCGTAATGTTTCCGCCATTGCCGACGGGCAACGCGACGACTTCGGGAGCATCGCCGAGTGCGTCGCACACTTCGAATGCAGCAGTCGTCTGGCCGGCTATCCGATGCGGATTGACCGAGTTCACGAGTGCGACCCGGTAATCACGCGCGAGCTCGCGTGCGACCGACAACGCCTGGTCGAAATTTCCATCGAGCGTAATTACGGTCGCTCCAGCGATGATTGCCTGAGCGAGCTTGCCGCGCGCAACCTTTCCAGCCGGGAGCAACACGACAGCGTCGATGCCCGCGCGTGCCGCGTACGCGGCGGCGCTGGCTGAAGTGTTCCCGGTGGACGCGCAGATCACCGTAGTCGAGCCGGCTTCCATGGCCTTCGCGACGGCGAGGACCATTCCGCGATCCTTGAATGATCCGGTTGGATTGGCGCCCTCATACTTGAGGCGCAGGTCATCCACACCCACCCAACTGGCAAGGCGTGGAGTTTCAAGCAGCGGAGTGTCGCCCTCGGCGAGCGAGAGGGCCGGGGTCGCCGCGGTGAGTGGAAGAAACTCCGCGTAGCGAGCCAGGACGCCGCGCTGCCTATGAGGGTTCCCAGGGTTCATGCTGACGCGTGTGGATTCGGGTTTACCTGATCGCATGACAAGTAGCTGGTGTGGACGACAGGCGTCAAGCCTGCTCCGCACCCGCCAGTGCCGGCACGGGGTCATGACGGGCCTCATGACGGGACTCATGAGCGGGCTCGCGTGGCGATGCGAGCGACAGATCCGGCCGTAGCGATGCCGCGTCGCGCAGGTAAATGGGAATCAGGGGCGGCTGCGATGCGCGGCGGTCAACGTGGAGAAGTACGCGAAGGCAGCGGGGCTGGGAGTCAGGCACATCGATCTCCGATGCACACAGCATCGGAACGTCGTGCCACCCGAGATCCCGCGCCGCGGCAGCGGGAAACGCGGAACGCAGATCGGTGGTCGCGGTGAACACTGCGCTGACCACGTCGCTCTTCCGGATATCGTTGTGCGCCATCAGCGTGGTCAGCAGCTCACGTATCGCATCGTGGACGAGCAGCTGATTATCTCCCGCCACCGTCGTGGCACCGCGGACTGCTCTGACTCGCCACGCATCCAGATCCTGTGCGATCACCATCGGACGAGCTCGCTCAATTGCGGCGTCACCCGTTGGGCGCTGTCGCACTCCGAACGTGCAAGGATGAGGAAGTGGGTCACGTTGTCGGGGACGTCCTGAATGTCCGCTTCGAGTACGACGAGTCCGTAGCGTTCAGCCGCGGTGCGACCCGCCACGGCTGCCGCGTTACGTGTCCCGCGCATGACGAGGTCACGCGCGGCGCCGGCCGTGTCGTAAGCCGGTGTGGGCGTGATCGCTGGATGGGCGGCGAGGAACTTGCCGCACTGTGCAAGGGCTACCGGATGACTGCTCACGGATTCGATGTCGTCCATCCTGCCGCCGGGAAGAGCGAGCAGGTGATGTCGCACGACGAGGTGCGTGTCGCCGACCACGGCGAGCGCGTACGGGGTGCTTCTCGCGAGTCGAACAGCTGCGCATCCGGCCGCGATCTCGCCCACCACGGAGTTCCACACGGGGAGTATTCCGAAATCGGCAATGTCCCACGCGACGTCGGCAACCACGTGCTCGAACGATGCAGACGGCGTCGGCGTAGCGGCACCGTGCCAGCGTTGAATGATCGCCTGATCTCCGTATGCGCCAAGCTCTCCCTGAAACGCAACGCGGATGCTGTCGTCCGGGCGTCCGCGTGCGGACGAGACACGTGTAGTGCGGCGTTGTCCTGCGATCATGCAGCCGCCACCGCGCGCCTGCGAGTGTCATGTGAGCTCGCGGCGACGCTCGATTCGGCGCTGGCGGCCGCCGCGATGCTCGGCGCGACGGAAGGCGGCAGCTGCGGCATCTGCGGCCGCAGCGAGCGGTTGCTCGCCGTCGCAATGAGTGAGATGCTGTGCATGAGATCACTGAATTGCGCGAATGTCAGCTGCTGATCCGCGTCCGAGCGCGCTACCGACGGATCGGGGTGTACTTCGACAATCAACCCGTCCGCGCCGGCGGCGATCGCGGCGAGGGCGAGTGGCAGGACCAGATCCGCGCGCCCACCGGCATGGCTCGGGTCGACGATCACCGGGAGATGTGTCTCGGCCTTCAACACAGGGATCGCCGAGATATCGAGAGTGTTGCGGGTGATCGTCTCGAATGTGCGGATGCCGCGCTCGCACAGGATCACACGCTCGTTTCCGTTCGCCATGATATATTCCGCGGCGAGAAGGAGCTCGGAAATCCGTGCGGATGCGCCGCGTTTGAGGAGTACCGGCTTTCCGGAACGTCCGAGCTCGGCGAGCAGCGGGAAGTTCTGCATGTTGCGCGCACCGACCTGCATCACGTCGGCGATCTGCGCGACGCGCCCGACCTGACGGGTATCCATCACCTCGGTAACGATGGGCATGCCGGTCTGCTCGCGCACGGCGGCAAGCAGCAGGAGTCCTTCCTCGCCGAGTCCCTGAAAGGCGTACGGTGATGTGCGCGGCTTGAATGCGCCGCCGCGCAGCAGCGTGCCGCCAGCCGACTGCACGTGCCGGGCACTGGCGAGGAGCATGTCGTATCCCTCGACCGAGCACGGTCCGGCTGCTACGACTATATCGTGACCGCCAATGATGAGCGTCGGCGTGACGCGAACCGGTCTCGTAGATGATCTCGCATCGCCCATGTTCGCTGGGTGGGCGGCTAACGCGTATTCAGGAGCTGACTGGGACATCTGGAGCCTCGGCGGATCGGTCGGAAAACAAAAAAGCCCTGAGGATTGAATCCCCAGGGCGTGATATCGAGAGCGCTGCTTGAGTGCTGCTAGCCTTGCTGTTCTAACCTGGCAAGGTACCCGCGCGCGCGACGATTCCACTCCTGGGGAAGTCCCCAATAGCGGGCGTAATAGTAAAATCGTGTTGCTGGCGAGGAGTGGCGCATCGGAAACTAATATTGCTGTGGGTGGGTCGATCGCGCAAGCGGGTATTTCATGCCAGCGTTGTTTTCGGTGCAGTCACACAGGCACGAGAAAGCAGGGCGAGGACTATGATGTAGAAGATGTTCTTGACGCCGGTCGTGATGCTTGCCATTGCACTGGCCTGTCGCAGTCGCGGGATCACCGCGGTGCGGACCTGGAAGTAGTCAAGGACGAAAGACACCGACATGATCGCGAGCGTCACTGCGAGCACTGCGCAGATAATGCCGATCACGCGGCGGACGCGCCGGTCGTCCACGATGGTGGTTACGGCGATCGCGAGCAGGATCCCGACCAGGGGAATGAGCAGCAGATTGCTGACCTGGCCGACGGCACTCCATCGCCAGCGCTCCTCGGTGAAGCGAAGCGGCATAAGCGGCATTATCGCATCAACGAGAGGGATGAGGAATAGCGATGCGGCCAGCAAGTATCCGGCGTGGGCGAGTGGCCTGTTCTGTTCCATGCGGCGACCAGGGGGAAAAGTTTCAGCGAAAGTACTGCCCCGATCGCCGCTCCACAAGCAGGCCGTGCTGGCCATGCCGGACAGATCAGGGTATCGGCGCGAGCTGTTGATACACGATCGTTATGGTGTTTCCGGTGGTCGCCGACGTGACCTTGGTGGGCCAGGCGCCGGAGAGACGAATGCGTGAATTCGCGCCCCCGCCAATGCGGTCCATCTCGACGGTCTTGCGCTGTACCGTATCCTTGTAGCCGGAGTTGTCGGCTTTCATCCATGCCTGGATAGCTGACACGAGCGCCGGATCGGTTGTGGTCAGCATGACGGTACCCTGATCCGCGGACTCTATCTGTCTGGATGGCAGATTCGGCGTGGAATCCTGATGCAGAACGACGGCATTGCGGGGAAGATTCACCACGGCTGTTGCAGTTCCGGCAGCCGTTCCGTCGATCAATACGCGATAATCGGTGGATGTGGTATCCTGGGCCGAAGCAACCACCGGAGCGATCGTGAAGGCCGTCGCGAGCATCGCGATCGCCGCCAGACGCATGTTCAGGGTCGTGTTCAAGCGAGGTTTCAAGGTTCGCGACTGCATGGCGTACCCCCGGAGAGAGTTTCAGCCTACAAAGGCAAACGCCGGGCCGTTCTACCGTTGGGACGCGGTGCACGCAGTCGTCATTCCCGCTTTCGCGGGAACGACGGCTACGTGGGGGCGCGTTTATCGTCGCATCAGCGAGCGGAGCACGTAGGGCAGGATTCCACCGTTCCGGTAATACTGCATCTCCTCCGGTGTGTCGATCCGCGACTGTGCCTTGAAGGTGCGCACGGTGCCGTCCTGCGCAGTTGCCCGGACGGTGACGATCGCGTGCGGGCGCATCTCGTCGTTCATTCCGTCGATGTCGAAGGTCTCGAAGCCGGTGATGCCGATTGACTGGCGTGTCTCACCGTTCATGAACTCGAGCGGTATCACTCCCATGCCTACGAGATTGGAGCGGTGAATTCGCTCGAACGATTCCGCGATGACGGCGCTCACTCCGAGCAACAGCGTTCCCTTCGCCGCCCAGTCGCGCGACGACCCGGTTCCGTATTCCTTTCCGGCGATGATGATCAGAGGAACGTTGTTCTTCTGGTACTCCATCGACGCATCAAAAATTGTTGATGCGTTTCCACCGGGTTCCGTCGCGGTCCATCCGCCCTCGGTGCCGGGTGCGAGCTCGTTGCGCAGGCGGATGTTGGCGAACGTTCCGCGCATCATCACTTCGTGATTGCCGCGACGTGAGCCGTACGAATTGAAATCCTTCGTGGCGACGCCGTGCGCGATGAGCCACTTGCCAGCGGGGCTCGCGGCGGGAATCGATCCGGCCGGCGAGATGTGGTCGGTCGTGATCGAGTCGCCGAGCATCGCGAGCGCGCGCGCGCCCCTGACCGGCTTGACGCCGGGCGGCGTCATCGTCATCCCCTCGAAGTATGGCGGGTTCTTCACGTAGGTGGAGTTTTCGTCCCATGCGTACAG